>Ga0209228_1001367_pt1 | contig 12209 bp, 12 predicted proteins | sample METZYME_3_150m_FD_187547 | JGI IMG/M metagenome (GOLD analysis project Ga0209228, IMG submission 187547) | Marine microbial communities from oxygen minimum zone in mesopelagic equatorial Pacific - METZYME_3_150m (SPAdes) (version 2) | ecosystem: Environmental > Aquatic > Marine > Oceanic...
ACAGAGAGACGACATAAAACTTTTGTGTTTAGATAAGAACACAAAAAAATATTCGTCTCATGGAGAAGAAAAGCTTGCATCAATTGCGTTTGTTGTTTCAATTAATATGGCTATTGAGAAGCGCAAAAACAACCTCTCTATTATGTTGTTTGATGAGCTTGAATCAGGTCTTGACAATAGAGCCACTGATAGGCTTACAGTTTTAATAAAAAGCTTTAAAAATCAAATACTTATAACATCATTAATACACCAAACAATTTCCTCAAAAATTAATGGAAAAATCTTATATCCAGAACAAAAACAAACAAAATCTTTGCTATAATTATAGTGCTCTTTAACTAAAGAAGCACAATGCCAAAAAAGAAAAAAGACACCCAAAAAAAATATGATTCATCAAGCATTAAGGTGCTCAAAGGACTCGATGCTGTTAGAAAACGACCAGGGATGTACATTGGCGATACAGACGATGGAACCGGGCTTCATCACATGGTTTTTGAGGTCGTTGACAACGCTGTCGATGAAGCGCTTGCTGGCCATTGTGACAATATTGATGTAATTATTCACCAAGATAACTCAATTACTATAAAAGACAACGGAAGAGGCATTCCCGTTGACAAACACAAAGGCGAAAAAAAATCTGCAGCTGAAGTTATTATGACCGTGCTTCATGCTGGTGGTAAGTTTGATGATGAATCATACAAAGTTTCTGGTGGGTTACACGGCGTTGGTGTGTCGGTTGTTAATGCTCTTTCTGAAACACTAAATATGCGAATACACAAAAACGGTTATGTGTATGAACAAGACTATTTTCACGGCATTCCCAATAAACCATTAAAAAAAGGAGCCAAATCTTCAAAAAACGGCACAACAATAAGCTTCAAACCAAGCACAAAAACATTTACTAATACGGTTTTCCAGTTTGAAATTCTTTCAAAACGATTGAGAGAACTGTCATTTCTAAATTCTGGATTAACAATTAACCTATCAGATGACCGGTCAAACAAAACTGAGTCTTTTTATTTTGAAGGCGGCATCAAAGCGTTTGTTGGTCACATAAACAAACTTCAAACACCTCTCCACGAATCAGTCGTCTACATAAACAAAACAACAAAAGACATAAATGTTGAGATTGCAATACAGTGGAATGAAAGCTACAGAGAAAACATGTATTGTTTTGCTAACACAATTCGACAAAAAGATGGTGGAACCCATTTAGCTGGCTACAGAGGCGCCCTTACTAGGACCATTAATTCATATGCTAATAAAGAGATTGGCAAAAACGATGTGGCTGTTACTGGCGAAGATTGCAGAGAAGGTATGACAGCAATTATCTCTATTAAGCATCCAGACCCCAAGTTTTCTTCTCAAACCAAAGACAAGCTTGTCTCATCAGAAGTAAAAGGCGCCGTTGAATCAGTGGTTAACAAGCACCTAAAAGAGTTTTTAATGGAAAACCCCAAAGAAGCAAAAACCATTATTACTAAAATTATTGACTCAGCCAGAGCTAGAGAGGCAGCAAGAAAAGCCAGAGAAATGACAAGACGCAAAGGGGCGCTTGATATTGCTGGCCTTCCAGGAAAGCTTGCTGATTGCCAAGAAAAAGACCCAGCCCTAAGTGAAATATTTCTAGTTGAGGGTGATTCAGCTGGAGGGTCTGCAAAACAAGGCAGAGACAGAAAAACACAAGCAATTCTCCCGCTGAAAGGAAAGATTCTTAATGTCCAAAAAGCAAAAAAAGATAAAATATTTTCGTCTGTTGAAATTGGCACATTAATTACTGCCCTGGGTTGTGGTATTGGTGAAGATGAGTTTGATATTACCAAACTTAGATACCACAAGGTCATAATCATGACTGACGCAGATGTTGATGGTTCCCACATAAGGACACTGTTGCTAACCTTCTTCTTTAATGAACTCCCAGAGCTTGTTAGAAATGGCAATATATACATTGCTCAACCGCCGCTGTACAAACTAAAACGCGGCAAAAAAGAAGAATACGTTAACAGTGATGAGGAGTTGAACCAACTTATTATCAATAACGCTATTAGCGACCTAAGTGTTTGCAAACCTAATATGAAAAAGGGCTTAGAAGGAGACGGCCTGTTTAACGTGGTTAATGATTATATAACAGCAGCCAACTTGGTTTTTAGGCTATCAAAACAAATCGGAAAAACAGCATCGTTAGCACTATCAAAACATAAACAGATAACAAAAACAGAAGCTAACAACAAAAAGAAACTAGAGCTTTGGACCAAGGGACTGCAAAGAACAGCAAACAAAATAGGCAAAGAAGATGGCGCTAAAATTAAGATCAAGCTGTTAGGCGACGAAGATGGAATTTTGTATCTTGAGATTACAGACGGACTCAATGGTTCTTTAGTGTCTGAAAAGCTGCCAATAACCTTTTTAAAGTCACCAGAATATAAAATTTTAGAAACAAACCTAAAGCTTACAAAATCATTTCCAAAAGACGTTGTTTTGCTTAAAGACGGCCAAGAAAGAAAGTTTAAGTCAGTCCACGAGTGTTTAGAACACATTGTTTCAACCTCAAAGCGAGGACAAAACATACAAAGATACAAAGGGCTGGGTGAAATGAACCCGGGCCAACTCTGGGACACAACGCTTGACCCTAACAACAGGTCACTTGTTCGTGTTGCCCTTGAGGATGAGCTTGAAGCAGAAATTGCTTTTGCTACCTTAATGGGAGACGAGGTTGCCCCAAGACGGCAATTCATCGAAGAAAACGCACTAAATGTCTCAAACCTTGACATTTAATCTTTAGAAACCAGGTATAGTTACACATAAAGAGCTATAAAATGGCTAAACATTGTCAATTATTGTTTAAAAACAGTTAATAACGATCAATTTCTGTCAGTTCGTTTTCAATCCAGCTTTGTGAGGCGCTGTTGATTTCTTCAATGGATTTATCCTGGGTTGAAATTCTGTTACCGATTGAAAAATAGACTGTTCCAGGAAGTTTTAACAGACCTCTTCTTTTCCAATACCTGCCCGCATTATGACTTATTGGTAAAATATGCTTTCCTGTGCCTTTAGCCAGCAATGAGCCGCTTAAGCCGTATTTTTTTGTTTGGTTGTAGGGCATCCTTGTTCCTTCAGGGAAAATTATTATCCATTTATTCTCATTTAAAAGAGAAGCACCCTGTTTAATGACTTTATCAACCTCACTTTTTCCTAGGCCTCTTTTTACAGGAATTAGTTTAAATTTTTTATAAGCACCCCTAAAAATTGGAACATACATTAGCTCATACTTTCCAACCCAAGAAGACGGGCTAAAATATTTAAGACCGATAAATATTTCCATAACCGATGAGTGCTTCATAAAAATAACACAACGATCTTCAGGAATGTTTTTCTTGCCGATGATTTTATATTTAAGACCGCAAATATGTTCTAACAGATAAATGTTGATATCCGCCCAAAATACAGCAACACGCCAACGACCTTCTTCGTTCATAATTGGTTTAGGTAATAAGGCAAAAGGGGTTATTAGCACAAAGCTAAAAAAAAATAAAAAAGTATAAACAAGAGAGCACAAAAATACTTTTAAGTTCTGCACAACAACACTGTTTTGTTTAGGCTTGTCTAATTGTGTTTGTGAATACGCCCTCAATCTTTTCCAGACTGACAACGTTCTGTTTCATAGAGTCTCTGTCCCTCAAAGTCACCGTGCCACTTTCTAGGGTGTCAAAGTCAACCGTGACGCAAACAGGTGTTCCAATCTCGTCGTGTCGACGATAGTTTTTACCAATGTTTCCAGAGTTCTCAAGAATCACCCGCCCATGACCAAGCCCTTGGAGCCTTGTTTTAAGCTTTTGGGCGCTCGCAACAAGGTCTTTGTTATTTTTCTTTAGTGGTATTATGGCCGCTTTTATGGGCGCCAGGTGAGGCGCCAAAGAAAGAACAATTCGTTCTTTATTGTTGCCTAAAGACTCTTTTTTATATGCTTCGTTCAGCAAAGCAAGGACACCTCTGTCCAATCCTGCTGATGGTTCTATAACATATGGAATAAAGCGCTCATTGGTTTTGGTGTTAAGAGCGCTTAGTTTTGAGGTTGATTCGTGGTTATCTATAACCGAAGCGCTTATGTTGAAATCATTTTGGTTTTTTGTGTGTGAACCAAGATCAAAATCAGTCCTGTTTGCAATTCCCTCAAGCTCTTCAAGACCGTGTGGAAACTCATACATTAGGTCTACAGTTTTCTTAGAGTAGTGCGAGAGGTCTTGTTTTGGCACATCATATAGACTTATGTTTTTGCGTGAAACGCCTTGCTTTAGCCACCAGGCCAATCTTTTTTCAACCCAGTAATCATGCCAACCTTCATCTGACCCCTGTTGAACAAAAAACTCCAACTCCATTTGTTCAAACTCCCTCAGCCTAAAAATAAAATTTCTTGGGTTAACCTCATTTCTAAATGCTTTTCCTATTTGCGCTATACCAAAAGGGACAGACCTTGATGTCGAATCCAAAACATTCTTAAAATTAATAAAAATTTGTTGGGCTGTTTCTGGCCTTAAATAAGCAAAAGATAGTCCGTCATCAACAGGACCAACGTTGGTCTTAAACATTAGGTTAAAAGGTCTTGGTTCGGTCAGATCATCAGATCCGCAAGAGGGACACCTACCATCAGATAGGCTGTCCGCTCGCCAGCGCGATTTACAAGACCGACAATCAGTTAACGGGTCGGTAAAAGTGTCCTCATGACCTGAGTACTTTAAAACCAGCGGCTTGCTTAAGATGGCCGTATCTAGACCCTCAACATCGTCCCTTTCATACACCATTGATGTCCACCAAGCAGTTTTTAGGTTGTTTTTTAGCTCAACACCCAAAGGGCCATAATCATAAAGACCCTGCATTCCACCGTAAAGCTCATTAGACTGAAAGACAAAACCTCTTCTTTTGCAAAGGGAAACCAGGTCTTCCATATTGTTTGCAGCCAACGTTATCCACCTTTTTTGATTTATAGTTTTTGAATTATATCCTGCTTTTGTTTTTAACACACCAATTTGGCCAATCTCTGATTGATTCAGCAACTCTTACAAAGTATTATAGAAGACGCTTGGTGTAGTTCCTACAACTCGCAAAAAATACATTTGGTTTTTAACCGGTTAAGAGACGCAAGTAAGCGGAAGCTGAAGAAACGGAGTCGTTTATCTCATGATTGCTCCTTTTGTTGCCTAGCCTAAAAAGTAACTAAAACGTGTAAAACACAAAAGGAGAAAAATGAAAAAATTAGAATATATATGGCTTGACGGGTATCAGCCAGAACCCTCATTAAGAAGCAAGGTTAAGGTAGCCGAAGGCGCCCCACCAGACTGGTCTTTTGACGGCTCATCAACACAACAGGCAGAAGGCGGAAGTTCTGATTGTATTATAAAACCAGTTTCTGAATATGTTGGCCCAAGGTCATCAGACTCGCTGGTGATGTGTGAGGTTCTTTCACCAGACAGGTCGCCACACCCATCAAACTCAAGAAGCGCTTGCGAAGGCTTGGTTGCAGATGAGTGGTGGTTTGGGTTTGAGCAAGAATATTTTTTTACCAACCCTGAGGATGGATCTATTTTGGGTTGGGAAGATGGAACACCAAGACCTCAAGGGGATTACTACTGTGGAGTAGGCGCTGCTAATGTGATGGGAAGAGAGATTTCAGAGGCCCATATGGACGCTTGTCTTGAGGCTGGCATCAGCATAACAGGCACCAACGCAGAGGTTGCGTTAGGACAATGGGAATATCAGTGCTTAGGCAAGGGCCTTAAGGCCGGCGATGATTTATGGGTTAGCCGGTATTTGTTACATCTGGTGGCGGAAGAATACGGGGTTTCTGTAAACATCCACCCAAAACCACAACAAGGTGATTGGAACGGATCAGGCATGCACACAAACTTCTCAAACGATCAAATGAGAAACTCTGGGTCAGAGGAGCTGATGAAATCACTATGTGAAAAGCTCGGCGCAGAACACCAAGCAGGCATCGCGTCTTATGGTTCAGACAATGATATGAGGCTAACCGGGCTTCATGAAACCCAAAGCATTGACACTTTTTCATATGGCGTTAGTGACAGAGGGGCAAGCATTAGGATTCCAATATACACCGTTGAAAACAACTGGAACGGCTACCTTGAAGACAGAAGACCGGCCTCAAACGCAGACCCTTACAGGATTATTGAACACATTGTTGGGACGCTTACAAAATAAGAAAAAAGGGCCCGAAAGGGCCCTTGTTGTTATTTGTTAATATCTCCTACCAGGTCATTAATAGAGGCATATTTGTTTTTTTCTAAGTAAGAGGAAACCCCTCTGTTAATCTTGTCACAAACCAAGGGGTCAAAAAACAAAGCGGTGCCCACACCAACCGTGGTTGCGCCCGCTAACAAAAACTCAATAGCGTCCTCAGCTGAAGAAATACCGCCTTGGCCCAATATAGGAACACCGTGTTTTTTTGTAACTTGGTACACATCAAAAACTTTTTTTAAGGCAATTGGTTTTATGGCGGGCCCAGAAAGCCCCCCAGCACTGTTGCCTAAAACAGCAGCTCTAGAGTTAATGTCTATTGCCATTCCAGTAATTGTATTAATCACAGACAGGGCATCACTCCCCGCTTCAACACAAAGCTTCGCATTATGTTGTATGTCAGCCTGATTTGGTGAGAGCTTAGTAATAATTGGTTTTGTGGTTGCTTTTTTGCAGGCACCCACAACTCTGGCCGACATCTCAGGGTCGTTACCAAACTCCATGCCACCTTCTTTAACGTTTGGGCAGGAGATATTAAGCTCAACGGCCGCGACACTTGATTGGTCAAAAACCCTGCACACCTCAACATACTCATCTATGGTTGAGCCTGAGACGTTTGCAATATAGTTAGTTTCTAGTGGTTCAAGGCCTGGGAGTATGTTGTTAACAACCTCTTTTGCCCCTGGGTTTTGTAGGCCTATAGAGTTAAGCATTCCAGAAGGGGTCTCTATAACCCTGTGGGGTTTGTTTCCAAGCCTTGGTTGTAGGGTTGTCCCCTTTAAAACCACGCCACCAACAGCGGTGTTTGAAAATCCCTCGAGTCTCGTGTATTCGTCTCCAAAGCCTACGCACCCGGACAACAACACAATAGGGGAGGCCATGTTAAGGCCTAAAAATTCTGTTGAAATTATGTTTTTACTACCCATACTGAGACAATGTTAAATATTGTACTATACCAGCCAGAAATTCCACCAAACACAGGAAACATTATTAGACTTTGTGCCAATACAGGCACAGACTTACATTTAATACACCCGCTTGGTTTTGAGATGACCAAAAAAAGCTTGCGACGAGCCTCGCTTGATTACGAGGAGTTTGCTAGAGTTTTGGAACACAATAACTTAAAAGAGTTGCAGCAATTTTTTCCAAATAAAAAATATTATGCTGTCTCAACAAAGGGCGACACACCACTATATAAAACAAGGTTTAACGAAGGTGACGTCTTGTTATTTGGAAATGAAACAAAAGGACTGCCTGAAACAGCGCTGTCCTCAAAAGACTGTCTTGGTGTTATTAGAATACCTATGGCAAAAGACTCCAGAAGCATCAACCTTTCAAACGCGGTCGCAATAGTTTTGTTCGAGGCACTGCGCCAACTTAACTGTCCGGGTATGACCTAAAACTCACCCTTTATCGGCCTTAGCATCAACTCTTCCGCAACCTTTTTAACATCAAGGCCACCATAGAGAAGCTTATAAGCAGCAAACATAATGGGTTGTTCGTTTGTGACGATGTTTTTTTCAACAAGGGTCTTTGCTGCGTGAGCGCCTTCTGGGATGCTGCCTTGTAGTTTTGTGGCCTCCTTGAAGCTCAAGCCACTTCCAATAGAGAGGCCCAAAAGCCTGTTTCTAGATTTATCGTCTGTGCAGCTAAGCATTAGGTCACCCATGCCAGACAGGCCCATAAATGTTTTTTCATTGCCACCAAGTTTTTGTCCAAGCATTTTAATTTCGTTGAGCCCTCTAGTCACTAATGCTGCCCTTGCGTTAGCACCCATTTCTAAGGCATCTGAAACGCCTGCAGCAATAGCAACTATGTTTTTTAGGCCGCCACCTAACTGTACGCCCACAGGATCATCAGATAAGTAAACACGCAGACTTTTGTTTGACATTTGTTTGGCTAAAGCGCCAGGGTTGTTTATGTTCTTCGCAGCTAAGGTAACAGCAGCAGGCTTGCCTTCAGCAAGCTCTTTAGCAAATGTTGGCCCAGAAAGTACAGCGTAAGGCGTTTTTTCTCCAAGCGTTTCCTCAATGACCTCAGAAAAAAGCCCTCCTGTTTTTGGATCAAAGCCCTTGGTTGCCCAGAGTAAATTTTTGTTTCTTGTTGTTTTTCCAAGCAAAGATATTGCATCAAAAAAATAAGGGCTTTTGACACAAACAACAACAGACCCAACCCGGTCCATTATTTTCTTTTCGTAAGGGCTTACTTTTATTTCTTTGGACAAAAGAAAGCCAGGCAAATACTTTTTGTTTTCCCTGGTTTGCTCTATGTTTAATAAATTATTGTTGTCAAAGGAGCTCAAAATCACTTTTTGATTTGATCGAGACAACTGAGCAGCAATAGCTGTTCCCCAAGCGCCAGCCCCAAAAACCAAAAACGAATCGCCAGACATATTAGTTTGCTTTCTGTGCGGCTGCTTCCTCTATTGCCTGAGAGTAAATTGCGTCAAAATTTATGGGCTGAAGGAGGAAGGCTGGAAAACCACCCTTGGTTACCAAAGAAGAAACCAGCTCCCTTACAAAAGGAAACAAGGTGTTGGGGCAAAAAACAGCAATAAGACCCTTAACCTCTTCTTCACTATATCCTTTGATTAAAAACACACCCGCTTGCTCAACCTCAGCAACAAACATTGTTTTTTCACCATAGGTTGACTCAATCTTAACCTTTAGTTTGACATCATAAGAGTCGTCACCTATTTTGTTGTGCGTGTTCGAAAGGTTTATTTTTGTTTCTGGGGAGACATCAGACTCTAAAAAAACTTCAGGGCTGTTTGGGGCCTCAAATGAAACATCTTTTATATACATGGTTTGTAGGGCCACAACCTTTTCTGTTGAGTCTTCGTTTTTGACCTGTTCTTCAGCCATATCGTCTCCTTAATTATCTGTTGTTTGAGCCAACCGGTAATGAGCTAAGCTCCCACGCAGATTGTCCGCCCTTTACATAAAAGACATTGTCTAGGTTTTTTTTACGTAATGATAGACTTGTTTTTTTGCTAACACCTCCGCTTTCGCAAACCAAGAGCAGGGGGTTCTTGTTCTTGAGTTCTTTGGTTGCAAGGGCTTCTGGCTCGATGTTTGTCGCCCCAATAATGTGTTTTTGATTGTAGGAATCTGGCTTTCTAAGATCATAAATTTCAGCATTTTGGTTTATAATTTTTACTGCTTCCGTAGGGGTAAGCCCACAAATATCCCCCTCTTTAATTTTTAACTCATTAAAAACCGCCAACAAAAAAACACCAACGGTAGCGCCAACCAAGATGACGTTATTGTTTATAAAAATTAATAGTTCACCCATTTGTAGCCAAGCCTTTTTTTATTGTTGTTGCCACAAGGTCTAGGGTTTTTGGCTCCTCAACGCTAGAAGGGTGTGGTTGAAATGGGGCTTTATCGTAAACAGGTATAACGTGCATGTGATAGTGAAACACAGTTTGGCCAGCGGTGCTGCCATTAAGTTGAGTAATAATAACTCCTGAAGGGTTAAGCGATTGTTTTATTGCCGCGGCAATTTTTTTTGTGATTTTTGAAACCGCCGCCAAATATTCTTCGTCCATTTCAAAAATATTGGCTGCGTTTGTTTTAGGAATTACTAGTGTATGGCCTTTGGCTACAGGCATTATGTCCATAAAAGCAAGAGTTTTGTCGTCTTCATAAACCTTATGGGAAGGCATCTCTCCCAAAAGAATTTTTGCAAATACATTGTTTTTATCATAACCCATAATAATCACTCTACCCCCTGGTAAACCCCTATATCATAAATCCCGCTGCCCTCTCTTTTTGGTTTAATGGCATGATACTCATCACTGTTCCAAAAAGCATGCAAGGACTCAACATCAGAAAACTTGGTGATAATAACACTTTTATTAGCCAGCAGTTCTCCTTCATATATCTCGCTTGCTGGCCCTCTTGTAACATAAGACCCGCCAAATTTTTGGATCAGCTCCGCTGACTTTTGTGCGTATTCTTTTAAACCGCTTGTCATGTTTGTAATCTCACAAACAGAAACCAAATAAACAGACATAAATTACCCCAAGTTTTAAACAGACCATTATCCACTGTTTTTTAAAGTATCTCTAGGTGTCTAGAGACTAAAAGAGACTATTAATAATTTTTATATCGGTTTAGAGTGTGACGTATGGATTTTCTTGAGTATAGCTTTTGCCCAATTTGTTCTTCTCCTCTAACACAAACCATAGAGGTCGGCATAACACGAAAAAGCTGCAACAAAACAGACTGCGAATATGTTCACTGGAACAACCCAACACCAGTGCTTGCCGCTATAGCCCACCGTAAAGATGAAGTAATACTGGTCCAATCCATTGGTTGGCCAAAACATTGGTACAGCCTTGTTACAGGGTTTCATGAAGCTGGTGAGACAGCCGAAGATGGTGTTTTAAGAGAAGTAAAAGAGGAGACAGGGCTAAGTGGCGAAGTTAAATCATTGGTTGGTGTTTATAGCTTTTTTCAAATGAACCAAGTCATTATTGCTTATGACGTGCTTGTTGAAGAAGGGGAAATAACCTTAGACACAACCGAGTTGGTGGACTATAAAATTGTTAAAACCAAAGACATCAGGCCTTGGCCAAGCGGAACAGGGCAAGCAGTAAAAGATTGGCTAGCCAAACAAGGAATAACCAACAAAGAGTTGGCTTTCAGAAAAAAATAAACCTCCACGAGGGAGGCTTATTTTTGTTATTAGCTTTTTGTTAAAAGCTGTACTTGACCCTTATGCCAACTTGTCTTGGATCAGGAATGCTCGCATACCACGCGTTACCGATACTTGGTGCCGCAGTGACACTAGGCGCAAAGGCTTTCCCGTTCGGGTTTTGCCCGGGGACAAAACAACCGCCGCTTACTCCTCCCCCGCCAGGGACGTTTTCTCCACCAGGGAACAAGGCGCAATCAGTAAAGACCATGCCAAACCTAAAGTCTGAGTTACCAATATCAGGGCCGTTACCGCCTGAAATTACAGTGTCATCATCAAGTAGGTTTTTAACATAAAGAGTGCCTTCCCAATTGCCTTTTGAGATACCCGCTCTGAAGTCAAGCCTCCAGTATTCTTTAAACCAAGCGTTGTTATCAAAATCAACTGCACGATCATCTTGGTATCTGGCGTTAATCTCAGTAAAAAACATAGCCCCGGTGCCCATCAGCTCGTCAGTATAGTTCAGGTTAATATTGGCTGAGTGTTTTGGCGCTCTTTCAAAGACATTGCCAGTTCTATCAATAACACAAGTTGTCTCACCACCTACTGTGGTTAAGACACAGTTACCAGCACGAGATATTTCACCAGCACCAGTAGACGTGAGCTTAAAGTCAGTGTATTTAGAATCCAAGTAAGAGTAACCCCCCGACAAAGTGACCTTGTCGTTGAGAGCTAAAGCCATATCGATCTCCGCCCCAAAAACTTCACCACCAGCTGCGTTTTTTATAACGTTTCCAAGTTGGGCGCCAATAATTCTTTGAACACTAACTTGCCGGTCTGTGTAATCTTCAAAGAAGAGCGCTCCGTTAAGCCTTACAGAACCGTCTTTTAAAACAGATTTAAACCCAAGCTCATAAACATCCATAAGCTCTTCTTCAAACTGGTTTTCTTCTGGATTTCCGTCAGCGTTAGGGTCTAGGCTGAAAGCACCAATACCCAAAGTTGAAAAACCACCTGGCTTCCTGGCTTCAGCCCAGGAACCAAAAAGCAGCACATCATCATTAAGCTGATAACTAAGCGTTAGTTTTGGCGATATATAATCTCCACCGGCTCTAAACGTTCCCTCTTTCATTGGGAGGGGAGCATAACCCCTCCAACCGTTTGGTACAGTAGCAGGAATTTGAGCAAAGCCGTTACCAATAAAATCACAGCGTCCACCACTACCACAAACGATGACAGAACCAGGGCCGCCAGACGGCGCATCAATACAATCAGCATATGGGTTGTTAGGACAGCTATCAACACCACCGTTACCATCG
>Ga0209228_1001368_pt1 | contig 12209 bp, 11 predicted proteins | sample METZYME_3_150m_FD_187547 | JGI IMG/M metagenome (GOLD analysis project Ga0209228, IMG submission 187547) | Marine microbial communities from oxygen minimum zone in mesopelagic equatorial Pacific - METZYME_3_150m (SPAdes) (version 2) | ecosystem: Environmental > Aquatic > Marine > Oceanic...
AATCTAACTTAGCGTGGCCAAGTCGGCTTCCATAAGAAAAATATTCTTTCTGAAAAAATCGAGCCAATAGGCTTAATTTTTGTATTTCAGTGGTTGCCATAAAATTACTTAAATCATCTAGCTAACGCGTTCAATTTTGATAGAGCTGCATTTTTTTAAGTACCAAGAAAAAGCGTGTTGTGTTTTTTGAGCATGCCCGTTTTGTTTGCGTTCAGTTTTATCTGGAATATATTGGTTCCCATTAGGGAAAGGCACTCTATCCATTTTAAGAGACTGATAGAAGGAATTGATGTAAGTCGGGAAACTATTATACATATCTATTTGGGTTTTCAATGTGGGCATTCGTTCTTTGCGGAAATGGAGCAATTCCTCACCAAAAGGGTGAATATGCGCTAGACCATCCTCTCCAAGTTTAAGGTTAGAGTAATTCGTAAGGGCTTCAAAATCTTCCCAATCTTCTAAGGCGTCTACATCAGAAACGAAAGCTGGGTCGTTATGAAATTTGGTTGTGAATTCCGTGTCTAACAAAACAGAAACCGCGCGGTCAAAATTATCTCTGTGCATTCCAAATAGATATTCATCTTTTTTACGAAATTGCTTTAAATCAGATTTAAAGTGCATTGCGTGATATGCAATTATGGGGAGTAGTTTTAATATTCTTGACGGCATGGACAACACTTTCCTGATGCCGGCCTTAATTATATTCCCATCTTTTCTTGTTGAATGCAGATGGTCGATGATATCTGAATCTACTGCGGACAGATTAATTGGATAAATATTAGGTTCTTTAACTTCATGTAATTCGTTTGTTTCTTTGCAAAGTGCGCGATAGTGATAGTTGCGCCGAACAAATTCACTTTCTGGATTTAACTGATAATCAGGGAACATCATTTGTCTAGAATTAAGCCAAAGAATCAAATTATAATCTTGTATGTCGTTATCGTGCAGGATTTTCTCAATATCGAACATGAAAGGAAGATCACCTGGCTGGAATAGAACCAATTCATTTGGCTCAAGATTCAACCTACTCTTTCCTAGCTGCAGAGTGTTAAAAAGGTTTAGATTGTTTGGATCTTCTCTAACGAACGAAACTTTCTTCCCCTGTGCTCCAACCGTTTCTAAAAAAGAAGTTGCAACTTGTTCTACTTCTTCTGAACCGATGATGACGATTTCTTTAAGGCTGGAAATTAGAAGGTTTCCTAGTGCGTAACACACGACAGGAATACCATTAATAAGAAAGAGAAATTTTAGGTGGTCTATTTTGTCATCGGCTGCCCGAAGAATAAGATGGCTAATACCATTTCTATTGGATGCAATTTCACGCTCAGCTTTTGCGATAGCAGCAGCATTTGCTTTTTTTCGGGAAGTATATCGATCGTGGCTGAAGCTTAAGATACACTTGTCGATTTTGGCTGAATGACGAATATGGTCCATAAAAAAGGGTGAAAAATAAAATAGCGATTACTGTGAGCGGGTCTTAATATGTTTAAATTGCTTTTTTAGCACACAAAAGCTAGTTGATCCTCTGCTACAGTCTATTAATCAGTGTGTTTAAATGTGAAATTGTACCAGAAAATCTTCGGAGGGCGAAATAGTCAAAATAAATCTTTATTTGTTTGCCATGCATATAACGAAGTAATACTTTTAATGTAGTCAAATTAACTTGACGAGTGATTTTTTTTCGATTTAAAATTAGAGCTTCAATATCAACCTCAATACAGGGATTTATACTCATGGGCGACCAACCCCACATCATAGGGCTAATTGACCAGATTTTGGATGAGACAACTGATAGGCCAAGCCTTCAGGAGAAGATATTTGATTTACGAGATGCATTATTCCAGGCTCAGCAGATATCACAGGAATATGCTTTGAAAATTAAAAACCTTGAAGAAACGGTTGCCAAACTCAAGTCCCCTGCTCATCGTATTGGGACTGTATTGGGATTGGGAGAGGACGGTCTCTATCGTTTAGTGGTTGGAGGTACAGAGTATCAGGCGGCTGCTTCCCCAGAAATTATTGAAAAAGAAACTCTTCAATCTGGTGATCAGGTTGCGCTTAATGAGGGTTTCGTTGCTATAGCTAAACTACCTAAACCTGAGCATGGACCGATTGCTCGCATTACCACACAGTTGGCAAAAGGACAGTGGCTAGTAACGGGACAAACAGCCAATAGCGAAACAATAGCTCTTAATCATCCAGATATGGAAACAGAGTCACTAAGGGTAGGTGACGAAATTATTCTCGACCCTAACCAGAGAGTTATTCTGGCTCGGTTGCCGAAGAGAAAATCTGGTGTTGTGGTTGAGGATGACTTGGAGCAAATCGATTGGTCTAAAGTAGGAGGACAATCTCATGTTATAGAAGAAGTACGTAAGGTGATTGAATATCCTATTTTGCATAAGAAAATTCTCGAAACCATGGAATATCAATTACCGAAAGGTTTTTTATTTTATGGTCCTCCAGGTTGTGGGAAAACCCTCATAGGAAGGGCGATTCTTTCAGATATTATACGCCAACTTAAGGATAAAGAATCTAATCAAGAGCTTGAGGGCCGTTTTATTCATGTCAAAGGTCCCGAAATTCTCAACATGTGGTTGGGAGAATCCGAGCGCAAGGTACGAGAAATTTTTAAAAAGGCTCGTGACTACAAGGAAAAGGGCCGAGTACCTTTTATTTTTATTGATGAGGCAGAATCTATCCTTGGGACAAGGCAGGCCATGCGCGGAAACAATATCAGCAATACATTGGTACCGATGTTCTGTGCTGAGATGGACGGAATTCAATCACTTCGAGACGCAGTAGTTATTCTAGCTACTAATCGGCCTGACCTAATTGATCCTGCAATCTTAAGACCCGGTAGGATTGACCGAAAGATTAAGGTGGGACGCCCGAACCGTGAAGATTGTAAAGCCATACTTAAGGTTTATCTAAAGCCTAATTTGCCTCGGGAGCACGAAGACCTTGATCAGATGACTCAGCCCTTTTTCGACGTGCTATTTAAAAAAAGCTCACAACAGGAAGTTTTGGTTCTTACCCTCCGCTCCGGTAAATTGAAAAAACTGTATTGGAAAGATTTTATCTCTGGAGCGATTATAGAGGGAGTGGTGAAAAGAACTAAAGAAAAGGCTATAGGAAGAGCCATTGATGGCAAAGAGCTGAAAATCATGTCCAAAGACTTAACAGAATGTTTGGAAGCCGAGTTTAAGGATGGCAATTTACTGCCTGCAGAATCAAATATGGAAGACTGGCTTCAGTTGCTCGACCTAGACCCGCGTCATGTGGTGAGAGTGCGGCGCCCAAACGATTCTGATCAAGCTGCTTCTGAAACCCTCAACCGATCGATAATATGAGTTCGACAGTACCTCTTTTAGGTATAGAAACTGAATATGGGATCGTACGAGACGAGGTCGATAGTTACGATGTCGTAGAGGAGTCAATGAGACTAGTGCGCCGTTGCGAGATGAAAAGTGAGTTTGGCAATTGGGCCTATTCTCGAGAGCGTTCCCATCAGGACATGCGAGGATTTAATGTGCCTTCCCTTGCACAGGATGAGGAAGAAGATGCTTTTTGCGTTGAGGATCGTAAGCGACCTTATAGCTATTGGGAAATGAAAAGTGACCGAGTTCTCGAAAACGGAGCAAGGTTTTATAACGATCACACTCATCCAGAATATAGTACACCTGAATGTGGCAGTGTTTTTCAATTAGTTGCACATGATCTAGCTGGTGAACGTATCGTTTTTGAGTGTGCCCGCCTCAGAAACCTAGACGACAAGGTTGGTAGGGTGTGCGTATTCAAAAATAATACTGACTATATTGGTCATAGCTACGGCACACATGATAATTACCTCATATCACGACGACTTCCATTTGAGAATTGGGTGGAAGGTTTGGTGCCTTTTCTTGTGACTCGCCAACTATACGCTGGAGCAGGTAAAGTTGGTTCTGAGCTTCGGGATAACTGCACATTTAGTGGACTTCAACTTGCGCAACGGTCTGATTTTATAGAAACGGTATTGAGTATTGAGACGATGACTCAGCGACCTATTATAAATACTCGAGATGAACCACATGCGACACAAGATAAATATCGCCGACTGCACCTAATTTTGGGTGATGCGAACATGTCTCCCTATGCTACTGCTTTAAAGGTTGGAACCACTCGATTGATATTGACCTTAATTGGTGAAGATAAATTAAAACTACCTGTGGCATTAGAGGACCCAGTTAAAGACGTTAAAGCTACTTCCCAGGATTTGACAGGGACTGTTGCGTTAAAACGCACGAATGGCAAAACAATAACATCACTTGAAATACAAGAATACTATCTTGAGGTAGCAGATAAAAATCTCTCAGGGCAATGTAAAGAATGGGATTGGGTTTTACGCGAGTGGGCGCGAACTTTGGATGAACTTAAAAATCATCCGGAAAAACTAGCTGATCGAATTGATTGGGCAATTAAAAAGGATATTTTTACTCGATTTACTGAATCAGAAGGAGTGGGCTGGGATGATCCTTGGATAAAAAGCTTAGATTTGGAGTATCATAATCTTGATCCAGAAAGAGGGTTGTACCGAGGACTAGAACAGACAGGTGATGTATACTCTATGTTTACCGAAGATGAAGTTCAGCGGGCAATAAAACAACCTCCTGAAGATACAAGGGCTCTGGTGCGTGGTTTGGCAGTAACAAACGGTGGGGGCCAGATAAAGAATATTCACTGGACGGGTGTCGAGTATACGGATGGTGACTTTATAGACCTTTCTCAAATTGTCAGTTCAGCTGACGTAGAACATTTGATCAATTCTAAAAAGGAGCAATTCCCATGGTTATGAACGATCCACTAAGAAGAGAAGAAAAACAGGATCCTACTCCCGACCGCAAGGATTCAGGACCATCTAGCCCGAATGTTGAACGACCGGGTCGTGATGATATTCTTAAGCGGATGAAGCGGGTTGACCCAAAACAATCAGAAAACTATAAACAACGAACTGGCCAATGACAGAAAAATTTGAACAAATCCACAGCTCTGGCGATTTTTTTGAACTTCTTAAAAGGTCGGGTCACTATCCACAACAAGCACTTTCTGGTATTCCTAAAAATAAAGCACTTGAAATTCCTCAAGGAACTACCGTTCTGGCGTTTCATTATGAAGATGGAATCATTGTAGCTGGTGACCGCAGAGCGACAGCAGGTAATGCCATCATGTACGATCGATGCGATAAAGTAATTCCTATTGATGATTATTCTTTGATGGCTATCGCAGGTGTGCCGGCTACAGCATTTGAAATGGCACGCGTTTTGTCACATAACTTTGAATATTATCGGCGTTCTCAATTAAGAGCTATGAGTACAGAAGGGAAAGTTAGGGCGTTGTCGAAATTACTCAAAGACAATGTAGCTATGGCATTGCAGGGTGTCGGTGGAGTGAGTCCCCTTTTTGCCATTTACGATACGCAGCAAGATAGAGCTTTTCTTTATTTTTACGATATGCTTGGAGCTGAATTTCAGATACTGACACATGTTGCGACAGGATCTGGATCTCCCATGATAAAAGGCGTTTTAGAACACGAAAACCTTTGGGGTACTAGCCCATTGGGAGAAAGGTCAGAGCAAGAGGCGGCTTCTTTATCAATAAGACTGCTTCAAACAGCTGCGCAATTTGACTCAGCTACAGGACAAGCTCGGCCTGAAGACAAAATTTACCCTATCATTGCAAAAATCACTAAAGATGGATACCAGTTCATTTCAGATGATGAGATGGTGGATATTTATAAATCTTCCATGAGCAGGAGTTGAAAATGTTTGAAGAACCTTTTCGTTGGATGGAAGCAATTTCTACCCGTCATAGTTATGTTCGTGAAAAACTGGGTAAAGGACAGCCAGTTATAGGGGTTCCCTATAATGAGGGGGCTGTTATTATCGGGTTTTCTCCACAACCCGGGAAAATTTTTGAAATTTATGATCGTATTGCTCTAGGTGGGTTAGGCCATCCGGCAGATGTCGAGCGTTTGCGCATGATACTTCTTGATATGGCACATGCCGAAGGATTTAATCGTTCTGCGGAGGATGTAACTATTGGAAGGCTTTTACAATTTGGACTCGCACCTGCGCTTAAACAAAATTTTGAAGAAATTCAACGTGCTCCTTATCTGATTCAAATGTTACTCGCTGAGATAAGCCATGAAGGCACAGCTGAGTTTTTTCGTGTCAACTATGATGGTTACTGGGAAAAATTTAAGCAGGGAACCGTTATTTCAGGTGATAATAAAGTGAGTGAACGAATACAAAAAAATATAGAAGATACTAATTTTGTTGCATTGACTTTAAATAAATCAATCCAATCAGCGTTGCACATTTGGGAGGAAGGGCGAAAGAAACCTAAGCTAGAAGAAGAGCCTGATTCGTCAACTGAAGCTAATGATGAGGTTGATGACGAAATGGAAGGCTATCCAACTGACTTAAAAGATGCGTTCGAACGTTGGAACCTTGAAGTAGCAGTTCTTAATAATAACACTGGGCGTAAGTGTCTTTACCGTTTATTAAGTGCAAGTGAGATTTCTGCCTTGCAATCAGAGGTAATTTGATAACTATGAGAAAGCGAATTTATGGTATTGAAACAGAATATGGTTTGTTGATAAAAGATACCGAATTTAAGCTTGATCCAACTCAAGTTGCGCATCGGATTAAAGACCATATTTTTAGGTCATCAAAGGGGGGAGTTCTGGATCAGCACTACCGAGCTAATGATGAACCGCCTGAAAATGGCGGGTTTCTTCTTAATGCTGGCCGAATATACCTAGATATGGGTCACTTGGAATATGCCTCACCTGAATGTCCTACTTTGACAGACCTTATTACTTATGACCGTGCTGGCGATACTTTGATTCAGGATGCTGTGGATGAGTTGGGCTGGAGAGATTCTATAGGTATCATTAAAAACAATGTTGATCTCGAAACCAATGCGACATTCGGTTGTCATGAAAACTACCTAGTAGGCCGAGGATTTCCCTTTGACGAAAGAGAAAACCTCAAATTATTGTCAGCATTTTTAGTAACGCGGCAGATATACTGTGGCGCTGGCAGAATTGGTGGCTGCGACCCTCACCCTCTAAGCGATTGGGAAAACCCATCAGCGGGGGAGCAGGAAGAAAAGGTTGATTTTCAGATTTCTCAAAGAGCAGACCATATTCCAAATGAATTTTATCGATGGGTCCAATACAACCGGGCAATAGTCAACACTAGAGATGAGCCGTTGGCAGATCCTAGTAAATACCGAAGAATTCATTTGCTAGTTGGAGATTCGAACATGAGTGAGTTTGCCACTGCTATGAAAATGGGAACGACTACTCTCATATTGGAACTTATGGAACAGGGGATTGCGAATCCTGATTGGATACTTGCTGAATCGGTCGAGGCAATGCGTTCGATATCAAGGGACCAAAACCTTAAATGGGAATTGGCTTTGAGAAACGGGCGGCACACTACAGCACTCGAGTTGCAAATAGATATGATGCAAACTGCTAAGAAATATTTGGCAGGTATGAATCAAGAAACAGATTGGATTATAAATGAATGGGATTCGTTGCTGATCGATATACCTAAGGGACCTGAAGCCTTAATAGGTCGCGTTGACTGGGCAACAAAATACTGGATGCTTGGCGAGTTTAGAAAAGAAGAAAATTTAGATTGGCACGACCCATGGCTCAAGAGCCTTGACTTGGAATACCATAATATAAATAAAGATAGTGGCCTTTACTGGAGCTTGGAGGGTACTGGAGATGCTAGAAGGAAAACTAGTGATGAAGCTATAGATTATGCCAAAACAATAGCTCCGCGAGGAACCCGTGCTGACGGAAGAGGAGAATTTGTGAAGATTCTCATGAACATGGATAGTAAACCGTTATACCTTATAGACTGGATTGGATTTCGCTTTGGTAGAAATGAAGAACCCTTTCTAATGCTAGACCCTTTCATTTCTTATAAAAAAGAAATACACGATTATCTTGAAAGTGCAGAACAATTTGATACTCAAGAGCTTAAGCTTCCTGCCGAGGAATCTGGCAGTAACTAAAACAAATAGTGGCTTAGCTTTTAAAAGCAATGTTCATAAAGCGCTAACATTTTTGAAGGATTAAAGGTTTATTAATTTAAAAAGATTGTTAATCGATGAGTGAATGTTTATTTTGCATGATTGAAAAGGGAGACCTCCCTGCAGAAAAAATTTATGACGATGACAAAATTTTTGCCATCAAGGATATTAATCCACAGGCTCCTTTCCATTTTCTTGTTATACCCAAAAAACATTTTTCCACTGTGTTGGAAATCGGAAAAGATGATCATGAACTTATAGGCTCAATTTATTCTGTAGCGAACAAACTCGCAAGGCAAAACGGCTTAGATAAGACCGGATTTCGAGTAGTAGTCAATTGTGGAGTGGAAGCTGGGCAGTCGGTTTTTCACATCCATTACCATCTTTTGGGCGGGCGTTCTTTAAAGTGGCCACCAGGTTAAGTCTAATGATTACCGCTAAGGAACTTCACAATAAATTAAAAGATATTCGAATGGGGAGTCCGCTTTGCCAATTTACTGAGAAAAACTGTGAAAGCCTTCTACCTACGATTGAACGTATTGAAACACTTAAGCGAGATAAAAATGCGATAATTCTAGCGCACAATTATGTTGCCCCCCAAATCTTATATAGTGTTGCAGATCATATTGGGGACTCATACGGTTTAGCTAAAAAGGCACGTGAATCTAAAGCTGAAGTAATTGTTTTTGCCTCTGTTCGATTTATGGCTGAGACGGCTAAAATTTTAAACCCTAATAAGGTAGTGATAGACCCAAACCCTAATGGAGGTTGTACCTTGGCAGACGGGATTACAGCTGAAGATGTTAAAAGTTTACGTATCCAGTTTCCGGATCACACATTTGTTTGTTATATAAATACTACCGCTGAAGTAAAAGCATTATCTGATACCTGTGTTACCTCTTCTAATGTTTATAAGGTAATAGAGCGAATTAAAAATGACAAAATTTATTTTTTGCCAGATCGTTTGATGGGTGAAAATATAAAAAAATATTTTAAGGAAAACGGAATAGAAAAAGAAATAGAGTTGTATGACGGAACCTGTTATGTTCACGAAGAGTATCAACCTGAAAGTGTTGACCAAGTAAGAAAAAATTTTTCAGATGTGGAAATTTTAGTACACCCAGAATGTAGCCCGAGTGTTGTGGGTAAGGCCGACTATGTAGGGTCTACAAGTGATATGCTTAATTATGTACGTAAATCCGAGAGAGAAAATTTTTTTCTTTTAACAGAGTGCGGGCTAACGGGTATTTTAGAATCAGAATTCCCCGAAAAACAATTTGTCGGAACTTGTACAACTTGTCGATATATGAAAGCAAATTCTTTAGAGAATATTCTTCATGCACTTGAAAAACCAAGTTCTTCGAATGTCATTGATCTCGATCCTAAAATTCAAAAAAGTGCATTACGTTGTGTAGAACAAATGTTTTTTTATGTGGAAGGTTCCTCAAAAAATTAAATACCCCTATCAGTATCTGATCACTATTGAGGGCCTGTCATTTTTTCAGGGCGGACTTTTTCGTCAAACTCCTCAGAGGTTAGCAATTTAAGAGAAACAGCCGCTTCTTTAAGAGTTGTATTTTCTTGGTGTGCTTTTTTGGCTACTTTAGCTGCGTTATCATATCCAATGTGCGGATTGAGAGCTGTTACTAGCATTAGAGAGTTTTTTAAGTGTGCTTCGATTTGAGGCTTATTCGGTTTGATTCCGGAAATACAATGATCATTAAAAGATCGACACGAATCGCCAAGTAGTCGAATAGACTGTAGTAAATTATAAATCATCATCGGTTTAAAGACATTGAGTTCAAAATTACCCGATGAACCTCCAACAGCAATGGCAGTATCATTACCAATTACCTGAGCTGCAACCATTGTCATAGCTTCAGATTGCGTGGGATTAACCTTGCCTGGCATAATTGAACTTCCGGGTTCGTTTGCAGGAAGAATTAACTCTCCTATGCTGCATCGAGGTCCAGACCCAAGCCACCTTATATCGTTAGCGATTTTCATGAGAGAGCAGGCAAGTGTTTTCATCACGCCGCTAGCCTCGACCACAGCATCATGTGCGGCAAGTGATTCAAATTTATTGGGTGCTGTTATGAAGTTTCTTTTTGTGAGTGCGGTGATTTTTTCTGCTACTTTTGCCGCAAAATCACGATGAGAATTAAGCCCCGTTCCGACAGCTGTGCCACCAAGTGCTATTTGACTGAGTCTGGGAAGGCAACCCTCTACCCTTTCGATTCCATTAGCTAATTGTTGTGCATAGCCACTGAATTCTTGCTCAAGAGTAAGGGGTGTTGCATCCATTAAATGAGTTCGTCCAATTTTAATAATGCCTTTAAATTCGGAACATTTTTTTTTCATCTCATCGTGCAGGCTAGTGAGTTCTGGTAGTAAATGATCATAAATACGTTCTACCCCAGCAATATGCATTGCGGTGGGGAAAGTATCGTTGGAAGACTGTCCCATGTTGACATGATCATTTGGATGGATTGGCTCTTTTGATCCAAGTTTTCCCCCTGCAATTTCGATAGCACGATTAGCGATAACCTCATTGGTGTTCATGTTAGATTGAGTACCACTTCCTGTTTGCCACACGTGGAGAGGGAAATGGTCATCCAGAATTCCCGCGATAACTTCATCAGAAGATTTAATGATCAGGTCTTTTTTATCTTCTGGTAAAAGGCCTAATTCTGAGTTAACAATTGCTGAGGCTTTTTTTAGAATTCCCATGCCCCGTATAATTTCTCGAGGCATAGATTCTGTGCCTATATCAAAATGGATGAGCGATCTGGCGGTTTGAGCGCCATAGTAGCGGTCTGAAGGAACTTCAATCTCGCCCATGCTGTCAGTTTCGATACGCTTCATCATTCAGGCCTCCTCCTAGGTATAAGCAAGTTTATAATTTTTTTGAAATACTTTGAACTGAAAATGATTAGAGGGATTCTAACATAAAGTCGCGAGAGGAAGAGTTTTTAGAAAAAAAATTCTAGGTTTTTAATATAGCTCTTGCATTGTCAAAAAATATTATTCAGCTAACTTCCGTGATTTATTCAGTAGGTTTAAGGAGAAAAATCGGGAGTATTTTTGGCAATATAGCTTTTAAACTTTTTTAAAATACGCTGTTCTGTCTGACGAATGGCTTCGCGAGTTACATTGTGATCATCACCTATTTCTTGGAGGGAGCGAGGACTTTCGCTAAGAATACGTTCTGATAAAACTTTTTGTTCGATAGGCTTAAGTTCTTTGCTAAAACTATCGATTTCTTGTTTGAGTGATTCAAGAAATTGGTTTCTTTCGGCATTGTCTTCGGGTGAAGTGGCTGTAGGGTCAGTGAGAAACATGGCAGGTGTAGCTTCTTCTCCATCACGCATAGGGGTGTCCACTGAAATATCACCAGCCCCCAAGCTGGTTTGGACATCGATCACATCAGATTCTTCAACACCAAAATGTTCTGCCAGTAGTTTTGGAGTAGGTGTGAAGCCTTGGTTTTCAAGTTTTTCCTTTTCTTTACGCAAATTGTAGAGTAGTTTTCGCCTCGCGTTTGTTGTCCCAACGCGCACGAGTCTCCAATTGTCTAGCATATATTTAAGTATATAAGATCTAATCCACCAAGTGGCATAGGAAGATAACCGAACACCACGAAAAGGATCAAAATTTTTTACGGCTTTTAAAAGCCCAACATTACCTTCTTGAATAAGATCCATCATGTTTTGCCATTGCCTGCGAAAAGTCATCGCAATACGAACAACGAGCATCAGGTGGGAGGTGGTGAGCCTGTAAGCAGCATCAGAATCATTTGTTTCAAGGAGTTTAATTGCTAATTCCTGTTCTTCGTTTTCAGTCAAATTTTCATATTGTCTAATTTCATTAAGATATGCCGTCAAAGGATCAATTCGAGCAACACTGCTATCATGAGTTACCGCTGGTAGAAAAGACGAGTCCCCTTGGTCCATTTTTTTTAAATCAAGTTCCTTTATTTCATCAGAGTCAACTATCTCCGCTTCTACTTTTTCAGCATCATTTTGAATCGAATTATCATTCATAATTAAATTAAAATACTAGTGATTTAAAAACATTACTTATATAGTTCTTGAATTATATATTGTTCAAATTTA
>Ga0209228_1001369_pt1 | contig 12205 bp, 10 predicted proteins | sample METZYME_3_150m_FD_187547 | JGI IMG/M metagenome (GOLD analysis project Ga0209228, IMG submission 187547) | Marine microbial communities from oxygen minimum zone in mesopelagic equatorial Pacific - METZYME_3_150m (SPAdes) (version 2) | ecosystem: Environmental > Aquatic > Marine > Oceanic...
TCACCTCAACCTCATGTTCCACAACATCCCCGGGTTCCAGGAAACGCGCTCCCTCGTAGCCCTTACGGATAGCTTCGCGAATCGAGCCACCTCCGACAGTCCCGCTGCCGATGACGTCCCCTGGCACTATACGACTGTCTTTCGAGGCGCGTTCAATCATGTCCGCAAAGCTAAAATACGCGTCTATAGCCGAGCCATCCTTTAACCAGTCCTGGCCATTCACTCGAACCTGGCATCTCAGGTCCAGCCGACCGTCTTTCAGGTAAGGCAGCATCTCATCGGTGGTAACGAGCCATGGTCCAATGGATGAAGCCGTGTCTTTACCCTTGGCTGGTCCCAGGCCGAAGGCCATCTCATCCACCTGTAAATCGCGGGAACTCCAATCATTGAATAAAGTGAAACCGGCTATGTAGTCCATTGCATCACCAGCGGGGACGTCCCTGCCTTCTTTACCTATGACACAGCCAATTTCCAATTCGTAATCAAACTGAGAAGAGGCCGAAGGGAAGGGAATCTCCGCGTCCGGGCCATAAATGCACAATGGATTGGAGAAATAGAACACCGGCATCCGGTACCAGACCTCGTTAGGCTCTCGGGTGCCCTGGCTACTGGCGTGCTCTTCGTAGACGATGAAGTCCCGAACCGTGGGCGGTTGGATTATCGGGGCGCGGAGCTTGGCATCGGCCAGAGGCACCCGGGCAGCGGAAGTATGGTTGGAAAGGGCGTCGCGCACCCGGTCTAGAGGTGAGTCGCTGCGCTCCAACAGTTGTTTTACGTCGTGGATACCATGGCTTGTTGCCCCCAATAGGCCACTGACATCGACGATGTCATCATTTTGCAGGACTCCGCAACGTGGCCCATTATCAGTCTCATAAGTAAGCAGTTTCATATCGGTCTCTCAGTGTCCGGTTGGATCTCTCCCTCGGGATAGATCAGGGGGAATTACAGCACAGGCCCCTGCCATGGTCAATCACGGCTGTGGTTCTTCATTGAGGAACGTCTTGATCGATTCCTGCTCCATCAAAGGGAAAATCGAGAATTCAGCCGGCACTGCATCAGCCCATTCGTTCAACAAACGGTGGAGCGTCTCGTGGGAATCCACATCGAAGATTCCTACCGCGCCTCGGCCGGTGCGCGGGTAGAACGACCGAGCGATTCCCCGTTCCAATTTGTCCTCTACCCACGGCCAGAAACCCTTTCGCGCTTCCTTCACATCAGAAGGACGAGTGGGTGCGGGGTTGCTAATCACCAAAAACAGCAAAGCTCCTCCTCTGGTAACGCTTCACCTCTGGTCTAGGCATAGGTAGGCGCGGTGATTTTGGCGCCCATCAGCACCTGTCCAGCATACTCGTAGTTGGAATGGATTCCGGAGATATGCTGACCGGCCACGTGCAGATCTCTGAAGTACCGCTCGATGGTGTTGGACTCGTGAATGGCCCCGGTACCGGCAGCATAGAACAATTTATCCACTACCAGAACCGATTGCCGGATGCCGTGGGTGATAGCCAAGCGGGCTTGGACCGCCTTGTCCATAAGGTCTTCCTTGCGGCCTACCTGGGATTCCCACATGGCGCCCACCGCGCTAAGCACATAACTCCGCCCGGCCTCTATGATTGCCTCGCACTCGCCTACCGTCGTCTGGGTTGTGCTGCGGTCTCGCATGAGCGTGGGAGAGTTCGTGCTCCCCTGGGTGGCCATACGCTTGAATTCCTCCATGGCGCCTCTGGCCATACCCAGGGCATTGGCCGCAGCTAGGGTCCAACTGCAGAGAATCGCCGTCTGTGGGTTGTATAGGGGGTTGTCGTGGTACGGTGCTCCCGTCCGCTGGTAGGTGTGGCTCTCTGGCACGAACAGGTCGGAGAATGAGGCGTCATTGCTGGCGGTGCCTCTCATTCCCATGGTCAACCAGGTGATGTGCATCTCACCAGAGCTCAGGGGAACGGCGACCATACGGGTCATGGGTCTGCCGTCCTCACCTAGTACCGGGCCGTCGCCGTCCACCACGTTACACGTCACGAAAAGGCATGAGGAATGGTCCATGCCGCTGAGATAGTCCCACCGGCCATTAATCATGTAGCCGCCGTCAGTCACCGTCGCGGTTCCTAGAGGCCGGGCTGAGCCAGATGCGCTGATGTTGGGCGGATCACCGAACAGTTCTTTAGCTGCCTCGACGGTGATTCGGGAGACGCCCGCGGTAAGAGCTGTACCATTGAAGGAACACCAACCGGCCGAGCCGTCCACTTTGCCGATCGTCTCAACCACGCGGAAAGCAGATAATGGGTCCAATTCCGGTCCACCAAGTACTTTCGGCACATACAATCTCAGGAGTCCTGCGTCGTTCATGGACTTTGCTAGATCTGAGGGAAGTTGGCAATCTGAATCTATCTTGTCCAGATTTGCTCTTATCATAGGTATAATCTTCTCTGTAGCGTCCAAAAGAGAGTCAGGCATTCGATGGTCCCCTTGAAGGATACGCCGTCTGGTGCCGTCGTATCCATGTCGTAAATTTCGCCCGTTTACCGGTCGCAGTATGCTATGAAACTCGCAACAGGCCCGACTATTATAGCTAACGATATGAATCGTCCTCAAACGATGCTAGAGACTATTTGCCGAGAGCTAGATATAAGTCTGAATTTGAAATTCTTCCTAGTTTCAATAATTTACGCCTAGCTCATGCCTAACGGCCGCTTGAACGAGCAACTTGTAAAGTGCTAGCATAGTCGCTAACGATTGGTAGTCCGATATCAAGGAGTACTACGGATGCCGGAAAACGATGTCGCTTTGATGGGTCATTTGATGCGGCGCGCTGGATTTGGCTGTCAATACCACGAGCTTGAAGCCCGCGCAGCCAAGGGATATGAGGAAACGGTGGAAGAACTGCTCAATCCGTCCGAAGATACTCACGGCATGGATCTGGACCTAGCCGAGCGTTCCTTCATTGAATGGAACCACCACATCCGGTGCGTACCAGAATACATAGCATTTCGAATGGTCAATTCCAAGAGCCAGTTGGAAGAGAAGATGATTCTCTTCTGGCACGGCATCTTGTGCCACACCGACAGCAAGAACCAAAGCCAGATCGCATCGCATGCAGAGTGGGAAATGCTCCGCCGGTGCGGCTTGGACAGTTTCAAGGACCTGTTGATAGAGATCTCCAAAGACCCGGCCATGGTCTACTTCTTGGACAACTGCCTGAGCCACAAAGACGCGATCAACGAGAACTACGGCCGGGAACTGCTGGAATTGTTCTCGCTGGGCGTGGGCATGGACGGCGAATTCAACTACACCGAGGACGACGTTAAAGAGTGCGCCCGGGCTTTCACTGGCTGGACCCTCGCCAACGGGATTCCCCCGCAGCCCTACGGCCGCTACACCTCGACCTTTGTCTACAACCCCGAAGACCACGACGACGGAGAGAAGACCTTCTTGGGCCACACCGGCAACTTCAACGGCGAGGACATAATTGATATCCTCTGCAAACAACCGGCCACCGCACGTTTCATCTCGCGCCACATCTACGACTTCTTCGTAGCCGATGAAGCCCAAGTCCCAACCTGGATGGAAACCCCACCCAGGGACCCCGAAACCATAAAGATGCTGGAAGACGAATATTTCCGCTCAGATTACAATATCCGTTCGATGCTACGGGTCCTATTCAACTCTGACGCCTTCAAGAACGCCCGATTCGCCAGGATAAAAGGCCCGATCGAGACCGTGATTGGCACTTTGCGTTTAGCCGGCGACTGGGCGACCCCCAAGCCTGGCTTTGAAGCCATCTTCGAAGAGATGAAGCACATGGGCCAGGAGATACTGAATCCACCCTCTGTCGAAGGCTGGCATACAGGCAGAGATTGGATCGACGGTGGTACCCTGGTTAGGCGAATCAACTTCGTCGCCGATTACGTTGGCGATGCTGGCTATCCTGGCATACAAGACATAGTCCAGAGACTTGCTGCTGAGGGACCGACCACTACGCCTGAGGGACTGGTTGAAGGTTGCCTACAGCTGCTGGGCCACTACGAACTAACAGATGAGAACCACCAAATGTTGGTGAACCACGCCCGAAACTGCGGAGTCTCGGCCACCGATTCACCGGAGTTCCCGAAGCAAGTCGGCGAGACTCTACAGATGATCGTCGCAACTAAGGAATATCTATACGCCTAGCTGAAAACTTGGCGTTTCGGGTCTGCCAACCGGTGGGCCATGGGACAACAGCTCAAATCACTGAGGAGTAAACGATGACCTCCAACAAGAAAGACCCGGTACTGGTAGTACTTCAAATGACGGGGGCCTACGACGCCCTGAACACTTTTGCTCCCTACAGCGACCCTCATTACGTGGACTATCGGGCCAACTTGCAGCTCGGCCCGGACCAGATCCTGGCTGTGGATGACAAAGTTGGTTTCCACCCGGGTATGGACCAGATCAAGGATATGTACGACCAGGGGAAGGTCGCCGTGTTGCAGGGCATCGGCTACCCCAACCCCAACCGGTCGCATTTCCGCTCCCTGGACATCTGGCATACCGCCGAGCCCGAAAAAATGGCTCCCGATGGTTGGTTGGGCAAGGCCGTCCGCGAGATTGACCCCAACAAAGAGAACATCCTGACAGCCGTGAACTTCGGCCGTGGTCTCCCTCGTGCGCTGGCCGCCCCTGGCGTCTCAGTAGCCTCAGTAGGCGACATCACCAACTACGGAGTGCTGACCGGGATCGACAGCACCGAGAAGCGGAGTGAAGCCCTGGATATCTTCGCCCGCATGTACGCGCCACTGATCGGCTCAGGCCCCGTGAGCGACTACCTTTCCCAGACTGGATTGGACGTCCTTAAAGGCGCTGACATCCTCAAAACGGCACCCCAGATGTACTCCTCCAGCGTGGAGTACGGCGGCAGCCCACTGGCCCAGTGGATGAAGAGCGTCGCTCAGGTGCACCTTGCCGACTTCGGGACCCGCGTGTTCTACACCGGCGTCAATCCAGGCACCTTCGACACCCACGCCAACCAGGCCACCACCCTCCCCAAGCTGTGGGCCGATGTGTCCACCTCCATCAGCGACTTCTACGAAGACTTGAAAGAGCACAACGCCAACGAAGAAGTTGTGATATTGCTATTCACCGAGTTCGGCCGACGAGTGCAGGAAAACGGCTCGGGAACCGACCACGGTTCTGGAGGAGTGGCCTTCGTCATCGGCGACGCTGTAAGGGGCGGCCTCTACGGAGAGTATCCTTCCCTGGAGCCGGAAAAGCTGGACTCTGGCGACCTGCAATGGAACAACGACTTCCGGGGCACCTACGCTTCGTTGCTGGAGCAATGGATGGGCTTGGACGCCAACCCCATTCTTGGCGCTACCTACGAGCAGCTCGACTTCATCAGGTAAGTTTCCACAAAAACACCGGGCAAGAAACACCGAACTTGAAGCTGCCGGCCGGGCCGGCATCTACCGGCCCACTTCGTTAGGCTAACTGATACGGATGCGCCGATTGTGAGGAGAAATGGTCACCGAGATTGCACCGATAACGTTTGGATATAGCCACACCATTGGCCGGCAAGAAAACCGGAGCGGGAACGGGTTCTTCTATCCGGTGGCGATAACCCGGGACAAAGATAACCTTTTGTACGTGGTAAGCCGTGGTTCTGAGACGCCGGCGTTCTTCCCCTGCAAACGGGTTACCGTATTAAACATGGACGAAGAACTGATCCGTGAGTTCGGCACCAAGGTCCCGCCAGAAGAGGCAGACGAATCCGCCCCCGACGGCAGCTTCATGTGGCCCACGTCGATCGCTTTGGACAAACATGGTATCGCTTACGTGTCCGATGAGTGGCTCAACCGGATCTCCGTGTTCGACAAGAACGGAGCTTGTATCAACAAGTGGGGAAAACTCGGAGATGGCGATGGCGAGATCAACCGCCCCGCTGGATTGGCGTTCGATTCCGAAGATCGTCTCTATCTGGTGGATAGCGCGAACCACCGGGTGCAGATATTCTCCAAAGAAGGACGATTCATCTCCTCATGGGGCAGCGAGGGAAATGGGGATGGAGAATTCAGCTATCCCTGGGGCATAGAGATCGATCACAACAGCGACGTGTTTATAGCCGACTGGCGGAATGACCGAATACAGAAATTCGACCGGGAAGGCAATTTCTTGATGAAGTTCGGTTCTTCCGGAAAAGGCGATGGAGAGTTCAACCGGCCGAGTGGTATCGCAGTCGACCGGGATGGAATCATCTACGTTACTGATTTCAAGAATGACCGACTCCAGGTGTTTGGCGCTGATGGCAGCTTCATCACCGAACTCACCGGCGACGCCACTCTGTCGAAGTGGGGCCGGGAGCGGCTGGAGTTGGACCCAGGAATGCTGAGAGCCAGGGATAGGGCTCAAGGTCTTATGGAACGAGAGAAGCATTTCAACGGGCCTATCGCGGTGGAAGTAGATGATGAAGGCCGGGTATTTGTTGTAGAGACTCCCCGCCAGCGCATGCAGGTTTACCGCAAGCAGGTCGCCAGTTTCCATGGTGGCCCCCTCTAAGCGATTCAAGTTCCTGGTCACACTCATCGGCAAAAAGACGCCGTGTAAGAAGAGAATTCTCTTCTTACACGGCGTCTTTCCGGGTACTGGATAAGAAATCAGGTCAGCAGAAAGGCTCGATCGACTGCCTGACCTCGCTCATATCAAAAGGTCTGCTCGACACTGGATTCGTGGTGGCTCCCAGAAAATTCCAAGCGGAAACACTAGAGATGTCTCCGGTTAAGAAAACCAAGAAGCTTTGAACGAAATCATCTCTTTGGACAGGGGAGTGCGACCACTACCAGGCCATGTATCTGCTTCAAGCCGACGGCGTTCTTGCCGGAGCCGTTCTGAAGGGCAGCGAGACCATCAATGACCCCCACTTGGAAGCCCGTCGGTTCTGGAACGTGGTCGACAACCCGGAGGCTGGTCGCTACCCCTTCCGTGGACGCTGTCCAAGAGCCCGCGGCAGACGACGGTTACGGCAGCGGGTTTGGGTGCGCACAACGACCAGGTCTTCAACGGCTTGTCAGGCCTCTCGGCAAGCGAGATCTATGCCCCGTTAGAACAGGGCATCACCGGCGACATGACCAACCCGGGCGCTTAGAGTCCCATCGCCGCCAAGCCGACCTTGGCCAACTCTTCGTCAGCGTTATGGCCTCTTATGCCTCCAACACCGATACCGCCGAGGATGGCTCCGTCTTTGATGATGCTCACGCCGCCTTGTTCGTAGGTAATCATTGGGTCGCCGTTTTCACTAACACTCTGCCCGATATTGGACATGTTCTGACCCCAATCCCCACTGTTGATTCCCAAAATGGCAGATGTGTAGGCCTTGCGCACGGCATGCCTTCGGGTGAACACCCGAGCGTTGTCCATCTTTGCGAACGCTTCCATGTTCCCTGATGAATCTACGATAGCCATGCAGACCGGCGTCTCTGACGTGGCCTGTGCTTCGTCCATCATAGCCTTCATAGCGGCCTGGACTTGTTCCAAAGTCAGATTATGTTCAGCGATGGCCATACAGGGCCGGGGAGCGTCGTGTTGTGTAGCCATGGGGTAAATCTCCTCGTTGGATTCGTCTGGATCGGTCCCGCCCATAATTGTACCAACGGGGCGGCAGGGGATTAAGTGTAGAATACGTATGGTGTAATTTAAGGAACCGGTCAGGAGTCCGCACGATGCGAGTTGGCATAATCTCGGATACCCATAACCCGAGCGTCGGAGATGAACCGCCTGCAGAGATAATCCCTGCTTTTGAAGGCGTTGATGTGATAATCCATGCCGGTGACATATACCAGCCGTCCTGTCTCGACTGGTTGGAGAAGATCGCTCCTGTCTACGCCGTTGAGCTAGGCGCCGGAGCCCATTTCCAAGAAGACCCCCGAGTGGTTGATATGTCCCGTGTTCTGGAACTGGAAGGTCATACCATCGGTTTGATCCACGATCTAATGGTCCCTGGCATGGCCCAAGAGGTTACTGAATACACTCCTTTGTCTAAGCACTTTCCAACCGGCGCCAACCTTTCTTCTGCCCTGGAAACAATATTCCACGACGGCGTGGATATCGTCATATTCGGCCACACTCATTACCCCGTGGTTGAGGAGTTCCAGGGCATATTGATGGTGAACCCTGGCAGTCCCAGTCTTCCCAAACAGATTCGGCGATTAGGTCAGGTGGCCGTCATGGAGCTAGAGCCAGACAAGAAGAGCGCAAAGATCCTAGACCTCTCCATGTTCAGCTAGCTACGAAGTAACTCACTGTGGTCTAGGCAAGCTTGTCGGCCCACATTTGTGATAGCTAAATCTGCAGTAGGATATGTCGAATGACGGGCAGTCCGGCGGAATCTAGGAAACACCTCGGCCACAACAAACTAAGCCTCGGTCTCTTCGGCGTTAACTGCTCTGGTGGGCTGGCGGTAACAACAGTTCCCGAACGCTGGGAAGCATCTTGGGAAAATAATCAGAGCGCAGCGAGAATGGCCGATCAATCCGGATTGGACTTCATGCTGCCACTAGGACGTTGGAAGGGCTACGGCGGGATCACTGACCACAACGCGTCGAATTTTGAGACGCTAACATGGGCATCCGGGATTCTGGCGAGCACAAGCAACCTGATGGCCTTCGGCACGGTTCACGTCTCGTTGTTCAATCCAGTAGTCGCGGCCAAGCAGATGGTAACCGCCGATCATATCGGTCACGGAAGGTTTGGTTTGAATATCGTCTGTGGATGGAACAACGACGAGTTTGACATGCTAGGGGTGGACCTCCCGCAGCACGACAATCGTTACGACCAAGGCCAAGAATGGATCGATGTGATCTCCAAGGTCTGGACAGAGGGCGAGCCTTTCGACTATGAAGGTGATTTCTACCAAGTCCGAAAGACCGAGATCTACCCCAAGCCCTACGGCGGGGGCAAACCGATGATCGTTGCCGCCGGCAATTCTCCCCGTGGAAGGGAATTCGCCGCTCGCAACGCAGACATGATGTTTACAAACCTCCGAGGCAGCATCTCAGAGGTACCAGGGAATGTATCAGCTCTTCGAGAGCTGGCTTCGAGATACAATCGGGAGATTGGAGTCTTCTCGAACGTCGCCGTGGTCTGCAGGCCCACCAAACAAGAAGCTGAAGAATACTACCGCTACTACGCCATCGAAAACGCCGACTGGGACGCGGTCGAAATATTGATCGAAGGCCGGGGTCTCAAAAAGCCCGGTGTAACGGAAGAAGCACTACAGGCGGCCCGTATACGTGCGGCAGGAGGAAACGGCGCGTTGCCAATCGTTGGTGCCCCCGATGATATCGTTTCCTTAATGAAGCGCCTATATGACGGCGGTGTAACAGCCCTTGCCATGGGATTTACCAACTACTTAGAGCACTTCCCGTACTTCCGGGACGAGGTTCTACCTCGACTGGTCCACGAAGGATTGCGAGCGGATTCGGTGACTTAAAGTGCTCTAGCCAGTTTAATCACCATTTCTTGACCGTTGCTCTAGAAAGATGGGATCTATTTCGTCGGCTCGGAGCGGAGGCCTCGAAGAGTTGACCACTAGAGCACTCACAAGACCAAGTGCCGCAAAAGTTATGAAAGCGGCGGCGTAGCTTTCGCTCAAGTCGAACACCAGGCCTGAGAAAAGAGCTCCTATCGTCTGACCGACCTGGACTCCGGTCTCACTGATTCCTCGTATACTGCCGATCGACCGCCGCCCGAAGTAAGATGCGAAGGCCACGGGCGGTATGACGTTTCCACCAGCTGCTACGAGCCCTAGAAGCGCAGCCACCGCGAAAGCGGACGCTTCGGATGTGACCGACAACAGGGAGAGTGAACACGTTGCGCTGAGAAGCATCAGTCCTGTCATCGCCACCCGTACGGTCGTGCGCTCGATAATTGCCCCCCACATGAGACTGGCGAATGCGTTCACCGCGGCGTTAATGGTGATCGCGTTTGCAGCTGCTGTGAGGCTCAATCCCCGGTCCAGGAAGAATGCTCCAACATGAACCGATATCCCCGCCTGGGTCATGAACAGCACGCCAACCACTACCGTTAGTACCCAAAGTGCTCGCGTGCGCATGGCTTGACGCGGGGTCCAGCCAGTCTCGTCGGGGCTGTCTTCCTCCGTCCCGGCCTTGTCTCCAGAATTCTGCGGTGGCTGGTTGTCAGGCTGGAGACCGATGGTTTCAGGCCGGTCTACTATCAATAGCGCCGACGGCAGTACCGCTACCGCCAGTACCAGTACCCCCAACGATATCCACGCTACTCCTATACTCCAATGAGAAATGGCCAACGAGGCTATCTGAACTGTTACTATGCCCCCAACGGCCCCTGCCAAGTAGATTATCCCGATGGCCCTGCCACGCTTTCTAATGAACCAGCGGGAGATCAGAGCGCCAGTCCCGATCTGTACCGGGACATGGAATATGATACGTCCAGTGGCAAAACCCGCGTAAAAAAACACTGGCACAGTGGCCCAGGCTAGAGAGACCATCGCCCCACCCAGTACTAGCATGCTGCCAGCCAGGATCAAGCGCACGCCGTAACGGTCTACCGCCCAGCCTACCGCCGGAGAGATGAATATAGACGACAGCGCGCCCAAACTAACCGAGCCTGCGATCAGTGTCCGACTCCAACCAAACTCGTCGGCCATGGGCGACAAGAATACGGCCAGGGTAGTGGTAGACGGCGCCATCCTAGCGAATGTGGTTGTGCCGGCGGCAAACACCACGATCCAACCGTAGTAAAAGGGCAAGCGCGCGCTAAGTTTTCTGGCGATCACCAGGGAGACGTCATTCATTACTCGGCCGGTTCTTATGCCTGTGTTTCCTGTTTTGCGGGACTTGAAATCCACGATTCCGTGACTGTGCACGCCATAATCCAGGCAGCCGACTTACCATCCGCAAATGCCCGATTCCACACAAAAAAGAAGCCTCCTTAGTCGACTAAGGAGGCCTCTTTGCTTAGCTGATTAAGCCCTATCTGCCATCTTTGGCCCAGAGAGCCTCCAGGACGTTCCCTGGGGACATGGGCAACACTTCCATGCGCACGCCTGACGCGCCGTGGATGGCATTTGCCACAGCCGCCAACGGAGGCACTATGCACACTTCGCCAACGCCCCGGACCCCGAAGGGGTGACCAGGGTTGGCGACCTCCACGATGACCGTGTCAATCATGGGCAGGTCGAGGCTGGTGGGCATACGATAGTCCAGGAACGAAGAGTTGGACATCTCACCACTGTCGTTATAGACATACTCTTCATTGAGCGCCCAACCGATGCCCTGGGCAACGCCGCCCTGCAGCTGTCCTTCGACGTAGCTAGGATGGATGGCCTTCCCGACATCCTGGAGTGCCGTGTACCGGAGGACGTCGACTTTGCCGGTTTCCGGGTCCACTTCCACGTCTACAATGTGAACAGCGAACGCATTACCAACGCCAGATGGGTTGACGTTACCTCGGCCAACCACTGGGCCACCAGTGCCGTTCAACCGAGCAGCCAACTGTTTGAAAGTCAATTTCAGCTCTGGGTCTGACTTGTGGGAGGCCACACCACCGGCGTATTCAACATCGTTAGCCTCAACCTCCCATATGCGCGCGGCCCGCTGGATGAGCTGCTGTTTGATGTCGTTGGCCGATTCATAAGCCGCCCAGCCGGACTTGAATGTTGCTCCGCTGCCGGCGGTGAGGGAGGTGTAACCCACTGCGTCGGTATCACCCACGAACGGATGAACGTCCTCAGCAGGTATACCCAGTACCTCCGCCACATGCATGGCCATGGATGTACGTCCACCGCCAATGTCAGGTGACCCTTCGGTCAAGCTCACAGTTCCATCAGCATTGACGCTCGCGAAGGACGAGGCCGGCCCTGTGCCATTGAACCAGAAGCCTGCCGCTACGCCCCGGCCACGGTTTGGACCATCCAAAGGCGACTTGTAATGATCGGTGTCCATGGCTGCAGCCAAGGTCTCCATATAGCCAACACCTTGCAGCACCGGGCCTGGTATGCGGCGGCTGCCTTCTTTAACTCCGTTCTTGGTCCGGAATTCCAGGGGATCCATACCTAGTTTTTCGCAGATCTCGTCGATGACCGACTCTGCTCCAAAGGAAGCTCCGGGAACTCCGGGGGCGCGGTAGGCAGCGGCCTTTGGGCGATTGACCACCACGTCGTATCCTTCGATACGTCCATTGGCAATCTCATAGGGGGTCATAA
>Ga0209228_1001371_pt1 | contig 12196 bp, 8 predicted proteins | sample METZYME_3_150m_FD_187547 | JGI IMG/M metagenome (GOLD analysis project Ga0209228, IMG submission 187547) | Marine microbial communities from oxygen minimum zone in mesopelagic equatorial Pacific - METZYME_3_150m (SPAdes) (version 2) | ecosystem: Environmental > Aquatic > Marine > Oceanic | place...
TATAAGAGAAAAAGGTGGAAGAATTCATGTAAATACTGAAGTTAAAAAGATTCATTTTAATAAAAGAAAAGTAAACTCAGTTGTTACAGATAGAGTCGAGATAAAAGCTTCAAGAGTGGTTCTAACTTCAGGTAGTTGGACAAATAATCTATTAAAAAACACTAGATTAAATTTACCCGTTAAACCAGTTAAAGGTTATTCATTAACTTTAGATACCTCAATCTTAAATGATGCCCCAAAAATGCCAATTATAGATGAGGAGATTCATACTGCTTTTACTCCATTAGGTTACTCATTAAGGGTAGCAGGAACAGCTGAATTTGCTGGCTTTAATGAGGATATTCATCAAAAAAGGATAGATTACCTGTATAAAACTTTAGAAAGTATTTACCCATCTATTTCGGCTAACTTAGATCTTGATAAAGGGGCTTTGTGGTATGGATTTAGGCCAATGAGTCCAGACGGAATGCCTTACATAGGACCTACAAAAATATCAGGTTTATTCGTTAATACTGGTCATGGGCATTCAGGCTGGACTTTAGCTATGGGGTCAGGAGATGTACTAGCTGATCTCATGCTTAAAAAGCAACCCAATATAGAAGTTAAACCTTTTTTGGCTTCTAGAGCAGTTTAATTTTCAACCAACAAGAGATGTTGCTAAATTTAAGACCAAACATATCTTTAAAGCTAGCAGGCATATTTTTTTATATAATTTCATAATCTCCTCGTAGCTCAGTTGGATTAGAGCAACTGCCTTCTAAGCAGTGGGTCGCAGGTTCGAGTCCTGCCGAGGAGGCCATCCTCAAAAAATAATCTAAGAAGTTGATTAAAAACGCTTTGAATATTATATTTTTCTCATAGATTTATTTTTAATGGCCAGTAGGGCTGTAGTTAGATTAATGATTGCTCTTCACATAAGTATTTACGGTAGGGTCCAAGCAGTTGGCTTCAGGAATTGGATAAAAAAAAGTGCAGAAAAAAAAGGTGTGTTTGGCTGGGTTCGGAATGCATCAGATGGCTCAGTAGAAGCTTTTATTCAGGGAGAAGATGAGATCTTAAATGACTTATTGGCTTTATGCTGGGAAGGCCCAGATCTAGCGGATGTTGAAGATATTCTTACTCAAGACAGTAATGTGGATGAATCTATAGATTCCTTTGATATCCACTAGACACTAAATTTTTGTTTAAATTAAAAACCTCTTTAAGTTTCCTATTGGTTAAATGATAGAATGCAAAAAAATTGGTGGGTGTAGCTCAGTTGGTAGAGCTCTGGCTTGTGGTGCCAGTGGTCGTGGGTTCGAGCCCCATCACCCACCCCAAAATACATAGGAAAAGAATATGAGATTCTCTTTTGGAAATAAAAATGAGGTAGAGAAAAATCTTACTATTTCAGTCGCTGCAGACGATATAGAGAAACAAGTTCAGAGTAAGTTAAATACAGCACAAAAAACGGCAAAAATTAAAGGCTTTAGGAAAGGTAAAGCTCCTTTAGATGTAGTTAAAAAAATGTATGAGCCTGAGATAAGGCAAGATGTAATTAATGACTCAGTAATCAAGAAATTTTATGAATTAGTTGAAAAGCAAAATTTAAAACCTGTTGGCCGGCCTAACTTAATACCTGAACGGATAGAAATAGAGAAAGATGTCATCTTTAAAGCAACTTTTGAAGTTTATCCGGAAATATCACTGGGTAGCTTAAGTAGGCTGAACTATACAAAAACTGTGAGTTCAGTTACCGAAGAAGACGTAAATAAAACTATAGAAAACATAAGAAAGCGGATGTGCTCTTGGGAATCGAAGGAAGGCAATGCCTCTTCAGGAGATCAAATCAAAATTGATTTTATTGGGAAAATTGAGAATGAAGAATTTGAAGGCGGCTCGGCTAAAGATTTTGTTGTAGAGATTGGATCTAAGTCAATGATTGAAGGTTTTGAAGAAGGGCTAATAGGGCTAAAAAAATCTGATAAAAAGGATTTAGATCTAACCTTCCCAGAGGATTATGGAAAAAAAGATTTAGCTTCCAAAGGTGTAGTCTTTAGTGTTGAAGTAAAAGAGGTTCTTAAACCTAAACTCCCCGCATTAAAGGAAGAGTTTTTTAAGTCCACTGGGTTAGTGGCTGAAAACTTAGAGGAGTTTAAAAAAGAAATAGAAACAAAGTTACAGGAAGATTTAGAAAATCTTATAAAAAATAAAAGTAAAGTCAGTGTTTTAGATTCAATAAGGGAAGCTAATGTCTTTGAAGTTCCTAGTGCAATGATAGAGTCAGAAGTAAACAATATGAGAGAAGATGCTGCTAGAAGAGTAGGTATGGATCCAAAGGATTTAAAAGAAGATCTTTTTCCTAAAGAAACTTTTGAAGAAGAAGCAAAGAAGAGGGTTAGTATCGGTATAATTTTAAATAAGATAATTGAGGAAAAGAACATTAAGGCAGACGGAGAGAGGGTAAAAAAAATAATTGAAGATCGTGCTGCAATGTATAAGGAACCACAACAGGTGGTAAATTGGTTTTACTCAAATGAAGAACAACTAAGGAGCATTGAATCCATCTCTTTAGAGGAGCAAGTTGTAGAAATTCTTTTATCTGAAGCTAGCGCTGTTGAGGAGGAACTAACTTATGAAGAATGTGTCACTGGTAAGTAAGAGACTTGAATTTTTAACCTTTAGCCCAAAATAGTATTAAATAATAGGTATGAGTAGTACAAAAGACACAACTTCTATCAATCAATTGGTACCAATGGTGGTAGAGCAAACTCCGAGGGGAGAAAGGGCTTATGATATTTATTCTAGATTGCTTAAAGAGAGAGTGATCTTCTTAACAGGTCCTGTTGAAGATATTGGAGCAAATTTAGTTGTCGCCCAAATGCTTTTCTTAGAAGCAGAAAATCCTGATAAAGACATATCTCTTTACATTAATTCTCCTGGTGGTTCTGTCACTGCGGGTCTTTCCATATACGATACTATGCAGTTCATAAAACCTGATGTAAGCACTTTATGTGTTGGTCAAGCAGCTAGTATGGGTGCAGTGCTCTTAACGGGAGGCGCAAAAGGGAAAAGGCATGCTTTACCAAATTCTAGGGTTTTAATACATCAAGTAATGGGAGGCTTTCAAGGACAAGCAAGTGACATTGAAATACATGCACAAGAAATACTTTCTATTAAAGAAAAATTAAACACTATTCTTTCAACTCATTCAGGCCAAAACATAGACAAAATTGCAGAAGATAGTGATAGAGATAATTTTATGTCTCCTGAAGAAGCAGTTGAATACGGACTGATTGATAGCGTCATGAATACTAGGACTTAGAGAAATAATGGCAGATAAAAAAGACAATAACGAAGAAAAGTTACTTTTTTGTTCCTTTTGCGGTAAAAACCAAAATGAAGTAAGAAAACTAATAGCTGGCCCATCTGTTTATATCTGCAACGAGTGCATAGATCTTTGTAATGACATTATTCAAGAAGAGATAAAAGAAGCAGCCGACACTTCCGAGGAAGAGAGCTTTCTAGTACCAAAGGAAATTAAAGAAAGATTAGATGAATATGTAATCAGTCAGGAGGATGCTAAGAAGAACCTTTCAGTAGCCGTTTACAACCACTACAAAAGACTCAGAGAAGAATCTAATCAAGATGGAAAAGAAGATGTTGAGCTAACAAAAAGTAATATTTTACTGTTAGGACCAACTGGTTCTGGAAAGACATTACTAGCTCAAACTTTAGCTAGACTACTGGATGTACCTTTTACAATTGCAGATGCAACCACACTGACTGAGGCTGGGTATGTTGGAGAAGATGTCGAGAATATCATTCAAAAGCTACTTCAAAAATGTGATTACGATATTGAAAGAGCTCAACTAGGTATTGTTTACATAGATGAGATAGACAAAATTGCACGTAAATCTGACAACCCCTCTATAACAAGAGATGTTTCAGGGGAAGGAGTGCAACAAGCCCTTTTAAAGTTAATAGAAGGGACAGTTGCTTCGGTTCCACCGCAAGGAGGGAGAAAACATCCTCAACAAGAGTTCTTACAAGTTGATACATCAAATATCCTTTTTATCTGTGGAGGTGCATTTTCAGGTCTTGAGAACATTATCAGGCATAGATGTGAAGAAACCGGGATTGGTTTTGGAGCCACGGTTACTTCGATCAACCAATCAGGCAAATCAGATGAACTAATTAGTAAGGTGCAACCAGAAGATCTTATAAAGTACGGTTTAATACCCGAATTTGTAGGAAGGCTTCCAGTAACCTCTACTCTCAAGGAGTTAGATGAAGAAGCTTTAGTTAAGATACTAACTCAACCAAAAAACGCTTTAACAAAGCAATTTAAACGTTTATTTGAAATGGAGGGAGTAGAACTGGATATTAGAGAAGAAGCTCTCCATGAGATTGCAAAAAAGGCAATGGAAAGAAAAACTGGTGCCAGAGGATTGCGATCAATTATTGAAAGAATTTTAATGGAAACAATGTATAAAGTGCCTTCTGAATCAAATCTACAAAAAGTAGTTCTGGATGCCTCTGTAATAGAGGGTGAGAATGAACCATTAATGGTCTATGAAAGCACGGAAGAAAAAAAGAGCGGTTAATTTTAATTTTTGAATAAAACTAAATATGTCTAATCCAAGAACAGAAAATCTACCTCTTTTACCATTAAGAGATGTGGTTATTTTTCCTTCGGTCGTAACACCATTATTTGTGGGTAGAGAAAAGTCGATTGTTGCTTTACAAGCATCTATGGCAGCGGATAAACAGATAATGCTTGTGGCTCAAAAAGATCCTCAAAAAGATGACCCCAACCTTAAAGATATTTATGAAGTTGGAACCATAGCCACAATATTACAGTTAATAAAACTACCTGACGGAACAGTAAAAGTTCTAGTTGAGGGATTCCAAAGAGCCAAACTTAATGAAATAAAAAACTATAAAGACTATTACGCTGCTGATGTAAGCCCACTTGAAGAAGAAGAAGAAACTAAAGATTTAAAAAAATATGTACCTAGTTTAAGAAAGAATTTTCAAGAATATGTAAAGGTAACAAGAAAGGCCACACCGGAAGTTTTGTCCACAGTTAATTCAATTGATTCGTTAAGTAAACTCTCTGATACTCTGGTTGGGCACTTGTCAGCTGATTTGAAGGAAAAGCAAGATATTCTTGAAACCTTTTCTCTTAAAGATAGGGCTGAGAAGATTCTTTCCCATCTGGCATCTCAATTAGATTTAACAAAAGTTGAGAAAAAGATAAGAGGGCGTGTAAAGAAACAAATGGAGAAAAGCCAGAAAGAATATTATTTGAATGAACAAATGAAAGCTCTTAAAAAGGAACTAGGTGAGCTAGATGATTCCGAAGAGGCTGAAGTTTTAGAAAAACAGATTCTAGAAGCTGGTATGTCAAAAGAAGCTGAGCAGAAGGCTCTCACTGAATTACAAAAATATAAGATGATGTCCCCTATGTCAGCTGAGGCTTCAGTGGTTAGGGGCTATATAGATTGGATTGTTAGCATTCCTTGGAAGAAAAAAAGCCGGATTCAAGGTGACCTTAAAAAGGCCAGTAAAGTTTTAGAAGCTGATCATTATGGTTTGGAAGAAGTAAAAGAAAGGATACTGGAATATCTGGCTGTGCAAAAAAGAGTTAAAAAATTAAAGGGACCAGTTCTATGTTTAGTGGGTCCACCCGGTGTAGGCAAGACTTCGTTAGGTGAGTCAATCGCCAGAGCTACTAATAGAAAATTTATAAGAATGTCTCTTGGAGGCGTAAGAGATGAGGCAGAAATTAGAGGCCACCGTAGAACTTATATTGGATCTATGCCCGGAAGAATTTTACAAAAGCTTTCTAAATCAGGAGTGAAAAATCCTCTGTTTTTATTGGATGAAGTGGATAAGATGGGAATGGATTTTAGAGGCGACCCTGCGTCTGCTTTGCTAGAAGTTCTTGACCCAGAACAAAATCATACTTTCAATGATCATTACTTAGAAGTCGATTACGATTTATCTGATGTCATGTTTGTTTGTACTGCAAACACTATGAATATTCCTCATGCCTTACTAGATCGTATGGAGATCATAAGACTGCCGGGTTATACAGAAGATGAGAAAGTAAATATAGCTGATAAATACTTAATTCCTAAACAGCTGAAAAACAATGGGGTAAAAACAACGGAATTAAAGATTACTGAAGATTCTATCAAGGATCTTATAAGGTATTTCACTAAAGAGGCTGGGGTAAGGGCTTTGGAAAGAGAGATATCTAAAATCTGTAGAAAGTTAGTAAAAAATAATTCTAATAAAAAGAAACCAAGAAAGTTAAATCTTAAACCTAACCTACTTGAAGAATATTGTGGGGTCAGAAAATTTGATTTTGGTGAAGCAGATGAAAAAGACAGGGTAGGACAAGTAACGGGTTTAGCCTGGACTCAGGTTGGAGGCGAGTTACTGACTTTGGAAGCGGCTAGTTTTGATGGCAAAGGTAAAATAATAAAAACAGGATCACTTGGTGATGTGATGCAAGAATCAATCCAGGCAGCTATGTCAGTTGTAAGATCAAGAGCGGAATCTTTAGGAATAGACCCGAGCTTTTATGAGAATCAAGATGTACATATTCATGTTCCTGAAGGCGCTACTCCAAAGGATGGGCCCAGTGCTGGAATAGGTATGTGCACAGCCGTAGCTTCAGTTCTATCAAAAATTCCAGTAAGAGCAGATGTAGCAATGACTGGAGAAATCACACTTCGAGGCGAAGTTTTAAAAATCGGTGGGTTAAAAGAAAAGCTCTTAGCTGCTCACAGAGGTGGCATAAAGACAGTATTAATTCCACAAGGTAACGTCAGAGACTTAAAAGAAATTCCTGACAATATTAAAGATGAATTGGAAATAAAACCTGTGAAGTGGATTGATGAAGTCCTTAATCTAGTATTAACCAGTCAGCCTGTACCATGGGAAAAAGAAGAAGAAATTCCGGAAAAAATTTCATCAAAAAAGAAACAAACTTCTAAAAAGTCCTTGGGGACCCATTAATTATTAGTTAAAACCTGCTTGACAACCTATATAGAGGGGGTTTTAATCTGCGGAACCAGTCTGTAGATTACAGGCTTAGCTTAACAAGATTCGAGGAGATAAATGTGAATAAAGCCCAATTAGTAGATGCGGTAGCTTCAAGAGCTGATATGTCGAAAGCTGACGCCGGAAGATCGGTTGATGCAACTTTAAGTGCCATTGGAGGCGCTCTTTCTGGAGGAGATAGTGTTTCTCTTGTAGGTTTTGGAACTTTCAATGTTCGTCATAGAGCAGCAAGAATGGGACGTAACCCACAAACAGGTGAAGCTATTCATATCAATGCTTCAAAATCGGTAGGTTTTAAAGCAGGTAAAGCATTAAAAGAAAGCCTTTAAAGAGGTCTTTTAAAAAATAAAGAGCGCGCCTTAGTGGCGCGCTTTTTTTAGTTAATTAGTTATGGCAGTAATACAATCCATAAGAAACAATCTTTCTGGAACAGCAGCCAAGGTAGTTGTTGGAATTATTGTTGTAACCTTTGCATTGTTCTTCGGCGGAAATTATGTACTCTTTGATAATGATGCCAATGTTGTAGCTTCGGTAAACTCTAAAAAAATAGATGTGTTTGACTTGGATCTTGAAATGGCAAGGGTCCAATCAATTCTAAGTCAAAGATTTGATGACCCTGACTTTTCTATTGAAGAAGAGGCACTGAGATCCTTAGCATTGAATTCGTTAATATCTGACGCCTTAATTTTAGATTTTCTTGAACAAAATAAAGTTGAAGTGCTAGACCTGTCTGCTTACAAACTCCTTGCACGAAATGAAATTTTTCAAGAAGAAGGAAAGTTTAGCTTAGGAAAGGTAAACACCTTTGCAAGACAAAATGGATTTTTACCAGGAAAGTACATAGAAAGTATTAGCGAAGATATAGCCTTAAATTTTTGGCGAGTAGGTTTGGGAGCCAGTTCTTTCTTAACTTCAACGGAGTTAAATCAAAATATTGAATTAGCTAATCAAACGAGAGATATAACTTTCACAAAAATTAATAAAAAAGATATTGAGGAAAATATAAAAGTAAGTGAGGAAGAAATATTAAAGTTCTATACTCAAAACCCTTCCTATTTTCGTTCAGAAGAAAAAGCAAAATTAAGGTTTATAAATATTTCATTGGAAGACCTTAAAGAAAACCAATTAATACAAGAAGAAGAAATTAAGAGGGAGTATCAGGCTTATTTAGATTCTTTTGATTTAGTAGCCAGACGTTCTGCTTCGCATCTTATGATAAATATTTCTTCGGAGAGAACTAAAGAGCAAGCTCTAGATCTTGCTAACCAGATAAAGAAGAAAATAGATTCTGGTGATGACTTTACAAGCTTAGTAGAAGAATATTCTGAGGATGAAGGAACCAAGAACACAGGCGGTTCTCTAGGAATTAGCGATGGAAGTGCTTTCCCAGAAGAATTTGAATTAGCCTTAGAGCAATTGGAAGAAGGACAAGTTAGCAATCCAATTGCACTAGAAGAAAGTGTGCATTTGGTTAAGCTTACAAATTTTCAGGCCCCAATACCCGATGAATATGAATCAAGGAAAGAAGAGATAAAACAGAATCTGATTGAGCAAGCAGCAAATGCCGAATATGTAGATTCTCTAGAATTAGCTGCCGAATTAACATTTACGAATGATAGTTTAGATAGTTTGTCTCAGGAGCTAAATTTAGAAATTAAAACAAAAGACTTTTTCTCGCAGGCCGAGGCAGAAACGCCTTTTAAAGATACTGAATTGTTAAACCTCATCTTTAATGACCTTTCAATAAAGGAAGGAAATTTAAGTGAACTAATAGAAATAGATAATCAGAATGGAATCATTTTTAGATTGGAAGATTTTCAGGAAGAGAAAACAAAAGATTTTGAAAGTGTAAAGAACCAAGCCCAAGATCTGTTAACAAACAAATTAACTGAAGAGAAGATAGAAGTGTTAAAAGCGAAATTACTAGCTGGATTGGAAGCCGGTTCTTCTTTAGAAGTCATAGCCAAGGAAAATCAATTAGCAGTAGATTCATATAAATCTATTAACAGAGACTCATCTTTGTTTACGCGAAATGTACTGTTGAAGATATTTACTGAACCTAAATCTAATATCGGGAAATCTTATTCTTACACCTCTCTGCTTAATGGAGACGAGATAATCTTTAGATTGGATAAGGTTACACAGCTAAATACTGAAGTTTCGGATGAAGAAAAAGATTCCTTAAAAGGCTTTTTTCTTGAGGAGAGGGCTGAAACTGAGTTACTTACTTTGCAGATAAGTATGCAGGAATCTTCTTCTGTAACAGTTAACTAGGGTCTTCTAATGATCCCATGGCAGTTATATTGAAGCCAGCATCCACATAGAGTGTTTCTCCTGTGATTCCACTAGCCAAGTCAGAAGCTAAAAAAGTAGCTGCATTTCCAACTTCTTCAGTGGATACATTTCTTCCCAAGGGAGCTCTATTGGCATTATAGGAAAGCATTTTCCTAAAGTTTTTAACCCCAGAGGCTGCCAAAGTCTTAATGGGTCCAGCAGAGATTGCGTTAACTCTATGACCTTCTTTGCCCAAAGACGCAGCTAAGAATCTTACACTGGCTTCTAAGCTAGCTTTTGCTAGTCCCATTACATTGTAATTAGGTATAGTTTTTTGTGACCCTAAATAAGATAAAGTGATTAGAGAGCCATTTCTCTCTTTCATAAGGCCCTTTCCTGCCTTCGCAAGAGCTACAAAGCTATAAGCACTTATATCATGTGCAATTTTGAACCCTTCTCTGGTTGTAACATCAACAAAATTTCCATCAAGTTCATTTGAAGGAGCAAACCCAACTGCATGTACTATGCAATCTAAACCATCCCAATCTTTTTTTAATTCTTTAAAAACTTGGTCAATTTCTTCATCTTTTGATACATCACAAGGAAAACAAGCCTTAGAACCCCATTCTTCAGCTATTTTCTCTACTTTTTGTTTAAATCTGTCATTTTGATAAGTAAAGGCTAAATTCGCACCATGTTTAGCCATAGAAGCCGCTATACCACTGGCTATAGAGTGTTTATTGGCAACACCTACGATTAGTATATTTTTTCCTTTTAGTAGCGACATAGAATTTCCCTTAAAGAGAGCAAAATAAAGCTTTTCATCATTAAAGAAGGGTTATTTAGATAGGTAAATTATATAGTATCTGGTTAAAGCTCGGTTTTATTTTTTTAATTAAGTTTTATTTCAAAATATCAAAATAACAAAAAAGTAGCAAAAATCTGATAATAAGCTACAATTCGGGCATTAATTTGGGCAAAGGCTCGGTTTGCCCTGTTTTTTAACTACTTAGAAGTTTTTAAGGGAGTTCTTATGAAAACAAGATTTTTAACAAAGACTTTAGCGTTCTCAGCTTTAGTAGCGGTGTTTTTTGCACCATCTACTTTAATAGCTGCTGATGATGACGAAGCCGATGTAGAAGAAGTAGTTGTTACTGGTTCTAGGATTAAAAGAGATTCTATTAATTCTAGTCAAGTAATTACAACAATCACAGCTGAAGATATAGAGCAAAGTCAGGCTCTAATCACAGCTGATGCATTGAGACTTTCTACTTACAATACTTTCGGTTCGAGTCCTCCAACGGCAGGTAACAGCGCTATGTCAAACACTACTATAAGTCTGAGAGGACTTGGTGGTGGAAGAACATTAGTTCTTATGGATGGCAGAAGATTACCAGGTTCACCTCATTTAGGTGGTGCCGGTGCTGCTAATATTAATATGATACCTACGGTTTCAGTTGATCGTATTGAAATACAACCAGACGGAGCGTCGGCCATTTATGGTTCTGATGCGATTGCTGGTGTGGTAAATGTGATCACTAAGAAAGGCTTTGATGGGATGGATATTCAAGTCAGAAGTGGAGATCGTTCCAGAGATGATGGCACTGAGAGTTCTCTCTCTATGCTGTTTGGATCTACCAACGAAAAAGGTTATATCACTGTTGCTATCGAGCATGATGAAAGGGATGAGATCTATCTTAAAGACAGATGGTATACAGCCGCTAGAGCTGAAGATGGTAATGGCGATGGAGTCATCGACCTTTACTTTGAAACTTTTGGCTTAAGTTGGTATTCGCAAAACTTAGCAGACCCAGTAACAGGGGATATTTTTGCTGCTCCTACTTGTCAAGGTAATATTGACGGATCAACCACTCCTTGGTGGGGAGGTGATTTTGGTGGAGCTGCTTTCGGTCAGGGTGCTACAGCTACACCTTCTTATGATGGGGCTACGCCTCAGGGTATTTGTGGATATGCTTGGGCGGATATCATGGTTCAAGATGCTGGATTGTTTAGAGATACTATTACAACCAACGTTGAACATGAAATTAACGACAGCCTAACTTTATACAGCAGGGCTACTTTCGTAAGAAATGAGTCAGTAGGTCGTTATGCACCTCCTGCTGCAAGTTATCCAGGTATTTTGCCTACAGATCCTGCAAACCCTTTTGATGTAGCAGTTACGGGTTACTGGAGATGGACAGGAATCGGAAACAGAGGCATGCACTTTGTTGACCAGGCTTCTGATTGGGTAGGAGAACTTACATGGGATGCAGCAGATAATGTTGAAGTTTCATTGAGTCACCAAGTAAATAAATTTTACGGCACTGACATAGGTAGGTATTACTTAGACTATGCTGGTCTTGCTTCAAACTTATATTACGAGACTCCTTTTGGATCAGAAGATGGTCTTTATGCTTTATCAGCAACAACCGTTGTTGAGTATGACAACCATTATGAAAAAACTGACATAATTGCCCAGATCTCGGATGTCTTTGAACTCCCCGGAGGTCCTGTAGATATAGTTGTGGGCTATGAAGGTTTTGACAATATTTATTCCGCTCAATATGACAAACACTCTGAAGGTGGTTATGTTGGTGGTTCAGCTGGTAATTCAGGAGGCGGAAGCAGGGCAGTTGATTCTTACTTCGGTGAGATTTTGATTCCTGTGATGGCTGGTCTTGAGTTAAATGCTGCGATCAGGAGTGACGATTACGATGACGTTGGAAAAGCTGATTCTTTCAAAGTTGGAGTACTTTGGGAAGGAAAGAAAGGCACCATGGTTAAGTTTAATGTTGGAGAAGGTTTCAGAGCTCCGACAATGGATACTCTTTACGGAGTAACAACTTTTAGTGCTAATACAGCAACT
>Ga0209228_1001374_pt1 | contig 12180 bp, 9 predicted proteins | sample METZYME_3_150m_FD_187547 | JGI IMG/M metagenome (GOLD analysis project Ga0209228, IMG submission 187547) | Marine microbial communities from oxygen minimum zone in mesopelagic equatorial Pacific - METZYME_3_150m (SPAdes) (version 2) | ecosystem: Environmental > Aquatic > Marine > Oceanic | place...
ATTTCAAAAATGGCAAGTTTGATGGTAAATCTACGACCTGGTATGACACAGGGCAGATAGAATCAGAAGAAAACTTTTTAGATGATAAACGTGATGGTGACTATACCGTTTGGTATGAAAATGGTCAGATAGAGATAGCGAGAACCTACAAAAATGGAAAACTTGAAGGTAAGTCGAGTTCTTGGTATAAGGATGGCCAGCTATGGCAAGAGGTAAATTTTATAGATGGCAAAGAGGATGGCAAGCTCACAGTTTGGTATGAAGATGGTCAGATCAATAGTGAGGTTAACTTTAAAGATGGCAAGCGGAATGGTAAATTCACAGTTTGGCTTGAAGATGGCCAGATAGGTAATGAGAGTATCTTTAAAGATGCTCAGAAAGTTAGCTCAAGCGTTTGGTCTTACAACGATAAAAATCAACCACTTCTAAAGAAAAACTTTAAAGACGGTGTCTTAATTAGTCAAACGGAATACCTTCATAATGATAATGGCATGATAGAGATACATTCAAACTACAAAGATGGCGAGTGTATTAGTAATGGCGGGGGCTGCTTACAACTCTAAACTCCTAATGGTAATCACGGACTCTGGGCCTCATTAATTATATTCTCAATCGCAAGAAGTGTTACTTTAGGAGCTAAATATCCTCGTTTAGAGACTCTCTAATATTCGTTCACTTAAGTGGAGATTGATATAACAAAAGGTTGATGATCTGAAGCATCCGTCTCTTCATTAACATCCATACTTTCAATATTGCTTTTTAGATTCTCGCTGACGAATGCAAAGTCACGACAATGCGGTCCTTGAGGCCAAATTTCATTATCGAAAATTCCACAAGTTGGACTATGTTTTGTATTTGGATTTATTGTTTTCCAGGCATCTATGAGAGGTGCAGTATTTCCGCTTTTCGTAGTCAATAATTCGTATTCAGAGGAATCTGGTGTAAAGTTAAAATCTCCACAAATTAATACTCTATTGGACCTTTCAATTTTAGCAAAAATTCCTTTAGTATTAGATGGAGGAAACTTCGATAATTCATTAATGTCATTATTAATCGATAGAATCCGATTAACTTGTTCAGATCGCTGCTCTTTAGAATTAAATTCTAAGTGTGTTGTCATAACACACAATGGAAATAAAGGAGTTTGGACAGTAATTTCAGTTACCTGTCTTGGCATTTGTTTAATACTGCTAGTGGTAGGTTGAGGAAGAATATGGTTGAAGAAAGAGGATACTGGCAGTCTAGAAAGTATTAGATTCCCAAACTGCTCTCTATTCTTTTTTCCATCTCGAAGGATGTCATAAGCTGGACCAAAGAATGGCAAATAACCTTTAAATAAATCAGATAAATGTTCGACTTGATCTGGTTGAGTACCATCTTTGAGTTCGCAATTTCGAGATACTTCCTGAAAACAAATAATGTCAGGTGAACAAATACTCGAAACGACTTTGGCTATCCTTTCTAGTGAGATGATTCCATCAACACCTTGTCCATTTTGAATATTCCAGCTCAAAATTGTTATCATTAAAATTCTACCTTCTTGTAAATTTAGAGTGTTTGATTATTACACAATTAAACAAGCGTAATTGTACTGCAGACAGATTTAAAGAAATTAGCAATATTGGTTTATAATAACTAGCTTTTAATTTACAAAAAAAAACATGAATCGTGATATTGTTATTGTTGCTGCTACCCGAACGGCTTTAGGATCTTTTGGAGGTTCGCTTTCGTCAATACCTGCCCATAAACTTGGTTCTGCTGTTATTACTTCTTTACTAAAAAAAACAGGTGTGACTCAAGATCAAGTTGATGAAGTAATCTTGGGGCAAGTTTTGACTGCTGGGAGTGGGCAGAATCCAGCTAGGCAGGCAGCGATAGATGCTGGTCTTTCCCAAGTCACCCCTGCCATGACAATTAATAAGGTTTGTGGCAGTGGATTGAAGGCAGTCCAGCTTGCTTTTCAAGCTGTTGCGTGTGGTGATTCTGAGATAGTGATTGCTGGGGGTCAAGAAAATATGAGTCTCTCTGGACATGTTCTTCCAAGGTCAAGAGAAGGTAAAAAAATGGGACCATGGGAGATGGTCGATACGATGGTAGTTGATGGTTTATGGTGCGCATTTAATGATTATCATATGGGAGTCACAGCTGAAAATATTGCCTCTAAGTTTGACTACTCGAGAGAAGATCAAGATCAGTTTGCAGCGTCGTCTCAACAGAAAACTGAATCTGCACAGATTTCAGATCTATTTCGTGATGAAATCACGCCAATTAACATCCCTCAGAGAAGGGGTGATGATGTCGTTTTTGATACGGATGAATTTCCAAGGCATGGTACCAATGAGGAGTTACTTTCAAAGCTACGTCCTGCATTCAAAAAGGACGGAACTGTGACCGCAGGAAATGCATCAGGCATCAATGATGGAGCTGCTGCTGTTATGGTAATGAGTATCTCTAAAGCAGAGGAACTTGGACTGAAGCCAATGGTAAAAATAGTCTCATATGCAAGTGCTGGAGTTGACCCAAAAGTTATGGGAACAGGGCCTATTCCTGCAAGTACTAAATGTTTAGATAAAGCAGGTTGGAAAGCTTCAGAGCTTGATAGAATTGAGGCTAATGAAGCATTTGCAGCTCAGGCTATGTCTGTGAATGATTCTCTTGGTTTTGATAAGTCTAAGGTAAACATAACAGGTGGTGCAATTGCGCTCGGCCATCCTATAGGAGCCTCAGGAGCAAGAATATTGGTAACTCTTCTCCATGGTATGCAGCGAGACAAAGCAAATAAAGGTCTTGCTACTCTTTGTATTGGCGGCGGCATGGGTGTTGCAATGGCAGTAGAAAGAATTTAATAGCTCTCTTAACTCATAAAGCTGCAATTATTTCTTTAAGAAAAATCATATTTAAAGTTTGTTCCATATTTAGTTGACAAGTATTAATAAAATATGTAGCCTGTCTATCTAGTCAAGAAACTTTAAGATGTATCAATTGACTAAATCGGAAAAGGAATTCGAGAAAGGAGAAATCGTACTAATTATTAACTATTAAGTTTGATTAAAACATCTTAAATTATCTTGATGCTTGTCACGTCTTGTTGTGCTATTATGTGACACAATATCGAAATAATCCAAAGAGAATTAAACTAATAAAAAGACTTGGAAACAAGAGATTGTTGAGTCTCTTAATTTATTTTTTGAGGCTGAACGAGAGGGGTAATACTATTACATTAATAATGTTTGTATTACATTTGATAAACAACAAAGGAGTAAATAATGAAAATAGGAAGTTTTATTAAACTATTGATTATTACCTTTTCTGCCTTTGTTTTGTCAGGGCAAGTACTTGCAGACAAAATAAAAGTAGCTGGAGTCTATACTCAGCCATTGCAGCAAAAATGGGATGCCAGATTGCATCTAGCTTTACAAGCAGCAGCAGATAGAGGTGAAATTGATTATGTAAACTCAGAAAAAGTTTCAAATACCGACTATGTTCGAGTTCTAAGGGAATATTCAGAAAGTGGAGTGGACCTTATAGTTGGTGAAGCATTTGGTATTAGTGCTGAAGCTAGAAAGGTGGCAGATGACTATCCAAATATAGCATATCTAATGGGAGATCCAGGTAGTGGATATGGTGGTGAGCATGGAAATAATTTTTCAGTATTTGATAACTATATTCATGAGCCCTGCTATTTGATGGGAATTATTGCTGGTGGCATGACCGAAACTAATAAGATTGGTATGGTAGGTGGTTATGCAATCGGTGAAGTAAACCGTTTGTTCCATGCATTTATGGCTGGTGCAAGGTCAGTTAACCCAGATGTTGAGTTTAAAGTTAGCTTTATCGGTTCTTGGTATGATCCACCGAAAGCAAAAGAAGCTGCATTTGCTCAAATTGAAGCAGGTGTTGATGTCTTATATGCTGAACGTGCTGGTGTAGTGGATGCTGCAAGAGAGAAAGGCATACTTGCATTTGGTAATGTGAATGATATGAATCAAGAGGAAAATGGCACAGATGTTGTGGTCACTTCAGCTTTATGGCATATGGAAAATGCAATTGATCATGCAATCTCACGTGTTAAAGCTGGCACTTATGCAGCAGAAGATTATAAAGAATGGACAATGATGCAAAAAGGCGGAGCCTCTTTAGCACCTTACTATGAGTTTGATAGTAGGATTGCAAGTGATGTTAAATCTAAAGTAGCATCAATGTCTAGAAAAATCTTAGGTGGTGGTCTTGTAGTTGAAATTAATGACGACGAGCCAAAATCAACTTACTAAGATTTTCAGGTGAAAAAGTTACAATTTTCCAAAATTTGTAAGAGTTTTGGATCTGTTGTAGCAAATGACAATATTTCACTCTCACTTGGTGAGGGTGAAATTTTGTCTTTATTAGGTGAGAATGGTGCAGGTAAGACCACTCTAATGAATATACTCTTTGGACACTATGTAAGTGACAAAGGGTTTATTGAGGTTGAGGGTAAAAAGTTAACTCCTGGCTCAACAAGAGCCTCACTAGATGCTGGGATTGGCATGGTTCACCAGCATTTTACTTTAGCGGACAATCTTACTGTACTTGAAAATATTATCCTTGGAACGGAGCCTTTAACGAGGTTTTGGAGCCAAAAAAAACAAGCATATAAAAAACTTCAAGAGTTATCAGAGCGTTTTGGTTTAGTAATTAATCCAGATGCTAGAATTGCCGATCTAACGGTTGGCGAGAAACAACGAGTTGAAATTATAAAAGCGCTCTATCGCGATGCAAGTATTTTGATACTTGATGAACCAACTGCAGTTCTGACCCCACAAGAGAGTGAACAGCTTTTCAAAGTCCTTAAGGAGATGGTGAAAGCTGGTCTGTCAATCATGTTTATTTCTCATAAATTAAATGAAATATTAGAAATTAGTGATCGAATTGCGGTGCTTCGTGATGGAAAACTAGTCGGAGAAGTCGCCACTAAAAATGCAAGTAAGGAGTCTCTTGCAGAAATGATGGTCGGACGCAAGGTTACTCGACCAGCTTATGAGAAACTGAAAAAAGGTAAAGCAATCGTTGAGCTTAATGATGTCTGTTTGAATACAAGTGAGGGATCGACTGCACTTAGTAATATAAACCTTACAATTCATGAAAAAGAAATTATTGGTCTGGCAGGAGTAGCGGGTAATGGTCAAGCTGGACTCGCTTCAATCCTTCAAGGACTGATGTCTCCAAGTTCAGGGGAATTAAAATTATTTGGCGAGAGTTTACGTAAATATGACCCCTGTTATCTCACTGAGTCTGGAGTAGCAAGAATTCCAGAAGACCGAACAAATGAGGGTGTTATCGGTGAAATGGAATTATGGGAAAATTTTCTTGGTGAGGAATTACGCACGAAATCAAAATCAGGTTTTTTTATTGACAAAAAGGAAGCAGTAACTAGTGCTGAAAAATTAATTCAAGAATACGATATTCGTTGCGAAGGCCCATATGCATCTACCAGGTTGTTGTCTGGTGGAAATATTCAAAAGTTAATTCTCGCCAGGAGTTTGTCTAAAAACCCTCGATTTATTGTTGCAAATAAACCAGCAAGAGGGCTGGATGAAGGCGCAATTAGTTTTGTACAGCAACAAATAGTAAATGCTAAAACGAAAGGTGCGGGAGTGCTTTTGATTAGTGAAGACTTAGATGAAATATTCGAATTATCTGATCGCATTGCAGTGATATTTGATGGAAAAATTCAAGGACCTTTTGATTCTAATAAAGTTAATATCAATCAAGTGGGCCTTATGATGAGTGGTGAAATGAAAACGGATAGCATTTATGAGAATTAAAACAAGAAGAAATGCACCTGTTTGGTTAATCGCAGCTTTGCCCATTCTTTCTATTGGAGTTGCTTTCATTATTGGTGCTTTTTTTATTCTATGGGCTGGTGAATCACCAATCAATGCTTATATAGCCTTGATTAAAGGTTCATTGGGTTCAACTTTTGCAATTACTGAATCTTTATCTAGGGCAACCCCACTGATATTTACAGGCTTGGCTGCTGCTGTAGCATTTCGAGCAAAATTTTGGAATATTGGTGCAGAGGGCCAGTTGTATTGTGGGGCGATGGCAGCAACGCTTGTTGGCACAGGAATGATTGACCTTCCTGCACCAATCATGATACCAATGTTGTTTATTGCAGGTGCTATAGCAGGCTGTTTAATTTTGTTGGTGCCAGTTATTCTGAAAACTCATATGAAAGTTGATGAAGTAGTTACTACTCTGTTGCTTAATTTTGTAATTTTGCTATTCGTAAATATGTTGCTAGAGGGCCCATGGAAGGACCCTATGGCTATGGGCTGGCCTCAGGCTGCCAGAATTATTGATAATGGTGTATTACCTACTATCGTTGCTAAAAGCAGATTACATCTTGGAATAATTGTTGCTTTATTAATGTCCGTTTTAATGTGGGCCATCATTCGTTTTACGGTTTGGGGTTACGAGATAAGAGCTGTTGGGCATAATCAGCAAGCCTCAACTTTTTATGGAATATCAATCAATAAATCAGTATTAATGGTAGCCCTTTTTAGTGGTGGTTTGGCGGGTATGGCTGGAGTCAGTGAGGTGGCAGGACTGAAAGGTTATTTAACCCTAACTTTGTCCCCTGGTTTTGGATATACAGGAATAGCGGTTGCAATGCTTGCTCAATTGCATCCAATAGGAGTCGTTATTTCAGCTATATTTTTAGCCTCAATTTATGTAGGTGCTGACGCAATGAGCCGAACAATTGACATACCTAACTATATCGCAGATATCTTAGTTGCGATATCTTTATTATCCGTTCTAGTTGGAGCAATGCTGACTCGATATCGTATCGTATGGGGTAAATAGTTATGATGGAATTATTTGAAATGATGTTGACAACAGGTTTATGGGCTTCGGTAATCAGAATTGCAACCCCATTAATTTTTGCTACATTGGGTGAATTAATTTGTGAGCGTGCAGGGGTACTAAATCTTGGAATAGAAGGCATAATGACCATTGGAGCAATGGCTGGTTGGATATGGGTTTATCAAGGCGGAGATCTATGGGGTGGAATTGTATTTGCTGCAATAGTTGGAATGATATTTGGTTTTCTTCATAGCATACTAGCGGTCTACCTAGGTGTATCACAACATGTGAGTGGAATTGGAATTACCTTGCTAGCTTCATCTATAAGTTATTATGCTTATACACTAATAATACCATTCAGTACGACGCCACCAAAGATTGTGCCATTTAGCGTATTTGAAGTTCCAATCTTGTCATCGATTCCAATTATTGGTCAAGCCTTCTTTCATCAATCAGCATTGACCTATTTATCCTATATTTTAGTAATCATAACTTTTTTTGTGCTTTATAAAATGCCAATTGGCTTAACAATTAGAATGGCTGGTGAAAATCCAGTTGCTAATGAATCTCAAGGTATTAATGTTCTTCTAGTTCGGACTGGAGCAGTTATGGCTGGGAGCGCTTTGATGGCTATTGGCGGGGCATTTTTGACTATGTCTGCATTTGATGCATTCTATTTTGGTATGATTAATGGAAGAGGTTGGATCTGTGTTGCATTGGTTATTTTTGCATCTTGGAAGCCAGGTAAAGCTTTCTTGGGGGCAATTTTATTTGCATTATTTGAAGCGTTACAGATTAGGGCACAATTAATAGGTGCAGATGTTATTCCATATCAAATATTTTCTATGATGCCATACTTTCTTAGTATTCTTGCAATGATGCTTGTTGCTCGAAAAGCAGCCTATCCCAAGGCTTTACTTATACCATTTAGACAAGGAGATCGTATCTAATGTTTGACTTACTTATCAAAAATGCTAATCTTCCAGATGATCGAAAGAAATTTGATATTGCTATTCAAAATAAAAAAATAGTAGCTGTTGATCAAAACATAGTTGGTGATGCATCTCAAACTATTGATGCGACAGACCAATTAGTTTCTCCAAGTCATGTGGATAGCCATTTCCATCTAGATGCAACTCTTACTCTAGGCCAGCCACGTTTTAATGAGAGTGGAACACTGCTCGAGGGAATTCAGCTATGGGATGAACTAAAGCCTCACTTGACATTAGAGCTGATAAAAAAACGAGCTAGAAAATTATGTCATTGGGCAATAGCAAATGGGTGTCTAGCTATTAGAAGTCACGTAGATATAAGTGATGATCGATTGTTAGCGGTAGAGGCACTTCTAGAATTACAAAAAGAAATGCAGGATTGGATTGATATTCAACTAGTAGCATTTCCACAAAATGGATATTTACGCTATAAAAATTCGATTCAAAATTTGGATAGAGCATTAAAAAAAGGGGTAGAAGTGGTCGGAGGTATTCCTCACTTTGAGCGCACTATGAATGAGGGCTCCCAATCAATAAAACTGTTATGTGAAATTGCAGAAAAACGAGGTTTATTGGTTGATATGCATTGCGATGAATCTGATGACCCAATGTCAAGACATGTAGAGACTTTAGCTTTTGAATCGCAACGCTTAGGTCTTATGGGAAGAGTTACTGGTTCTCACTTAACCTCAATGCACTCAATGGATAATTACTACGTCAGTAAATTAATTCCCTTACTAAGAGATGCCGATTTACAAGTGGTCGCAAATCCATTAATCAATATTACGCTTCAAGGCCGCCATGATCAATACCCAAAACGAAGAGGAATGACCCGGGTTAAAGAGTTATTAAATAGTAATGTTAATGTTGCTTTTGGACATGATTGTGTAATGGATCCATGGTATAGCCTTGGTAAGCATGATATGTTGGAGGTTGCCAGTATGGGGCTTCATGTCGGTCAAATGACAGGTATTCAAGAAATGCATCAAATATTTCAAGCCATTACCACAAATGGAGCAAAGGTAATGCAACTAGATAATTATGGTATCGAAGTTGGCTGTGATGCTAATTTAGTTGTTCATCAAGCCAAAAACCCAATTGATGCAATAAGATTATGTAATGCGCGCCTATTTGTAATTCGTAAAGGTGAAGTTATTGCAAAGGCTAATCCTCATCAAAGCGAACTAATATTTGATACAAAAAAAGAATCAAAAGTTATCGATTGGACCCTTTAATAATGTAAAAACTAATAACTAGTTATGAAGCTAGGTTGTTATAGTATTGTCTAAACCCTCAGTAAATGGGAGTATGTAAATGAAAAAAAATAATTCAAAATATTATGATGCCCACTGGATGCCATATAGTGGAAACAGGGAATTTAAAGCAAATCCACGAATTATAGTCTCGGCTAAAGGTGCTTACTTTACAGATGATAAAGGAAGGAAAATATTTGATGGCCTTTCAGGTTTATGGACTTGTGGAGCGGGACATTCACGCCCTGAAATTGTTGAAGCAGTCAGCAAACAAATTGAAACCCTAGATTACTCTCCTGCATTTCAATTTGGACATGAAAAATCGTTTGAGTTAGCAAATAGAATTATTGAATTTACTCCAAAAGAATTAGACCGTGTCTTTTTTACTTGCTCTGGCTCAGAGGCAGTAGATAGTTCTTTAAAAATTGCTCGAGCTTATTGGAGGCATAAGGGAAGGGTTGGTAAAACTCGTTTGATTGGAAGAGTAAAAGGCTATCATGGCGTTAATTTTGGAGGGATTAGTGTTGGTGGTATTGGTCCTAATAGGGAAATGTTTGGCCAAGGTATCGAGGCTGATCATTTATCAGCCACTATGCTGCCAGAAAACTTATTTATCAAAGGGCAGCCTGAGGTTGGAGAGCATTTAGCCGATGAATTATTAAATAAAATATTGTTACATGGCGCCTCAAATATTGCAGCAGTCATTGTTGAACCGATGGCGGGTTCTGCGGGAGTCATACCACCTCCTATTGGTTATCTTAAGAGGTTGCGTCAAATCTGTGATTCTAATGATATTTTATTAATCTTTGATGAAGTGATAACCGCTTTTGGACGCATGGGAGCGAAGACAGGGAGCGAAGCATTTGGGGTTACTCCAGATATAATGACTTTTGCAAAACAAGTTAGTAATGGCAGTCAACCGCTTGGTGGAGTCGTGGTTAACAATAATATTTATGAAACTTTTATGGATACAAAAGCACCAAATTATATGATTGAATTAATGCATGGTTATACATATTCCGCTCATCCTGTAGCTTGTGCTGCATCGATTGCAAGTTTGGATATTTTGCAGAATGATCATTTGATTGAGCGAGTGCAAAAAATGAGTCCAGTATTCGAGAAAGAACTTCATAGCCTTAAAGGGTTAAAATATGTTACGGATATTCGTAATTATGGATTAGCTGGTGGAATTACTATTGAGGCTGCTAAAAACGAACCCGCATTAAGGCCCTACCAAATAGCAATGAAATGTTGGGACAAAGGTTTTTATGTGCGATATGGTGGAGACACTATTCAATTAGGTCTGCCATTTATCGTTTCCAAACAAGAAATAAAGGATGTTGTTGGTGCAATATCCGACTCAATTAAAGAATTACATTAGAGGAGAAAGAAGGAATGAAAGTAATAAAGCACCTTGTTAACGGTGAAATTGTATCAATGGGTGACCCTACTCAAGATGTATTTAATCCATCCACTGGAGAGGTTAGTAAGCAAGTAGAAATTGCTACAAAAACCACTGTTGAAAAAGCGATAACTGCTGCTCAGGATGCTTTTCCAGAATGGCGAGCAACGCCACCCCTTAAACGCGCAAGAATTATGTTTCGCTTTAAAGAATTGTTAGAAAAAAATACTAATAAAATAGCAAAATTAATTGGAGAAGAGCACGGCAAAATTGCACATGATGCGCTTGGAGAAATAACTCGGGGTATAGAGAATGTTGAATATGCTTGCTATGCGCCACAGCTCCTCAAAGGAGAACATAGTAAAAATATCTCATCCAATATTGACTCATGGAGTGAGTTTCAACCTTTAGGAGTTGTTGCAGGAATTACCCCCTTTAACTTTCCTGCAATGGTGCCATTATGGATGTATCCAATGGCAATAGTTTGCGGCAATTGCTTTGTATTAAAGCCATCAGAAAGAGATCCATCTGCAGCATTATTCGTAGCTCAATTATTAAATGAAGCAGGATTGCCAAAAGGAGTTATGAATGTAGTGAATGGCGGCAAGGAAGCGGTAGATACTTTACTAACTGATGAAAGAGTGCAAGCAGTCAGTTTTGTTGGATCTACCCCTATTGCAAAATATATTTACCAAACAGCTACAGCGCACGATAAAAGATGCCAAGCTCTTGGCGGTGCTAAAAACCATGCTATTGTCATGCAAGATGCAGAAATGGAGAATACAGTCAATGCTTTAATTGGAGCGGCATTTGGCTCTAGTGGTGAACGCTGTATGGCAATTTCTGTTGCCGTTGCAGTTGGTTCAGAGACTGCAGATAATTTAATTGCTGGCTTAAAATCTAAGATGAATGATCTAAAAGTTGGCAATTTTGATAATAGTGATAATGATTTTGGACCGCTTATCACTAAGGACCATATGGAAAAAGTCAAACAATATATAACTAGCGCAGAAGCTCAAGGCGCAGAGATTGTGGTGGATGGTCGAAGTGTTGATGTTAAAGGTTGCGAAAATGGGTTTTACGTTGGTGGCACCCTTATTGATAGTGTAGAAGCATCAATGGATTCTTATCAGAATGAAATATTTGGACCAGTGTTACAAGTTGTCAGAGTTGACACTATGCAGCAGGCAATAGACTTAATTGATGAACATGAATATGGCAATGGCACTTGCATTTTTACCCGTGATGGTGAAGCAGCAAGATATTTCAGTGACCAAATAAAAGTCGGTATGGTTGGTATCAATGTGCCATTACCTGTTCCAGCTGCTCAGCATAGTTTTGGTGGCTGGAAGCAATCAATGTTCGGAGATTTAGCTGCATATGGGCCTGACAGTGTGAGATTTTATACAAGAAGAAAAACCATAACTCAGCGTTGGCCATCATCTAGCATTCGGGAAGGCGTTAACTTTTCTTTTCCATCCTAGATAGCTTTGATATTTTTCTTTAAAGGATTTCCTCAGGGAAATCCTTTTTATTAAGCCTTAGTATTTAATATATAACTATTAAATAATCATTGAGCTATATTAAAAGTTAGTCTCATATTTGTAGTTGACAACTATAACTAAAATATGTAACCTGTCTAGTTAGTCAAGAAGTCTTAAGTTCTTTGATTGACTTAATCGGAAAAGGA
>Ga0209228_1001376_pt1 | contig 12171 bp, 10 predicted proteins | sample METZYME_3_150m_FD_187547 | JGI IMG/M metagenome (GOLD analysis project Ga0209228, IMG submission 187547) | Marine microbial communities from oxygen minimum zone in mesopelagic equatorial Pacific - METZYME_3_150m (SPAdes) (version 2) | ecosystem: Environmental > Aquatic > Marine > Oceanic...
TATCATCAAGTACTTTTTGATGTATTGATTCTAGAGAAGTACCTTTAGTATGGATAAAATTGCCAAGATCCTTTTGCCAGTCCTCATATCTTTTAGTCACATAATCAGAGAGTTTTTTATCATTAATCATTTTTTCAACTGCTAGAAGTGTTTTAGCGCATACATCCATACCACCTATATGAGCATAAAATAAATCTTCAGGATCTATTGATTGTCTTCGAATTTTTGCATCAAAATTCAGCCCGCCTTTGCCTATGCCTCCATTTGAAAAAATATGATAAAAAGGAAGAATTAATTCTGATACACTATTTGGGAATTGGTCTGTATCCCAACCTAAAAGAGTATCACCTCTATTAATATCAAGACTGCCAAGAGCATTATTTGCAATTGCATAAGATATTTCATGTTCAAAACTATGACCAGATAAAGTTGCATGATTTGCTTCAATGTTTAATTTAATCTCATTCTCCAAACCAGCATTTCTTAAAAATGCTAAGCATGACGCTGAGTCAAAATCATATTGATGTTTTGTTGGTTCATGAGGTTTTGGTTCAAGTAATATTTGACCCTCAAAACCAATCTTATGTTTATAATCTACTACAAGCTCGAGAAATCTTTTTAAATTATCCATTTCCAATCCCATGTTGGTATTAAGAATAGTTTCATATCCTTCTCTACCACCCCACAGAACATAGTTACTACCACCTAATCTTTTAGTTGCATCCATACAATCTTTAACTTGAGCAGCTTTGTAAGCAAAAACTTCTGGATCAGGATTTGTAGATGCTCCGCTCATATATCTTTTGTGTGAAAATGCATTTGCTGTTCCCCATAAAAGTTTAACGTTAGAAGACTCCATTTTTAATTCCATTAAATCAATAATATGGAGGAAGTTTTTTTGCGTTTCTTTATATGTTGATCCCTCGGGAGAAATATCTCTGTCATGGAAACAAAAGAAAGGAGTTTTTATTTTATTAAAAAAATCAAAAGCTTCATCAAGTTTCATCTCAGCCATTTTAAGAGGATCTGCACTAGACATCCAAGGCCTATCAAAAGTTGCTCCTCCGAAAGGATCTAATCCAGGCCAAGTAAATGTATGCCAATAACAAGTAGCAAAACGTAAATGCTCCTTCATTGTTTTTCCTAAAACTTGTTTATTTTCATCATAATATTTGAAGCTCAAAGGGTTATCGCTGTTTTCTCCTTCAAAATTAATTTCATTAATATTTTTAAAATAATAAGTCATTTTCCTCCTACTGTTCAGTTATTTTTTTCGCTATGTTTAAATTCGCTGATACTATTTGTGACCAAACTAGATATCTTTTATTTAAAATCTCTACTAATTTTGGATTTGTATTGATTATACTTTTTACTAACATTTTTTTCATTACTTGTTCTTGATCAAATTTTCCCGTTGCCATCATGGCTAGTCTTGCTACACCAAGAGAAGGGCCTAAGTTAGAGTCTTCTCCTTGATTGATTTCTGTATTAATTGCAGAGCTAAGTAGAGTTAACCAAGTTTGACTTTTTGCCCCACCCCCAACAACAAAAGTTTCATTCGTATTATTATTAACCTCATTTACTGCTTCAAATCCATCTTTTAAACCAAAAATTACTCCTTCGAGAGAAGCGTAAAGCATGTCAGCCTTAGATGTTGATGAAGTCAAGCAATGGAATCCTGCTCTTATAAAAGCGTTATTATGTGGTGTTCTTTCTCCACTTAAATACGGTAAAAAAAATGGCGCATTTAAAATATTATCAGTTTCTTCACAGAAGCTATGAACAATTTTATAAAATTCATCTATTGAAATTCCATACATTTCTGAAGCCCAATCTATACAATTAGCTGCGCTGAGCATAACTGACATATGGTGCCAAGTATTAGGTAAGCAATGACAAAATGAGTGCACAGCTTTTGATGTGTTTGAGGAAAACTTTCCAGTAGGTGAGAAATATACTCCTGATGTACCTAAAGATAATACAGCTTGTGAAGGTTTAATCACTCCTGATCCTGCTGCCCCTGCTGCTTGATCACCAGCCCCACCAGCAATGATTACATTATGATTAAATCGAAATTGCTCTTTAATTGATTTTGAAATTTCTGCAGATGACTCTGAACCTTCTACAATTCTTGGCATATGTTCAATGCCCAGAGAAGTTGTTTCTAATAACTCTTCAGACCAATTTCTTTTTTTAACATCAAGCCACAATGTTCCTGACGCATCTGATGGATCGGTCACAAATTCACCTGAGAGTCTGAATCTTAAATAATCCTTTGGCAGTAAAACTTTATTTATTTTTTTAAATATTTCAGGCTCATTGTTTTTTACCCATAATAATTTTGGAGCAGTAAATCCTGGCATAGCTATATTGCCTGAAATTTCTCTGAGATTAGAAGATTTTTGCTCCATTTCATCACACTCAATAGATGAGCGCGTATCATTCCATAAAATACAGTTTCTTAAAACTTTTGCTTCTTTATCTAAAAGAGTAGCTCCATGCATTTGTCCTGAAATAGATAGGGCAAGAGTTTCAATAAATTCTTTAGGTTTTTGTTTTTTTAAATAATCAAAACATTTTATAGTAGCTTCATACCATTCTTCAGGATTTTGTTCATAATAACCATTTTGAGGATTCTCAATGGAAATCGATTCAGTCTTTGATGCCAATGTATTTTGATTCTCATCAATCAAAATAGTTTTTACAGATGAAGTTCCTAAATCTATTCCAATAAACATTTATCTAGATGCCCAGAGTAGGCCTCGGTGGTATATTTTTCTCATTTCTGGATGATGAAGTTCTTTAGCAAAATGTCCAAGTGAAGTATAAAAAATTCTTCCTTTTCCAATTTGTCTTTTCCATACTACTGGCATCTCAACACCTTTTAACCATTCTGTAGTGTAAGCATCACCGCTGGATGAACCAGGCTCTTGTTCTAAATTCCAAACTTCATCACCTTTAAAAGTTGTTGTTGCCAATACTTCATTCAATGGATCTACATGCATATAATATTGCTCAGAGTGGTAATCGAAATCTTCTATTCCTTCCATAATGGGATCATCTTTTTTAGTAATATTAACTTTGTAATCATGGATGCCACTTGGATGACTGACCCACTGACCACCTGTTAAAAATTGCCAATCGATGGATTGTCTAAATGCATCGCACATCCCACCGTGATGACCTGCTAATCCGGCACCATTGATAACTGCCTTAACAACATTATTGACTGCATTTTTTTTAATTTCACCTCTTGGATCAAAATGAAATGCCATTGTAACAAGAGGAATAATTAAATCCATTTCATGTACATAGTCTTCTGCAAAAGCAGACGTTTGATATTCCGCTCTTACTTCATATCCATCAGGTTCTAGCATTTCAGTTAATATTTCTGTGCATTTTTCTGGCTCATGTCCTGGCCATCCTCCATAAACAATAAGGGCTTTTTTCATTTTCTATTATCCTTTCAATAGAGTGTTATTTTCCTCTTCAGAAAAATATTGAGGCATTTCACACTCACTTCTTAAATTAACTTTTTTATTATTCTTTCCTGACTCTAATATACTATCCATAATATCAAGAACATGTAAACTTAATTCCCCACTACATCTATTTTTAACACCTTTTCCTATAGCATTAATCATTTCTGAAACACCAACACCCCTGTAGTTTGCTACAGTTGGATCTTCATTAGCTTTCTGATGATTTTTTTCAATATTATACTTTCCTAAATTCATATGACTTGTAGGAATAGATTCCCACTCTCCTCCTTTAGAAGTACACATTAACAGTTGTCCACCAAACATGTTAGGATCTGGTACATTTAGTGAGCCCTTATCACCATACAATTCAATGTGATTTTTATTATGCTTCCAAACATCAAAAGAAAAGAAAGCATCAATCAATGCACCTGATTTAAACTCTAAATGTGAAATGATGCTTGTTGGAATATCTACTTTTATTTCCTGATCTTTTCTATCACCACTACCAATTACTCTTTTTTCATACACAGATTTAATTTTACTATCAACATTAGCAACTGGGCCTAACAAACTAACCAAAGCACTAAAATAGTATGGACCCATATCTAAAATTGGACCGCCGCCATATTGGTAGTAAAAATCAGGATTAGGATGCCAGATTTCATGACCAGGTACTGCCATAGAAATACTCCCTAACTGAACTTTGCCAATAGCACTTTCATCAATAAGTTTTCTAGCTGTTTGGATTCCTGCACCTAAAAAAGTATCGGGAGCACAACCAACATATACATTATTATCCTTAGCTAATTCATTTAATTTTTTTCCATCATCAAATTCAATAGAAAGAGGTTTTTCTGAGTATGAATGTTTTTTCGACTCTAATATTGATTTAGATACCTCATAATGAACATTTGGAATTGTTAAATTAATTATAAATTTAATTTCTTTGTCAGCCAATATATCGTCGACACTTAGTTGACGAACATTATATTTTTCAGCAAAACTTTTTGATGCCTCTTCTTTAATATCTGCGCAAGCAACAATTTCAAAATTGTTAAAATATTGCTTTGAATTTTTAAAGTAGATATCAGCTATATTTCCACAACCTATTACTCCAACTTTCATCATTTTATGACTCCTTTCCCAACATACTATTCTTTAACTGCTCCGCCTGTTAGACCTGCTACTATATATTTTTGGAGAGCAAAAAAGAATATTACGGCAGGAACTAAAGTAAGGGAAACATAAGCTAAAATTTTACCCCAATCAGTAAAATATTCTCCTCTAAACACCATGATCCCCATTGGCCAAGAATAAAGTGACTCATCATTGATCATGATTAGAGGCAACAAATAATTATTCCAACTACCAGTTAGCGTAATTACACTTACAGTAGCCAATATTGGAGTTGATAAAGGAAGTGTAAACCTAAAATAAAATTGTGTATAGCTACATCCATCACAAAAAGCTGCATCAAATATTTCTCTAGGCATTTGCCTAAAAAAACCTCGAAAAAGAATAATTGAAAAACCTAATCCAAAGGCAATTTGAGGAAGGATTACTGCCCAACTAGTGCCCAATAACCCAAAATCACGAACTCGTAAAAAAAGAGGTAGAATAGCAGTCGCAAAAGGAAACATGAGTCCTAATAAAAAATAATTATAAAGAAATTTATTTGCTGCAAATTTTACGTGTGCAAATATAAATGCTGTCATGGAAGCAAATAAGACAACAAAAAAAGTTGTTCCAACCGCATATACTGTTGAATTCCATAGAAATAGCCAAAAATCTGAGTTTCCAAGAAGGGAAGTGTAATTTTCAAATTTCCAATTTATTGGAAGACCTAAAGAATTAGTTCTTAACTCCCCAGTATGTTTAAAACCTCCCATAACAGAGACATACAAAGGTATAATAATCATTGCTGCCATTAGAAAAAGGAAAAGATACAAATAGAATGTTTTAAAACCTGTTTTCATTATCCTCCCTCATTAAAGTTCTTTGATATCCAATTGCAATAAATAAACAAATTAGAAATATTATTACACCAACAGCACTTCCAAATCCTATCTTCATTCTCATAACACCAAAATAATACAAGTATGTAACCATTGAATGCGTCACATTAGATGGTCCGCCTCCTGTCAAAGGCATAATAATGTCAAATAATTGCAAACTACCAAGAAGAGATAAGAATACTGAAAGTTTTATTGTTGGAATTAACATTGGTATTTTGATTCTGATTGCAGTTATAAACGAGCCCGCTCCATCTACTTTAGCAGCTTCTAACACTTCTTTTGAAATTGCCTGCAATCCCGCAATATAAATCATCATATGAATTCCAAAAAACTTCCAGAAAATTACTATTAACACTGCAACCAATGCCCAATCCTTATCAGCAATGATAAAAGGAGCTTCAGCACCAAAAAATCCCCAGACAGCTGCCACTAAACCATAATTACCATCATAAATATATGCCCAAATTAAACCGGTAACTATTTCTGCTAAAATATAAGGAAGAAAAAAAATTGTTCTAAAAAAAGTTGCTCCTTTAATTTTATCTGAGATCATCAAAGCAATTAAAAGAGCAAAAGGTAATTGAATAAATAAAGATATAGCTATGATATAAAAATTATTCTTAAGTGATAAAATGAAGACTCTGTTTTTAAATAAATATGCATAATTTTTAAAACCAACATATTTTTCTGGATCACCATAACCATTCCAACGATAAAAACTATAGTATGCAGCTTCCCCAATTGGGAGCACTACAAATAGTGTAAATATAGTTAAGGCAGGTATTAAAAAAATTATAATAGTTGAATACCTGCTCAACAAAGCTTCAGATTTTGGTGATCGCATTCTGAAAAAATTAGGGCTCTTATAAAAGAGCCCTAATTAAAATTATTGATTAAACTCCCAAGCCTCTTGTACAGCTTGAGTAGCTTCTTCAGCAGAAATTATACCTGCTGCTAAATCTGTAGAAACATCGTTTACCACTCTACCAATATCTGCTCCTAAGAATTGATCATAAAAGATTTGATGATATTGAGAGTTAGCAATGTTTTTTGCTACTTGCTGAAGGAAAGGATTTTCCAAAGCAGCATCAGCTCCTTTAACGATAGGTATATATGCGCCATTTGATGCATCTTCAGTTTGAATTTCTTTAGATACATAGTGCATAATTAATTCTACAGCTGAATCTGGTGCTGAGCTAGAAAACAACCATCCGTTAATACCCCCTAGTGTATCTCCAGAATCACCAAGTCCACCTTTAGTCATAGGCATATTAAACATCCCCATGTTGTCATCACCCAATCCTTCACCACTTGCACTATTCGCAGCTTGTGCTCCATACATCCAATTACCCATGAACGCCATTGCACATTTACCATCTCCAAAAAAACCTGCTTGATCAGGCCATGTAGCTGCTAACCATCCTTTTTGAAAAGGTTCAAGCGCAACAAGTTCCAGCATTTGCTCTCCTGATAAGATGTATTCAGGTCTTCCCCATCCACCATTATTAAGTGAGTCAATGAATAATGCTTTTCCACCATTTCTAATATGTAAATGAGTCCAGATAAAATGAACTGGCCACTTATCTTTTCCTCCCATGCATATTGGAGTTATTCCTGCATCTTTAACTTGTTGAACTGCTGAGAGAAGATCATCCCACATTTTTATTTTAGATACGTCAACTCCTGCTTGATTAATCAAATCTTTATTATACCACCAAGCAACCTGAGCAACTTGTTTAGGTAAACCAACTCTTTGATCACCATAAGTAAAAGCATCTGCAGCAGCTGCACTTACAGTCTGTAGATAACTATCTGGAACAACGCCAGAAATATCTCTTAAGAAACCAGCTTTAGCTTGATCATACATTACCCCGCCACTCCAACTATAAAAAATATCTGGTCTATCATTTGATTGTAACATTGTTGGAAGTTTCGCCTTAAAAGACTCATTCTCTAAATACTGCATTACGACAGTATGTCCTGTTTTTTCTTCAAATTCTTTAACCGCTTTTAACATACCTGGCATACTATTATCATCGTCACCAAACAGGTGTAACCATTTAATAGTATCGGCTTTTGCTGTACTAAAAGACGCTAATATAAAAATTGAAAAAAATAGTTTTAAAAAAGTTTTCATTATACCTCCATTATGAAAATTATATAAAAGCTATCTATTAAACATATAATGAAACATGATTAACATCTAGCTATATTTAACTAATTTTCGTATATAAAATCAATTATATATGCATAAAAAACAGCCCAACATCATTATAATTAATCCTGATCAATGGAGAGGTGATATGCTTGGTTATCTGGGTTATCCTGGATCAAAGACTCCAAATCTAGATAAAATAATTAATCATGATGCTGTTGCTTTCAAAAATGCTTTTTGCCAAGCAACAGTTTGCACACCTAGTAGGTGTTCATTTATGACTGGTTGGTATCCTCATGTTCATGGACACAGAACAATGCATTACATGTTGCATACTGAAAAAGGGGATTCGAGTATTTTATCAGAACTGAAAAAATCTGATTATTATATTTGGTGGGGAGGTAAAAATGATTTGATTGCTGGACAAGAAGGTTATCGTAATCATTGTGACATATATTTTGAGCCTTCAGAAAATGATTTTAAAAAATGGGGATACGAACTACAAGAAGGAACACATGGGGGTGATCTAAAATGGAGAGGAAATAAAAACAGCGATAATTATTATAGTTTTTATAAAGGGAAACTCGATAAAAAAAATAAAGATAAATATTTTGATGATGATTGGTCTATGGTTTATGGAGCATTAGATTTCATAGAAGACTATAAAGATGATCAACCATTTTGTTTATTCTTACCTCTTGGATATCCTCACCCTCCTTACTGTGTAGAAGATCCTTGGTACTCTTCAATAAATAGAAATAAAATTCCTAATAGATATGAATATAAAAAATGGGAAGATAAACCAAGTCTTTTGAAAGGCATACTTGATGGTCAGCAAATGCAAAATTGGAGTGAAGATAGATGGAGAGAGTTAAGAGCGGTATATCTTGGGATGTGTGCAAGAGTTGATTATCAATTTGGTTTATTAGTAGATAAACTAAAAAAGAATAATTTATATAACAACTCTTTGATTATTTTTTTATCCGATCACGGTGATTTTACTGGTGATTATGGGTTAGTTGAAAAAACACAAAATACTTTTCAAGACTGTTTAACCAATGTTCCTTTAGTGATTAAACCACCAATACAAAATGAGACAAGAAACGGCGTAACTGATGAGATGGTTGAATTAATAGATCTTGCTGGTACTATTTATGATTATGCAAACATTGAACCGAGCTATTGGCATTTTGGAAGAAGTCTAAAGAACTTCATTGAGAGAAAAACAGAAATTCACAGAGAAGAAGTATTTTCAGAAGGTGGGCGCCTTCAATTAGAAAGACAGGCTAGTGAAGCGGAAAGTTTAAAACTTCCCCACGGCCTTTATTATCCTCGTGTCAATCTTCAAACAAAAGAAGATGATATTTTAATGCATACAAAAGCAACCATGTGTAGAAACAAAAATTTTAAATATATAAAAAGAGCTTACGAAAAAGACGAATTCTATGATTTACAAAATGACCCAGGTGAAATACAAAATCTTATCGATGAAAAAAACTATGCAAAAGAAATAGAAAATTTAAAAAATAAAATGTTATCTTGGTACCAGGAAACTTGTGATGTTGTTCCTTTAAAAATTGATGACAGAAATTTTTCTAATTAATAAAGCTCATTTTCGACACGAGTAAGCCAATAATCAATATCTAAATTCTTATTTCCTGTTAACAGTCTCCAGAACTTAACTACATTAATTTTATCAAGTCTGTTTGTATCAGCTTCTTGCCAAGGGTATGATTTCATCAGAATATCGTTTATTGTTTTATCCTTGCTCTCATCAGTCCAATACAATGCGCGATTTGGAAGTGGTTTATATTTTTTCTCTGGATCCCATAATAGTTCTTGCTTCTCCGTAGGTTGTAACCTTACTTTAAACATATATCTTATATTATCTGATGAAGTATTGACACCAGCTCCATGCCATAATCCGTTATGAAAAATACCTATTGTACCAGGTTTACATACAACACTCTTTTGTCCTTTTATATTTTGATATTTAGCTATGCCAAATTCGTTAACAATTCGTAAATGAGTACCTGGATGATATCTTGTTCCACCCATTTCTTTTGTTACTTCTGTTGGGAAATAAAATAGTTGTATATCAAATGTACTTCTTGGATCAATGGTACTATCCTGGTGATTTTGTTGAGACATTTGACGCTGATTTGCTTCTTTAAAATATTTCGTAGGAAAAGTTATATGGAGAAATTGATGATCAATTACTGCACTAGAGCCTACTAAACTTCTTATTGCGCCATCAACAACTTCATTATTAAAAATCTTTTCTAATGGTGAGTTTGCTGGATAGGCATCTTTAAGTGGTATACCTGCTGGTATTCTTGGAATACTACTTGTTGCTTTAATATTTTGATAATATTTTTGCACACTATCAACATTTTTAATTTCAGTATGACCTATATCATCTAAAAATTCTTTATTAGTTTGCTCATCTATTAATTCATCAAAAAATAAACACCCACTATTAGCAAATTCTGCCATTTGCTCAGTTGTTAATAATTTTGGCATACTAAAAATCTCCTTCTTCTATTTTTTCAAAAAAAAACTCATGTTTCAAGTATGAAGTTCTAAATTCTTGGCCAGGATGTTCAGGTATTGCCTGGCTTGCTTGAAATAGTTTCCAGCCATCTAGTAATGCATCAAGACCTGTTGGATATGGAGGTTCATCACTATCACCAGTCATATGTAATTTTTTTCCTGTTCCATCAAAAGTTGCCCACGAAATAACCTCACCTTCTAGACTTGGCATATTTAAATAGAGAACTAATACTTTTTGTCTTTTTGCCATTTTATTATTACTTTCCTAATCCTGCCAAAGATCTTACGAAATATTTTTGAAAAATCAAGAATACAACAAGAACAGGTATTATCGCAATTGTAAGGCCTGCCATAATAGCTGGCCAATCGGATGTCCATTCACCTCTTAGTCTCAATAAACCTAATGGTAAAGTTCTCACATCATCTGAAGTTAACATAATTAATGCTAATAAGAATTCATTCCAAATCCATACTGTTTGAAAAATAGCAGCACTTGCTATTGCGGGACCAGATAAAGGAATGATAATTTTAAAAAATATTTGTAACTTACTACAGCCATCAATAGTTGCAGCTTCCTCAACTTCTCGTGGGAAATCTAAAAAGAAAGCATAAAATAAAATAACTGTAAAAGGAATACCAAAAGCTGTTAAAGGCATAACAACTCCAAAAATACTATTTAATAAACCTAAATTAGAGACTGTTGCATATAAAGGAACAAGAACAGCCGCAGGAGGAATTGCAAATCCTGCAACGATTAATAAATAAACAAATTTATTAATTTTAAAGTCAATTCTTGCTAAGACATAGGCTGCCATACCGGAAATCATTACTATGAGAAAAACTGAAAATAGCGAAACCAAAAAAGAATTGAACATAAATCCTCCAAGTCCAACCTGTAGAGCTTTTTCAAAAGAGGAAAAATTAAATTGACCTGGTAAGCCTAGTGGTTCTAAAAATATTTCTTTTCTAGTTTTAAAAGTTGTAAGGACCATTACTAAAATTGGCAATAAAATGTAAATACTAAAGAGAGTAACAAACCCGTAGGCTATTATATTTGCTAATTTAAATTTACTCATTATGCTTTTCTACTTGCTTTAAGTTGAAGCCATCCTAAAATCAAAGCGATTACTAAAAGAATTACAGACAGTGCATTTGCATAACCCATGTGTAATAAATTAAATGCTTGTAAATATATATATGTCCCTAAAACTTGTGTGGCATTAGAGGGGCCTCCTTGTGTTAAAACAAAAACAAATTCAAATACCTTAAATGCTCCAATTGTTGTGATTAAAATAGCAACAATTAAAATATTTCTAATCATAGGAAGGGTAATATACCAAAAAGCTTTTACTCCTGTTGCTCCATCTATTTCTGCAGCATCATACACTTCCTTCGATACACCTTGTAAGCCTGCCAGAATCAAAACCATCATGAAGCCAGTGTTTTGCCATCCTGCTACAATCATAATCATCCAAATCGCAATAGTGGGATCACCCAACCATCCCATTGAAGGGGTTGGCAAGCCAATTGATTTAAATATGGCATTTAATATACCCACATTTGGATCATAGATTATTAACCAAATTATACTTACTGCTACTGATGATATAACCATAGGTGTAAATATAATTGTTCGAAATATAACTTTTCCATAAGTTATGCCACGATCCAAGATTGCTGCCAATATTGTGCCAACACCTACTTGTAGAACAATAGAAGCAAAAACTATTATAAAATTATTTTTTAAGGCAATCCAAAAAAACTCATCTTGTGCAGCTTTAACATAATTGCCAAAACCTACCCATTTCCAATCATTAAGAGATGTTAGACCAAAACTATAGAATGAACCAATAATTGCCCAAACAGCAGGAATAAATATAAAAACTGTACAAAAGATAAGAGCTGGTAAAAGAAGTAAAATTACCGAAATCCTATCATTTGATAGTAAAAAACTATTCGAATATGA
>Ga0209228_1001378_pt1 | contig 12162 bp, 11 predicted proteins | sample METZYME_3_150m_FD_187547 | JGI IMG/M metagenome (GOLD analysis project Ga0209228, IMG submission 187547) | Marine microbial communities from oxygen minimum zone in mesopelagic equatorial Pacific - METZYME_3_150m (SPAdes) (version 2) | ecosystem: Environmental > Aquatic > Marine > Oceanic...
TTAATTCCTCTCTAAAGAATTTACTTCTAGGCGGATAACCAACTGCAAGTGTGTATAAGGAGTTAATCACCTTATATCGACCTTGTATATTGCCAAAATAAGTCTCAACTCCTAAAATACCAAGCACTATTTTTCCTGGAACACCGGTTTCTTTCTCAACTCTATTTATCAGATCTTTGTGCTGGTTAGCAAACAAAACACCTGCCGCTATCCTTTTAGGAGTGAGAAAAATTCCTCTATATTCATCCCAAGTTTTAGTTTTCTCAGCGGGCCTCGAAATAGAATCAATTAATTCAGGCATGAATTTTATGTCTTTAAAAATAGTTCTTATATATTGTTCATCAAATCCATGATCATTGATTAGTTCATCCATTAGTAAAGATCTACCTAATTGTATATTTTCATTAGATTGATCACTATTTTGTGGGCACACAGGATTAGCTGAGATAAAGATCAAAAAGATAAGCGATACAGTAATGTTGCGTTTTAAATTCATTTTGATATCAGTCGTTTATGAGTTCTGATTGACATTAGTATACCTAAGCCGATCATTAAAGTTACACTCGACGTTCCTCCTTTACTAATGAGTGGTAAGGGTACTCCTACAACAGGAAGTATGCCTGTTGTCATCCCCATGTTTACAAAAACATAAATAAAGAAAGTCAGACTGATACTTGATGCAACCAATCTAGAAAAAAGATCTTGTGAATTGATAGCTATTAATAAACCTCTACCAACAATAAATAAATAGATTATGACAATAATTATCACTCCTGCTAGTCCGAATTCCTCAGCAAGAATAGAGAAAATAAAATCTGTGGTTCGTTCAGGCAAAAAATCAAGTTGTCCTTGTGTTCCATTCATCCATCCTTTTCCAAATAGACCACCTGATCCAATTGCAATTTTTGACTGAATAATATGATAGCCTGCACCTAAAGGATCTTGCTCAGGATCTAAAAAAGTTAACACTCGTTTCTGCTGAAAAGGATGGATATTTTTCCATATAAAGGGAAGACTTGCTATAAAGAAGAGTAGGCCAGTAAATAAGTACCTCTTCTTTATACCTGATAAGAACACAATAACTAATCCAGAGAAAGCAATTAGAATAGAAGTACCTAGATCTGGTTGATATAAAATCATAGCAGTTGGTAACAGAACAATTAGTAAGGAGATGAGAATAGAAATATTTGTTGGCGGCAAAGTTCCAGTTGCTATGTAGCGAGCTATCATTAAGGGCATTGCTATTTTCATTAATTCAGAAGGTTGAAAGGTGATACCAAGATTCAGCCACCTCGTGGCATTATTTTTTGTTTCTCCAAATACTAAAACCATAATTAAAAGCATTAAGCAAAGAAAATAGAGCCAAGGGGCTATTCGTCCATAGGTCATTGGACTGATCTGAGCAGCGATAGTCATAGCAACAATTGATACAGCAATATTGATACTGTGATCTATAACAAAATTGCTATTACCATTTGAGGCACTGAATATGGCAATACCGCTAATGAGAAAGATAATAAAAAAAGCTGAAATTAGAGGCATATCAATGTGTGCTCTATCTGCAAGTATATTTGCAGTTTTTAATTGAAACTGGTTAGTTTGCATTATTTGGTTTGCTACCTTCTAAATATGAAGTGAAAATTTTCTCAGCAACCGGAGCAGCCGCAATTCTTCCTCCACCACCATTCTCAACTATAATAGAAACAATAATTTCCGGTTTATCGATAGGAGCAAAGCCAATGAATAGCCCATGGTCTCTAAGATCTTCTGGAACTTCATTGTCACTTCTCTTATCGATGCTAAAAACTTGGGAGCTACCTGTTTTTCCTGCAATTGGGGAGTTATCAGGAAAAATCCCATACGCAGTACCCCTTTTTTCATTAACCACTGCTTTCATGCCCTTGTGAATTAAGTCCCAATTCTTATCATCAATACTATCGAAATAATCTATACTTTCTGATTCTAAAACCTCAATTTCTCCACTATTAGTGAATTCAATTGCTTTTAACATATGAGGTTTATGGGCTTTCCCCTTATTTGCAATAATAGCTGTTGCTAAAGCTAATTGAAGGGGTGTGGCTAGCATATAACCTTGACCTATTCCAGCAATCACAGTTTCACCTTTATACCAACTTTGATTTTCTCTAGAAGTAAAGTTATTTTTCTTCCATTCTTTATTAGGAATCAACCCATTTTTCTCAGAGCCAACATCAACTTGAGTTGGTGCACCCAAATTAAATTGTTTTAGGAAATGACTCATCTTATCAATCCCCATTTCATTTGCTATTTCATAAAAGTAAACATCACAGGATGCTTGTATAGCTCTTACAACATTCACAGCTCCATGTGTTGACCAATCATTGAATGGCCGTGAGTAATTTGGAAGAAAAAATTTACCTTCACAGGGCATAAAGAATTCCGGATCAATAATCCCCATTTCAAGTGCACCCAATGCAATCATAGGTTTAATGGTTGAACCAGGTGGGTATTGGCCCGATAAAGCCCTGTTAAATAATGGTTTATTTTTGTTTTTATTAAGCGTATCAAATTCTTTTTTTGTTAACCCCAAGCTTAATTTATTTGGATCAAAACTCGGTGAACTTAACATGACTAATATTTCTCCATTTGTAGCATCAAGGATGACAACAGCTCCTTTTTGCTTACCCATAGCTTTGTATGCAGTCTCTTGGAGTTTACTATCAATCGTCAATATAAGGTTATTGCCTGGGAAAAATGGATTCTGATCAAGGCTTTCCATGATTCTACCTCTAACATTAACTAAGAGTTTTTCATTCCCTGGTTTGCCTCTTAGATAGGGCTCATAATTTCTCTCAATTGATGTTTTCCCAATTTGTTCTTTACCAGTATAAAAACTAGGATCAAATCTTGAATAATCACCACCAGATATCGAGCCTACATAACCCAGGGCATGCGAGAATATTTCACCTTGAGGATAATGTCTTGATAATCTTGACTTTATATCTATGCCTTTAAAATTAATCCGATTATTTGCAAACACAGCGACTTCCGTTTCACTTAGATTTCTTCTTAATACAATGCTTTTAAATTGCAGATTTTTTTTGATCCTTTGCTTGATATTTTCAATATTATTTTTATTGATAAGATCTAGTTTTTCTAGTTCTGCTAGCGATGTATCTATATCAAGAACTTGTTCAGGGATCATTTCGAGCTGAAAAACGGGCTGATTACTTGCTAGAACATTCTTATCTCTATCGTAAATTAATCCCCTTGATGCGGGGAGTGATTGTGTCCTTATTGTGTTATTTAAGGACCTGAGTTTATATTGATCAGAATCTATTACCATTAAAAAAAATAGACGTGTGAAAATAATTATTGCCAGAATTAATATAGCAATCGAGCAAAATAAAATTCTAGAAAGAAAGACTTCTTTTTCTGCTTCTTGGGTATTAGGAGACTTAAAATCCATAGTTATTATTCTAGAAAAGAGGATTGCATTTTTTCAAAAATGCTCATAAATATTGGCCAAATAAGAACAGCGATACCAATATTAATCCAGTCATAAATATTGAACAACATATTGCCACTTATCCCATCAATCCATAAAGTAATAAGCACACCTAAGGACAATAATATTAAAACAACAATCATAATCTGCCACATTGGGTAAACTCTAATCTGAAATCTAAAACGATAAGAAAGATAAGAGAGAACAGCTAAAATTAAGGCATTCTCACCCATTAGACCGCCAGTCATAATGTCTAGAATTAATCCAGAAAACCAGACTGAGATTATTCCAATTAATGAAATATTAAATATTGAGAAGAATATTACCGTCATACTTAACCACGGGAGCCTGTATTGATCTAAGACATCAGGTACAGGCATGACCATTAAAATAATCGACAACAGAATCATTGACCAGATAAAAAATAAATTTCTTATTTGATAGTTCATCAGTAACCCTCTGTAGGTTGGATTACCCACATTTCATTAACAGTTTTTAAGTTACCAAAAGGTGTAACACTTACTTCTAGAAATGATTCTCCCGGATTGTTGATAACATTTTTTACTGTTCCAACTGGAAAGCCTTCAGGGTAGCGCCCACCCAAACCAGACGTGATGAGAATATCTCCTTTTTTGACATCTGTGTTTGTTGGTAATGTATTGATTTTAAGTTCATTATAATTCCCTGTTCCCACAGCAATAGTTCTAAGACTAGTTCTAACAATTTCTATAGGTATAGCGTGCTCACGATCACTCATCAATAAGACTTCGGATCCAAATATTTGATCACGTATAATATGACCCAAAATTCCATTGCTATCAGCCACTGCTGAACCAATGAGAACATTGTCTCTGCTCCCTTTATTAATTATTATATGATGCTTTTCAGCTATTGGACTCACGGCAATGATGTCTGCAAAAATATAGCTATTATCTGTTTGTGGTTGTGAGCCAAGAAGATCATAGAGTCTTTTATTTTCAGACTCTAATTTATAGACCTGTTGAACTTTTGATCTAAGCTCAAAATTATCTTTTTTTAATAAGTTATTTTCTTTTAGTAGCTGCTCACGTTCAGAGAAATTTGTATTTAATTTCTGTATAAAATTTCTGGGAAAATTAATTAGATACTGTGCTGGGTAGAGTGATGCCGAAAGGTAAACTCTTAATGCAGAGAGATAATTTCTCTGGTAATCCTGATACATTAAAACACAAGATATAATGACAACTATTATCAGACGATAAGCGGAGAAGTTTTTTTCAAATCTATTTATTCTTTCTTGTGGATGTAACGGCATGTTTTAACTCATCCGTTATTATTGATTCTCTAGGCAATCAATTCAATTCAAAAAAGTCAGTACCTTGCTTATCAAGGATCTCAATAATTTTACCACCACCTCTGGCAACACAGGTTAAAGGATTGTCTGCAAGTAACACAGGTAAGCCTGTTTCTTCTGCTAACAGTTTATCTATGTTATTAAGCAGTGCTCCACCTCCAGTCAAAACTATGCCTCTCTCAGCAATATCTGAACCTAATTCTGGCGGTGTTTGTTCTAAAGCTGATTTAAGAGAATTGGCAATGGATTGAAGGGGTTCTTGTAGTGATTCAAGTATTTCATTGCTATTAAGCGTAAAGGTTCTTGGCACACCTTCTGACAAGTTTCTTCCTTTTACTGAGATTTCACTTACTGAGTCGCCTGGGTATGCGCTACCAATTTCATGTTTAATTCTTTCTGCTGTGGCCTCACCAATTAAAATTCCATAATTTCTTCTTATAAAATTTATAATGGACTCATCAAAAGTATCACCACCAATTTTTACAGAGTTTCCATAAACAATTCCATTGAGAGATAACACAGCTATTTCTGATGTTCCGCCACCAATGTCTACAACCATTGATCCTCTTGCCTCATGAACTGGAAGACCTGCCCCGATAGCAGCAGCCATAGGTTCTTCAATTAGAAAAACTTTTCTAGCTCCAGCTCCTTCGGCAGATTCTCTAATAGCTCTTCTCTCAACTTGTGTTGACCCATAAGGGACGCAAACTAAAACTCTTGGATTCGGCCTAAAATATCGGGAACCATGAGCCTTTTTAATAAATGCTTGTAACATGGCTTCAGTCACTATGAAATCTGCAATGACCCCATCTTTAAGTGGTCTGATAGCTTCAATGCTCCCTGGAGTTCTACCCAGCATAGCCTTGGCATCAGTACCAACAGCAACAACAGTTTTTGTTGGCTTGCCATTTTCACTTCTCAAGGCAACCACGGAGGGTTCATTTAAAACAACACCTTTACCACTGGCATATACCAGCGTATTTGCAGTTCCCAGATCTATTGAAAGATCATTGGAAAAATAACCTATAATGTTCTTTATCACTGTTTAGTTGTTTCAAAAAAAGTAAGGTAGAAAGAATACTCTAACAACGTGTAGGATTTTGAGCAACTGGAAGTTATCATAACTTAATATTTTTTTAATAAATTTAATTAATGGCCATTACTAAATCTGATATCGAGCATCTTTGTGGTTTGTCTAAACTCAATTTAGATGACGAAGAAATTCCAATTTATCTTCAACAAATGACAGATATATTGAAAATGATAGAGCAACTCCAATCTGCAAATACTGACGAAATCATACCCATGGCTCATCCTTTAGACATGCATCAGAGGTTACGGGAAGACATTGTAATTGATACCAATGATCGTGATGTTTATCAAAAGAATTCATTAAATTCAGAAGAAGGATTCTACAAAGTACCCAAAGTGATTGAATAAATATAGAAAGAAATCAAATTGATTCTATGGAAAGATTTACCGTAAAAGCTATTCGAAATATGCTTGCAGAGAAGCAAATCAGTGCGGCTGAAGTGTTTGATTTGTACAGTTCTAGAATTGCTGATCACGATCGATCATTCAATGCTTTCATTACAACTGATATTGAACCCGATGTTGCTTATATAGCTGATCATAACAGGCAGAGTTCATCAAGTGGTTCAGAACTTAAAGGGATACCTTATGCAGCAAAAGATATTTTTTGTACTCAAGGCATAAGAACAACTTGTGGTTCAAGAATGCTTGAGAATTTTATACCGCCTTATGATGCAACAGTGGTAAGAAAGCTCAAGCAACAAGGTGCAGTATTATTGGGTAAAACTAATATGGATGAATTTGCCATGGGTTCTTCAAATGAAACCAGCTATTTTGGCCCTGTCAATAATCCTTGGGATATAGAGAGGACTCCTGGCGGTTCTTCGGGAGGTTCAGCTGCTGCAGTTGCAGCAGGTTTAGCACCAATTGCGTTAGGCACAGACACAGGTGGCTCAATCCGCCAACCAGCTGCTTTTACAGGCATTACAGGTCTTAAGCCAACATACGGCCGCTGCTCTAGATACGGCATGGTTGCTTTTGCTTCAAGCCTCGATCAAGCAGGAATTTTGGCCCTTTCAGCAGAAGATACAGCTATTTTTTTGGAGTTCATGGCAGGGTTTGACCCTTTAGATTCAACATCTGTTGAAGAATCTGTTCCCCAATACAGTCAATATCTAGAAGAAAATATTAAAGGTAAAGTTATTGGATTGCCTAAAGAATTTTTTGATGGCAGTTTAGCTAGCCCTTATGAAGCCTTAGTTGCGGCAAGTATTGATAGCTATAAAAAACTAGGTGTTGTATTTAAAGAAATCAGTTTGCCTAATATTGGATACTCAGTTCCCACTTATTATGTTGTAGCGCCTGCAGAATGTTCTTCAAATCTTGCTAGATATGATGGGGTACGTTTTGGTTATCGCTCAGAAAATATTGAAGATCTTGATCAATTTTACAGAACCAATCGTCAGATTGGGTTTGGGCAAGAAGTTAAAAGAAGAATCATCACAGGAACCTATGTTCTGTCCGCAGGTTATTATGATGCTTATTATCTAAAGGCCCAGAAAGTAAGGCAATTAATCAATCAGGATTTTGAAAGAGCTTTTGAGTCAGTGGATATTATATTAGGTCCAACAACCCAAACGGCAGCATTTAAGTTAGGTGAAAAAGTAGATGATCCAGTGAGCATGTATATGAATGATATTTATACAATCTCATCAAATCTGGCAGGTTTGCCAGCTATATCTCACCCTATCGGTTTTTTTGAAGGTTTGCCGTATGGGCTGCAGCTTATTGCTCCTCATTTTAAGGAGCTTGATTTATTAAACCTAACACACCAATATCAGAAAGAAACAGACTGGCATCAGATTATGCCAAAAATCTCAATGAGTAAAGAGAGTAATAATTAATGCATTGGGAGACTGTCATAGGATTAGAAATTCATGTGCAACTAGCTTGTGATAGCAAAATATTCTCAAGTGCTTCCACAGCTTATGGTAAAGAGCAAAATACACAAGCCTCATTAATTGATCTCGGTTACCCAGGTGTTTTGCCTGTTTTAAACAAAGAAGCAGTTATGATGGCCATTAAGTTTGGGTTAGCGGTTGATGCTGAAATAGCAGAGACTTCCATTTTTGCCAGAAAAAATTATTTTTATCCAGATTTACCTAAAGGTTATCAAATTAGTCAGTATGAGTTACCTATTGTGTCAAATGGACAGTTATTTATTACGCTAGATAATGGAACAGAAAAAAGAATAGGAATTACCAGAGCTCATCTTGAAGAGGATGCTGGTAAATCTATTCATGATAAGTTTTCAGACGCATCTGCTATAGACTTAAATAGAGCTGGAACCCCTTTACTTGAAATTGTTTCAGAGCCTGAACTTAGTTCAGCAAAAGAGGCGATATTGTATATGCAAAAAATTCACCAGCTAGTTCGCTATCTTAAAATATCAGATGGAAATATGCAGGAAGGTTCGTTTAGATGTGACGCTAATGTTTCATTAAAACCAAAAGATAATAATGAGCTTGGAACTAGGGCTGAAATTAAGAATATTAACTCATTCAGATTCATAGAAAGTGCTATTAATTTTGAAGTCGATCGTCAAAAGGAGATTCTAGAACAAGGAGATTCTGTGGCACAAGAAACACGTTTATATGATTCAGATTTAAAGGAAACTAGGTCGATGAGAACAAAAGAGGAGGCTAATGATTATCGTTATTTCCCAGACCCTGATTTGTTGCCAGTAAAAATTAGCGAAGGAATCATCGAAAAGATTGCGTCATCACTTCCAGAGTTGTTTGATCAAAAAGTTGATCGTTATGTTAGCACGCTATCAATAAAAGGAGTTGACGCAATAGAAATAGCAAAAAACATAGAACTAGCAGAATATTTTGAGGACGCTCTTAATACCTATAATGGTAATCCTCAGTTATTAGCCAATTGGATGTTAACCGAAGTTATGGCTATTTTGAATAAAGATAAGATTGGAATAGCTAATCTATCAATCACTGCACAATCAATAAGTCAGTTAACTCAAAGAATTGATGATGGGACAATTTCATCAACAATTGCTAAAAATATATTTAACCAACTCGTGGAAAGTAACATGAGTGTTGATGAATTAATCAAAGATCAAGGTCTTGAACAAATCTCAGACACAAATGAAATTGAGCAAATAATTTTAACTGTATTAAATGAAAATCAAGAACAAAAAGACCAATATCTGGCAGGCAAAGAACAAGTGCTTGGTTTTTTGATAGGTAAGGTCATGCAAAAGACACAAGGCAAGGCAAATCCTAAGCTTGTTAATGATTTGATGGTTAAAGTTTTATCAAATAATTAATTATTTGATATCAGTATATCAATGCAATTAAAAGATATTAGAAGAAATTTAAAGATATTCTAAGAACATACTGAACATTTCTTATTTTTAGGCAGTTTAATTTTCTGATAGATATTATTTTTTAAGTCAAAGATTAAAATAGTATTTTCTTGATTATTACTCATACCAATAAGAGTTTTGATACATTCGTTTGCCATCATAGAACCAATAATACCTGCCACTGGGGACATGATTCCATTGCCTGCACAATCTTCTAGATTTTCATCGCTAGAACTGTATAGACAGTTAAGACAACTGCCGTTATCTGTTGCGTTAACTAATTTAAGGACATGGCCTTCATATCTAATAGCCGCACCTACAATTAAAGGCTTTTTTATGTTGTAACAAATTTTATTAATCATTAATCGTGATTCTAAATTATCAGTTGCGTCTATAACGATATCAACTTGGCTGATTAGATTATTCATTTCATCTTCTGAAAGCTTTTTATCAATAGAATTGATGATGGAATCTGGATTGTATTCCGTAAGCCTTTGTTTAGTAACTAATGCTTTATTTTGTCCAAGGTCATCAGCTTTAAATAATATCTGTCTAGGAAGATTAGACTCATCAATCGAATCAAAATCAACAATAGTAATGTGACCAATTCCAGAAGTAGTCAAATAAAGACTGGCTATTGAGCCTAAGCCACCAGCTCCAACAATCAAAACTGAACTTCCAAGTAATGTTGTTTGTGACTGCTTCCCAAAACCTTCTAGCCTAATATGACTACTGTATCTTAATTGCTTATCCATAATTAGATTTTTGAACCCATTGAGACTCTAGGGTGAGAGTTTAAATCATTAAACGTTCTGATATTAGTAAACCCTCTTTTTTTCATTTGATTTTGACAATATTCTTTTTGGTCATAACTGTGTTCTGTTATTAAGGTTCCTCCTTGATTCAGAAATAGATGACTTCTATGAATTATATGAAGAAGGGCTGATTTTCCATAGTTCATTGAGTAAAGCGCTATTTCTGGTTCATATTTTAGATTTACCTTTTCTTTTTTTGTCAGTTGAGTTTTATCTACATAAGGTGGGTTGCTAATAATAAAATCAAAATTTTGTTCAGTGATATTGTCGAACCAATTAGATTTTTTAAACACAATGTTATTTATATTATGAGAGAGTGCATTTTCATTAGCTAATTCCAAAGCTTTAGATGAAATATCCACTGCTGTGATTTTAAGGTTAGGATTTTCTTTAGCTAAAGCGATTGAAATGACCCCTGATCCTGTGCCTAACTCTAGGAGTTTATAACTATTTGTTCCTTCCATAAGTGTCAGGCAACATTCAACTACATGTTCAGTCTCTGGCCTAGGAATTAATACATTCTCATTGACTTTAAACGACAATGACCAAAACTCTTTTTTACCAATAATATAAGCTATGGGTTTACCTTGATGTCTGAGCTTCAGTAAGCTTTTGAAATATTGATAAGTCGTTTTACCAACTGTGATATTGCTTTTATAGAAGTCCTCTCTTTTTTTATCTAGAGTCTTTGCCAACAAGATTTCTGACTCTAATCTTGGGTTTTTGGTTATCTTGGATAGAAAATCAGTCGCTTCATTAAGTATGAAATCACTGGTAAAGTTGTCCATATTCAGTGTGTTAATTTTCTAATTCAGATATTTGTTTTGCTGCATTTTCTTGGGCTAAAGATTCTATTAAGTTATGGAGATCTCCTTCCATAATTTCAGACAAATTATAGAGTGTTAAACTTATTCTATGATCTGTAATTCTGCCTTGAGGAAAATTATAGGTTCTAATTCTTTCAGATCTGTCGCCACTGCCAACGAGCATTTTTCTTTCTTCTGCCTGTTGGTCTGAAAGCTTCTTTTGCTCCATATCATAGATTCTAGCTTTGAGTAACGTTATGGCTTTAGCTTTATTTTTATGTTGTGATCTATTGTCCTGGCATTCAGCAACAACTCCGGTTGGTATGTGTGTTAAACGAACTGCTGAGTCAGTTTTATTGACATGTTGACCGCCAGCTCCCGATGCCCTATAGGTATCTATTCTTAGATCATTTGTATTGATCTCGATTTCATTAACTTCATCAACTTCAGGGATTACAGCTACCGTGCAAGCAGAAGTATGAATTCTACCTTGAGACTCTGTTTTTGGAATCCGCTGAACACGGTGAGTGCCCGATTCAAATTTAAGCTTAGAAAAGACACTTTCACCAATTACACGAGCTATGATTTCCTTGAATCCTCCTTGTCCGCTCTCATTTTGGTTTAAAATTTCAATAGACCATTTTTGTTCTTCACAATATCTGGCATACATTCTAAAGATATCACCAGCAAAAATTGCTGCTTCATCACCACCTGTGCCTGCTCTAATTTCTAAAAAGATATTACTTTGGTCTCTGGGATCATTAGAGAGAAGTAATGGCGTAATTTGCTCTTCTATTTTTTTGAGTTGATTTTCTATAATCTGAATTTCTTCTTTAGCTAATTCTTGCAGCGCATCATCTTTTTCATCAATAAAACCAATAGCATTATTTTTTTCTTCAACTAAATTTTGGTACTGTTCAAACAGTTTTACCACAGGTTCTATTTTTGAGAACTCTTTAGAGAGTTGGATCATTAGCTGATTATTTTTTTGTATCACTTCATCTGATAATTGATTTCCAATAGAATGGTATTGTTCTTGAATAATCTTGAGTTTTTTTATGATTGAATCTTTCATGATGTGTAAAAAAAATTTCTTAAACTATTTTATACTCAAAATAACCTCAAATAGTCGTTATTTATTACTATTACTGGTATTTTTATCAAGCTTTACAATTGTTAGCTGCAGCAATACAGGCACTTTGGATAAAACCATTGATTGGGAAGATAACCAGACTAAAATTATTGCGCTTACTGATTATTCTATTGTTGGTTCAGTTTCTTTCAAAAATATAACAGATAGTTTTATA
>Ga0209228_1001387_pt1 | contig 12112 bp, 9 predicted proteins | sample METZYME_3_150m_FD_187547 | JGI IMG/M metagenome (GOLD analysis project Ga0209228, IMG submission 187547) | Marine microbial communities from oxygen minimum zone in mesopelagic equatorial Pacific - METZYME_3_150m (SPAdes) (version 2) | ecosystem: Environmental > Aquatic > Marine > Oceanic | place...
AAAGCAGGTGAGTTTATCCAAATAATGGATGTCGCCGGAAGACAGTGTTCAGATTTTCAAGCCTTTAAAGTCAACCAGTTGGATAAAGGAATTGAATGCCGCATTGATACTACCATCACCCGCTCATATATGGGTTCGGCCTATCCGAAGCCGGGACTCCAATCCAAATTCTTCAATCAAGAAGCAGAACAATTTATCGAAGTGGTCCATGATACAGTTGGACAGCATGATACGTTTGGACTTGCTTGCACCCCGAAATATTACGACGATTTCGGCTATTTCGGTCATATTAGTTGCACCGAAAATTTTAATAAAAATCTGTCTCCATACGGAGTTAAGGAGCGGAAGGGATGGCCTGCAATCAATTTTTTCTTCAATACAAATATCGATGCTTGTCATGTAATTTATTCGGATGAATCATATTCCCGTGCAGGAGATTATGTCCTGTTACGGGCTTTAACCGACATTGTGTGTATTTCTTCCGCTTGTCCGGACGATACTACCTGTGCCAATGCTTGGAATCCTACCGATATTCATGTAAGGGTTTACCAGGCCAAAAACATTTTCTCTAAAGCAATAGCCACCAGAATGACTCCTGACGCCGACGCTAAAATGACTCAAGAAACAGCTTTTCATCCGAGAACTTCCAAACTTACCCGGAATTTCGTGGAATATAATGGATACTGGCTTCCCACCTGCTACACCAATGGCGGGGCGGAAGATGAATATTTTGCCTGTCGCGAAAAAGCGGTAGTGATGGACTTGTCTCCCCTACGGAAGTTTGAAATTCTTGGGCCGGACGCTGAGCTTTTAATGCAATGGGTCCTTACCCGTAACGTACGCAAACTGTCCGTTGGTCAAGTAGTCTATTCCTCCATTTGTTACCCTCACGGCGGCATGATGGACGATGGAACTCTGCTTCGTCTCACTCACGATAATTTCCGCTGGGTTGGAGGAAGTGATTACGGTGGGGAGTGGATGCGTCAACAAGCCAAAGAAAAAGGCTACAAAGTCTGGGTGAAGTCTTCAACAGATCAACTACACAATATAGCGGTACAGGGACCGAAGAGTCGAGAAATTCTCAAGGAGGTTGTCTGGACACCGCACACACAGCCTAAGCTGGAGGAAATCGGTTGGTTCCGCTTCACAATTGGACGAATTGGCGATCTGAATGGAGTTCCAATCATGGTTTCACGTACAGGCTATACCGGTGAGTTGGGTTACGAAGTCTGGTGCCATCCCAAAGATGCCCCTAAAGTATGGGACGCAGTGTGGGAAGAAGGCCAGCCTCATGGTTTGAAACCGCTTGGTCTGGACGCGCTGGATCTGGTTCGCATCGAGTCAGGATTAGTTTTTTCCGGATATGAATTCAGTGACGAGACAGATCCCTTTGAAGCAGGTGTTGGTTTCACAGTTCCTCTGAAAACGAAGGAAGATGATTTCGTTGGTAGGGAAGCTCTTATCAGTCGAAAGGCTAATCCTCAGCGTAAGCTTGTGGGCCTTGAACTGGAGGGTAATGAGCCTGGTGCGCATGGTGACTGCGTTCATGTTGGTCGGGGCCAGGTTGGCATAATTACCAGTGGAATGCGTTCACCGATTCTGCGAAAGAATATAGCGCTTTGCAGGATTGATGTAACGAGTTCAGAAGTTGGAACAGAGGTTCAGGTAGGTAAGCTTGATGGCCACCAGAAACGCATTCCGGCCAGGGTTGTGCCCTTTCCATTCTATGATCCGGAGAAACTTAAACCACGCTCTTGACTTTTTGAAAAATTAAAAATAGACTCAAGCGCTTCTGATTAGAAAACAATGAAATTTGAAACTATTTTTTATTTTTAAATAAATTATGTAGCGTTTTTGTAGTTTAAATTTGTACTTAAATTCGGTGCTTTTTCAAAGATTGAAGCTACTGAAAAACTTAAATTCTTTAATTAAGGAGTCGTCATGACAGATTTGGAAGCATATGTAAAGACTGAAGGCAGAGATGAACTGGTAAAACAAGTCCGCTCAAAGATTAAAGAGCTTGGAATTACATACATTTATTATCAATTTATATCAGTCACCGGGCGTATTGTGGGAAAGGGAATTCCGGCTGACCACTGGGAGCGCACCGCCGAAAGGGGTTTCCAGCTGGTGTATGGCTCGACCGCCAACCTTTTTACTGACCGACATGGTGATTACATAGGATATGGTCCGGAAGCAATGGAACTTGTCGGTATTCCTGATCCGGAAACCTTCTGCCAGCTTCCCTGGGACAAGCGGGTAGCGCGAGTGTTCTGCGTCTGTTTCCGGAACCGTGAAGAGCGAGAGAATCCCGGAGCAGCATTGACTTCTGACTGCAGAGGAAATCTAAAGCGATTCCATAATGAATTTAAGGATAAGTACAACATGGATTTCCGAGTGGGTACCGAGCCGGAAATGATGTGGCTCAAACAGGGAGATGACGGTAAGCCCGACGGTGGTTTTTCCGAACCATACTGCTACCATATTGATCAGTTTGAATCTTTGCGTCCGGTTTTTATGCAGGTAATTGAATATTGCCACGCAATGGGACTTGATATGATCCAGGGTGACCATGAGGACGCCCCCGGTCAGTTAGAGTTAAACTGGACATTCGATGATGTGGTGCGCAATTCAGACAGGCTTTCTACTTACAGACAAATATGTAAACAAGTTGCTCGCGAGAACAAACTGATTGCCTGCTTTATGACAAAGCCTTTCATGGGAGTCTCAGCTTCCGGCTGCCATACAAACATTTCCCTTTGGAAGGGAGGAAAGGAGTCCGTTAACAAGCTCCACAACGAAATTCTTCCTGGAATGGATGATGTTTTCACTTACCGCACCGGTGGTGATAACACCTTCATGCCGGACACCGACGATCCGCAAATGCCGGGCAAGGTTGGTTTGCAGTGTGTAGGAGGCATCGTTACTCACCTTGGAGCACTAACTGCTATAGGAAGTTCCACCGTCAATTCCTACCGCCGTCTCTGGGATACTGGATTCTGGGCGCCAGTCTTTGCCGACTGGGGTTATCAAAACCGAACCACCGGCCTGCGAATTTCCGCACCGGGACGCTTCGAATATAGGTCCGTAGATTCAATGGTCAACCCCTACCTGATGGGAGCTGCTCTGCTTAAGACATTCGAGGATGGAATTGACAACAATATTCAACCGGGGCCACCTGAAAATCGTAACATTTACCAGGCAATGGAAGAAGGCAAGCAGGTCAAGAAACTGCCAATGTCATTGGGAGAAGCACTTGACCGCTTGGCCAATGATGAAGTTATTAAATCTGCCATGCCGGACGAGATGTACAAGATTTACCACTGGTACAAGAACGATGAGTGGGAGAGGTTCATGCACACAGTCACAGAATGGGACGTGGAGACTTATCTTGATTGTTTACCTTAATTTTGGAAGACAGTTAAACTCTGCCAGAAGGGGGGACTGAAAAGTTGTCCCCTTTTTTAAAGCAAAAAGATTTTATTAATCACAGAGAGGAGTAATTAATCATGTGTGGTATTGCAGGAATTATCCGACGGGGTGACCCGGGAAATATTGGCAGCGAGATGACCTCAATGCTCCGTTCCTTAAAACACCGAGGACCTGATTCAACAGGTTTTGCCATGTACGGCGTCCCGGAAAAAAATCATTACGTAATGCGTTTCAAAGTTGCGGAACAAGAAGATCTAAGTAAAGGCTTTGATATTCATCAGCAGATCAAGGACCGCCGGGCATTAGTCAACAGCCGCCTTGATGAGATGGGAGTTGAAGTAAAAAATGAGGCAGAAGCAACTGAATATGCATTCCGTTATACTTTCCGTTTTGACGGTGATATGAGACGTACTGCAGATTACTTGGAAGATATTGAGGGTGTAGAAATAATGTCTTTAGGAAAAGGGCTGGAACTGATCAAGGATCTTGGGGATGCAGATGTTGTTTCAGATCAGTATAGACTTGGTAACTTTAGCGGCAGCCATGCGATAGGGCATACTAGAATGGCCACTGAATCAGATGTTGATATACGTTCAGCGCATCCATACTGGGCGTACCCTTTTAACGATGTAGCAGTGGTTCATAACGGGCAGTTAACAAACTACTGGAATTGGCGCAGGACACTTGTGCACCGTGGTCACAGGTTTATGTCAAACTGTGATTCAGAGCTGATTGCTGTTTATCTTGCAGACAAAATGGATCGCGGTTATGAACTGGAAGATGCCATGCATGATTCACTGGAAGAATTGGATGGAGTATTCACTTATGTTGTCGCAACTTCAGACAGGCTTGGCATGGCCAAAGATTATATGGCAGCAAAACCGATGGTTCTTTATGAATCAGAAGACTTCGTGGCACTGGCTTCTGAGGAGGTTGCCATTCGGAGTATTTTTCCACATGAAATTGATACATTTGATCCGTATGAAGGAGAAGTAAGAGTATGGCAAAGCTAGAAAAATCATTTGAATCGGGCCTCCACACCGAACAGCTGAGTGGTAGAACTCAGCAGATTTTCTTTTCTCCAGAAGAAGGAGAAAACTATTTTTATCCTTACAATGGCTATGAGGTTGATTTAAATAAGAAAGCTGAATTTGATGCCAAAGATATGGAAATTCAGGAAATCAATTTGAAAATACGTGACCTGATGAAAGAGGGACATGGACATATAGTAATGCAAAATCCCATGGCCAAGCACTCACTTGTAGTAGGCATACTTAATCGTCTTCGATTAGACATTGAAGGCAGTCTTGGGTACTTTGGCTGTGGATTGATTGACGGCCCGAATATCCGAATTTCTGGCCGAGTTGGTTGGTCATTTGCTGAAAATATGATGGCAGGAACCATAGTTGTAGAAAAGAACGCTGGTTCAACCTTTGGAGCAGCAATTCGCGGTGGAGACCTGGTTTGTAAAGGTGATGTTGGTTCACGTACTGGCATAGACATGAAAGGCGGTACAATTATCGTTGGAGGACGTACCGGAACCCTTTCCGGTTTCATGATGCAGCGGGGGAGAATGATAGTCCTGGGCGACGCAGGACCAAATTTAGGCGACTCAATGTATGATGGGACCATATATGTCGGTGGAAAGATAAATACATTAGGCGTAGATGCCGTACCTGGAGAAATGACTGACCTTGAAGCAGCATGGATTGAAAGTAAGCTGGGGTTATACGGTCTTAAAGCTCCAAATGGAGCCAAAAATTTGCAGAAAATTGTAGCTGGTAAACAGCTTTGGAATTACGACAACCTTGAGCCGACTGAAAAGAAAATCGTGCTCTGACATTAATTTTTTTGAAAAAATATTATGGCAAGAAGTAAATCCCACCTCGGTCAGAGTTTTATTTTCAAGCCCGAGGTAATTGACGACATTCATATCAAAGCTGAATTGGGGCGATACCGCATGCGTGGCTTTTCCCTTTTCAAAAAAATCCCTACCTGGGATGACTTGACTTTCCTGCCCGGAACATTGACTCGATTTGTGATAGAAGGCTATCGTGAGAAATGTCTGACTAAAACTGTGATTGGTCCCAAGGCAAAACGTCCGCTGGAACTGGATATTCCGATCTATATTACAGGCATGAGCTTCGGAGCATTGAGTTATGAAGCAAAAACAGCACTGGCTCGCGGTGCAACCATGGCAGGCACTGCAACCTGTTCCGGAGAAGGAGGCATGATTCCGGATGAGCGTCGATATTCCTCCAAATGGCTGTATCAGTGTATACAGTCACGTTACGGCTTCAATCCTCATCACTTGCGTCTTGCGGATGCGTGTGAATTTTTTATTGGACAAGGATGTAAAGTCGGCTTGGGAGGACACTTGATGGGTCAGAAAGTAACAGACCAGGTGGCAGAAATGCGTTCATTACCTGCTGGTATTGATCAAAGATCACCTGCACGCCACCCGGATTGGCTTGGTCCTGATGACCTGGCACTTAAGATCCAGGAAATACGTGAGGCGACCGACCACCAGATTCCAATTCAACTCAAGCTTGGTGCGGCACGTGTATTTGATGATGTTCGAATGGCACTAAAAACAAATCCTGACAGCATATACATCGATGGAATGGAAGGTTCAACAGGAGCGGGTCCTCACCTGGCCACGGAAGAAACAGGGGTACCAGGCATAGCGGCAATCAGGCAGGCTCGCAAGGCATTTGATGATTTGGGTAAAACCGGGGAGATCTCCCTGGTTTACGCAGGTGGAATCCGAAATGGTGCAGATGTGGCCAAAGCACTTGCACTTGGAGCAGATGCAGTGGCTATAGGCCATTCTGCAATGATGGCTTTAAACTGTAATAAAGACATTCCTGAAGCGGACTTCGAAAAGGAAATGGGGGTAGAAGCAGGATACTGCTACCACTGCCACACTGGACGTTGTCCAGTAGGAGTGGCAACACAGGATCCCGAACTACGTAAAAGGCTCGATCCGGACAAAGCAGCAGAGCGTGTTTATAACTTTCTGCACTGCCTGGCAATTGAATGTCAAATGATGGCAAGGGCCTGTGGTAAAACAAATGTTCATTCACTTGAACCTGAAGACCTTGCTGCTCTCACCATGGAAGCGTCAGCATTAGCTCAGGTACCACTGGCAGGATCCCAGCATACTGTCGGAAGACCGGACATGCATCGTTATTAAATTTTAAATTTTATCTTTTTGTAAAACTATAAAATAAACATTTTTCTATAACTTAAATTAGATTTTAAAGACATGAGTAAAAAAGATGAACTGATTCCGGAGGACTTGGGAACTTCGCGTGAAAAAGAGATAGGTCAGCATATCGGCTACCGCTACGATGTAAACCTTGTGCCTGATTATGACCGGTTAACTCCATTTCTGAAAAAGTACCTTGAAGTCATGCAATGGGATGATCTGAACTGGCTGGAGGACGTCCATATGGGGTATGAGGAGGACCGTCCTGCAGTTTTCGACAGAAATATAAACGGATGGGTTACGGTTCCTGAAGACATGGATCTGCCCGATAACCAGCAGGACAGGGACATGATCGCACGTGAACTGTTAATCAAGTTCCAGATGTCCAAGCGCCATCCTATGGTGGTACTTGAGGATAGCTACGGAAAGTTCTGAACAGAGACTTTAAGGATAACCAACAGGTTTGACTCCTTAGATTGGAGTTGGATCTGAAACCGTTTTATCCCAGTCCGGCTCAAAATGGAGCACTTTTACCTCGGGTGAGAGATTAGGATTGAAAAGATAGTTGTGCCAGTAAGTGAATTCATACACTGATTCATTTTTTGGTGATTCACAAACATGGCAGGGAATTTTGAAGACCTGTTGCTGATAGTCGAACGTCATAACGCAGTACTGATGTTTCTCAAGTTCTTCCACCTCCTCTGAAGATCGGGAAAAAATCCCTGACATTCCCCCACTGAAATCTTCCGCATTCTGATAAAACTTGGCTGCAAGCAGTTGCAGGGCTTTAGTGTATCTTTCCTTTGGATCCTGAGTTTTGAGGGCCATAAAACGGAACTGCCTGATGGTTTGATCAGGATGGTCAGGCATGATCAACAGTGTGGCGGCAGGAAAAACTACTTCACCATTCTTTAAGGCTATTTGCGGCTGCATTCCTCCATTAGGTCGTCCTTCCTCATTTCGCAATGCTAATTCACGTACACGGCACTGCCAGCCAATAAAGTAGTTTTGGATTGGAAGACGATAATTTTCAGTCAAGGAATTTCTTTCTGCTGAACCTGCTTCCAAAAAGCCGTTTTAACTTTATTTAATTTTGCACGAAGAAGCTCGCGTCTAACTCCATGGAAAAGGACTGTTTGATACAGGATGTAGTTTGCCTTCTTCAAATCGGGAGAACCGAAATGGTTCAAGCAGTCTGCTTGATTCGCCCATGATTTCTGCAGCTACAAGCTTGCCCACACCCAGCATCTTGTATCCATGGTTGGAGTCTGCGATTACGTAGCAGTTTTCACGGTACACGTCAAATACCGGGAAACTGTCAGGTGCCAGCGCTCCTAGCCCGCCTGAGGCATGCTCATTGCGGTAAAGGTGCCTGGTATCTTCAAAACGCTTCTGGCAGAATGCAAGGGCAGCGCACCACATGTCAATGAAATCTTTGCCTACAACAAAGTCAGGGGATTCCGTTCCGTATGGATCCACACAGAAGTTTTCGTCGGCTCCATTAACATCATAAGGTGCAGCACCACCCTGAATCCCGTCGAAACTGAAGTCTGGTTTGTAATAGATACCCCACATCTTGTCTGTAATCAGGCTACCGTCTATGTCCGAATATAGTGGGGCGTCGGAATCAACATGAATCACAGGAGGCATTTCTCCTTCGTTAGTTGTGAGCATCTTCGGGTCCACACCAAGTGTTCCTTCCTGAAGGCAGTAATAACGCCACATCTGAACGCCTTCGTGAATGGTGTCACCATTCCTGACATTGATCTTCGAAGGTAAGTCAAGCATCTTCCAGAAGGTGTTGACCCAAGGTCCTGCTCCAACCACTACATAGTCCGTTTGTATGGTACCCCTGTTTGTTTCCACAGCAGAGACCGAGCTGCCTGAAAATTGTACTCCAGTTACCTCGACGTTACCCATGATGGTGACTTCCTCACTCTCTGCCTTGGCCGCCAAACCCTGCATGCACCTCATATTGTTGGAGTAGCCACCATTCTTCTCATGTAATACCGAGGTGATGCCCTTTGCCTGCCAGTCACCAAAAATTCCTTGCATATAAGCCATTGAATCCTCACTGCCTTCGACAAACTCTGAAGGATAGCCGATCGCCTTCTGCTGTTCGTAAATGCTCGCTACATCAGAGTGCATCACCTCCGGGCTGATCTGCATATAGCCGACCGGATGGTAGCTGTAAGATTTTGGATCGCTCTCCCACACTTCAACACTGTGTGCCATCAGTTCACGCATTGCGGGCTGGAAATAGTTGTTGCGTACAACTCCACATGCGATTCCGGATGCACCTGCGCCTATTCCTGATTTGTCAATTACAAGTATGTCTTTCCCGCTGCCAAGCCCCCGATTTTTCAATTCAAGAGCTAAATGGTATGCAGTACTGAGCCCATGCATGCCTGCACCTATTATCAGGTATTTTTTTGAACTGGGTATCATATTATTATTCTCTAAACTGTATTTACCTAAGAAAAAATTTATTAAAAAATCACATAAATTTTAAATAAAACCTTTTAAAAATGCAAGTATCCCTATGATTATTTTACGGGAATAATTGAAACATTTTTTTGATTTAAGCCTGATATAATCATTTTTGTCTGAAGGAAATATAATTAATTGTGATTTTCAGACCTAGTCAAGATTAGATGAAAATAAATTTAACAGAACATTAACAATTTAATCAGTCTCTTCATACAATGTGTAAATACTCACAATTCACTTTTCAAAAAGAATAACGTGCCTCGAAAAAAATCCGGTCGTTATCATTCAGACTCTGAAAATATAAGCTGTCACCTGGCTGGTATATCATGACACCTCCATTGACTGAGAAGGCATCCATCACGTCATATTCCAGGGAAGCACGATTCAAGCCTCCATCCTCTCCCCATTCCCCGATCATCATGCCAAAGAGTTGCAGATGCAAGGTCTGGTTGTAATAATCCTGCATGAAATTAAGTGTTGTTGCGATTCTATCCTCCAGTTGGTAATCCGGTTCAGCTTCCAGTCGATGGTCAAAGTCGTTCAAATGCCTAACTCCAGACTCTATGCTCAATGATGTATCACTCCATCCTGAATATTCTGTGCCAAACAAAATTTCTGTTCGTGTAAATTTTTTCTCTTTTACATTATTAAATTCCATCCCCCAAAAGTTTGCCGCCTCTGCCTTCCATATGTAATTACCTGAAGTAATGCTTAAGGCAATGCCGCTCATCGTCAGGCGGCTGTGTCTATATTCAAGTGTAGGAACAAACCCGATCCCTGGGACGAAAGTCATGTCAGCAATCAAAAGATATGCTTCATCATCAAAAAACTGTGCCCAGTGAAATGAGGCATCCCACCCACTGAAAGTCCCTGAGAGAGCCAGACCGTATTCGGTATTTTCTGCTTTACTTTCCGGTATAACCTCTTTGATTTCTGTTGTTGTTGAATTATAGTCGCTGCCCGGGGGAGCAGATTTATTAAATTTGATTTGATGTATAGCAACAGCCTGCAGCTTAAAATCTCCAAAATAATAATCGAGTCTTGTCATCGGAAGTGGAATACGGACATCTTCCAGGTCTGTCATGCCGTACTCACGATTATCAGTTGGATTCAGCACATCAACTACACGCAAACTGTCTGCTGTGCCCCAGGCCACAATCTGACTTCCAAGTCTGATGTCCAAACTTCCAAATGGGCTGCCTTCCAGGTAGACCTCTCGCAGCTCTGCCTCCTTTTCCAGTTCATTCAGCACCTCGCTCGTAAATGTATCTCGTTCCTTCAAGCCATAAGCGAAATCATAAAATGCTTTTGCCGAAATCCTAGATTTCCAGTTGTTTCCAAGTTTCGTATCCCATGTCAATGAAAAAAAAGGGCGGGTTTTGGTCAATCCGCTCCAATCAGAATTTGAATTGTCTTCTGGAGGTTCACGTACAAAACTGTAGCTGAGGCTTATTCCTGTGTAACCGTAAAAGCTGCTCCAGTCCTCTTTTTCAAATAATGCTTTGGTTTCCTCAGTGTGCTTAATATTTTTTTCTTCATCAAATCCTGAAAGTGCATCTTCTATTCCGGAATCTTCTTCATCGAATCCAGAAAGGGCCTCCTCCATTCCAGCGAAATCTGAAGTTTCCTGAGCCAGAACAATATCAGGGGCTCCAATAACCGGCACCCAAATCAATAATGTTGTAACCAATATAAATGACCGTATTGATGAAAAAAAACTTTGCAGCATTAATGCTTTATTACTGCAGAAATGTAAGGTGCTTCCTGTCTGATTATTTTTACCTCTCCTGCTCATTCCTTTTTTTGTACCTTTTCATTAAGCCCCTTTTTCCAGTCTCCGAACAGTAAACAAATCTGCATTTACATCATCCTGATTAAAGCGGATATTATTTTGTTTGAGAACAGTTTTGTGAAGGGTTTTCTTTCCAGTCTTAGTTGTTACATGCATTTCTGTTGAAACCCAGATTCCGTCAATCTTTTCCAGTTTTTTCACGTCAAGATATTTGTTTCGTCTCTTTTTGTGAACCCACCGAACTGCACGAATCATTACATAATTATCCTGCCTTATGAAAATAACTGATTTGCTGTAACCACTTTTTACTGCTTCATCTTTGTGTTTAGGTACAGCTTTGATTTGCCAAACTTTCTTTCCCCTCACCTCAGTTTCTTTCATCAAAGTGTAGTCATAAAGATCAAGGTCCGGAGTAGTCATGTCTGAGTAATTAAGGTCAGAACCCATGAAACTCCCACTTTTGTCTCCTGCGGCAATGCGCTTGGTTTTTCTCAATGCCGGAAGGTAGAGCCACTGGTCATCATCTTTTCCGGATTCATTGTAGTCATAGGTCAGGAAACCTGTATTTTTAACGTCCGCGGGAGAGAGAAAAAACATTAAACTCAGGGTGTCCTTGTCTTTTTTCCCTCCAAATGTCTTTAATTTCCGGATACGTTTTTTCCCTTTTTTATCTATCAGTATCATCTCCATTTCTCCTTTGGAGCGGTCTCCCTCATCACGGGCATTTACTTTTTCCATAATTTCTCTTCCAGTAAGTGCAAACACTTTTTCAGCAGGATAAAATCCTCCAGAAAAAAGCATTGTGAAAATGATGAAGTTTATTGTGTTTGAATATTTTTTAATGAAAATCATACTGTTTCCGTTTATTTTGATGTTTGAACCTGGTTTTTGTATATCAATGCCATCATTGCAGGTGCAAGCAGTATATCTCCAAGCAACGCGATGATAATTGTCAGTCCTGTAATCAGGCCAAAAGAAATGAGGTTGTTCATTGATGAAAAAGTGAAAATGAAAAACCCTGCGGAAAGAACAATGGTGGTCAGCAGCATAGCCCTTCCAGTAGAGGTAAGTGTTTTTTCCACAGCAACCTTTATATCCTGATGAATGTGTTGATTCCGACGGAAGTTGTGCATGAAGTGCACGGTATCATCGACAGCAAGTCCAATAGCAATACTGCCTACAAGAAT
>Ga0209228_1001391_pt1 | contig 12069 bp, 11 predicted proteins | sample METZYME_3_150m_FD_187547 | JGI IMG/M metagenome (GOLD analysis project Ga0209228, IMG submission 187547) | Marine microbial communities from oxygen minimum zone in mesopelagic equatorial Pacific - METZYME_3_150m (SPAdes) (version 2) | ecosystem: Environmental > Aquatic > Marine > Oceanic...
TTTTTTGCGCCAGTATTGACGTGGGTAGAAAGAAAACAGAGTGCAATCATGCAGGATAGAGTTGGAGCCAACCGAGCCGATATTATGGGCTTCACAGCCTTAGGGCTATTTCATGCTATTGCAGATGCTATTAAAATGTTTACCAAGGAAGATTTTGTACCTCAAGGTGCAAATCGGTTTTTACATACTCTCAGCCCAATTATAGCAGTTATCCCTGCCATCCTTACTTTTGCAGTTGTTCCATTTGGTGGACAATATGACCTATGGGGAACAAAAGTTAACTTGGTTATCTCCGACCTAGACGTGGGGTTACTGTTTGTCTTTGCTATCGCTTCAATAGCTACTTATGGTTATGTGATTTCTGGCTGGGCTTCAAATAACAACTGGTCCCTTTTGGGTTCCATGCGTACAGCTTCTCAGATGATTTCTTATGAAGTGACAATGGGGTTGACTATTATTGGGGTATTAATGGTTTACGGAACTATGAAACTAACTGAAATAGGTGCCGCCCAAGAAGATTTTTTTAATTGGGGATTTTTTCTTCAACCAGTTGGATTTTTTATGTTTCTCGCAGCATCCATTGCTGAGAATAAGCGTATCCCTTTTGATGCACCTGAAGCAGAATCTGAATTAGTTGCTGGCTATTTTACAGAGTATAGCGGACTTAAGTTTGGCATGTTTTTTATGTCAGAATTTATCGAGATGGTGACAATTGGAGCCATTGTAACAATTTTGTTTTTTGGGGGGTGGCATATACCTTTTCTATCGTCAGCCACACTCCTCTCATGGCTTGATTTTCTAGGAACAAATTGGGCGAACCTTGTTCTCATGCTTATTCATGTTGGTGTGTTTTGGGCTAAGGTTATTTTCTTCATCTGGTTTCAAATGACTATTCGGTGGACTCTTCCGAGGTTTCGCTATGATCAAATAATGAAACTTGGATGGAAAATTCTTTTGCCGCTTTCACTAGCGAATATTCTTGTTACCGGAATTGTTATTCTAGTAGTCAATTGATTGGGGGTATTAAACGTGGCTTATTTGGTTGATCGCGAGGTGAAAATGACATGGTGGGAACGTTCTTATCTACCTGAAATTATAAAAGGTATGTTAATAACATCTCGCCACTTTTTTGTTAACTTATTTGGTTTTGTACCATTTTTTTTAGGTAAAAAAAAGGAACGTGAAATTTTTACCGTTTATTACCCGGAGGAAATGGCACATATCCCAATAGCCTATCGCGGACGACCTGTTCTCGCTATTAATGAGCACAACCGACCCAACTGTGTAGCCTGCGGGTTATGCGAAGCTGCTTGCCCAGCCTACTGCATTGATATTATTCCAGGAGAAAATACGGGCAAACAAAACCAAGTAGAGCGGTGGCCCAAGGAATTTACCATCGATTATGCGGTGTGTATTTTTTGCGGAAACTGTGAAGAAGCATGCCCTGAAGAAGCGATTTTTATGAGTGATGACTATGAGATTCCTATGCTTGATCGCAAAGAAATGAAATTTAATCTGGAACAATTATCTGTACCAATCGAAAAACTTAAAGATCGAGTTGAATTCACAAGAAAAATGTACGGGAAATGGAACTATTAATCTTTTATCCACTAGCTGGTCTTTGCATTATATTCGCTTTAGGCGTGATTATAAATAATAGTCCCGTTAATTCTGCGATGTCGTTGATTGGCATGATGCTCGGATTAGCAGGAATATTTGTTCTGCAGCAAGCTCATTTTATAGCTATTTTGCAGATTATTATCTACGCTGGCGCAATCATGGTTTTATTTATGTTTGTCATAATGCTCCTTAATTTAAAAGGTAAAGGGGAAGATGAGCAATGGCAAAGTAGAGATAAAAACATGCTATTGAACGTGCTAGCCGGTCTTTTAGTTACAGGAGTTTTATACAAGATAATTGATACTATTAACTCTGGTGATTTTACCTCGCCTGCTCTGCCACCTGATACTTTCGGAACAGTAAGAGAAGTGGGTACAATTTTATTTACTGAATTTGTTTTACCATTCGAAGTTGCCTCCATATTATTGTTAGTGGCCATGATTGGTGCAGTAGTCTTAGCTAAAAGTAAAGTTGATTAATTATGGATATGGAAATGGTTCCTTTAACTCATTATTTATTTCTTAGCGCTACTTTGTTCGTTATTGGAGTCGCTGGTGTTCTTGTTAAAAGAAACGCAATTGTCGTCTTCATGTCAATTGAGATTATGCTCAATGCTGTTAATATTTCTCTGATAGCATTCGACCGTTATCTGAATCTTCACGATGGACAGATTTTTAGTTTCATGGTTATGTGCGTCGCGGCAGCCGAGGTCTCTGTTGGGCTTGCAATTATTATCTCTCTTTTTCGCAATAAACCTACGACAAATCTGGATGACTTCAACATCATGAAATCTTAAAGAGGAAGTTTATGTTACTCAAATTAACCGGTCTGGTACCTTTATACCCGCTGATTGGTTGTCTCATTAATGGTTTTTTTGGTTTGCGCATTGGGAAAAATGCAGTAGGCCTGATTGCAGCCGGATCTGTCGGCTTATCATTCTTGACCACTCTTATTATATTTGTTGGTCTTGTTATGACTCCCGTCGAGGAACGTGTTTTCGAACAAGTTCTTTTTACTTGGATGGCCGCTGGAGATTTTACTGCAGAATTTGGGTTTCAAGTAGATCCTTTGTCTATGACCATGATGCTGTTTGTAACAGGTGTTGGTTTTTTGATTCATATTTACTCTATTGGATATATGCATGAAGAATACAGCTTCTATCGCTTTTTTACTTACATGAATCTATTCATGTTCTCAATGTTGCTATTGATTATGGGGAACAATTTTCTTTTGATGTTTATTGGCTGGGAAGGCGTTGGTTGCTGCTCTTATTTTTTGATTGGCTACTATTTCGAAAAAAAATCTGCTTGCGATGCAGGCACAAAAGCATTCGTCATGAATCGTGTAGGTGACTTTGCCTTCCTACTAGCGGTCATGTACATATTTAATATTTTTGGTTCTATTGATTTTACAACCGTTTTTCATGCGGCACCTGAAAAGCTTATCTACAATAGTGAAGCAGTCACTACAATAACAATGCTGCTATTTATAGGCGCATGTGGAAAATCTGCCCAAATTCCACTTTACACTTGGTTGCCAGATGCTATGGAAGGTCCAACTCCGGTGTCTGCTCTAATTCACGCGGCAACTATGGTTACTGCAGGTGTATATATGGTTGTTAGATGTAATGCGCTTTTTGCTTTAGCTCCTATTACAATGGGGGTGGTTGCTTTTGTTGGTGCTGGTACAGCAATATTTGCCGCTACGATAGGGATGACGCAATTTGATATTAAACGTGTACTCGCATATTCAACAGTAAGCCAAATTGGGTATATGTTTATGGCTGTTGGAGTTGGTGCCTATACAGCGGCGATTTTTCACATGGTTACTCATGCTTTTTTTAAAGCCTGCTTATTTCTTGGATCGGGGAGTGTTATTCATGGCCTCCATGGCGAACAGGATATGAGGAAAATGGGCGCATTAAAGAATCATATGCCTATAACATTCGTAACCTTTTTTGTTTCCACTCTCGCTATAGCAGGTATTTTCCCGTTATCTGGATTCTTTAGTAAAGATGAAATTCTTTATTACGCTTTGATGGATGGTAACGTAATTCTTTGGGGTATGGGTATTACTGGAGCACTTCTTACCGCTTTTTATATGTTTCGTCTTGTTTTTATGACATTTTTTGGTGAGTCAAGAGTTGACCCAGATGTTCACCCGCACGAATCCCCAAAAATTATGACTATGCCGCTGGTTATTTTAGCAGGGCTTGCTTTTTTCGGTGGTGCGTTGGGGATCCCCCTTTTCCACGGATGGCATATTCTTCACAACTGGCTTGAACCTGTTTTTCATTTTGATATGGCTTCCGCTCTTGAGCACTCAGCACATATGCTTCACGAACAGGGAAAACACGCACCGCCTTGGTCTCATCTATTAGCACCTGAAGAAGGTCATAATATATGGATTGAGATAGCATTAATGCTTCTATCTTTGAGCATAGCCGTTGCAGGAATTTTTGGTGCATACGTTTGCTATATAAAAAAACCTCATCTCCCAGATTCATTAACTGAAGGACAATGGGGATATGATTTAGTGAAAAATAAATATGAAGTAGACGAGTTTTACGATGATTATATTGTTAATCCAACGGTAGAAAGTTCCCATCTACTTTGGAAGCAATTTGATGCTAAAGGGATTGACGGAGCGGTTAATGGCACAGCTAAAATACTAGGGTTTCTTAGTAATCAAGCTCGAAACTTTCAATCTGGCTTTGTCCGAAACTATGCTTTATTCATGGTTGTTGGTTTTATCGGACTGTTGATTATCTCATTATAAAATAGAAATATGTTTCTGACATTTTTGACATTTTTACCTCTGGTAGGAGCTATATTGCTAACTCTTATTCCTCGAGATGAGGAAGGGGCTATCAAGCAAACCGCCCTAGCATTTGCTGTCGCAGATTTTGTGTTATCGATTTATCTGTGGACAAACTTTGATTCAACAACACACGAAATGCAGTTTGAATACAGCGTGCCTTGGATCTCGACATGGGGAATAAGTTATCATGTTGGACTAGATGGAATATCTCTCCTCCTCTATATAATGACGACATTCCTAACCATGATTTCGATCATTGCATCTTGGGGAGTTACAAAACACATACGAGAGTACATGATGGCATTTCTAGCTTTATCTACAGGAATGCTTGGAGTATTTATCTCCCTTGATATGTTTCTATTCTATTTTTTCTGGGAATTTCAATTGGTCCCAATGTACATCATCATTGGCGTGTGGGGTGGTCCCCGAAGAATTTACGCTGCAGTTAAATTTTTTCTTTACACTGCGGTAGGATCGCTCCTAATGCTGGTTGCTATTATCTGGATTTATAAAGCCATTGAAAACCAGACAGGTGTTGCTACCACAGATCTAATATTTATAACCAATAATTTAGAACTGCCTATAAGCCCCCAGAAGTGGCTTTTCTTGGCATTTTTTCTTGCTTTCGCAATTAAGGTACCAATGTTTCCATTTCATACATGGTTACCTGATGCTCATGTTGAAGCCCCTACTGCCGGATCAGTAATTTTAGCTGGTGTTCTTTTGAAAATGGGAACTTATGGTTTTTTTCGATTTAACTTACCACTATTCCCTCAGGCCAGTTATGAGTTTATGCCATTGATCGCTTGGTTATCTATAATTGGAATTGTTTATGGTGCGTTGGTGTCATTAGTACAAGAAGACTTAAAAAAACTTGTAGCCTACTCCTCAGTCAGCCACTTAGGGTTTGTTATGATTGGTATCTTTGCACTTAATCATTATGGTATGCAAGGAGCATTACTACAAAACATAAATCATGGGATAAGCACAGGAGCCCTCTTCCTTCTGGTTGGTGTTATTTATGATCGTAGACATACACGCATGATAAGTGAATTTGGTGGTCTGGCAAAAGTAATGCCGAAATACACAATCTGTTTTATGATTATTGCACTATCTTCTATAGGACTGCCTGGAATGAACGGTTTTGTTGGAGAGTTTCTTATTCTCTTAGGCGTTTTCGAAAATAATGGTTTATGGGCGGCCTGTGCAACTAGCGGAGTAATTTTCGCTGCATGTTATATTCTTTGGATGTTTCAACGCGTTATGTTTCAAAAACTCGATAATCCAAAAAACGAAAACTTACCTGACATGAATACTCGAGAATTGATAACTGTTGTCCCCTTGATTATTCTTGTATTTTGGATTGGCCTCTATCCAAAACCATTTTTAAAAACATTCGATGCATCAGTAGAACATCTGTTAACTAAGGTGAGTCCTGATAATTTTAGACCTGGTACTCCTGGCTCAGGTCACTCTACTCACGCTAAGCTGATAAGAATAGAAGACATTGCACGACTTAATCAACAACAAAAAGAAACTAAATAGCAATTTAAGGAATAAAAAAATTGGAACCGATTCCCGCACCAGCCATTGATCTAATCAGCCTTGCACCTGTACTCGTTTTAGCGGTGTTTGGAATTATGGTCCTAGTTACAGACTTATTCATAGGTAAAGATAAGTCAGCCTTGGTATTTATTAGTTTAATCGGTCTCCTAATGGCGGCTATCAGCACATTTGCCAAGTATAACTTACCCGTTTACTCATTCAATGGGGCTTATGTCGTAGACCATCTCTCAGTCTTTTTTACCTTCATTTTTTGTATCAGCTCAGCATTGGCAATCCTACTTTCGGTTGACTTTAACAAACGCGAAGGAATCAAGGTAGGAGAATACTACAGTCTTATTTTATTCTGTACTTTAGGAATGGTCTTGCTTGCCTCTTCAACCGATATGATTATGATTTTTTTAGGAATCGAAATCGTATCTATTTCTCTATATATTCTTGCAGGTATTCAACGTAAAAACGTGAAATCGAATGAGGCTGCACTTAAATACTTTTTATTAGGAGCATTTGCAACGGGATTTCTGCTCTATGGAATGACATTGATATATGGATCAACTGGCTCAACTAAACTCTCCATTATCACAAATGTAATTAGCGAAGATCGAATTATTTCCGAACCTCTCATGCTGATGGGTGTAGCTCTTTTAATTATTGGATTTGGGTTTAAAGTTGCCGCTGTACCATTTCATATGTGGGCTCCAGATGTCTACCAAGGTGCCCCTACTCCGGTTACCGCATTCATGGCGGTTGGCCCTAAAGCGGCAAGTCTGGCAGCTTTCTACAGGATTATGTCTGAAACAATGCCAGAGCTATCCTATTCCTGGGAAATCTTACTTTGCGTAATATCTGTCCTAAGCATGTTTATCGGTAATTTAGGCGCTATTTTTCAGACCAATATTAAACGCCTATTAGCCTTCTCAAGTGTGGCGCATGTTGGCTATCTTATAATTGCTATAATTGCAAAAAATTCACTTAGCTCTTCAAGCCTAATGTTTTATATGCTGACTTATGCGTTTATGGTCTTCGGTACCTTTGGTATTGTAATCTTAATTGGTCAAAAGGGCGAAGAAAACCTCGAAATAGAAAACTATTCAGGACTTGCTTACAAACATCCGGTAATTGCCGTAACTATGACGATTTTTCTCCTTTCCCTTGGTGGATTACCACCCTTAGCTGGATTCGTAGCAAAATTTTATATATTCAGTGCTGCACTAAAAGAAGGTTACCTTATCCTAGTTATCATAGCTGTACTCAATAGTGCTATTTCTTTCTATTATTACTTGAAAGTCATTGTGTTTATGTATATGAAGGAACCCGTTAAAGAGTTTAATATTAGTCTGACGCCTATGACCCTGATAGTCATTTCTATAGCAGCCTTTGGCACCATTCAGTTAGGTATATTTCCAGATCCTATTATCGCATTAGCCCAGATGAACTAACGTAAAAAAACTAGCCCAAATTTAAGGCAAATATTACTTACAAGTATTAATAAGCAACAATATAAGCGAGTATAACCCCTACATTGAATAACTTTGATATTTGGAATGATTATTTAATATGAAAATGCACCATCTAGAAGAAAGTGAAGTAAAAGAGATCATGGAAAGGGTTCAAGCTGCGGTTAAAGAAAAAGAACTTGCTCCCGATAAAATCGAAGAAATATTCAAATTATCCAAGGTTCAATCAGAAGGTTTTTTGAATTGTAAGTCAAATGAAATGCAAGCAAACCAAGTCAATTTTGAAATTGACGAATCAAAAGGTGTTCGCTTCTTCGATCCATTTAACTTCTTCACTCAAGGAATCTATAAAGATATGGATGGGTGGTCAGTTTGGACTGTTGACAATTTAAAAGAACCGTGGTCTTAAGAGTGACTTAGGTTTACTATTTTCCTTTAATTTCTCCTAAATAATTTCAACGAAGTTCACAAAAAAAACCCGTCAGGCTAATTGCCAAGCGGGTTCTTAAATTGTCAGATGAAAAAATAATCGTTAATAGCTATTAACAATATCAAGCTTTATTTTCTTGGTCCTTACTATAATCGTATGACCCTTTTCTAGGAAGAGTAGAAGTAAACATTTCTGCATCCTCTTTCATCTGCTTATCCTTTGCCTCACCCTCCTCTTCGGCTTTCTTTCTCAAGTAAGCTTCTTTTTCCTGTTCTGTCATATTTTCTAAATCAGGCTTTCCTTCGGCAAGTTCATCAGGCTTATTATCCTCTCCTTCTATAGCGTCTCCTTCTTGTGCCTCTTTCATTGATGATTTAAAGTTTTTTATGCTCCGTCCAAATGCACTTCCAATTTCAGGCAGTTTACCTGCCCCGAAAATGATCATAATAATTACAAGTATGATCATTAATTCCGGAAATCCAATTCCCATCATAAGAAAAATCCCTCCAGTAAAATGCTGACTTTCAAAAAAAGTTAGTTGATTGAAAGCGTCGTAAAACTTAAAGCTAATGAATTAACTGATTTTATATCTTTTATGGCCTCAAATACAAGGGAAAAAAATGACTCATTTATACTGTGGAATTACAAAAAAATATTTATTTATATAATTTTAATTATAAATCTATTATTTAGAAGAATATTAGCCATGAATTAAAGTTCTGTAGAAAATAAAGATGATTTTTTGTATTATTTCAACATGAAGTCTATTTCGAATTTTTATTATTTAAGCTTATTTAACAGTTGTGTAATAGCTATTTGTATTATTTTTGTTCCTAAGATTAGCTCTGCTTCAACTGCTGATAAGAAAGCTGTAGAAGGAATGACGCTGTACCAGAATCAAAAGTTTAATCAAGCAAGCAAAAAATTTTATGAAGCACAACAAGGGAAACCTAACGATCCTAAAATTTCCTACAATCTTGGAAACAGCCGATATAAACAGGGCAATTATGAAAAGGCATTACAAAATTATTCTAGATCCATGGAGCAGGATTCTAATTTAGCTATAAATCAAAAAGCACTCTATAACATGGGCAATACTTTTTTTAGAATGAACAAGTTTGAAGAATCTATAAATGCATATAAAAAGGTATTAGAACTAGACCCTAGTGACATGGACGCTAAATTCAATCTGGAGTTTGCCCGTGAGCAAGTTAAAAAAAAGCAAAACCAAACGGAGAAAAAATCATCCAAAGAGAATCAAAAGAAGGCTAGCAGAAAAAATAAAAATTCTAAAAAAAATGAAGAGCAACCAGGCAAGAAAGATAAGCAAAGTTTTCCACCAGACAAAGGAGAAAATAGTCCAGAGTTAAATCAAAACGATCAAAATAACCAACCAACTGAAAAAAAACTTGCTTCTCAAAATATGACAAGAGAGGAAGTCGAGCAAAAATTAAGTTCACTGACAGAGGACTTAAAATCCTTTCAAAGAAAACAAGCTCTTGAAATGAAGTCTCTTTTCACTTATCAGGGCAAAGACTGGTAACACCTATTAATGAAAGCTGATTTAACAAATGAAACATAAGCCTTGGTTGGTAATATTAACTATTATCGCATTTATATTTCCCCCAATAACTAGCTTCTCTTCAAATATTCAATTTTCTGCATCTGTTGATAAAAGTCATATTACAACAGAAGATTCAATTGAACTCTCACTCAAAATCAGCGGAATAAGGAATCCACCCAAACCTGAATTACCCGCATTGCAAGATTTTACAGTAAGGTCAATTGGGACACACTCTTCCACTCAAATTATTAATTCTGACATGCAAGTCTCCACAGTCTACAAGTATTTACTCATTCCAAAAAATAAAGGCAATTATACAATAGGTCCCATGTCAATAATATTGTCTGGAACTATATACAAATCTGATCCAATTAGTGTAGTTGTCAACAATTCCAACACAAAAAAAACAAATGCAAACAGAGAAGTTTACACAGAAACAATTATTTCAAAAAATAACCCCTATATAAATGAACAAATAGTTTACACATTCAAGCTTTTTCGTAAAACAGAGGCTAGAAACTTAAACCTTAGTATGCCACACGACGAAACTTTTTTTCAGAAAGAAGATCTAGGTAAAGCCAAACGTTACTCTAAAGTTATTGAGGGAATAGCTTACGATGTAGACGAAATATCTATTGCCTTGTTCCCAAAAAAAGCAGGAAAGTCAACTATTCCGCCGTCAATGATGGAACTTGACCTTATGTATCGATCACAATTAAACCGCCAAAGAGATCCATTCGCAAGGTTTTTCAATGATCCTTTTTTTAGCGGTAATACAAAAAAAATTCATAAAATTTTATCAACAAAACCTATTGAATTAACCATACGTCCTCTACCCAAAGAAGGTAAACCAAAGGGCTTTAAAAATCTTGTTGGCCAATATTATATAACCGCCACAGTTGGCAAAGACCATCTTGATGCAGGTGATACAACAACACTAACTATCACTGTTTCTGGAATAGGAAATGTGATGGACACATCTTTTACAAACCTTAATATAGGCAACCAATTTAAAGTTTATCCAGATCAACCAATTTTCACAAAAACAATTCATGGAAACCAAATTGGAGGTGAAAAAGTATTTAAATTTGCTTTAGTTCCATTTTCAACAGGTCAGCAAGCTATTCCATCGGTCACACTAAACTATTTCGATCCAGACAAAAAATCATACAAAAAAGTATCAACCAACCCAATTAATATAGAAATCAAACCTGCAACTAGCAATGAACATCTGAATTTAATTCAACCAAAAGGCTCGCCTACTCAACAAAGCATTTCAAGCGTATCAGTTTTAGCCCGGGACATTCTACCAATACATACTCAAACCCAAGACTTTGAAATTTTCATGTCAGTTCAAAACAGTCATATTATTTTTATAATTGGAATTATAGCCCCTATAGTTATCTATCTACTTGCAGCTGGATACATTCGTTATAACCATCACATGAATGACGATATATCCTTTTCAAGACGGCAAATAGCACACAGCAATGCTATGAAAAAACTCAACCTACTATCAAAACTAAACCCAGAAACAAAAGATTTTGTTAGACAACTATCACAAATTATTCGTGAATATATTGGTGACAAACTAAACTTACAAGGATCCGCTTTTACGTCAAAGGAAGTTGAGGAAAAGTTAAATAATAATACTTTTGCCCAAGAAAAAATATCTGCCGTCAAGAATTTATTAGAAAAATGTGAGTCGATGCAATACTCACCAGTAACAACACATAAAGACCTCAATTTAATTGATGAAACGGCTGAACTCCTAATTAACCTGGAAAAACAATTATAAAAATGAAAAAATCATTTGCTATTGGGGTAATAATGTTAACTTGTCTACTCTCGACTAATCGCATTGATGCAGAAACAAAAGATATCTCAGCGCAAATCACACTTGCAAACGAGCTCTACCACGAAAAAAACTATCAGGAAGCCGCCAATATTTTTACAAAGCTCATCGACCAAGGTGTTAAAAATGGCTATCTCTACTACAATCTCGGAAATACATATATAAGACTGGGAAATATAAGCAGTTCCATAGTTTATTACCTCCGAGCAAAGCAACTTATACCAAGAAATGCAAACCTTGAAGCTAATCTCAGGTATGCAATCAGCCAAACCCAAGACCAATTATTCCCACCAAAAAAAAGACTTATTACGGATATTCTATTTTGGATTGAATCAATAAATTTGATCGAACATTGCATAATATTATTTTTTACTAATATTATTTTTTGGTTAATTTGTATCGGTTCGCTTTACTACAGGAAACCTACATGGCATTCAATGAAGAAAGTAGCCCTAACGGTTCTGTTAATAGTTTTTTTATCTACTTTGATAAAAAACCATCTTTTATTAAATCAAAAAATAGGAGTAGTTACAGATAAAATAGTAGCCATTAAGTCGGACCGTAATAATAAGAATATCACTTTATTTAAATTGCACGAGGGTGCCATTATATTAATCAATGAAGAAGATAAGGAGTGGTTAAATGTTTCCGTGGAATCAGAAAAAACCGGGTGGGTTGCAAAAAATTCAATCGGATATTAAAAAGTCATTATTTTATTAAACCCATAATAACTAAATCGGCATCAAAAAAATTGTATATA
>Ga0209228_1001392_pt1 | contig 12065 bp, 4 predicted proteins | sample METZYME_3_150m_FD_187547 | JGI IMG/M metagenome (GOLD analysis project Ga0209228, IMG submission 187547) | Marine microbial communities from oxygen minimum zone in mesopelagic equatorial Pacific - METZYME_3_150m (SPAdes) (version 2) | ecosystem: Environmental > Aquatic > Marine > Oceanic | place...
TAATGGTATCGATTTTACCAATCCAGCATTCGGAGGATTACCTTTCCAACCTGACTTCCAAGCAAAAGCTATGGGATCAACAACAACTGGTTGGACCTACAATAGAGACGCAAACGGAAATCTTACTTTCCGTACAAACTGGTCTCCAATGTTAGGATTAGACATAAATACTAATTACAGCCTAAGTGATCCTACTGTAAATGGTGCTATGTGGTCAGTATTCGCTCCAGTTATTGGTGGCGGAGTATTACAATCTGCTGACGGTGCAGCATGGATGGCAGGTTTCGGTGCAGCAGTAGCTGAAGGCTATGTAAATGCTACATATACAGGAACCTATAACTACTATATCAGTCTTGGTGCTGACGCAGCAACAGCTGCAGCGGCAGCAGCGGCAGCAGCAGCGGGAGTTGTAGCAGATGGTTCTGCAGCAGCATACGGTGCGCAGCAAACAGGTATAGCAGCAAACGACTTTATGGCACTAATGGGAACAGCAATACCAAGTATTGCTAATCTTGTGCTTAACGGTAGTCTAAGTGTCACTGACCCAGATGTAGAATTCACTAATTACCCAGTAATTAAGGAAACTACTTGGGCTCAAACAGAGTTTGGATATAAAGGTCAGATAGCTGATAATATGACTCTAGCAGTAGATGTCTATAATCTATCTATCTCTGATTACGTAACAGGCCTACAGCAAATTAGTGGTTATACCATTATGGCTGCTGACGGTGGAAGTTATGTTGCAGCATTACTTACTCAAATGTATGGTAATGACAACCTAACAAACTTTGTTAGTGCACTTGACGCAAACGGAGCTTATGGTGGTGCTGACGAACTTGCTGCATTAATTGCAGGTCAAGTTGCACAATTACCAATGGGTTCAATTGCTCCTGAGCAATCACCTTATGGTGGAAATATCATTATTGGATATAAACAGTTGACTGAAGATCTTAACTTAAATGGTCTAGAAGCAACTCTAAATTATTTCCCAACTAATGAATGGAATTTCTACATGAATATGTCATTGCTAAGTGACAGCTCATTAGAAGCTGTAGATATTAGCGGACGTACAAATCAAGTAAATATGAATACACCTGAATTTAAACTAGGTGCTGGAATGCAATTTGCAACCGAAGGTTCATCATACGGTATGTCATTGCGTTACCAAGATTCATATACTGCTACTGGGTTTGCTAGCACTTCTGGAGAAATCGCATCATTTTACACTCTTGGTGTAAATGGTAAATGGAGTGTTGACGCATTACCTGGAATGTCAGTTGGAGTATCAATTGACAACATCACTGATGTTGTACACAAAGAAACTTACTTAGGCCCTGAAATGGGTAGATTTACCAAGTTAACTATTGGATACGATCTATAAGGAACAGTTTCAGTTGAATATAAAAAAAGCCCTCATTTTTGAGGGCTTTTTTTATGCCTAATACTTATGAAATAATAATTATTCTTTTCCGACTTTCTGCCAAGGCAATGATACAAGATCAACATTACCTCCTGTAATAATTAGAACAATCTTCTGTCCTACAAACTTTTCTTTATTAGCCATAATACTAGCAAGCGTTAATGCGCATGAAGGTTCCACAACGATTTTCATACGTTCCCAAATCAATCGAGTCGTATCTATAATCTCCTCTTCTGATGCCAATACAATATCATCTACATTCTCTTGAATAATTGGAAGAGTTAAATGTCCGACAATCGCCATTAGTCCATCTGCAACAGATTCTCTGTGTTTCATCTCAATACGCTTGTTTGCAGTATACATTTGATGTGTATCATCGACACTTGCTGGTTCACAGCCAATAATCTTTGCTGAGTGATTTAAACCTTTTAAAGCAATAGAGATACCGCTAATTAATCCACCGCCTCCAATTGGGACTACTACAGAGTCAAATTCTGGTACTTGATCTACAATTTCAAGCCCAATAGTGCCCTGTCCTGCCATGACAGCATAATTATCATATGGATGAATAGAGATACGATTATTCTCTTCTACTGTCTTAGCAAATAATGCATCTCGTTCTGACATATGGTCACAAAATATCATATTCCCATTATAGGTATTCACATTATGAATTTTAGCCTTGGATACACTCTTAGCCATGACAATGTCTGCATGCACCCCTTTAAGGTCTGCAGCGCAGGCTATAGCGCCTCCATGATTCCCTGATGACTGACATGCCACGCCTTGAGCAGCTTCTTTTTCACTCAAAGAGAAAATAGCATTTGATGCACCTCTTATTTTAAAAGACCCAGTCTTTTGAAAGTTTTCACATTTGAAAAATAATTCCATCCCTAACAGCTCATTAAAGTATTCTGAGGTAACAATAGGTGTTTTACGTACAATAGAAGACGTTCGCGATTGTGCAGATTGCACATCATGCAGAGTAGGCTTGGATTCTAACATAATTTTATATAGCTAATTAATATATTATTTAACAAATACTAACTTGCCTACTGCGTTAAAGTTGCTAGAGCGAATCTGATAGAAATATACTCCGCTACTAACATCATCTCCGTCATCATTCTTTGCATCCCATTGTACGGATTGATATCCAAAACGTTCTTCATTGTCAATCAAAGTACGCACTACCCTTCCGCGGATGTCAATAATGACCATTGTAATACGTTCGGTTGCAGGCATATCAAAATCAATCGTAGTACCACCACTCGTAAATGGATTTGGATAACTTTGAGATAAACGATATGTTGATGGTGCAGTTTGCAATAAGTTGTATCCTTCAGAAACAACCTGATTGTATTGATCGTAAGCTGAATAGCTTATTTTTAAGAATTCATAAGCATCTGTTAGGTTTTCAAAGCTAAAATATATCTCTGTTTGATCTTCATTCGATCCATATTCTCCTAACTCTACCTGTATGACTCCATTTTCTTGATCATTGTTGCTTAAAATTAATTGATTTGTTGCAAGACTAGGCAGTAAATCCACATTATATTTTTCTGGATCATAATCAAAATAAACCTGTGCTGTTTCTGTCTCTCCTGAGAACTTCACAATAAGTTGGTTATTCAAAACACGTAAGAATGGTTGTTTACCTTGTACTGTATAATTTGGAACAGTTCTACCATTCACGCCAACAGACCAATTCCACATAGATTCAAACATTGCTAAATCCTGTACATCAGATACTCCATCAAAATTAGGGAAGAAGTATGGTGCGCTACCTGTTACCGGTGCAATATCTACACCTGGATAAGCAGATATGAATGCAGTATAGTCTGCAAAATCAATGATCCAGTCATTATTAGAATCTCCCAACAATGTTCCAAAATAATAGAAAGAAGCAGATGCGGTAGCAGAATTAAGTCCTACTAAATCTTGTCCATATACGCTTACAAAATATTGCTGATAATCACTTAAAGAAAGTGCGTTTAAGTTAAACTGCTCTCCACTATAAGGCGTATATGCTAATACATCTTCTCCACCAATTGATGTACCTACAGCGACGTAATATAAAGAGACTCCACTTGTAGCATCGTAAAAGTTATCTAATGATACTGAGACATTTGGATTCTGGGTGATATATTGAGTATCTTGCAAGTTTGTAATTGCTATATCTCCAACAACCGGTCCTACTCTATCTACAATAATTGAAATGGTATTTGATGCAAAATTAGCATAACCTGTTGTTGCTCCAACACACGAATTTTCAGCAATATCAACTGTAACTTCTCCATCAATTGTTGCAATTACATCAAAACTATATGTTGTACCATTTCCTCCATTAAAATTACTTACCGATCCATTTGTAATAATTAAATCACTTTCTGTAAATCCAGTCATCTCCTCACCAAATGTTACAGAGACAGCAAACCCATCATTCGTGGTAGCATATGATACATCAGAAGTCAATGTCACATTAACTCCATTAGCAACTTGCTCCCAATTTCTTCCAGCTGCCCATGAATAACCTTCAAGCGCTTGCTCTTCAGAGAACATACGCATCTGATCATCATACACATAATCCATGTAGTTCATAAACTGATCGCCCTTACCGCTGCTAGCAATACAGCTATCTTCACTATTTCTACCGTAGAAATTACCACTACCTGATGGCCACTCATAAATTTCAGCAGAACGATTATTTACTGTTTGTGGTGGTATATCATTCCAGTATTGTGTTCCACAAGTATTAGCATTAAATACGTGGTTATAAGTAAAATTATGACCTAGTTCATGTGTTAACGTTCTTCCTCTATTATAACCGCCAGTAGTGCCAGGATTTTGAACAGATCCTACTGAACCACCCAATACAACTGATTCAGGATATCCTAAATATGCCTGACCTAAAAGACCGCCTGTTAAAGGCGCAATATAAACATTTAAAAATCCATCTTGATATCCATTATCTGGACAATTACCACAACTATTTGAGCTAGCTAAACTACTAGCTTCACTTACGCCACTTACTGTTGATTGGCTAATTTGATATCTACGAATCGTTATATCTTCAACAAGAGAATCACCAGTTAATTCTCCTTGAGCTCCTACAAATTTAATTTGATGCTCACCTCTTGCAGCTTGGTGACTATAATCTACGCCAGGAGAATACGGTGCATTGCTTGGATTTGCAGAAGATGGAATTTCATCTCCATCAGGATTTTGATTTTGAAAGTCTAAATTGATTTGATCAAAATTTGCACCAACTAGTGCTGCTGAAATATTATCTGAACTTGAATTATAAAGAACATGAAATATAACCGGGACATAAATAGTATTTTGACTATTAGCATCTGTGCGCCATTGAGGGTTATTTTTAAGCATTTGTTGTCCACGCTCGATGTAAATATCACGTTCTGCAATAAATTCTGGATTAATTAACTGTAACTCTGCTTCTAACTCATCGGATGCACATCGTATCCATTGATCACGATTGTCAGCTTGTTGTGCAGTTAGAAAACTAAATGATAGTAGAAGAAATAATATTTTTTTGTTCATAAGTAAGATGTCCCTATATATATAAATTTAATTGGAATAAATATACTGGCTATTCTATAAAATTGAAATAAAAAACTATGACTTAAAAATATCATCAGATTTCTGATAATAAGTTTTCATGCTATCTAGTCTTACATGCTCATATCCTCTAACATGATCAGGTAATACAGAAAAATCTATCAACTTTTCATACGTCCCATTACCAATGTCGGAAAGATTGTCTAATATATTACTTTTATAGTGCTCTAAAATTGCTTTATCTGCATCACGAACATCACTACTAAAAAGTGCCATAAAATCAAATTTAGTTCCACGAACAAACTTTAAATTTTTCAGCAACATATAAAATGGTCTAAACCATGATCCTAATGCTATTTTAGATTTTACTCCAGGTATTCTATTTAATAATGGAATATTTGTTAGTGCTTTTAAAAATGGAGGATGGAGCATATAATGTACCTTTGCTGATGAACCAAATTCTTGGTTTATCGCGACGTCTAACTCTGCTTTTAATGAGAGTCTTGCAACTTCGTATTCATCTTTTGTAGCCATCAACTTAAAAAGATATTTTGCAACATTTTGAGAAAGAATTGATGCAGAACGTTCCTTCTTTTCTACCTTATAAATCTTCTTTACAAATTTAGCATATTCTTCTGCATATTTTACATTCTGATAATCAATCAACTCTGGAATACGATATTCCAAAATATGACGTAAATCTTTATCAGGTTTGATTCCATCAATTATTTTCTTTGCTTCCTTGTTAATAATAGGTTTTGGCTTTAAATCTCCTGTTCTATATAAATCGATTGATTTTATCCATGACGGATCTGCAACAAGCATTCGCCCAATATTAAATGCATCCGTATTGCTTTTAACCGCAACGCCATTAATATTGATTGCTTCCTCTATTGAACTTGCATCAAGTGGAATAGCTCCAGATTGATATCCAGCACCAATTACAATGAAATTAGCCTGCATATTACTACCAAAAAAATGTTCAGATATTTCTGTAGCATTTAGCAAGAAATGGTTCTTTGAAAATTGCTTAATAAGCTTAATCATATGCTCTGATTCTGGATATTCTGATTTTGTAGATCTTACCATGTCTCCCGTTGGAATTTCTGAAGTAGAAATAATAGATGTTGAACGACCTGAATACAATTTTTCCATATGTTTAGGATTAGCACCTGTCAGCAAATCAAATACTAGATATGCATCTGATTCTCCATTAGCAACTCTGCTTGATGAATCTGGATTATCTTTCTCTAAAATCTTTAAGTGAGATACGACAGATCCACCCTTTTGACTTAATCCTGTCTGATCTAATGCAATTACTTTTTTATTCTCTAAGAAAGCCGCAGTAGAAATAATCTGATTGACCGTTACCACTCCTGTTCCTCCAATTCCCATCATAAAGATGTTTCCAATTTTTGAATTGGCCTTTTTTGGTTTAGGAATCCTATTGGAGTTAATATCTGCATCAGGCAATATTCTTTTATCGCCTTTTTCTGAAGGAACAACTCTGATGAATGAAGGACAATCTCCTTCTACGCATGAGTAATCCTTATTGCACGAAGGTTGATCAATTTGTGTTTTTCTGCCATATTCGGTCTTAATAGGTTGAACACTTAGGCAATTTGATTTAACCCCACAGTCTCCACAGCCTTCACAGACAGCTTCATTAATGAATATTCTCTGTTTTGGTTCGTGTACAAGACCTCTTTTACGCAATCTGCGTAAATTAGCTGCACAAGACTGGTCATGAATTAACACTGTAACACCTTTTACTGCTCTTAATTTTTTCTGCGCATCAACAATATCATCCCTATGCATAATTTCAGTATCTTTTTCCCATCGAGATTTTTTAATAGAATCGTATGCAGATGGATCATCTGTGGTAACAACTACTTTCTTTACTCCTTGAGATTTCAGATATTTTGTTAACTCAGGCAGGTCTAAACCTCCATCAGGATCTTGGGCTCCTGTCATTGCTACTGCACGATTATATAGAATTTTATAAGTGATATGTGAATCAGATGCTATAGCTTGTCTTAATGCCAAAGAACCTGAATGAAAAAAGGTTCCGTCTCCGATATTTTGGAACATATGTTCTTTTTCAACAAATGGTTCCATTCCTGCCCATTGAGCTCCCTCTCCACCCATATGAGTTGTTCCAAAAGCTTTACCATCATCAACAAACATTGCCATTAAATGACACCCAATTCCTCCAAAACCCATATCCTCATCTTCAGGCAATTTTACAGTAGACGTATTATGGGGGCAACCTGAACAATAATACATAGAACGCGCTGAAAATGATTGTGCATATACTCTGTTATCAATCTCATTTAGAATATTAATCTTAGTATTTGTTGATTCAATATTCATTTTCTTTGAGTATCTATCAAAAAATATTTTTGCTAGATGATCAGCTGTCAATTCTCCATAACCAGGAATAAGATGTTTATTATCTTCGTCATATTTTCCAACAATTATCGGTTTATTAGAATGATTATACATCTCCTCTTTAATCAACATTTCAATAAATGATCGTTTTTCTTCAATAACAAAAATTTCATCTAATCCATTAGAAAATTTATTAATCATTGGAGAATCAACAGGATATGTTGCTCCAAGCTTTAGAATGCGTATACCAAGCTTATTTAGATAGTCATTATTCCATCCTAAAGATTCAAACGCTTCAATGACATCATAGTATGTTTTTCCAGCTGTTATAATACCAAACTTATCTTCATTGCCTTGAACAGTAATTTTATTAATGTTATTGCTAGCTAAAAAATGCTTAGCTGCTGTTATACGACCCAAGTGAATTTCTTTTTCTGTTGGCAAACTATGGTGTCCCACTAATTTAGCATTTTGCGTATGCTTCCATGGCTTCCCATTGTATGTAAAATCAGGAATATTGATGTTAATTCGTTGTGGATCTACAAATACGCTACTAAATGCATCAGCGAGGTCTGTTACAATTTTAAAACCAGACCATAAACCCGAGTATCTGGACATTTCGTATGCATAACGACCTAAATCAAGAATTTCTTGAATATTCCCAGGATAAAATATTGGCATCATCGCATCAAATAGTGCTGGCTCAGATTGCGAAGGTAATGTAGAGGATTTACAAGATGGATCATCACCAGCTACTGCAAGGACTCCACCATTCTCACCTACCCCTAAGAAATTAGCATGTCTAAATATATCTCCAGATCTATCAACGCCGGGAGCTTTTCCATACCACATACCTAGCACGCCATCATATTTTACATTGGAAACCATCCCAGCCATTTGACTTCCATAAATTAAGGTTGCTCCTAAGTCTTCATTAACACCGGGGATAAACTTGACATTATGCTCATCTAAAAGTTTTTTGTTTTTTACAAGATTTATGTCTAGTGTTCCAACAGGAGATCCACGATATCCAGATACCAAGGTTCCTGTATTAAGACCCTTAATAAGATCTGCTCTATGTTGATCAAGTAGCAGCCTTACTAATGCCTGTATACCTGAAAGAACAATTCTTCCTTCGAATAAGGTATACTTATCATCTAAACTAAAGCTATGATTTAGTGTTTTTTCTGTCATATAAGTTGTTTAATAAATGCTTAGTTACTTGCTAGTAAATTTAAAAATTTTTCTGATAGATTCTACCACTTTTTCGGGTGTTTCTTGTTGAACAAAATGACCTGCATCTGTCTTGATAGTTTTTGCTTGTGGTAATAGCCTTGCAGTTCGTCTTCTCAACTTCCACATTACCGAATCATTCATTCCCCAAACAATTTCAGCTGGCCCTTTGTAGGACTGTAAAAATTCTTCTACTTCTTTTTCTATTGGAACGCTTGGGTGTGACATATTATTTGGAACCATGCGCGCTAAAGCCAAAGGACCTACATTATTTTTTAACTTCCTCAATGGATATTTATAGCTTTTTAAATCGAATTTAGAATAAGAATTAGGAATACCTTCAAGAACCTTCAAATAAGATTGTGGAAAATTGAAAACTCTAAACAAAATATCGCTTATAATAGGAGTTTGAGAAAGCTGATGAAACCAAGTTGGCTTAAATCCATCTTTGGGCGCTGTTATAGCAGTATTCATTACTATTAATCCATCAATCTTCTTACCAGCTCTCATTGCGCCAGCAACACCGATCATTCCACCCCAATCATGAACTACTAGACCAACAGAATCTTCTTTAATTGTTCTAAAGAAGCTAGCCATCCATTCTGTATGTGCTTCTAAAGAGTGTTCATTTATTTTGACTTTATCAGAAAATCCAAATCCAATCAAGTCTGGAACAATCAATCTAGCTGAAACATCATCAAGCTGATCTAATACTTTTTTATAGAGATATCCCCACATAGGATTGCCATGAATAAGAACAATAGGTCTTCCAGTTCCCTTTTCCATAACATGCATATTCTTTGTACCTACCTTAATATTATAATGATTGTAAGGTAAATGGCTTAAAAGCCAATCAGGAATTCCATTATTATGATTTTTATCCATTCTTTTAAAAAAATTAATCAAAAAATGCTTTTTAAACTTGACTAAAATAAAAAAAATTAAATAAGTTACCGGTGCCAACCAATCAGCTTTTCGAAAGCTACAAGTATTTGCAGACAGTCTCTTTATTAGAGAAGAATATACAATCTATCTATGTATAGCTGTGTATTGAATTAAATTTAAAATGAATAAGGGTAAGAGTATTATTTAGAGTTATGGCAGCAGAAGCAATTGAAATAGATTTTCCTAAGGAAAACGAAAAAAATCCGAATATCGATTCGGAACTTAAAAATCAGATTTTAGGATTCAACATCAAAGAATCAATGAATGATTCAAATCAAACAGATGAAGATCCATGTCCAAAAGAGTTCCAAGTCGATGAGTATTATAAAGATGATGCATTAGGAAAAAGTGTATTAGAAATGAAATACTTAGCACCATGGGAAAAACATCCATGGGATTTATGGAAACGTCAAGCTAAAGCATTAGCAAGCGTAGAGAAAACCGAAGAGCTTCAAGAAAAATGGGAAGCTGCTTTCTTTGAAGCATTAAAAAATTTCAAATTTGTACCAGGTGGAAGAATTATGCATGGCGCAGGCAGAGAAGATATTACAACAACGTTAAATAACTGCTATGTTGTAGGGATTAAGACCGATTCTATTAAATCTATATACGATTGTGTTATTCAAGAAGCTATGACGTATAAATATGGAGGGGGTTGTGGGCATGACCTATCTGTTCTTAGGCCTTCAGGAGATGCCATTGTCGGTACAGGCGGTGATTCTTGTGGTCCTGTTGGATTTATGAACTTATTCAGTGAAAACACAAATACTATAGCTCAACATGGTAGACGTGGCGCAAATATGCAAACACTACGAGTTGATCATCCTGATATCAAAAAATTTATTGAAATCAAAACCGGTGATGTTGATATGGTTAAATATTCTAATATATCAGTTTTTTTAACAGATGATTTTATGGAAGCTGTTCAAAATGATGCTGATTTTGATTTACAATGGGGTGGAAAAATCTATGAAACAGTAAAGGCCAAAGAACTTTGGATGAAAATTATTACACATGCACATGCTAGTGCAGAGCCAGGACTTCTGTTTTGGGATACGATGAAGAAATATCATAATGCAGAATACTGTAGTCCTTTAGTTTCGACTAATCCATGTGCAGAACAACCTCTACCTGATGGTGGGTGTTGCAACCTTGGAGCGTTAAATTTAGAACGCTTTGTTGATAATGATGGAAATTTTGATTTCGATGGATTCCGTGAGACTACTGCCATTGGTACAAGATTCCTCGACAATGTAATAGATTACAATGTTGATCGTCATGCACTTGAAGATCAAAAACAAAATGCTATCAACGATAGAAGAGTTGGTTTAGGCATTCTTGGTTTAGGTGATATGCTTGTAAAAATGGGAATTAAATATGATTCAGATGAAGCACTAGAGACTATTGGAAAGATTATGAAAATTCATAGGGATACTGCTTATGAAATTAGTGCTGCATTAGCAGAAGAAAAAGGTCAATTTCCTAACTTTGATTGGGATGGATACTCTGAAAGTCTTTTTATTCAAGATTTATCAGAAGAGCTTCAAGAAAAAATTAAAAATCATGGTATTAGAAATTCTACACTAACTACAGTCGCTCCAACAGGAAGCGGTGCTATTGTTGCAAGAGTAACTTCAGGTGTGGAACCAATTTTTGCTACCTCATATCAAAGGAAAGTAAAGAGAAATGATAGTCTTGGAAAAGAATTTGATACATTTACCGTTTATCATCCTGTAGTTCAAGAAATGTTTGGTAATGATAAAAACTTACCTGAACATGTTGTAACTGCACATGATGTAGATCCATATTTCAGAGTAAAAATGCAGGGTGAAGTTCAAAAATATATTGATAGTTCAATTTCGTCCACGGTAAACCTAGCAGAAGATACTACTGTAGATACTGTAGCTGACATCTATATGACCGCTTATAAAGGAAATCTAAAAGGTATTACGGTATATAGAGAAGGTTCTAGAGAAGGTATTTTGATTACTGATAAAAAATCCAATGAAAAAACTGACACTCAAGAATTAAGAGAAGATGTTAATCCTAAAAAAACTGCTAGAAATAGACCTCAGATAACTACGGGACGAACAAGAAGAATGAGAACTGGAGATGGAACTCTTTATATTACTGTCAATGAAGACGAAAATGGCTTATGTGAAGTATTTACAGCTATTGGAAAAGCAGGTGGAACTGTTGCTGCACAGACAGAAGCAATTAGCAGATTAATTTCTCTTGCATTAAGATCTGGTATAGATCCAAACAGCATAATCAATCAATTAAAAGGAATTAGTGGACCTAACCCGACATGGGAAGACGGACAACTGATTCTATCAACTCCAGACGCTATTGGAAGAGCTTTAGAAACTTTTCTAGATGGTGATGAAAATTCTGAACTAGGAGACAGAGTTCAGTTTGAAATAGCAGAAGAACCTACCCAATCAAAACAAACACATGGAATGCACTGCATCGACTGCGATGGCTATGAAGTAGTGAACGA
>Ga0209228_1001393_pt1 | contig 12061 bp, 8 predicted proteins | sample METZYME_3_150m_FD_187547 | JGI IMG/M metagenome (GOLD analysis project Ga0209228, IMG submission 187547) | Marine microbial communities from oxygen minimum zone in mesopelagic equatorial Pacific - METZYME_3_150m (SPAdes) (version 2) | ecosystem: Environmental > Aquatic > Marine > Oceanic | place...
GGCATGATGGGAATGGGGCACGGGCCTGATGACGTCATCCACTCGATGCAGCAGAACTGGGTGATGGCTAACGTGATGACCCCGTCATTCAGCCAGAAACGTTTGGCTGAGAGGCTTCGTAGAGAGGTAGGTCACAATCGAGGAACCTGTCCATTCTCGCGCTTTGTCTGTCTCAACAGTGGCTCTGAATCAGTCACCATTTCGATGAGGATTGCCGACGCCAATACAAAATCAATCACCGGAGAGGGAGGTCGTCACGAGGGTAAGCCGACCAAGTTACTGGCTCTGACTAATGCTTTCCATGGAAGGACCCAGCGGCCAGCTATGATTTCAGATTCATGTAGCACGGGCTACGAGAAAAACCTCGCGACTTTCCAAGACCGAGATAATGTGATGTTTGTCGATTGTAATGACGTAGAGGCACTAAACGAGGCTTTCACTCAGGCCGACGATGAGGGATTCTACATCGAACTCATGGCAATGGAGCCGGTGATGGGTGAGGGCAATCCAGGCCAATGCGTAACTAGGGAGTTCTACGATGCTGCCCGCTCACTTTGCACAGCACATGGCAGTATGCTAATCATCGACTCCATACAGGCGGGGCTGCGCGGGCAGGGCTGCCTAAGCATCGTCGACTACGATGGCTTCGAAGACTGCGAGGTTCCTGACATGGAGACCTGGTCTAAGGCACTCAATGCCGGGCAGTACCCGCTTTCCATCGTTGGTCTCTCAGAGAGGGCCGCCGGCCTGTACGTCGTCGGCATTTATGGCAACACTATGACCACTAATCCGAGAGCTCTCGAGACGGCGATTTCAGTGCTCGATCGAGTTACCCCTGAACTGAGGCAGAACATCAGGGACCGCGGAGTCGAGTTCGTCCAAAAACTCGAGGCGCTGGCCGAGGAGATTCCCGGGACAATAACTCAAGTTCAGGGTACTGGCTTACTGCTATGTGCCGAACTCAACCCTGAGATTCTCCCAGTAGTCGGTTTCGGATGTGTTGAGGAGTGGTGTAGGTTCAATGGACTAGGCGTTATCCATGGCGGCCAGAACGCTCTCAGATTCACACCTCACTTCGCCATCACCTCAGCTGAAATCGATCTTATTATCGATGTATTGCGCGAAGGGCTTCGCCAGTTCACATCGACAGAAAGTGTCGAAGCAGAGTCTACGGCATAGTGGTAGAATGCCTAAGATAGTCCACATTAGTGGGGCCGCAGACGCCTTCTATCACGCACTGGTCGATAGACTACACCGTGCCGGAGCGACACTAACTGAGGACCCTAGCGAGGCCGAGGTCACAGTAGGTATTGGTGAGGGCGCTAGTGGCGATGTCGCAATAGTACCTGCACACGTCGGGCACGGAGAGGCTAATCTGGTAGTCAAGATACACGATCTGCTAATTCCCGAAGGTGCCATTGACTGGGGCAGTGAGGTCATCCATGACTGGGCAGACTGGGTCAAGGACGGAGCGGAGGGTATTCACCCTCCTGACATCGAGGCACGGCACTGGGTCCACATCAGAGACGCCACTGATGCCCTTGCTCTACTAATACTGGCTGACACCGATGCTGCAATTCAAGGAGTCATTGACATGAGCGGACGAAGGGCATGGACGCCCAAGTCAGTGCTCGCCGAGATGACATTGATGTGGTCGCGTTTCACCAATGCGCTGCACCACAGTCATACGATTCACTCTCTGACTGAGAGCACCAACCCCGCGGCTTCTAGCTATAGGCCCAAGGACCTCCGTCCGGATTTGGGGCCATTACATGATGCCTTGCTGAAGGCTGGGGGAGAAGGCTGGCGCCCACTGGTCTCCATGAGAGTGGCACTGATGGAGATATTCGCTCACAGGAACGACTAATTCAACGTGAGTTCTTGTCGGACTGGACCTGCTTTCTGACGTCCTGAGCGACGTTCTTGCAGCCCTGCATTGCCTTTCTTACGCGGGTCCCAGCAGCGCTGTTACCGCGGTCGTGCTTGGCAGCGTCGCCAAGCGCTTCGTTTAGTGCATCTATCATTCCCTGTACCATCGATTCAACGGACATAGAGGCGGCCGCTCTGCTGACCGCCTTTATGCATTTGCACGGCTTTAGTCGACTATTCGTCCACTAATCACGAAATAGGTCGCCGCCAAGCAGGGGCAATAGTACAGAGGCATCTCCCTCTACTGTTACGTGCGGGGCGTCGGGACGAATCTTGCCCCAGGACACTGCCTCACGCAGGCGCGCGCCTGAGAGTGAACCATCATGCTCCGGAGCGGTGGTAATGCCAACTGCAGAGTCGAGACCACCACGATACTGGTTCCACCAGATTACATGGTGTTTCGAGATACCTCCTCCAACCATCAGCGCATGGCTCTCCTCGGCGGTCCAGGTGAGATCTGAGAGAATCTGCTCGTCGGCGAGGAAATCGACCATGAAATTCGGATTTTTCTGCCGGTGCATGAATAACTGAGAGCCGATTGAGCCATCGGAAAGTCCGGGAATGACGATTGGGATGCGATGCTTGGCCGCCCAGTGGAGAAGCGACCCTTCGTCTTCTATTCGGTCGCCCATCGCCCAGCACAACTCGACAGAGCCAAAACCAAGCCACGGGTTGCTAGGCTGCTCCGCTGTACGTTCTGCTTCGATATCCTCGAGCCATGGCAGCACGACTGTCTCGATTATCTCGCCGTAGCACTCGTTTGGAACAATGACGTTACCGAGTCGATTGAGTCCTTGCTCACCTAGTGCGATGTCATCGAGGTTGAAGTCACCGTGGAAGTAATCCTGGTATGTGCGAGCAATGTCATGGTCTAGGGTGCCACAAGTGGTAATAATCACGTTGAACGCCTTGCGCTTTAACGCCTCGAGAAAGAATCCTCGAGTCCCTGTAGCACACAAGCAAGCCGGGAACGAGAGCCAGTTGAGGACTCCTTCCTGTCCGCTCTTAGCCATCGCATCGCTAAGCACATCGCGCGCGTGCGCGAGTTTGGTAGCGGTGAAGCCACCAGCGCGCCCCATCTGGTCGATAAGCGAACTGACGTCTTCTACAGTAGAGAAGTCGTAGTCCTCCACTGGAGCGGTGAAGTCGTCCTTGTCGTACTCCGACACGCCCCTTCGCAGTGCTTCCGGGCCTTCAATTCGACGCACTCTCAAGTTGGAATATACGGTCACGCAACTGTGCTGCACGTTCGAAATCTAACCTAGCAGCGGCCTGCCTCATCTCCTTCTCCAATCGGACGATTAGTTTCGCAGTATCTCCGCCGTCATCGTTTACTACCGCCTCGTAAGCCGCAGCTACCCAGTCGGGTTGGCTAACGTTCTCGAGCACAGAGTCCGAGGAGTTCCAGACTCCCGCACCGAGACCGAACTTCTGCGCGAGTCCCTCAAGCCCGCGCTTACCTCGAGCCTTACCAACCATGCGCCGCCCACCTCGCTTGCCCTTACCCGCCACTCCCGACAACAGGTCTTCGACTTCCTCACCCATCACAGGTAGTGACTTGCGGATGGTCTGTGGCACGATGCCGTGCTCCACATTGTGTGCATTCTGCATGCTGCGCCTCGCCAACGTCTGACTAATTGCGGCCTCCATTGAGGGGGAGATTGAGTCAGCGTAGAGTATGACCGAGCCATGCTCATTGCGACTTGCTCTGCCAATGGTCTGTAGGAGAGAACGTTCGTTGCGCAGGAAACCCTCTCTGTCGGCATCGAAGATGGCGACCAGTGAAACTTCGGGTATGTCTAGACCCTCTCTGAGCAAATTGATTCCAACGATGATGTCAATATGGCCGAGGCGCAGTGCCTTGATGATCTCAGTACGTTCCAGTGTGTCGATTTCGCTGTGCAGGTGATGTGCCTTGAAGCCCTGACGGTTGAGATACTCAGCCACCTCTTCTGCGAACTTTATGGTCATCACAGTCACAAGAACCCGCTCGTTGACCTCTATGCGCTTGCGAATTTCATCCTCGAGGTCCTGCACTTGTCCGGTGGTAGCTCTGACTTCGATGCCCGGGTCGAGCAACCCAGTGGGTCGAATTTCCATTTTGGTAACGCCTTCTATCTGACTCAGCAACCCCTCCATCATCACCCTCTCACGCGGTTTGTCTCGCTCAGCTGCTCTAGCGCCGCCGCCTCCCTGGACGTGCAGCAGGCCCTCTGGAACTCCCTGTCCGGTGATTTCTGCCAGATGGCGCAACTCTCGCTCACCAGGGGTCGCGCTGACGTACATCATCTGCGGTACTAGATCCTGAAACTCGTCGATACGCAGTGGACGATTATCGTAGGCTGAGGGCAGGCGGAAGCCGTGATCAATGAGGTTCTTCTTGCGCGAGAAGTCGCCACCGTGCATCCCGGTAACCTGTGGCAGTGTGACGTGCGATTCGTCCATGACGACGAGATACCTCTCTGAACCTCCGTGATACTTCTCAGCGCACATAGAGAAGAAGTCAAGCAGGCAGTACGAACGCTCACCGCGCTCTCTCCCATCGAAATGCATAGAGTAGTTCTCGACGCCCTTGCATGAGCCTACTTGTTCGAGCATCTCGAGGTCGAATCTAGTGCGCTTCTCCTGCCTGTGTGCCTCCAGTTCCATGTCATTGGAGTTAAACCACTCCAGCCTGTCATTCAGTTCAGCTTCGATATCCTCGAGCGCTTGGTTGAAACGCTCCTCACTGGTCATGTAGAACTCTCGCGGATGGATCCATGCCTCCTCGAAGTCATCAAGCGGCTCCCAAGAGACCGCCTCACAGACTTGGATTCTCTCGATACCATCCCAACCGAAGCGGATGCGCAATGGATCATCTCGGCTCGGCATCCAGACATCGAGCACCTCGCCGCGCAGACGGATGTCACCACGCGTAATCTCGCCATTGGCGCGTCGGTACTGTAGGCCGACCAGTTGCCTAACCACGTCCTGTGGATCTGCCTTGTCGCCCACAGCTAGTCTCAGATGGTTCTGCTCGAATACCTCAGGGGGGTTCAGCCCGTAGATGATAGAGACCGTTCCCACAGTGATGACATCAGGTCGTGAAACAAGAGAGGCCACAGTGGAGAAACGCTCCTGCTCGATACGCTCGTTCATCTGTAGTTCTTTGTCGATGTATAGGTCGCGCCCGGGAATGTAAGCCTCGGGCTGGTAGTAGTCGTAGTAACTGACGAAGTACTCCACCGCGTTCTCGGGAAACAGTTCACTCATCTCCTGCCATAACTGTCGGGCTAGAGTCTTGTTGTGCGATAAGATAAGTGTCGGGATTTGCAACTTCTCGATGACCTTGGCCATCGCGAAAGTCTTGCCCGAACCAGTCACACCTAGCAGTACGCAGCGCTCCTGACCTGCTTCAAGCTGTTCGACCAACTGGTCGATAGCCTGTTGCTGGTCTCCGGCGGTGTCGTACTCTGCGTGCAGTCGAAACATCGTAAGACCTCAATCCAGCATTCCATCGTTGTAATGCTCTACGAATGTGAGACTAACTAGCAATACCCATCCTGTCAGCATCGAGGCACGGAAGAGAGTTCTCTGGAAACTTCCCATCGCCTCTTCAGACTCAGCCGCAGCCGCGGCTCCTTTTGTCATCACAATGATGTTAATCAGCGCCATTAGCACCACAGAAGGAACCCAGAGTGTGTAACGCAAGGACCGTTGGTCGGTGAAGTCGTACATTCCTGTTAACAGGAAGCACACTAGCCAGCCAATGGTAAGAGCCACACTCATTTTCTTAGTCGCTTCAAGACCATAGCTTGCAGGGAACGAGTGTATCCCTTGCCTACGATCCGTATCCTGGTCCATCGATGCGTAGTTGATGTCGAATGCCGTAATCCAAAGTGCTACTCCCAGGGAGATGAAGAATACCTCTGGATACCACAGAAAATTCGTTCCCCCATCCATCATTCCAGTGATAGCCGACCAGCCGTGTGTATCCGATGCGATGGCGACCCATGCGCCTGCTGGGGCGAGTGCCAGGCAAAGTCCAATCCAGAAGTGACATATCCATGATATTCTCTTTGTATACGGGTATATCACGAATGCTAGGACAGGTAGCCACGCCATCTTAAGAGCAACATCATTCAATCTCCATGCGGCAAACAAAAGCAGTCCGAGGAAAACTGCAGCCAGCATCCATGCACCCTGCATCGACATTGTTCCAGAAGGCAGATGCCTCGCCGCAGTACGCGGGTTTTCTGCATCTATATCTCGATCAACAATCCTGTTGAGAGCCATCGCGAGCCCTCTAGCACCAATAGCTGCGATGATAATCCAGACTAAATCCATGCGCTCTGATCCAAATTGCTTGTCGGCGAGTACGAAACCAATCAACACGAATGGAAGAGAGAACAATGTATGCTCAACCTTGACGAACTCGAGGATTTCTCTGGATCCCATCAGTAACCCCCCTCGGCCAGCCACGAATCGACTCTCTCGGCGACCTCGGGGTCGTGTAGTGTGACGCCGGGCCAGCGCCGGACCGGCAGCGGACCCTTGTCCGAAGGGATTGGAGCGGTGGCGTCCCAAGCTACTCGGCCACCTGAATCATCGAAGTGTAAGTCACGACCAACATCGAAGCGACAGAAAAGCTGCCAAAGCAGACGCCGCCGCCAGTCGTCACTGGCCAAGTAGGCGTCGTCATCAGTGATGAAAAGCCAGCGCAGATTCTGTGCAGCTTCAAGCGACCAAATTGCTTCGCTGATACCACGGATGACCTCGCGCTGCCTAGCAGCACCCTCTTCACTGACCTCTTCCATACTGCTCTCGGGTTTCGGGTTACCTTCGATGTTCGTGGTAACCACAAGCATCGACGAACGCAACATTCTGGCCTGGACGACACCCTTCACCGCTGAAGCAGAAATCTCCAACGAGTCGGAACAACCTAGCTGCTCAGAGAGATTGGAGTGCGGATCTCCTTCCGGAGTCGTAGTGGCATCGATAATCAGCTTGTCGTGTATGTTGTCCCACGGCGCAGTATGAGCTAGTGTGTCAGCGACCATACCCCTCAGGAAGACGAGATCCTCAGGGATGTGGACACGGTAGTCGATGGCGTCGAGAAGAGCGTCGAGGTCCTTGACCGGATGATCCTCATCTACAGCAATAACGACCTTTTGGAACATCAATTGCCCCGCGCCCAATAGGCCCAGTGCCGTCTTACGTGCCTGCCTTGGGTAGCGCTGCTTGGAAGATACGATGGCGAGGTTGTGAAAGCCAGTCTCAAGTGGCAGGAACAGATCGACGAGATCACGTTGCTGGAATTTTAGCACAGGCAGAAAAGCATCGCCGACGGCCTCGCCAAGGTAACCATCTTCCATTGGAGGTAGCCCCACGATAGTCATGGGAATCATCGCATCCTTGCGATGGGTAATTCGTGTGACGTGCATTACCGGGTAAGGCTCGGGCAGTGAGTAATAGCCGAAGTGATCTCCAAAAGGACCCTCAAGTCTGGTCTCGCCAGGTATAGTGTAACCCTCAATGACCACATCACACTCGGCTGGTACCCAGAGGTCGCTGGTCTCGCACTTGACTATCGATAACCTCTTTTTGGCGAGCAGTCCTGCGAATTCATACTCGGTTAAGTTGTCCGGCAATGGAGAGATGGCGCTAAAGGTTAGCTCGGGTGGACCGCCCAGGCATATCGCCACTGGCATTCTGTTAGTGGCCGCGTCAGCGTGGTCTGCTCCGTGCTTGTGGGTCTGCCAGTGCAGACCTACCTCGGTGGGACTGAACACCTGACTGCGGTACATGCCCATGTTGTGCACGCCGGTCTCAGGATCAGCGGTGACGACCAGCGGGAGTGTCATGAAAGGCCCAGCATCTTCTGGCCAAGTTCTCGGTATAGGCAGCCTAGTGACGTCAGGTTCCTCCATGACTACCTGCTGACAGGCCCCTCTCGAGACTTTGCGTGGCGCCATTGCCATGCCTTGCTTGGCAAGCCCTACCCCTGTCCATGGTGCCTTGAGTATACCACCGATGTCAGGTTTCATCAGGGCGACCATACCCTCACCGACCTGTTTCGGTTCCTCAACGCCGAGTGCCCTACAGGTCCGTTCTCTCGTTCCGTATAGATTCATTAGCAGTGGAAACTTGCTGATACTGCCGTCAGGTAAGCGAGGCTGCTCAAATTTTATTGCAGGACCTCCTCGCTTCACGAGTCGGTCAGCGAAGCAGCCCGCCTCCAGTTCCACATCCACCGGATCGGGGATACGCAGAATATCGTCGGACTCCTCTAGAGACCTGACATAACGGGAGAGTTGCCTCCAGACCATGAGACGGCGGAGCGCTCACAGAATGAGAAGGTTCGCTCGCCATCGTAGATGGCGCGACCGACGGTTTCTTTGATATCGAACCTTCCGACGGTACCATGGGAGATGCCATGAGCACCTGCGATGTCTTAGTTGTCGGGGCTGGTCCTGGCGGAGGAAACGCTGCTCTGCAGTGTGCTCGCAAGGGACTCTCGACGATGATAATCGAAGATCACCCAGCAATAGGAACTCCGGTTCACTGCGGAGAGTGCATCTCTGAAATCGCTTGTGAAAACCTCAACCTAGAACTGCCAGAGCACGTTATTAGCCTCAGAGTGCACGGAATCAGGGTAATATTCCCTGATGGCACCGAGAAGTGCCTAACGGAGGAGGGATACGTCCTCGAGAAGCATCTGTTTGAGAGGTGGATAGCAGAAGAGGCTACCGAAGCCGGGGCTAGTATGCACCTCAATCACAAACTAACCTCAATGAAGAGGGTGGAGGAGGACGGACGCTTCGCAGGCTGGTTGTGCGACGGTAAGGGAGACGAGTTCCCGATTCGGGCCAAGGTCGTAATCGACGCCTCTGGGGTCGCCGCTGTCTGTTCGAAGATAGTCAAGGTCACAGATGAGAAACCGCTCAATGAGAGGGGCAAGGTCGTGGCCGGTATGCAGTACGAAATGCTCGAGGTGCCGACAGATGGCTACCTTGACTTCTACATCTGGCCAAAGTACGCCGAGAAGGGCTACTTGTGGATGATTCCCAAATGTGACGGTCGAGCCAATGTAGGACTAGTCACTGAAGACAGGCCCCGAACCAAGAAGGCACTCGACGAGTTCATCGATATCACACACTTCAAGGAACTCAAGCAGGTCCTCCCTCCTTGGAAGGAGAAGGGCAATCCTGCCTTCGGAGGGACCATCCCGATTTCCGGACCCTTCGATAACACTCACTACGATGGACTGATGCTAGTCGGTGACGCCGCCGGCTTCACCTCACCGCTCTTCGAAGGTGGATCACACCTCGCTCTGAAGTCAGCGGTCTACGCCGCCGACACAGCTGCTGCAGCTATCGCTGAGGGCGATCTCAGTGCCCAGCGACTGTCCGTATACTCAAGGCTGTGGAAGGATGAGTTCCCACCATACGACAAGATATTGCGTGGCAAGAAAGCTCTTTTTGATCTGACAGACGACGAAATGTCGGCAATGGCTCGTTGCTTCCCCGATGAGATGGGAGATATGGGAGTCGGTGGGAAGGCGATGGTCGGACTGAGGCTGCTGGTCAGCCGCCCTGCACTATATTTCAAGAAAATCGTACCTGCGATGCTGGCATTCGGCTACAGCAGAGCTAGGTACTATGGGTGGTGACTCCATACTCCCTGAATTTGGATTCGCGCTACTCGCGCTCGCGCTACTGACCAGCTTACATCAGATTGCACGACCTGAGAAGGCAGGTGACCTAATCGTACGCAATGTCACGATGGCCGCACAGATCTCCCCTTTCGCACTGTTGGTTGGGGCTTTCGTACTCGATGCCTCCTCACTCGACCTAGTCTCTCGCTATGGTGGTGACGAACTACCTCTGCTATATCGAATCTCATCTGTGTGGGGTGGCAGGGCAGGACCTCTTCTCCTCTGGGCTGCCATACTGGCGGTAGTGACCTGGTTCATGGCTAGAGCCGACGAGTCAGCACCGCTTGAGGTCAGAATCATGCACGGTTGGGTAGCCGCGCTATTGGTCATTTCATGGCGGCTCGATCCATTCGCTGCGGCCACAGGCGGTCAAGGTGAGCTACACCCACTCCTCCAGACCGATCTGATGGTCATACACCCACCAATCGTGTTCTCATACTACGCTCTGTGTCTTGCCACTGCCAGTGTAGCCCTAGCTGGGGTGATTAGACGTGATACGACCGAATCGGTCCACGCCGCCCAGCTACATTGGGCCCGCGCTGGATTCGTGCTCGGGAGCATCGGTATTGGACTCGGTGGTCTGTGGGCATACACGGTGCTCGATTGGGGGGGATACTGGGCTTGGGATCCCGTTGAGACCGGCTCGATTCTGCCGTGGCTCGCGCTACTTCTCGTAGTTCATGTTCGGGCCAAACCTGGCTCTAGCGCGGTTTCGGCTGCGCCCGCCGTCGGACTAATCGCTGGAGCGCTTGCCTTCCATGCCACCTTAGTGACGCGAGCAAATGGTGTCTGGGCCTCTGTCCATGCCTTTGTGGCTGATGGTGAGGGCACACTAGCCGACGACCCCTATCTCCGTGTCCTCGACATAGCCGATTTCAGCCCAGTAGGAATGGAGGTTACTTCCTACTTGGCGATAATACTGGTTCTATTCTACTTCGCGTACGCGCACCTGCGACAGCAGCAACACCTCGCAGTAGTTGCCTCGGGTGGAACTACCATGCTGGTGGCCAAACCACAACTCTCCATAGCCTTGCTACTATTCTTCTGCGCTGCCGCATACTGGATTGGATCGACCGCGGTCTTCGCAGTCGGACTCGTTCTGCTGCTGCTAATCGTGCACGGCGATTCCATACGTCCTCCGAAGCACTGGATCGCGATGGGAGTCCTTCTGATGCTATTCTCCAGTTGGCTCTGGATTTCCGAGATTCAACAGGCGGTCGCCGGACTGGTCCCGTTCCTCGTCCCATGGCTACTATCTCCTGAGGATGAGGGCGAGTTCAAAGGAGTCCTGTTACCTATTTCCGACTCCTCAGCACGAACTCGCGTCGCTAAGATGGTGCCATGGTATGGTGGCATGGCCTTTCTACTCCTGACATGGCTGCTGCTGACTATAGAGATAGACAGCTCCAGCCTCCAAGCCCACGAGTTCTATGGCGCTCCCCTCATCGGACTTCTGGCCGTCGGCCTGACACTGTATGCTTGGGGGCGCTCAATTACACCCGAGGCGGGCACCTCAATGGTTGGAGTAGTGCTGCTGACTTCCATCGCTCTCGCGAGCCTCGCTAGTCAGATATCACTCCCGGGAGATCCCAGTTTAATATTCACAAACGGCATTACCAGAGGCGCAGTCGCGCTATTCTTGTTGACTTGGCTGATCTTCGCCCTACCATCGACCGCACAGCAGGCATGGCGCACCGCGAGAACCACTCTGCCTAAGCTTAGAGAGGGCGGCCTACGCAATCGCAACTCTGCCCGTACGAGATTACTGGCATCGCATCTAGCACACTTCGGCATCCTACTGCTGCTGGTTGGGCATGTCCTGACCACCACTCTTGTCGATCGCTCGGACCCATCTCACCTAGTAACTCTGGAGCGGGATCAGCCGGTCGAGCATGACGGATACGAGCTGGTTTTCGTAGGAACTGAATTGATATCCGCAGAAGACGAGGCCTACGAGTTCGCCGTTGGCGATGGCTTCGTTGGAGTATTAGTCGAAGTAAGACGAGACGGCAATCTAATTGACACTTTGAGACCAGGGATGCTACGGTTTGACTCACCAAGCGGAGCAGTCAACTCGCGTTCGGAAGTCGACAGGATGACCGGTCTGACAGGCGACACTATCGTGATTCTGGACATCTTCCAGTCCAACGATCTACTGAGTTCGATGATTCTTGGCGGGACCGATGAAGTAGAGACCATCAGGATTACCGTACACAGTCTGAAGGGAAGCCACTTGGTATGGGCAGGGTGGGTCCTAGTGATGCTTGGCGGGGCCCTTGCCCTTGCCTCCAGTGACCGCTATGCAGAGCACTAGCAGAGAGAGAAAAAATCACCTTTGGTGATACCGTTTGTATGAAAAAGGGGGAGCCGGTCGGCGGGTCGCCTAGGAGGCCTACCAATGGACGACGGAACGATAGTTCACATCGATTATGATCT
>Ga0209228_1001397_pt1 | contig 12053 bp, 12 predicted proteins | sample METZYME_3_150m_FD_187547 | JGI IMG/M metagenome (GOLD analysis project Ga0209228, IMG submission 187547) | Marine microbial communities from oxygen minimum zone in mesopelagic equatorial Pacific - METZYME_3_150m (SPAdes) (version 2) | ecosystem: Environmental > Aquatic > Marine > Oceanic...
TCTTGGCTAGCGCCCTTGCCTATAAATATTGGGTAGCTTCTGTCGTTTAAGTTTACTGTTTCAATATTCATTTATTTTCGAGCCGACCTCTGTTGCAACATCTTCAAGTGATTTATCGTCTGTGTTTATAGTTATGTCTGCTATTTCTTCATAGAGTCGGCCTCTTGTCAACATCAACTCTTGAAGGGTTTTTTTATGTTCTGTGTTTTTCAGCAAAGGTCTGTTGTGGTTTGATAACGTTCTCATTTCTTGGGACTCAACGCTAGTCTCCAAATAAACAACTACCCCGTGTTTTTTTAAACGCAGCCTGTTGTTGGCTGAAAGCACAATGCCTCCGCCTGTTGATAAAACAATATTTTGTTCAAGAACACATTCTTTTAGTGCTGCCTCTTCTCTTTTTCTAAACCCAACCTCCCCCTCAACATCAAAAATATAATTTATATCAACCCCAGTTTTATTGGAGATGGCTATGTCTGTATCAACAAATTTTTTTCTGAGCATGGCTGATAGTTTTTTTGCCACAGAAGTTTTACCGGACCCCATGGGGCCGATCAAGAAAACATTATTTTTATTTTTAGGCATCAATATCACCAAACAATAAAACTAAGAATATAATAAGTGAAAAAGGGGTTGGCTTAATACAATTATCTTAGCGTTGTTCAATCGAAATATAATCTCGTCTTTTTTCGCCTAAATAGAGCTGCCTTGGTCTGCCAATTTTCAAACCGGGTTGTGACATCATTTCACACCAGTGGGTTGCCCAGCCAACGGTTCTTGCTAAAGCAAACATTACCGTAAACATTTCCTTGGGGATGCCCATTGCTTGATAGATTATTCCAGAATAAAAATCTACGTTAGGGTATAAGTTACGCTCAATAAAGTACTCATCTTGAAGCGCTATTTGTTCTAACTCTTGTGCAAGCTCAAACATTGGGTTGTCATTATTTTCTAGGGCTTTAAGCACTTTATGGCACTCTTCTCTAATGATGGTTGCCCGGGGGTCAAAATTCTTATAGACCCTGTGCCCGAAACCCATTAACCTGAAACGATCGTTTTTATCTTTGGCTTTAGCGATGTATTTTGAAATATTCTCTTTGCTCTCTATTTCACCAAACATTTTAACGACTGCCTCATTGGCGCCACCATGGGAAGGTCCCCACAAAGCTGCAACGCCTGCTGCTATTGCAGTATAGGGGTTTGTTCCTGAGCTCCCTGTCAGCCTTACGGATGAGGTGCTACAGTTTTGTTCATGGTCAGCGTGCAGAATCAATAAAATATCTAGGGCTTTTGAAAACACAGGGTTGATTTCGTAATTGCAATCACCACCAAAAAACAGGCTTAATATGTTCTCTGCGTATGTCAGGTCTTCATCATAGTGGCCCATATTGGTGTGATTTCTTTGGTTGAAAATATTGGCCACCAATATCGGTGTTTTCCCCAGAACATTAAAGAAAAACTTTTTTTGATCCTTTGGGTTTTTAATGTCTATACCTTCATGATAAAGGCTTGAGAGTGACGCAATTGCTGTGGTTAACATAGCCATAGGATGGGCGTTATCATCAAAACCCTTAAAGAGCATTTTTGTTTGCTCTGGCAAGACCATATTAGTCTTAACTTCTGCTCTAAATTGCTGCAGGTTGTTTGTACTTGGGAGCTCCCCGTTAAACAACAAATAAGCGACCTCTAAGTAAGTGCTTTCATTAGCAAGCTGCTCAATAGGGTAGCCTCTGTATTCTAATATCCCTTCATTACCATCAATATAGGTCACATAACTTTCGCAACTGGCTGTAGTAGAATAAGATGGATCAAACGTAAAAAACCCGGACTCCTTATAGAGGTTTTTTAAATCAACAACGCTTGGGCCGACAGTCGCGTCTTTTATATCGAGACCGACTGATTTCGAGCCACTTATTAAATTGACACTTTTATTTTTGGATGACACTAATCTAGATACTAAAAATTAAGAGTGAATACCAAATCGTTTTCTGAATTTGTCAACGCGGCCAGCGGTATCTACAATTTTTTGTTGGCCTGTATAAAAAGGGTGACAGGCAGAACAAACCTCAATAGATAAATCTGAAGATAAAGTTGATTTTGTGAGAAAGGTGTTGCCACAAGAACAGGTCACGTTAATCTCTTGGTAATCTGGGTGTGTTTCTTTTTTCATGTGGTTATTTGTTAGGTTTGTTAATTATATCTTACTCTAAAAGCCCAAATTTTTTTTGGGAGGCAAGCATAACGACTTGTACAGCTATTTTCAAGATAATTAGAACCATTCTGTGTAAATGTTATCCACAAATTCTGTGGATAACTCTGTGGATATTCTCAAAAAACAAACCGCTAAGTTAACAATACTTGGAAATCTTTAAATTGTATAAAAAATAGACAGTTTCTGATTTTTAATATAAATTTCATATGTTTACAAAGCTCTCTTATTGTAATCTATTTGAAGTGAACCCTAATTGCTTAATAAAAAATTAATGAAATTTTTTCTGTGAATAATTGGCAATTTTGCTTCTGTTTAAAAAACTAGTCAAAATCATTAATGATCAATACTTTATGAGGATATTGTATTCAATCTCATGTTTTTGTTATGTGTTTTTTTAGTGCGGTTAAGGCAATTGCTCTATGACTAATCTTGTTTTTTTCTTTATCAGAAAGCTCAGCTGAAGATTTTCCAGCAACAGGGTCAAAAAATAATGGGTCATAACCAAACCCATTTATGCCCTTAGGATTATTTAAAATTACTCCTTTCCAAACTCCTTTAAAGGTGTGGATTCGATTATTGTTCTCTTTGTCAATTAATGCAATGACGCACTCAAATCTAGCAGCCCTTTCTTTTTTATTAAGGTGTGCCATGTTTTTAAGTAGGGTTGCGTTGTTGTTTGAATCGCTTGCATTCACACCACTATAGCGTGCTGAATAAACACCCGGCTCTCCATTTAAAGCCTCAACAACTAATCCCGAATCATCCGCTATTGTTGTTATGCCAGTTGCTTCAAAAACCTCGGTTGCTTTAATGATGGCGTTTTCTTTAAAGCTTAACCCTGTTTCTGGAATAGGTTTTATTTTGTAATCGGCTTGTTTTAAAATTTTATAATCTGAGCCTAATATTGCTTGTACTTCAATAATTTTATGTTTGTTGTTTGAGGCAAGTATCAGTGTTTTGTTATTCATTTTATTTTTTAAAAATCTTTAGGGGAATTAAATAAAGCATTATATATTTATTATACTAATGAATAATAACACCCCACATCTGGTTGTCATTTCAGCTCCTTCTGGCACTGGAAAAACGACCGTTGTAAAAGCTCTTCTTGCTAGCAGGAACAACTTAGTTGCATCTATTTCTTACACAACCAGACCCAAAAGAGCAAACGAATCAGATAGTGAAGACTATAATTTTGTTTCAAGCGTTGCTTTTGAATCAATGATTACAAACGGAGATTTTTTAGAATACGCAAAAGTCTTTGGCAACTTCTATGGAACACCAAAAAAAGAGGTTGATGAGCAACTAAGTTCTGGGAAAAATGTTATTTTGGAAATTGATTGGCAAGGGGCGATGCAAATAAAACAAAAAGTTCCTGATTGTTTGTCGCTTTTTTTGTTACCCCCTTCAAAAAACGAATTGATGAAGCGGCTACAAAAAAGAGGCACCGATACAAACGAGCAAATAAAAATAAGGCTTAATGAAGCGCTTAATGATATTAAGCAGTTTGAACATTTTGATCGGGTTTTTGTTAACCAAAGCATTGGTGCCACGGTAAGCCAAATATTAGCTTATATTGAAAACCCTTGTTTAAGCAAAACAACGTTGTCCGAGGATCTTTTATCAATAATCAAAGGTTTTCAACAAGGTCCCTAGAAAGCGGTTGACATATTTAAAACTCCAAGTAGTCTAACGCTCCTAAAGTTATATAAAGTGATATAAATGGCTAGAGTTACAATAGAAGACTGTTTAGAACATACAGAGGGGGCTTTCTCCCTTGTCAAGCTTGCAGCAAATCGTGCTCGCAGGATAGCGAATGGGTCAGAAACTCTTCTTGAAGATGAAGAAAACGACAAACCAACCGTTCTTGCTCTTAGGGAAATAGCTGAAGGACATCTTGATAACCCAGATTTTCATAAAACAGACAACGATCTTGAAAAAGAACTAGCTGAAGAGTTAGCAAAAACAGAAGAATTGCTCTAAATAACCTCAAGTTTAGAACCAAAAATAACAAACCAACTTCTATTATCGCAGCGCGCTGTTGTAGAATTAATTTATTAGTAACAAATAAGTCGCGTAATCCATTTGATTGAGTCCATTAAAAAATCGGCGATAGAAATGCAGGAAAAGAAGCCTCCAAAGCTTCTAAAACAACTATTGTCTGAACTAGATTACCTTGGGTCAGATAACCATACGCTAATCAAAAAAGCCTACGCTTACTCCAGTGCTGCTCATGAGCATCAAGCAAGAAAAACTGGGGATCCTTATATTGTTCACCCCGCTGGGGTTGCTTGTATCTTGTCTGAATTACACTTAGACAAAGAGGCAATTGCTGCAGGTCTCCTTCATGATGTATTAGAAGACACCGCTATTAATAAGGACCTTTTGCTGGAAGAGTTTGGTGAGGAAGTACTAAGCCTGGTAGATGGTGTAAGTAAATTAGATCAAATTGAACACAGCGATATAGGGCAGCACCAAGCAGAGAGTTTTAGAAAAATGATGTTGGCAATGGTTCAAGACATTAGGGTGATTTTAATTAAATTGGCAGATCGTCTTCACAACATGCAAACCCTTTATGCTCTAAACCAAACCAAACAAATAAAAATAGCTAAAGAAACATTAGAGGTTTATGCGCCAATTGCAAACCGCTTGGGGATTTTTAATATTAAAACAGCCTTAGAGAAAGAGGGTTTTAAATACGCCTACCCTTACCGCCATAAAATTTTATCCGCCGCTTTAAAACGCAAACTAGGTAATCAAAAACGCATATTAAAAAAAATTAGCGCCCGGATTAGCAAAAATCTCGATCTGGAAGGGGTTGGTCACATTATTGTGGCTAGAGAAAAAGACCTATACAGCATTTACTCAAAAATGAAAACTCGTCGCCTGTCATTGGAGAAAATTGTCGATGTTTATGGTTTTAGGATTCTTGTTGATTCCCCACAACAGTGCTATAAAACCCTCGGCCTAGTTCATCAGCTTTATAAGCCAATAATAGGCAAGTTCAAAGACTATATTGCTATACCAAGAGTCAATGGGTATCAATCAATACACACCAGTTTATTGGGCCCAAAAGGCACCCCAATTGAGGTGCAAATTAGAACTTATGACATGAATCGAGTGGCTGAAAATGGTATTGCTGCACACTGGAAATACAAGTCTTCCAGCAACGAAGACACCACTCCTCAGATCAAAACAAGAGAGTGGTTAGCCACCATAAAAGAAATTCAAGGGGCCTCTCACCCTGAGGAGTTTTTAGAAAGCATTAAGGTTGATTTATATCCCGATAAAATTTATATCTTTAGCCCAACTGGTGATATCTATAGATTGCCCAATCAGTCTACTTGTGTGGATTTTGCTTATGCTGTTCATACTGACATAGGCAACAGTTGTATTGGCGCTAAAGTTGACCGCCAACAAGCGCCTCTAAGGACTGTGTTAAAGAGCGGCCAAACCGTCCAAATTATTACCTCTCGATATGCAAACCCTGACCCAAGCTGGTTATCTTTTGTTACTACAGCAAAAGCCAGACATAATCTTCGAGCCTTTCTGAAAGACCTCAGCGTCGAACAAACCACTGTTTTGGGTAAACGCTTGTTCGGCAACGCTTTAAACTCTTTGGGCAAAAAACAAAGAAACATTAAAAAAGAGCAGCTTGGGTCCTTGTTACAAAGAATGGCTTTTAAAAACATAGACCAACTATATGAAAGCATTGGCATTGGAGATAAAAACCCTTTGTTAATGGTGCAAATTTTATTGGGTGACGATCTAAAAAACACAAAGACAAAAGACCATGCTCCATTGCTAATCAAAGGCACTGAAGGGGTTTCAATAACGTTCGCAAAATGTTGTCTGCCGATACCTGGGGACACAATTATTGGTCATTTAAGCAAAGTAAAAGGTCTGGTTATTCACAGAAGACAGTGCCGGCACCTTAGTAACTTTATCAAGGAAAGTAGTCGTTGGATTGGCGCTGAATGGACTGATGAGGTTAACTATGGGCTCTCTACAGAAATTAATGTGCACGCAAAACATCAAACTGGTTCTTTGGCAGAGATTGCAGGGAAAATTGCAGACAATGGCTGCAATGTTGAACAGGTTTCAATCACTACAGAATATGAGGATGAAACCATTGATATATTGTTTCAAATACAGGTAGCAAATAGAAAAGAACTGGCGGATATTATGAGAGATATTAAGTCTATGGCCAGTGTAGAAAAAGTGTCACGCGGGTTGCATTAAAATGAGCAAAGCATATGTTAATACTGAAAAAGCGCCTCAAGCAATAGGGCCTTATTCCCAAGCAATTAGCTCCAATGGCCTGCTTTTTCTTTCGGGCCAAATTCCTTTAACCCTAAGCGGGGTGATGTGTGATGGAGACTTCGAAGCAAGAACACGCCAAGTGTTTAGCAACATTAAAGGCATACTTCAATCTGAGGGCTTGGCGTTGAGCAGCATCATAAAGGTTAATGTCTATTTGGTTGATATAAATAATTTCTCGGTTGTCAACCATGTGATGGAAGATCTTTTTGATGAGCCTTATCCAGCGCGTGCTCTGGTAGAGGTGTCTGCACTGCCAAAAAATTCGGATATAGAGGTTGAAGCCGTGGCTTCTATAACCCCCTAAATATCTTTTTTGTTATAAGAATGAAAAACGTGGAACTCACTGAATTAAAAGGGGTTGGGCCGGCAGTGAAAACAAAACTTGAAAAGCTCAATATCAAAACCCAGTCTGACTTATTGTTTCTTCTTCCAACACGCTATGAAAACAGAACCTTCATTAAAGACATTGGTTCATTGGTTTCTGATGAAGAAGCTCAGGTTGAAGGAAGGGTTTTGGTTTGTAATATTGTTTATCGAGGCAGAAGGATGATGGTCGTGCAACTAGCAGATGAAACAGGGGTTTTAACATTGCGCTTCTTTACTTTCTCTAAATACCAAGCAGCGGGCTTAAAGCCAAACACTGTGGTTAGGTGTTTTGGCAAAACAAGGCGCGCGGGCTCTGGGGTTGAGATGATTCATCCCAGCTATCAAATAATTAATAGTAACAATCCAAAACCCCTGCCTAAAACCTTAACTCCGGTTTACCCAACAACAAAAGGCCTTCCTCAAACAAAATTAAGGCAAATTGTTTCTTTAGGTGTTCAAAAACAACTCAAACATACTGATGAATTACTGCCAGAGGTTATTGTTAAAGAGATGGGGTTTGGCACCCTAGAAGAGGCTTTGATCAAAATCCACAACCCAACACCAGAAGAGTTTTACAACGCCGACCGCTTTACTCCTCTGAAGAGGTTGGTCGCTGAAGAGCTGATAGCAAACCAGCTTGCGTTAAGAAGAATTAAAAAAACCACACAATCAAACCCTGCACAATCGATGACAAAAGACACGCTGATAAAAGAGCTTATTGAGCGCTTGCCTTTTACTCTTACCAGCAGCCAAGAAAGGGTGGCCAATGAAATAAAAGAAGATTTGAGAAAGTCGGTGCCAATGATGAGATTGTTACAAGGTGATGTTGGCTCTGGTAAAACTGTGGTTGCGGCGCTTGCCATGTCTATGGCGGCGGATAACCAAACTCAATCAGTATTAATGGCGCCAACGGAGCTGTTAGCAGAACAACATATGGATAATCTTGGGGGTTGGTTTGGGCCGCTTGGGATTAAAACAGTTTTGCTTAAAAGCAAGCTTGCCCAAAAAGAAAGGAAGTTAATATTGGGTCAAATTAAAAGCGGAGAAGCCTCTGTTATTGTTGGCACCCACGCGTTATTTCAAAACAAGGTTGAGTATAAAAACTTGGGGCTAGTTATTGTTGATGAGCAACATCGCTTTGGTGTTGATCAACGTTTAAGTTTGGTAAAAAAAACTGGGGAGAATAACTCTGTGCCTCACCAACTAATTATGACCGCAACCCCCATTCCAAGAACTCTTGCAATGACCGCTTATGGAGATCTTGACACCTCTGTTTTGAATGAGCTTCCCAAAGGTCGAGGACAAATTAAAACCATAGTCGTGCCTGACGACAAAAGAGCAGAGGTGGTACAAAAAATAGAACTAGAAACAAACAAAGGAAGACAAGCTTATTGGGTTTGTCCGCTTATTGAAGAGTCTGAAGAATTGAACTTTGAGGCTGCAGAAACAACATTTAAGGCATTGTCCTCAGAGCTGCCAGCTAAAAAAATTGGGCTTGTTCATGGCAAGCTTAAGCCTAATAAAAAAACCAAAACAATGGTTGATTTTAAAAAAAATATTCATGAAATTTTAGTTGCGACCACCGTGATAGAGGTCGGCGTTGATGTGCCCAATGCAACCATAATGGTGATTGAAAACTCTGAGCGCCTGGGTTTGTCACAACTCCACCAACTAAGAGGAAGAATAGGTCGCGGCGAACATGAAAGCTTGTGTGTGTTGATTTATAAAAAACCACTAAACGATATAGCAAAGCAGCGGCTAAACACGGTAAGAAAAAGTGTTGATGGCTTTTATATATCTGAGAAAGACCTAGAGCTCAGAGGACCTGGTGAGCTATTGGGCACAAGACAAAAAGGGGTTGTTGGATTAAAAATTGCTGATATTTCAAGGGATGCTTACATGCTGCCTTCAATTAATCGTTATTGTGCGGACTTTGACAATAAGTACCCGGGGTTATCAGAAAGGCTAATTGACCGATGGGTTGGTCAACAAATTATCTATCGAAATGTTTAATTTATAGCTAGACTGTCTTCGTCTAAAACCATGAAACTGTCTTTTGAAGAAATTGAGCCCTTGTGTCCTGATTTAAAATGGGGCAAAAATATTGAGAGCCTCGGTGCTCATCAGCCGTCTTCAGGTTTAACAAGTTGGTTACAAGAAAAACAACTTTTAACAGAGAGAATTCATCAATTACACCGCGAACATTCTATTGAGGTCTTAAATGAATACCATGGGCCGGTGCCAGGACTTTTGAAAAACCTACAAACAGAACAGAATAATTTTATTAGAGAAATTCTTTTGTCCATTGATAAAGAGGTTTGCTTGTTAGCACAAACTGTGGTGCCTTGTGAAACATTGGAAAAAAACAGTTGGATTAAAACGCTAGGAAACCAGCCTTTGGGTGAGCGCTTGTTAAAAAAACCCAATGTTTCAAGAAGTGAGTTTGAGTACTCTTATTTAAAACATTCAATGTCCTCATTTTGGTTAAGGCGCTCTAGTTTTAATATTGATAAGACAATGCTTTGGGTGATTGAATTGTTTTTGCCCGCAATTGAAAGATACACAGATGACTAAAATAAAGGCTTGTTTTGAGCTTATACGGTTCACTCGACCGATAGGGTTTTACTTGCTTCTGTGGCCAACCTTGTGGTCTCTTTGGATTTCCAGCAAAGGGGTCCCAAGCATCAAATTGATCTTTGTTTTCTGTTTGGGTGCTTTTGTAATGCGCTCAGCGGGTTGTGTTATTAATGATATTGTTGATAGAAACATTGACCCTCAAGTGGAACGAACCAAAACAAGGCCTTTAGCTAGTGGATCAATTGGTCTTGGGGAGGCTTATGTTGTTTTGTTTGTATTGTTGTGCCTAGCTCTGTTTCTGGTTTTGCAGCTTAATACGGCCGCTCTTCTGTGGTCTCTTTGTGGGTTGGCTCTTGCTGTTTTTTACCCTTTTTGTAAGCGGTTTATTTCGGCGCCGCAGCTGGTGTTAGGTTTTGCTTTTAGTTGGAGCATTCCTATGGTTTATAGTGCTGGGGGCTTTGTTTTCGATCAGGTGTTTGTTTATTTGTGGTTAAGCGCGTTTTTGTGGATTGTTGTTTATGACACTTTTTATGCTTTGGTGGACAAGGCTGATGATTTAAAAATAGGAGCAAACTCAACAGCAATACTTTTCGGAGATAATGTTGGCTTAATTACTGCGATCTTACAGCTTTTGGTTCTTGTTTTATGGATTATGGTTGGAACAACTAGCGCCCTTGGTCAGTTTTATTTTTACTCTCTTTTTGTTGCTTTTGTTCTATTTGTTCGCCAGCAATTTCTTATTAGGTCCGCTAACCCTGAACAAGTTTTTAAGGCCTTCACAGAAAACAACTACGTGGGCCTATGTGTTTTTTTTGGTATTTTTGCTGACCTTGTTTTTAGGGTTCGTTGAGCCAACAAAGACCAACATACTCCCTTGGGCGAAGATTGTTTTGCTTTGTCTGGTTTTGTTTTAATTTAAGTCATTGAATTCTTCTCTTTTTTTATGGATAATGCATGCGATCAAATTGGTTGGTTAGCTTTATATATAAAGGGTATTTATGGCTTTTGCAATTGTTGCCACAATCATTGTAATCGGAACGGTTCTTTGGAACGCTGTCTCCCCGTGGTGGTTCACGCCCTTAGCTTCTAACTGGGGTTCTCTTGACCAGACTATTATTATTTCATTGTGGGTAACCGGTGTAGCTTTCATTTTAGTATCGGGTTTTATTATCTACTGTGTTATTAAGTTCCCTTATAAAGAAGGGCATAAGTCTGAATATGAACCAGAAAACACTAAATTAGAATTATGGCTAACAGCGATTACTACGGTTGGTGTGGTTGTTTTGTTGGCCCCTGGGTTAATTGCTTGGAATGACTATATTGCTCTTCCTGACGAAGGGATTGAGGTAGAGGCAGTTGGCCAACAATGGGTTTGGAGCTATCGTTTCCCGGGTGAAGACGGCATTTATGGCAACACTAATGGCCGCTTATTTAGTTCAAAAAATACTTTTGGGCTTGATCCAAACGACCCTAATAGTTTGGACGATATTTTAATAAGGTCGGCGGAAGTTCATCTGCCGCTTAATGAAAACATTATTGTGCAATTAAGATCCAAAGATGTTTTGCATGATTTTTATATTCCTCAGTTCAGAGCCAAAATGGACCTTGTGCCCGGTCAACAATCAAACCTATGGTTTGTGCCAACAGCTGTGGGCACTTACGAGGTTGCTTGTGCTGAATATTGCGGAACAGGACATTACGCAATGAGGGGTGTGATTACTGTGGACGCAACAGAAGACTTTCAAGCGTGGTTAAATCAACAACCAACATTTGCACAAACCCTAAATGAAGGGGTTAAAGGAAAAGGCAAACAAATTTCACAAACCCTTGGTTGTGTTGCTTGTCATAGTGATGATGGGATTAATGGCATTGGGCCAACATGGAAAGACAGCTTTGGATCAACCAGAGAGCTTGCGAGCGGTGAAATTGTGGTGGTTGACGAGTCTTATATAAAAGAATCAATTGTTAATCCGGCAGCTAATATAGCCAGCGGTTATGCTCCTATAATGCCTGCGTACGCTACTCTTTCTGATGAGGAGCTGGATGCTATTGCTGACTATATTAAAACTTTGTCGAAGTAGTTCGCGTATAATTTTTAGGAGGAATAACAACAACAATGGAACAAAACGCAATGTACGAGGGACAACCCCTCCATCACCCAAAGGGTTGGTGGGGTCGCTATGTTTTCTCTCAAGACCATAAAATAATTGCCTTACAATATATTTGTGTAGCTCTAGCAATCGGGCTAACAGGAATGTTTTTGTCATTAATAATGAGAATGCAACTTGGGTTTCCGGGGTTATTTGAATCAATTAATGCAGGAAATTATTATCAAGATGTAACCATGCACGGAATGATAATGGTGATTTATTTGCTTACAGCATTGTTTTTAGGTGGTTTTGGTAACTATTTGATACCACTCATGCTGGGCTCAAGGGACATGGCCTTTCCTTTTGTGAATATGTTGAGTTTTTGGGTTTACTTCCTGTCGGTTATTATCCTGGTTTGTAGTTTTTTTGTTGAAAGCGGCCCGACCGGGGCCGGTTGGACACTGTACCCGCCTCAGTCAATTTTAGAAGGC
>Ga0209228_1001400_pt1 | contig 12033 bp, 8 predicted proteins | sample METZYME_3_150m_FD_187547 | JGI IMG/M metagenome (GOLD analysis project Ga0209228, IMG submission 187547) | Marine microbial communities from oxygen minimum zone in mesopelagic equatorial Pacific - METZYME_3_150m (SPAdes) (version 2) | ecosystem: Environmental > Aquatic > Marine > Oceanic | place...
TCTAACCAATTATACTCTAATCGGGAAGTTCTCAGGCCGAGAAGGTGGTCTGCCAAACGCAATTCTCCATCAGTGACAATCCCTCTTGTTCTGAGAACCCCAACTGCCGAATGAACCGCCGAGCGGGATCTTCCCAGATCACGAGCTAGTGCCGCCTGTGAACGAGGCGCATCGGAGAAAGTCAGGCGAGCGACGACTGCGCGCTGCAACACGGACAATCCAACAGGAAGCATCGAGGCAGCGCGCGCATCATCCGTTACGCCAGTCCCGATGAGTATCTCAACCTGGGCTGGCGCACCAGCATAGTAACAAGTTCGCCCATTGACCGACATCGTCGTCACCGATTTCTCGGCGACCAAGACATCGAGGTGATGTCGCAGAGTTCCATTAGCCGCCTCCAAGCGTCGTTGTAATTCGCGAAAATGAATCCCGGGCGAGCGGTCGAGAGTCGACATTATCCTCGCCCGAACAGGATTCTCCCAATTCTTCTTCGGAGCCGACAAAGTGCCTTGCGCGGCCGGCGGAAGCATCCCAGGAAGCATTGCCCCAAGGCCAAGAGCGCCCCCAGTTAGAGCGATGAGACCATCGAGGAACCAAGAACGCTTACTGCGCCACTGTTCGAGCAATGCCATGAGCGCTTTTCGACTCGTTCACCCTTTCAATCATGCGGCTCTATGAATCGTTATCGCATCGAGTTTAGAGCGGTCCCAATAATGTTCCGAAGGACCAATTCATTCCGATTCAACTAGGTCTTTCTGCACCTTCATGTAAGCGACGAGAGGTCCGAGGAGCCGTCCGCAAGTGCGCCCATGCGTGGTCAGCCGATAGGTCACCCGAATTGGTGGTCCTTCCTCCACATCGCGAGACACCAAACCATGCTCTTGACAGGTCGTTAGTTTGTCCGACAGGGTCCTTGAAGAGATTCCTCTCAAGAGGGTTCGAAGCTCGTTGAATCGCCGGTCTCCGGCGATGTAGAGAGCGGCTAGAATTTCAATGGTCCAGCGCGATGAGAACATTTGGAAGGAGTCGACTGCCGCATCAACTTCCCACCCGATATCGACTTCATCGTCATAATAGGAAGCGAAGATCTTGCGAATCTCGCGACCGTTGTTCTGGACTTGGAGAATCGATTTTTGGATTGACGCAAAGTCATTCTCATTGATTATCATCGGAGGACGGCCCATGTGCAACAGGTTACGCAGATAGTATCTGGTGTATAAAATGCACCTCAGTGTATTCAGTTAAACTTCGGGATTCAAATAGGTCAGGCCATTCGCTCAGTGTGAAAATTACACTGAGTTGTAAAATGACACTGAGGGATTGAGATGGACGAATGGTTGGATAACTGGGTCGATGAACTGATGAAGAACTGGACTGAAGAGGCGATTGTGTGAGCTGGAAGAAGTACCTTTCTCTGATTGTTCACGGTATGGTAGCGGTCCGCGCTCCGGCGTGGTCACGCTTTCCCCGTGCTTGGAAACTCTAAGATCGCTGTCCGCAATCACGCATTCGTGTAGGTAGGTCTTCGCCCTTCGATGAGGGCGCTGAGTCCCTCGAGGGCGTCGGCTGTACCGAAGATATCGTGCAGCCTCTCAAGTTCGAGCGCGAGTCCTGCATTCAGATCCTCACCTGTTGCTACAGCATCATCGAGGAGTGCGCTCGCCATCGCCAGAGCGATGGGCGCTGTTCTACTGAGTGATCTGAGTTGGCGGCCGACCATCTTGTCCGCGGCGTCGAAGCCGTCTGGACATTCGCCGCTTGCCAGCGCGGTCATGTTCGCATCGTTGTAGAAGGCGAGTGCGAAGCTCGCGGCTGGATGTGAAGGGTCGGTCGGTGAAGCTGGATACTTGTTTGCCGGCTTGCCTGTGTTGGCGAGTTCGGCCACTGTAGATTCTACCTCTGCTGGGCCGACTAGATGTGTCAGCAAGCCGAGTGCGGCGGCGCTGCCTGCGTCGAGGAAATTGCCCGCAAGCACAGCGAATCTTGCCGCCTCAATTCCACAAATCCGAGGCGTGCGCTGAGTCCCCCCGAGTCCTGGATAGATTCCGATACTGGTCTCGGGGAAGCGGAATTGCGAGCGGCGGGTGCCAACGCGGTAATCGCAGGCAAGAGCGAGTTCGAGTCCGCCACCTAGAGCCAGCCCTGTGGTCAGAGCGATTGTGGTCTTATCCGAATCCTCAAGCTTGCCGAGAACCTCATGTCCGAAGGCGGTGAAATCGTAGATGTCTGCTATTGTATCTGCGCGAATCTTGTCGACGAAGAATTTCACATCGGCTCCGGCGACAAATGCCTTGCCTGCGCCATCGAGTACTATCGTCGAGATATCTTCTCGCGCGTTTAGAGAATCTAATGCTGCGCCGAGCTGCTCAACCACGATCTCGTTCAGTGCGTTCATCGCTTCTGGGCGATTTATTCGTACGGTCGCGATGTCGCCATCGACGACCGTGTCAACATAACTAAATTCGAGCGGCTGGCTCAATCCAGCAAACCATTCAGGCAACTCAAAGTCTGCTAAATTTGCGTACGAAGATGCCATTTGCACCGCCTCGCTGATTCCCAATCTATTGGCGATTTCAAACGGCCCGTGCGCCCATCGTAGGCCCACCTTAGCTCCGCGGTCGACTTCTTCCATCGAGCAGATTTCCTCTGCGACAATTTGCGAGGCGACCGCGAAAGTCTGTCCGAGGAGGCGCTCGCGAATCACCGCAGCTGCCTCTTCGTTGCAATCGTCGTCTTCACCGATTTCCCACATCTCTCCCGCTTTGACCATCGAGCGCAGGTTCGCTGCTCCCGTGTAGCGGGGGCAGTCCAATTGCTCAGCCAGATAATCGGTCGAGTGTAGTGAGATGGGGGGTCCTGTGAGATTCATCAGAGCGAAAGGACCCATGCCGATGCGGAAGGCCTTCATGGCCACCGCATCGATCGCTGCTGCGCTGGCAATTCCTTCTTGCAGTAGCAAACAAGCCTCATTCAACCAAGGCACGAAGAAGCGATTCACCACAAAGCCAGGCCGATCCTTGCAGATGATGACGACCTTTCCCATCGTCTTGCAATACTGCTCAACAGCATCCAGCGATTCCTTCGAAGTTGTCTCGGCCGGAATAATCTCGATTAGCCGATTCTTCGCTGGATGATAGAAGAAATGCAATCCGACAAAGCGATCCGGCCTACCAGTCGCTTTAGCAAGAGCATTGACGCTCAATGAGGAGGTGTTCGAAGCGAGTATGGTGTGTTCGTCGCAAACCTTGTCGAGGGTCTCGAACACAGCCGTCTTGATATCAAAATCCTCGAACACTGCCTCAATCACCAAATCGGTATCTGCAGCGACATTTTCAGTCCCGACAACTCCAGTAATTCTCCCTTTGATATCAGCAACTTCGGTCTCGCGGAAGATCCGCCTTTCGATAGCCTCATCGAGAAAATCAGAGATAATCGTCTGACCGCGTGCAACCCAATGTTCCTCGCGGTCAACCATCTGAACCTGGAATCGCTCCTGCGCCGATTTCTGAGCGATTCCTGAACCCATATTCCCAGCCCCAATAATCGCTACACTTTCGACTGGGCGCATGGCCCAGCGACCTGCGACCCCCCAATGAATGCACCGATTCCGGTCCTCTGGACCGGTAAGATAGCCAAGCAATTCCTTCCAATCGTCAATGGTAATCTGCCGAATGGACTATCAGCGCTCGCTCAGGTAGCGAGGTGTGCTTCGCTCGCGCCGTGCAGTTTCCATCTTTGTCTTAGTGATGCTAATCTCATCCAGCCAAGTTGCAATTGCCAATAGCACTGGCAAAACCGGCCAATCAACCGCCGGTTGTACTTGCCATTCAACCAGTGCTTCACTTTCGCCCTCTATGCAGGGGCTACCCTTCGGAGCAGGCGGCTACACTCCAGGAACTACATATTCACTGAGCTGGGACGGTGGTCCACACGTCTCAGGAGACGGCGGATTCAATCTCGATGCCAGCGCCGGAACGTGGTCAAGTTTAGGGTTCGCCGTTCAATTGTCTAATGGTGAGTTGACCCACAGTAGCGACTCACTGCGTTCATGGTCGGCAGATTGGACTGCACCGACAGCCGGAACTGGAGATGTTGACTTCGATCTCGCAGTGTTGTATGCCGATGGCAACGGAGCGAACTCGGGTGACTCTTGGGGCACGGGCACTTGGACACTGGGGGAGGATTCCTCAGGCAGCAATACTCCTCCGGAGGCTCATAACGTGACTTTGGTTCCAACCGATCCAACCAAGGGAACTGGCCTATTAGTCGATTACACATACTACGATTATGATGGGAATTCCGAGCAGGGCACACAGATACGTTGGACTCTCGATGGCTTGTCAGTCGGTGCCCTGAATGACCAAAATAGCGTCGGACAGAGTTGGCTGACAAAGGGTCAGGAATGGACTTGCACGGTGACTGTGAAAGACGGGTCCGATGCCGGTGAGCCAGTTACAGTTGGACCCGTGACGATTGGCAACTCTCTACCTATCGCAAGGAGTCTAGAATTGACTCCTGAGAATCCAATAGATACTGATGAGTTACGGCTCGACTACGATTACTTTGACCTCGATGGCGAGCCGCAGCAAGATACTCAGATCCGTTGGTATCTCGATGGAGCGAGGATTTCAGAGTTGGATGATTCCGACCGAGTCTCTCCTCTGATGATTCGCAGCGGTGACCAATGGGAAGCTTCGGTATTACCTCATGATGGCGATGAATTTGGTGAGATTGTCTATACCGGCGTCGTCGTTATCGGCTCATCGAATAATCCTCCAAGTGCTACCGCTTACGTCTCACCAGTTGGTAATGCTCAAACTGATGATGCACTGCAGGTGCACGTCGGTTGGACCGATCCTGATGGCGATTCAGTGCAAGCCACTGAGATTCGTTGGTTGCGTGATGGAACACAGGTATCTGCCTACAATGACTTGACCGTAGTGATGCCCGAATCGACCGCTAAAGGAGAAATTTGGGTCGCGCGCGCTAGGGTTAACGATGGCTTTCTCTGGTCGGAGTGGGTTGAGAGTGGAGAGGTCAACATCCTCAACACACCTCCTGAGGTCACCTCGATTGAGATGCTACCTGCGGGAAATCTGACTACTTCGATGAATCTGAGTGTGGTTTGGGAACAAAGCGATGTCGATGGCGACGCCGAGATGAATAGTCAGATTCGTTGGTGGGTCAATGGTGAATGGCTTCGCCAATACGACGGAATGCTTGAGATTCCTGCTTCTGAGACAGTGCGTGACCATAGTTGGTCGGTGCAGGTTGTTCCTGGCGATGGGGACGATCTTGGCAATTCAATGAAGACTACCTCTCGCCAAATTGAGAACGGCGCACCTGGCGAAATGGTGATTCTACTCGGTAATGGTGAATCGGGATACGCCGGCGCTCCCGATGGCATGCCAGCGCCGCCCACGACGCCTGCCGATTCACTATCTCCATTGGTGGTTCATACCGCCGCCGTAGATCTCGATGGCGAGCCCGTATCATTCCACATTTCATGGGCTCGCAATGGCTTCACAGTGCCTGATCTTGATAATTCTCGTTCGGTCCCAGCTGAACGTCTCGAACCGGGTCAAATTTGGACATCGACGGTGACGGCCAGCGATCCTTGGGGGGTATCGTCAGAAATTGAGGCGGAAATCACCATCACCAATGTTCCGCCAACGGCTCTTTTCACAACTTCTCCCGAGCCGCCAATCGCTGGCGCGTTCATCACGCTCGACGCCTCCATGTCGGCAGACCTAGATGGGGAGGTGACGCACTACCTCTGGGATGTTGATGGGGTGAGCCTGACCGGGGAGATGGTCAATGTCCAACTTGGCATGGGTTCGCATGCGGTCACACTTACTGTGGTTGACGATATGGGTGGAATTGGCTTCTCGGCTTCAGCGATAGTCTTCGGTGAGGTTTCAACCGTCACTAGTTTGAGTGCGACGCTCTCTGGCAGCGAGGTACAACTCTCTTGGGAATGGGATGGTGATGCTACGACTTTCCATGTCTATCGCTCGACCAGCGCCTTCACTACAATTGGACACGGACCTGCGGGTGAGGCATTGGTTACCGGTCTCGAAGCGGTTGGCGAAACTGACGAGACGATGTGGAGCGAGACTGCTCCGGTTGCTGCTCACCTACATTATGCTGTGACAGTCGAGGTTGATGGCCTCGAGGTTCTATGGTTGTTCCAATTGGATAATACCGCGACCGTGGATGCAAGTGATGCTCCTTCCGCAGTCGATACAGAACCGACGGGATCGATGTCATCCATGTCGATTCCACTCACTCTCATCATGCTGCTCGTCGGACTTGCTAGTATCGGCTTGACGATGTACGGCCGCAGGAGGGATGCTTGATGCGCGGCCGACTTCTCGTGCTCGCGACGATAGCGGCCATGCTACTCGCGACTCAAGGAACCGTCGCAAATCCCGGTGGGGAGGGCGACGGTAATCGCGACTTCACTTGCGGAGGATCCTGCCACGGTGACCCTGGGTTGAGCGCGCCTTCGTCTGCGACCATCACCATCTCGTCGAGCAATACAGCCTTCACCGGCACAGCATACCAATTCGATACCATGATCGAGATCGAGGAGATCTCGCATTCACGACTCCTCGGAGTCTTCCTACTCTCCTCGACTAATGGCAATGGCGACCATCCCGAGGACCATGGCTGGAACATCATCCAAGATCCCTCCGGGACCTCGTCAAATTACGTTGAGGTAATCGTTCCGAACAGTGGTAGTGTCAGCCTGAGTTGGGTGCTCAACGCTCCCGAAACGACGGGTGATGTCGATCTTCTAGTCGCTATTCACCACGGCGCCGGTTACCCTGGAGACGTGGCTTATCTCGGCGTCTCGGATACCCATTCAGTAGAGGTCAATCCTGTGCCCGCGAACTTGCCCGGATTCGCACCAGATTGGACCGCACCGTATTATCGCGTCACCGGCGACACATCTCCGGTGAGCCTGATGACTCAGAATACCACCGATATCGTTGTCGATTGGAAGCTTGAGGGAGAGTCGTTATCTCATACTGCCATCGTTGAGGCTGGTGCCGAAAACGAATGGCTAGTCCAACTGCCGGCAACCATGGGAGATGGAAGGATAGTCTATCGGGTCACGACATCGAATGGTGAATTCGATGTCGTTCAGCCTTGGCTAACGATGGGAACAACTCCACCGGAATTTGATGGAAGTTTGTGGGGAGCCCGCGCGCAAGGATTCGCGGGCGCTTTCATGATTATTGCACTCATGGTGAATCTGCAAGGAATGCTACAACCCGCTCGAAGAAAGGACGACCTCGACCAGACGGCCGAAGTCGAAGCGGCGGATCCCAGCACGGCTGAAGCAGTGATGCCAGAACCAGCCCCTGCCCCTGCCGCACCCGAACCAACCGAAGCAGAGGGCACCGCCGATGAGGCAGAAACGACATACAGTGAGCGTTTGGTGAAGTACGACGAATACCCCGATTTGCTTTGGGATCCAGTCGAGGAAGAATGGGTCGATGATCCCGAGGCCGGAGGTGGTCAGTGATGTTTGCAATTACCTTCCATCACCTCATAGTTGGCCTTTCCACGGGAACCGCAACCCTCGCCTGCGCATCCGCTTTGGGAGCTTGGGTCTCGACCTACTTCGTTGGAGGTAGCAAGGCTCGGGGGCACCTCGACAAGACAGCATACATCGCTGGCGTGGCAGCAATCCCGCTGATTTTCCTCTCAGTTCTCTCAGGAACTTACGCGATGAGCGATCCTGGTGCAGATGCGATGAGTTACAACAAATTCCTCTTCACAGGACTTACAATTGGATTTCTAGTTTCGATGCTACTAGGTCGATGGAGATTTGGTCCAGCGATTTGGCTCGATTCACGTCTCGGCCTGCTGCAAATGGTCTGCGCCGCTGGAGCTCTCGCCAGTATTACTGTGCTCGGATCAATTGGCGCTAAGATGAGTCTTGGTGAATCAACGCTGGACATCCTATCATTCTGGCCGTCTTTCGATGAGTCCATTGTTGTCAATCAATGGTTTAGCATCGCTATGTTCGCGCTCGGTCTTGGGGCAATGGTAGCCGCCTTCATGCTCGGTCCGAAGACCGAGCGACTGCCTGAGTGAATCATTCAACAATCAACGATTGCTGGCATCATTGGTGCTGTCTGAATTCTCGTCCGATTCGTCGGAGTCTTCGTCCTGCTCGTCCGATTCATCATCCCAATCGTGCTCCCTATCATGGTCAGCACATGGATTCCAGTCACCATGCCTGCGGTCATCCTCATCGTCTGCATGGCGTGGTTCACGAGGCTCTTCCTCGTCGGATTCGTCGGACTCCTCTTCGCCCCAGTCTTCTCTGTCATCCTCTTCGCAATCTTCGTCCCACTCGTCCTCGTGGTCATGTGGGGGCATTCCTACTCCCATCAATTCCATCATCATACCAGCGCATGACCCAACGAGTGGCTCAAGCCCAGATGTGATTTGCCACATTGCATCGTGGCTGATTACCGTGCTTTCCTCATGACCGTCATCGTCGTAAGTGATCATCTCGAAGCCTGAGCCATCATCCAACTCAACGGCGTGAGTATTCTCCCAGAAGGTGTCGAAGACGTGACTATGGCACCACATATGGACCATCTCACGAAGGACCTCAGGAGGTACTCGCATCTGATCCTCTACTCGAATGTCCCGATTGTCGTGGCCGCGTCGCTCGTCCATTCCTCGCATGTCATCGCCATTCGCCATCATTCTGTTCTCGAGCATCATACCCCTCATCTCTTCACAGGCCTCGATGTCGCCTTCACCGTCATCGCAGGCTATCTCGAGCCTTGCCATATCTTCGTCAAGATTTTCCTCCGCCCAGTCGTTCCCAAGCCGGTCGTTATCGTCTTCACGGTCGGTTGCTGGGTTTGAATCAGCATCTTCGCCGCGCTCATTTTCATCTGATAGCCTATCATTTCCAGTGTCGCCAAGTACTCCGCTTCCCAAAATTACCGAAGCGAAAAGTAGCATTCCGACAGCAACTGCAAGTTGGCTGCCTCGTTCCTGATTCTGTTCCGATTGCTCATCGAGCATGGTGGAATGGCTCAATCGATTCTCTATGAACGATTCCCCTTCACGTTCGCAGCCTACTAATCGCGTTATCCGCTCAATTCACCTTCGGTGATTTCCTCGATAACGCGAGCAATCCGCCTCGCATGAGCATCGGGAGAGAGGTCCAATTCAGTGATTCTATCCCGACCAGAAGAAGCCCATCGCTTCCTCACATCGCTGTCCAATGCCCCATTCAGAGCCTCTTGCCAAGCTACGGGGTCATCGCGCGGCAGAAGCCGTCCATTCACCCCGTCCTCAATCGAATCACGGAAGCCACCTTCATCGACGAAAAGTGCTGGAGTGCCCACGGCAAAGGCCTCAATCGGCGTTAATCCGAAAGGTTCGCCGTGAGCCAAACTAACAATCGCAACTGAACGTCGCATCAAACCAGTCAATTGCAAGTTTGAGAGTCGGGGTGGAGTCAGCAATCGAACACCCCGAGCGTCGGCGTGATCGTGCAGCGCTTCGACCTCCTCGAACACGCCGCCACCAACCAAAACAAGACCAATCCCACTCCCAGCAAGCATGGAAATTGTCTCCCATCCTCCCTTGACCCAGCCAGCGTGCCCGACAGTTGTGACCCAGGGAGGGTCTGGGAGTTCATCGAGTTCGACCCAAGCAGCGTTTTCCTCCACGCTTGCCTCAGTTGAGAATTCGCTAAAATCGATGCTCGGATGAATGAATCCAGCCTCACAATCATACACTTTTCGAATCTGCTCAGCACTGTAACTTGAGTTGCCATTAATGCGAGAATTAGGTCGCTTGAGCAAGCCAATAATCGTCCGTCGATCGTCCCTTTTCGCCTTTGCCAAAGCCATCCTCGTCAGTGCTAAATTCCGCTTTGGTTTCCCGTCCACAGTCTTGTGCAAAACGTCCTCATACAGTCCGCGATGAGGTTCGAGCATGTGTAAGTGGAGTGGGGTTTTCTTGGCTACGAGGCGGATGAGTCCGAATGAGCCGTCTCCACTAACGAGGTGTACTGCATCCGTCTCGACAAGCGTTTGTTTGAGGCTGGGGATTGATCGCCAGGCCTTGGTAGATTTGCGCAAATTACGGTTCAAAACCGTTGCAAGTGTCCCAGTTTCAGGGTGCCACGGGATTGCTGGTTTTAGGAGGGTGATAGAATTCTCTTGGCAGCATTTCTTGAGCTCCTTACTCGATTGTAGTGTTGCCATTGTTACATCGAAATGACGAGCGAGCGCAGGGAGGTTTCTGATGAGGTCGCGCTCGGCTCCACGCATGGCTTCAAAGGTGCCTTTGGCGACGAGAAGACTGCGCTTTTTCATCTCGACAATCATTGCTCGACATCTCCAGTTTGATTGCTATTGGTGATTCTACGATAGACTGCTAAGATATCTTTTGTGATAGCGGGCCACATGTAAGATGCAGCGGCGTTGTGGCCCGAATTGCCCCAATTCTCTCTTTCGTCTTCGCTGGATTGTGCGATTCTGCTCATCGCCATCGCCAGTGCTGCTGCGTCGCCGGGAGGAACAGAGAGTCCAGCGCCCGGCTCGGTGACGAGACGGCCGAGATCGTTGACATCAGCCATGATTGTTGGTGCTCGCATGTGCATGGCTTCAAGCATGACCGTGGGTAAACCCTCGAAGCGTGAGGGAATGACGATTCCAGTTGAATTTTCGAGCAGCCAACGCTTCTCGCCCTCGCTGACAAGGCCAAGCCGGTGAATGTGTGAATTCTGGCTTGCGACTGCGATGCGTTCGGTGAGCCACTCACCGAGTTCGCCTTTGCCGGCGATTGCGAGGTCAAATCCGGGATTAGATTCGCTTGCGAGCAGATTCCAAGCGTCCATCAGGACATCCAATCCTTTCTGCTCGCTGAGACGGCCGATGAAAGTCAGTAGTGGCCGGCCGGTGTCGCGGCCGTCAAGCCCTCTGGGAATCTCGGCTGCATCAGAAATCGGTGAGAATCCATTCGGAATGATATCGATTGAGCCCTTCACTCCCTTCGCGCGCAGCAAACTCTCAAAGTAACGAGTAAGCACGATGCGCGCATCGCTTGAATGCAAAGTACGCCTGCCCTGCAAAGCCCAGCGCAGGCGCTTAATTCCATTAGAAATCAAACCATCTTTGACGTAATCATTGTGATAGGTAGTGACAACCGGAACACCTGCGCTGCGAGCCATTTTGAGCGACTTTCGCACAAGAACCGGCAGCGTATCGTGCAGGTGAACAACATCGAATCCATCCATCGAAAGTCCATCCAGACTTACGGCAGGGTCGACTCCGGCCAAGACACGACTTGGCTCTAAGCGTACCACATCGACCCCGCCTCGCGAAAAGCGCCTTGAATCGTGTGCTGGCACATCGGCGCACCAAACTGTCACTTGATGACCAAGTTTGACGAGCTCACGCCCAAGCATCTCGACGTGTTGGTCACCTCCTCCTACATGGGGCCAGTACCAGACATGAACGAGGAGAACACGCAAGGGCGTCGCCTCGGCCACAACCGTGCCACCGTCTGCGTCAGCCGTAGCCATAGTTCCGCTCCCACTTCGCGTTCTGATAAACGACGCGGCACTCCCGACAGCCCTCTGAATCTCCTGCTTGGCATCTTCCTCACCCCTCAAATCAACGGCTCTGCCTCTCGATTTTGGCCGTTGAAGTCTTAGTATCACGGCTCTGGCGAGCCATGAATGAGACGAGTCATATTGGCTACGAGCGCGCCCGAGGGTGCCGAATCGTACGGTCATCTGATGATTGCTGACGCGCTCGACCGCGCGCGCGTTCCGTTCTGGACACGCGCCACAACAATTCGCAACGCTGCGGAGTTGAGTCAGGCCTTGGCTCGCGGTGGGGTGGACTTAGTCCACTTCACCGATGCTGCTGCTTCGGCATTCGCTCCAATGACGAGAGAATATGCTGTGACCGCCTCGCTCTTCCTCGATGATGTTCCCTTGTCTTCGCGCGCACGAGACGATCTCGATTTAGTGGATTT
>Ga0209228_1001401_pt1 | contig 12026 bp, 7 predicted proteins | sample METZYME_3_150m_FD_187547 | JGI IMG/M metagenome (GOLD analysis project Ga0209228, IMG submission 187547) | Marine microbial communities from oxygen minimum zone in mesopelagic equatorial Pacific - METZYME_3_150m (SPAdes) (version 2) | ecosystem: Environmental > Aquatic > Marine > Oceanic | place...
TTTCTGAAGTAGCAGGGGTACTATCGGTAGGTTCATCGTCCACCTTGGTTTCAGTTTCTGAAGTAGCAGGTTTACTATCCGTAGGTTCACCATCCGCCTTGGTTTCAGTTTCTGAAGTAGCAGTGGTACTATCGGTAGGTTCATCGTCCACCTTGGTTTCAGTTTCTGAAGTAGGGGGGGCACTATCCGTAGGTTCACCGTCCGCCTTGGTTTCAGTTTCTGAAGTAGCAGGGGTACTATCGGTAGGTTCATCGTCCGCCTTGGTTTCAGTTTTTGAACTTTCCCTGGACAGAGTCTTGGAACTAGGGCTGACAACAGGTACCGCAGGAGTGAGTTTTAAAATTTTTTCAATTTGGTTTTCTAGTTGATCAACTTGTGCATCAATCGTCCCAAAATTTGTATCAATCATACACCCACCTTTTTCAATCCCAGAGTTTTCTTCGAAGGTAATATTTTTAATTTCGCTAAATAGGTTTTTCAATTCAGGGGAAAATGCCTCGGCATGTGCTTTATCTGATGGGTGAATGCGGATAACCATTTTTTCTTTATCTATTACAGAATTTATGGCAAGAAGAATCATTTGTTTAACACTGTCTTCTTTTGTGTCGATTTCATATTGGAGAATTTTTTTTGTGAGCCCAGTGATTATTTCAACCATTTCTTTTTCTACTTTTGGGTACATCATTGTCCGGAACTCGCTTAACTCTCGAGTAAGGGAATTTATTGTTTGCAAAAGAGGAACGAACTCTTCTTCTGCAGAACTTTCTCCTTTTTCATATGCTTCTTTAAACCCCTCATCGTATCCAGTTTTGTGCCCTTCTTTGTGAGCATTTTCCTTAATTTCAATAGCTGTTGATTTTGCTTTGGCAATGGCATCAGCCATTAATTCCTTAACTCCTTGCTTGGCTCTTTTTACATTGTCTACGTCAAAATTTCTTGCAGTTTCTGAGTCGAAGGAAAACCCCCTGTTTAGTTTGGAGTTAGTATTCAGGAATTCATTCAACTCAAAGAGCCGAGTTTTATCTTTACTTTTTTCCTCAGCATCGTCTAAATCGACAAATGTAGATGTAGATTTAAATTGACTAGACAAGTTCTTCTCCTGCTCCTCCGACTGTGATTTTTCCTTCACTCTCTAGTTTTTTGCATACTTCAATAATTTTTTTCTGAGCTTTTTCTACATCAGCCAACTTGGTGGGAGGGAGATTTTCCAAATCATCTTTTAACATATCAGAAGCACGCTCTGACATATTGAAAAAAAGCTTTTCTTTGAGTTCATCGCTTGCGGTTTTAAGAGCCAATGGTAGGTCTGCTTGATCGATTTCTTTCATGATCAGCTGAATACCAGGGTCATCAATCTTATTAATATCCTCAAAGACAAATCTAAGGTCAGAAATTTGTTGCGCTAATTCAGGGTTTGTCTCTTCAAGCTCTGACATAATTCCTGCTTCTATCTCTTTATCCATAGCTCCTATAATTTGCGCTGCTAACTCAACTCCTCCAAGTCTGTTTCCTGATACTGCCCCTTGCTGTCTAAGTTCTCCTTGCAATGCTACATCGAGTTCTCGAAGCACATTAGGTGAAACACGCTCCAATGTAGCTAATCGAAGCATAATCTCTGTTCGTTTTTCTTCAGGTAGTTCTTGAAAGACGCCACTAACGACCTTATCGTCTAGGTGCGCTAAAATAATCGCAGCCGTTTGAGGATGCTCATTAAGTAAAAATGCCGAAATAGTTTTTGGCTCCAGCATTCGGAGAGTTTCTAATCCTCCACTAAGATCCTCGCCTGGTGTTGAGATGTTATTAAGAATTTCAGTTGCTTTGGCAGGATCCATTGCTTTCATTAGTGCGGCTTTAAGAAAATCAGCTCCAGCTATACCAATACCACCTATCCCCGTTCTTGTTGCCATATAGAATTCTTTGGTGACTTGATCCATAGTTTCCTGGTCGACATCGCCTAATGCAGACATATAATTACCAATGGCTTGAATTTCCCGCTCTTCCATATTAGCCATTACGCTCCCAGCATTATCTTCACCGATTGACATCAGTAAAATAGCGGCTTTTTCTGGACCCGTAAGGTTAAGTTCTTTTGCTGCCATGCCAACTCCTTCTGGATGGGAATTTGATTAAAAAATAAACTTAGGTGGCCGTTGTAGCTTTTTCACGTAGCCACTTTCGAACAACTCCAGCTGTATACTTAGGATCTTTTTCTATGAATTCGGTAACGGATTTTCTCATTTCAGCGGAATTCAATAATGTTTCTTCAAGACGTTTCATTTCTTCTTCTTCTGCTTTTTGAGCATCGGTCATTCCTTCTGTTGAGACCTCTTCTTCTACCTCTTCTTTAATTTCAACTGATGTTGTTATCCAGTTGATAAGGGGTTTAATTGCCCGTGTATAGAAGAGTATAACAAATACTATACCTAGAATATATTTTCCTACTTGGAAGGCAAGGTCAATCTGTTTTTCTTGCTCGAGATCCGCTAGTCGTTGTTGCTCGACGCTGCGATCGAATTGAATATTTTCCACTTTAATTTGATCGCCACGTTCCTGATTATATCCAACAGCAGATTGCACAATTTGTAAATACTTATCCATCTCTTCTTGAGTTCTTGCTTGATATTCTTCATCTCCTTGATCATTCTCTGCCATTATTCCATTGATCATTACTGCTACAGAGAGTTTCTTGACGGTACCGGTCGGTTTTGAAACTACACGGGTAATTTTATTAATTTCGAAGTTTTGAACTTGGTTGTTTTTATCTCTTTTCGAAGGTTGTCCAGAAGTTCCAGTTCCACCTTCATTTTGACCAGCAGGTAACTGGGCTTGAACTCCTATCACTCCTCCGGTAGGTGTGGCACCGACGACTGTCTCTGAGGCTGTTTGTGAGCTACGTATAACTGCTGAATCCGGGTCATAAATTTCTTCTGTCTGATCATTTTTCTCAAAATCCAAGTCTGCTGTAACTCGAGCGATAACCATTCCATCTCCCAAGGCATCTTCAAGCATAGCTAATATATTTTTTTCAAGCTCTTGTTCGACCTGACGTTTATGCTGATAGTTAGAAGATGAACGAGCAGCCCCAGCGCTCGTCTGCTGAGACCCACTAAGTAAGTTACCTTTAACATCAACAACAGCTACATTGTCTGCCGTGATTCCTTCAACGCTTGATGAAACTAAGTGGACAATTCCTTGAACTTGTTTCTCGTTTAGAGTTTTTCCAGCCTTCGTTTTTATAGTGACAGATGCTTTTCCCTTTGGTTTTTCCCTTATAAATAAAGTTTGTTTTGGAATAACTAAGTGGACTCGTGCATGATCAACCGCATCCAAAGTTTTAATAGTTCGAGAGAGTTCTCCTTGCAGCGCACGTTGAAAATTTAATTTCTGAATAAAATCAGTCATTCCCAATGACGTTTCATCAAAAATTTCAAGGCCAACATCACTTCCCTCCGGGAGACCTTCACTAGCCATTTTTAAACGAATTTCATGAACTTGGTTTGATGGTACACGAATAGTTTTTCCTTGATTAGACAACTCGTATGGAATTTTTTGAGATTTTAAGTTATCGACAATTGCTGATGCATCCTGTTCGCTCAGGTTTGCATATAGTAACTGAAGGTCGGGTGTTTTAATCCAAAATGACATAGCAAGGATAGAACCGATGGTCACTGTTGCGAGAACGAGGGAAGCCACTTTTTGCCCCTGAGATAGATTCCCAAAACGTTCGCTTACTTGGCTAAAAAATGTCTGAATTGGATTCATTTTAAGTTTGTGTTATAGATTTTTAAATTATTTATCTTCCAAGTTCTATTGCTCTTTGAGCCATTGACTTAGCAGCATTCATGGCCGTGACATTTGCCTCGAACCCTCTTGTGCTTGTTACTAGGTTTACCATTTCTGTCATTAGATCTACATTCGGCATAGCAACGTAACCTGTTTCACTGGCATCGGGATGGTTTGGATTGAAGACTAAGCGTGGTTCACTTTGATCTTCTATGATTTCTGTAATCATTGATTGCAAAACATTTTCTCCAAGCTCCGACTTTAAAATTTCATTGAAATTGTCTTCAAATGGTAAAGCGGTGACAACGAGTTCTTTACGCCTATAGGGACCTCCTTCAGGTGTCCTTGTGGTTTCAATGTTGGCAAGATTACTAGAAACCGTTTCCATGAGTTTTCGTTGAACGTTCAATCCTGATGAACTTATTTTCATCGATGTTAAAAAATCCATTGCCTTTTGCCTTCCAAACAGATGATTAATTTGAGCTTCTAAATAGAAGCGTTACACTATGTATACGCCTTACTACAGCAATAACCGTACCAAAATAAAGTACTAGAGGTTTAAGTCTATTTTTTAAATTTAAATAAAAACCTTATATTATAATGGTTTATGTGGTTTTCGTGGGGGGAATATTTTTTAAGGGGGCGCAAACACGAGGCCAAGGGTAAAATCATGTCATTTCTTTGACAAGTTGTAAAAAATAAAACTGTATTCAGTTATCTATGTGGCTCTTGTAAGAGGCTAGTTTGTTCCGAAGAGTGCGTATACTGATGCCTAAGTTTTCGGCCGCTTTTGTTTTGTTCCCATTGACTTCTTCCAGGGTTTGAGAGATCAATTCTTTTTCCATATCATATATTGTGCCTTTAAATTTAGCGAGCGGGGGACTTTTCTCAATGTGCATTTCTTCTTCATCAAAGAATAGGTGAGAGGGGAGCAGTGTGTTTTCTTGGCACATGAGAGTTGCTCGTTCAATTATATTTTCGAGTTCTCGCACGTTACCTGGCCAACGATATTTTTTAAGCAATTCGATGGTTTCATCAGCTATATTTGAAATATTTTTGTTGAGACCTTTAGAATGTTTTTCGATAAAATGCTCAGTCAGCGTTTGGATATCATCTACTCTATCTCTTAGAGGAATCAGTTTTAGAGGAATTACATTCAGCCGATAATATAAATCTTCTCTAAACTGGTTTTCTCGGATACGATCTTTTATATCTCGGTTTGTTGTGGCGACAACACGGACATCAACAGGAATGGATGCGCGCCCACCAACTTTGTCTATTTCATGTTCCTGTAAAACGCGTAATAGTTTGGCTTGAAGAGGTAGGCTCATTTCGGTTACCTCATCCAGCAACAAAGTTCCCTTATTAGCCAGTTCAAATTTTCCGTCTTTGCGTTCTATTGCTCCAGTGAAAGCCCCTTTTTCATGTCCAAATAATTCGGTTTCAAGAAGTCCTTCGGGAAGGGCTGCACAGTTTACTGCCATAAAAGGTTTTTGTGCACGGGGGCTCATCTGATGAATATATCGAGCAAACATTTCCTTGCCAGTTCCGGTATCGCCCATAATAAGAACAGTTGACTTGCTGTAGGCAATATTCTCAACAAACTTAATAAGTTCTAACATTTTTTTGTTTTGAGTTATTATGCGCCGTTCTCCAAGAGTATTTTTGCTTATTTTCGGCTTAAGATGATTGCGTTCATTTATTGCAGAATTCTTGTCCTGAAAAGCTCTGTTTACTGTCGCTATAAGAATTTCTGCAGAAAATGGTTTGAGTAGATAATCAAACGCCCCTGCTTTGATAGTTTCAACTGCATTATCAATATCTCCATAAGCCGTCATCATGATGGCAACTGTTTGGGATGATTTCTTTTTAAGCGCCTTTAATAATTCAACACCATTCATCTTTGGCATTTTTACATCGGTCAGTACTAGGTCGAAAGGGCCTTCACTGAATCTTTCTAAAGCCTGTTCCCCATTTTCCGCCAGTGTAATAGTGTGGCCTTCCCTTTTGAGAGTGGTTTCAAGGGCTATTCGCATTTCAACCTCATCATCGACCACCAAAATATTTTTATGTAAGTTATTTTTTGTCAAGTTCGTGATCCCAAGATGGAATTTTAAGAATGAACCGGGCGCCTTTTCCCATCTCGTTTTCAACATCAATGGTTCCCTGGTGAGCTTTTATGATGTTGTGAGAAATTGAAAGACCGAGCCCGGTCCCATGATCTTTTGTTGTAAAAAAAGGATTAAAAATGTTAGCTAGGTTTTCTTCCGAAATACCGCCACCTTGATCAGTAACAGTTACCTTTATGAATTGTCGATAATAGTCAGATTGATCAGATGATTGTTCGAACTGGGAACACTTTTGTGTTGCAATTTCTAGATTGCCACCCTCAGGCATAGCTTGTATAGAATTTCTAATTAGATTAATAAAAACTTGTTTAAGAAGATGCGAGTCACCATTAGCAATAGCATTGTCGCTCAAACTAAAAATTGGGTTGATTTTTTCTGGGATTAATATAGCGGATGAATTTTTGAATAAATCTTTAAGTAATGTGTTCAGGTCACATGATTGCCTGGACGGTTGCGGTGACTTTGCAAACAGAAGTAGGCTTGAAATAATTCTGTCCATATTTTTTACGCTAGCTGATATGTGCTCAACAATTTCTTTTTTTTCGGGATCTTCACTAAGATCTTTTTTGAGTAGCGATGAAAATAACTCAATACTTCCTAGCGGATTTCTTATCTCATGAGCAATGCCCGCAGCCATTTCTCCAGTTGCTCTAAGACGACGGTTGCGCTGGGCTTCTTCACCAAGACGACGGAGTTCAGTTATATCTTCTATGTTTAGCACTGTTCCGATCCGATCATTTTTTTTATCTAGGACAGGAGAAGTTGAAATACGTGTGTAAATTTTTCCATGATGAGGCGTTTCAATTTCTCGTTCAATGATAGGAGACTTTTGTTTTTCCTTGGTTGTGCGGCCAATTATTTTTTCAAAAAGGTCTGTTGGGAACACTTCACTTAGTTGTTTGTTGAGACATACTTCAGGATCCAAGCCTGTTATTGTCCCAGCAGTTTTATTGAATGTATTAATGGTATTATTTTGATCGACTACAATTACACCTGTGGGAAGACTTTCCATAATATTGTGTAAGTAGTTTTTATTTTCTTCCAGAGCCTCATTAAGGACATCATAAGAATTTTGTAATTGTTCTGTGGCTTCATTGAAGGATTGAAATGCTTGATTAAGAATAGCAATTTCTTGTGGGCTACTTTTTTCTGAAGAAGGGTTTTTCATAGGTGAGTTCATGAGTCTAGAGAAAAATGACAGATTTCATTATAGAAGATTGGAGAATTTCTTTAAAGGGGGTTGATATTTTCTTTTTCCCATTCCATCATTTTTAGTTCTGATTGCGCAGCTTTTTTTATTAACTCATCCTCTGGTTTCGACTTGATCAATTCATTAAGTTGGGCGGTTGCTTTTTCGTTATTTTTGATTTTTTTGAAGGCATCGGCTGATATAAACTCTGACCAGTTTCTATGTGGGTGGTCAGGAAACAACTTTATGGCTGCGTTGAATGCATCTATGCTTTCTGCATACTTTTCTTCTTGATAAAGTAAGTTTGCAACCTTGTAATATGCGTCAATTAAATAATCTGGGGTTATTTTTTGTGTCCGATCAAAGGTGTCTATAGTTTTTTTATAAGCTTCTATCGCTTGTGGATTTTGGTTGCGGCCTGCTTCCAAGGTGCCCATTAGATAATGAATTTCCGAAGGAGCTTTTGGAAATTTTTGTAAAGCGTCTTGATAAGCTTTCATGGCTTCATCATACATTTGACGCCCATTTAATGACTTAGCTAATAGCATCATGGCGTCGCGAACTTTTTTGCTGCGTGGGTAGTTTTTTAGAAAACTGCGTGCGACAAATTCGGCTTCACTGTAGTTTTTTCTTTCGTAATGGATCTGTCCTAAATTAAGAAAAATTCTGTCATTATGAATTTTCCCAGTATCTAGCTGCTTTACTTTTTCATACAACCGAACAGCTTCAGGCAGCATACCCAAAGATTGGTATGCTTCGCCTACTTGTAAGAGCGTTTTTAAGCTTTTAATATTCCCAATAGAAAGGCTAGCATAATCAGTGTAAGAATAAAGAATTGGTAAAACGCCCCCTTGTTTTGCATAACCATCTACTAGAAATACTAAAGCTTGGCTAATGTACTTTGAGGCGTCACGATGAAACTTCGAACCTTCACCCAAAGGCAATAATTTTTTGAATTCCTCAATAGCTTTAAGATAATTTTGTTCTTTTAAAAAAGCCACTCCCTTACTCATTGTAACTTCACTGAGAATATCGACATCCTTGGCTGACTCTAAGATCTTGTCATATGCTTTTAATGGCTCGAAGTAAGTATTGACGTCGAAAATCGCATCATTGACTGGTAGCTTAGGATAGCGAACACCAATATCTGCCATGCGAATTTTCCCATATTGAGATTCTCGATTTTCAGAGTCGAGCTTTGCCGATTGGTCGTAAACTGAAAGTGCTTCCATTTCTCTGCCTTCAATAAGGTAAAGATCGCCAATACGATTGAGAGCTCTATGGGCTTGTTTATTAGCAGGGTTCATATTAACCATGTTGAAATAAAATTTTCTGGCCTTTTGGTAGTCTCTTTTTTTATAATAAATTTCTCCCATATTATTAAAGATAATAGGTGTTTTATTTACTACAGAAGGCCATCTGCGTATGGACTCATTATAGATATCTAACGCACGGAGAAAGTCTTCTTGATTAAAGTATTGATTAGCTATTTCAATTATCGCTAATTGAGCCTCATTAGACTTGGGAGATTCTTTAAGAATTTTTTGAAACGCATTATAAGCTTCTTCGTAACGCTTTTCTTTTAAAAGCATATTAGCTAGGCTATTTTTGCGTGCGGTGTTATAAAGGCTTTTTTTGTTACGGTTGATCCCGTCGTTATATAATACCCTTGCTTCAAGTGAGTAGCCTATTTCTTCAAAAATATTGCCTATTTTATAAAGCGCATGATCGGAAAACCGTGACTCTGGGAATTTTCTGGTAGCATGCTTATAGGCAGCTAAAGCCTTTTCATAGTTGGGATGTTTTTGTTTCCACGCAATGCGAAACTCAGCTTCGGCAAGCAGATAAAGTATATTTGGTAAAAGAGGGCTGTTTGGATAGTCTTTAGCATATTTTCTAAATAATTTGATCGCCCCAGGTTCAATCTGGTCTATTTCTTCTGTTTCTCCAGTTTCTGGATCTGGTTCACTTTCTACTTTAATCGTATAATCCTCAAGCTTCCTATCCTGGTAGACTTTTAAGGCTTTTTGATATTCCTCCCACCCGTTCTCTTTCCTTTCTTCTTCGTCCTTAAGAATAACCTCTTTTACTTGCTCAGGAGATAAGCCTTTCATTTTTGCTTTTTTAATTTTTTTAGGCTCTTTTTTTTCTTTCTTTTTTTGTTCTTTCTTGCTGATTCTGGTTTTGAGGAATGGTTTGCTAGTTCCCTTCAGATCTATAACTATCTGGGAGGTAGTACTTTTTTTGTAGTGGAAAAACCGCGTATTTGAGTTTTTTAAATAGAGAGTTAAAACTATTTGACCTTTATCGGAGAGAACATCAACTGCAGAAAGGTTTTTATCTCTATATTTTTTAGATCTTACTTTTGAAGATATTGATGTATTATCAAAAGTAAGGTCAATTTTTTTTTCTGCAAAATTAGCACTGACCTGATATTCGACGGCCCCTGAAATATCCAAAAGAATCCGTGTGTATTTTGGGTGAGGGCCAAGCCTAATCCGCTTGATTTCTTTTGGAAGATTAATTTTTTCTGCTTTTTGTTCTTGCCCGTGAACTTGCTTTCCTATACCTATGGTGAAAGCTAAGATCATAAGAACTAGAAATGCTGCTGACTTATTTTTTTTAACAAGATTCATGGTATCTTATTGTAACAGTGTGGTTCGATAATTATTATATTAGAGCAATTTCTATACCAGTGCGAAATACCTCTTTTGGGAAATTGGATAAACTATGGCCTAAGCTATAAAAAGCTTATAGTTAGAGATTTTTTTTACGATTGAGAAAGTCGTAAATTTTAATTAAAGAAATAGCTTTCGTCATGTTTTTGACAATTTAAACAGATTTTTTAATAGAATTGGCGTTTTTTATGCCCCTTAATAAAGGACATCTTGGTGAGTAAAACTAAAATGGATCAGCATTATTATCAGGAATTAATGGACTTTTATAAAGCCATAAGTCTATTGAGCTTGGAAGAAATTTTCACTGTGCTGGTTGATCGTCTACCTTCAATTCTATCGATACATTATTTCACCTTATTTCTTTATGATAAAGATAAGCGGATATTAAATTTGTCATGTCACAATCACCCGCAGGAGTGGAATTATTTCCCAGAATTGTCTAACAGTTTAAAGACTACTCAGAGTACTTTTTCAACCCCTCTTTCCCAGTCACCTATCATGGAAACCGCTATTTTGAGTGGTCAATATATTTTAGAGCAGTGCTTTTCAAATTCTTCTTATAATCGTGGGAAAGTCAACCCACTTTTTAAAAAGGATTTTTTTGTAACAATTCCCTTAATGATTGAAAAAGAAATAGTGGGCGTATTGAATGTCAATGACGGTGAGCAAGATACATTCGACCAGAGTAACCTAGAGTTAACTTTGGATTTGTGTGAGTTTATTTCGATGTCGGTCAGTAATGCGATTTTGTATGAAAAGACAAGGAAGTTAGCGGTGACCGATGGGTTGACGGGCATTTCAAACCGACACCAAGTGGAGCAAGTTTTGCAAAGTGAGTTCAAGCGAAGCATGCGTTACGACGTCCCGTTATCAGTTATTCTTTTGGACGTGGACTGCTTTAAAGATGTGAATGATACTCATGGACACCAAAAAGGAGATGATGTTCTTGTGGTTGTTGCTTCTTTATTGAAAAAAGTTTGTCGTGCTAACGATATTGCGGGTCGATATGGAGGCGAAGAATTTTTAATGGTCCTTCCTCAGTCAAATGCCAAGGGTGCTTTTAAGATTGCAGAACGCGTGAGAGAAGAAATGATGAAGATGAGCTTTGCTGCAGATAAGTCGAATTTTTCTGTGACGGCTAGTTGTGGTGTTGCGGAATTTAATAAAGATTCTATGGAAAATATTGATCAGTTAGTTGCCGTCGCAGATCAGGCGCTTTATGAAGCAAAGAATGGTGGAAGAAATAAAACTATCATAGGGCATGCTAAAAACAAAAAATGAAAACCAACTGGTATTTTGTTTTTTTAAAATGCTTTATTTATTCTAGCAACTAAGTGAAGGATAGACTTGGTACAGCCTAACAAGTCAACTAAAGAAAGGCTTTCTCCAGGTTCGTGCATACGTGACTCAGGGTCATAGGGCCCAAGACACAGAGGTTGAGTTCCCGGAATGGCATCTGTTAGTTTTGCAACAAATGGTATGGAACCCCCGCATCCAAAAATACATGGTTTTTGATCGAAACCCATTTCCAATGCTTCCAAGGCAATTGGGAATATTGGATGAGTTATTGGAGTAATCCATGGGTCGGCTCCTCTGTCAGACTTTATTCTCATCTTATATTCTTTGGGTATTTTTTTTTGTAAGTATGCTTTAAGTTCTGTCTCAGATTTTTTCTCACGGTTTCCTGGGGCTAAGCGAATTTCTACCATAGCCTTGGCCTCAGGGCTCTCAAAGAGTTTTGCTGACTCGTCTTCCTCAATAAATAGAGAACGAGTTTTAATTGCGGGCTTATTAGAAGTTGTTCCGCAAATTTTTTCAATTTCAGGTGTAAGGGAGCCATCATTTTTTGCTAACCGGTCAATCATTCGAGCCAGTTGCAACTCAGCTACTGGGGCAGGTCCTCCATTCATTCCAGAGTGTGGGTCTTTGGTTGAAGATGTCAAAATCAAATCGAATGAAATACCCTTTGAATTGGATTTAATTTTTCGTAGAGTTATTTTTAGATTGAAGGGGTTCGTCTTTTTAAAAAACTCCAAAAGTTTTGATTGAAGAGCATCGGGGTCTGAGCATGAAGTGAAGTGAATTCGGGCTCCAGCTCGACCAAAAATAATACTGCCTGCAATACGGTGCCCTGGTCGAACGTTAATGGTAGACTTTCTCAGTTGTGCCTCTAATATTGACGTTATATTAGCTGGAACAGTAAGGTGAGTTTCCGGTAACAATCCTGCAGAATTTCTCAACAAGCTG
>Ga0209228_1001404_pt1 | contig 12021 bp, 17 predicted proteins | sample METZYME_3_150m_FD_187547 | JGI IMG/M metagenome (GOLD analysis project Ga0209228, IMG submission 187547) | Marine microbial communities from oxygen minimum zone in mesopelagic equatorial Pacific - METZYME_3_150m (SPAdes) (version 2) | ecosystem: Environmental > Aquatic > Marine > Oceanic...
ATAGACCATAGCCGCAACGTGCTGCAGTCCTGCTGAGGCATTACCAACAATGTCGTCCTCACCAACCTCTCCAGCGACTGACCCTTCAGGTGTACCATCCCCGAGGTGCAGCGCATAGACAAACCCTAAGAAAGCGGCAAGGTGAAACAGATACCCAAATAGCAGGCTAAGCTTGTCTGCCCGGTATGGTGTGAGGGTGTAGCCAAGCAGATCAAATTGAAGATGCAGACCCGGCTCAACCCCAAACCAAAGGTTCAGTCCACCTACAAGTGGGATGGCAAGGATAAGCACCTTGCGAGCTGTACCCCGCGTGAACGCAATAACAATCGCCCCAACAAAGAAAAGCACGAATGGAGGCAGGCTACTCAGCATCGTCTGAACCTCCCTCGTAGTAATCCTCAGAGCGGATCAACAGCTTTCTCATGGGCTTGGCAACGAGCACCAGAAACCAGAACGAGATAAATCCGTAGATCGGATACACAAGAAACCGCATGCTCTCCTCAAGCGGATGCGGATGAGCATTCTCGGTACTGAACAGCAGAAGCTCGGCTACAAGCAGCACGCCGCAAATCAGGTAAATAGCCAAGAAAAACCGTTTTACTGCCTTCGGCTTATCAAGCCATCCTATCGGCTCTTTGATCTCATGACCGTGGTAGTCCTGGCTCACTGGGCAACTCCAGAAATGACCATAGTCATCAGTTCATACCAGAGGTCTGGCCAAAAGAAAAAGCCTACTGTCGCTAACGCTGTGATACCGATTGCAATTAACGAAGGCAACGGTGCCTCCTTAATGCCTTTATCGTGGTCCGTACCATCGGGTGGCCTAAAGAAGAAGGCCTTCACTGGCACCTCGAGCAGGTAATAGAGACCTAGTAAAGAGCTGAGCATGAGAACCGCTAGCAGGCCAACCTGGCCCGCTTCAAGCGTACCCATCCCAAGAAACCATTTGCTCCATGAACCGCCAGCTGGTGGCAGTCCAATGATACTCAAAGAGCCAACAAAAAATGCGCCGAAAGTGATCGGCATCGTTCGACCAAGTCCGTGCATACGACTGATGTCCTTCTCGTGGGCTGCCACTAATACTGCACCCGCTGCAAAGAACAGTGTGATCTTACCAAATGCATGCATCGCTATATGCATACCTCCACCAATCACACCCCATTCGTTCGCCAATAATGCCCCCAACACAATGTAGGACAGCTGGCTTATAGTAGAGTACGCAAGCCTCGCTTTGAGGTTGTCTTTTTGAAAAGCGACCAGAGAACCCAAAATGATCGTTGCGGCTGCGACCCATGCTAGCCATGTCGTCGCAGCAAGTGTACCGAGCAAATCAATGCCAAATACGTAGACAGCCACTTTTAGTACCGTAAAGACACCAGCCTTCACTACAGCAACCGCATGCAAGAGTGCTGAAACCGGTGTCGGTGCCACCATGGCAGCTGGTAACCAGCGGTGGAACGGCATAACTGCAGCCTTCCCAACACCAAACACGAACAGTACTAGGATCACACTCAATACGCCGTTAGATGCCGTACCGGCTAAGATCCCCCCATCTGTGAAGTCTACCGTGTCAGCAAGTTGCCAGGTCCAGATGATCGCTAATAGCTGGAATGCTACTGATGTGGTGAGGAGAATTCCCAGATATACCCGTCCCGCCTTTCGGGCCTCATCAGTCTGGTGATGTGTTACAAGTGGGAAAGTGCAAAGTGTTAGGACTTCATAGAACGCGAAAAGCGTGAAGAGGTTCGCACTGAATGCAACACCCAGTGCCCCAGCGATCGCGATCGCAAAGAAGAAAAAGAACCTCGTCTGGTTCTCCTCATGATGTCCACGCATGTATCCGATCGCGTAGAGCGTAGTGACGATCCAAAGGAAGGAAGCTACGAGCGCAAAGAGTAGCCCAAGCGGCTCGACTTCGAATGCAAGCTGCACACCGGGGACGATCTCGAGTAACTCCAACCTAGGGCGTGCGCCTTCCCGAACGTGATGGAGCAGTCCCCAAACGTGCCAAAAGGTCAGACCGCCGGTAAGGAGTGTAGCTGCCTCTCGAACGTTAGGTCGGCTACCAAGTATTAGGACAAGAAAGGCCCCTAACACAGGGAGAAGGAGACAGGCACCCACTACGAAGTTGGTATCCATCACTACAAGACTCCCAATAACATTTCTGCAGCACGTGTAGCTACACCCACACTGTCGCTGGCATTGATGCCAAAGTAGAGATTACCGAGGACTAAGACCCAGGTAGGCGCCAGCAAGCTGAGAGGTGCCTCAGAGATTCCTAGTTCAGGGTCAACCTCACGGAAGTACGCAACTTCGACGACCTTCCAGACATACATTAGGGCAAGCAAAGAACCAAGGAGCACCACCCCCGCTACCGGCCACATTCCTTGCTCGAGCGCAGCTTGGACCAGATACCACTTACTGACAAAACCGACAGTAAGTGGAACACCTATCAAGCTCAGTCCCCCCACTACAAATGCTGCCATAGTCCAGGGCATGGCACGACCGAGTCCATTCATCTGTTCCAACCGAACAGAACCGACTCGGTACATTACGCAGCCCATCGACATGAACAGTGCTCCCTTCATGAGGGCGTGGTTAAATAGATGAAGGATTCCTGCGGTCAACCCTAGCACAGAGGCAAAACTTATCCCAAGCACCATATAGCCGATCTGCGCAACGCTCGAGTACGCTAATAGGCGTTTGACATTCTCCTGGTAAATGGCAACCAGGGACATAGTTACGATCGCAATCAAGGCCAGTGGCATCAGGATTCGATCTAACTGCATGACGTCGAACGAGAACGTCGCACCGAAAATTGTGAAGAAGAATCTAAGTAAGAGATATACCGCCACTTTGGTAGCAGTAGATGCAATAAATGCTGTTACAGCTGAGGGCGCGTAGGTATACGCATTCGGTAGCCACAGATGAAGCGGAAATAGCGCCAATTTCAGCGTGATCCCGACAGTCAGGAATGTGAATGCGACTGGGATTGTCCTCGAACTGGCAACCTCAGGGAGTCGATCCGCTAGGTCGGCCATATTGAGCGTGCCAGTCATGACGTACATGAGGCCGATGCCGATGACTATGAACGTCGCTCCCACGCTACCCATGATCAGGTACTGGAAGGACGCTGTAAGTGCCCGGCGATCATTGCCAAGTGCAATCAAGGCATAAGCTGATAGAGAAGAGATCTCTAGGAAGACGAAGACATTGAACACATCACCCGTCACAGCGATTCCGAGCAGGCCTGTAAGACAAAGGATGAATGCGGCGTAAAAGAGCGGAATCCTATCCTCAGTAATTTCTTGCTCAACGCTCTTGCGCGCGTAAGGGGTAACCAACGCACCGATCAAGGCAACTATAACAACGACCCAGGCGTTGGCTGGATCCACGACATACTCGATCCCGTAGGGTGCTGCCCAACCTCCTAGTTCATAGTGAATTGCTCCAGTAGCCATAGTTTGTGAAAGCAACTCGAGGGCGGCATAGAGAGCCCACAATGTCGCCGCAACCGCAACCCCCCAAGAAAGACGGGGGCGATTCAGTAGCGCAGCAATCGGAGCTGCAACCAGAGGAACCACGACAAGCAGGACGGGAAGGTGGTGCGTCATAGGCTCTCATCCTGGATCTCATCTTCTTCTATCGTGCCGAAGGCTTCCTTGATCCTGATCACAAGGCTGAGGCCGACTGCGCTCGTCGCAACGCCTACCACAATCGCGGTAAGTATCAATACGTGAGGAATCGGGTTTGAGTAGATGACATCCTCACCACCCTTAACAAAGATCGGAGCGGTGCCTCCCGCAATCTTCCCCATCGTGATGTAGAGAATGAAGACTGAGGTCTGGAAAATGTTCAGCCCAATGATCTTCTTAACCAGGTTTCCACGAGCGATCAACGTGTAAAATCCTACCATCATTAAGAAGATGACAGCCCAGTAATTAAACAGTCCTAGAGCCGTCACGTGTCGACTCTCCCGCGTCCAGCAAACGCATAGAATACTGCAACCATCACACCGAATACGGTGATCAGGACTCCAAGCTCTACAAGTAAGATACCATAGTGTTGACCGTGTTCCGGGTCGTGTGCGAGAACCCCATAATCCAGGAACTCTCCACCCAAAGCCATCGTCACATAACCGACTCCTGCGAAAAGCAATACTCCGAGAGCAGAGCAGATATAAACTGCTTGAGGAGGAAGAGCTCTCTTAACATTTTCTAGGCCATAGATAAGCCCGTAGAGCACGAACCCGGCAGCAAAAATCACACCCGCCTGGAAACCACCACCCGGGCCATAGTCTCCATGAAATTGGACATAAAGCGCGAACAATAGGATGAAGGGGATAAGTATTTTCGCACCTACCCTGAGGATCACACGATCATCCATTGGTGTCCCCCAAGGTGTTCTCTTCATCCGACACCTGCAGAGTATCCCCTTGAGCTTCCTCCATCCCTTCCTCGGACGCAGGTTTGTCTCTGTCTCGGATGGTGGTCGCTCGACCATTTGAGGCTAGCCGGCCAGGTCGAGGTCCAAGAGATAGCAGAAGTAGTACACCAACCAAGGCAGCAAAAATCACCGTCGTTTCACCCATCGTGTCGTAACCCCTATATGATGCCAAGACAGAGGTAACAACGTTGGGTATTCCGATTTCGTGTTCGGATTCTTCGAGGTAGTGGGGAGCTACATGGTGATGTGCTGGATTAGAAGCATCCCCGAACGGTGGAATATCCAGGGTACCATAGACAAGAACTGCACCGGTCAGGATAACGACGAAAAGAGGTAGAATTGGCCTGTGTTGTGGCTGGTGCTCATTGTGCCCAACCAGAGCGAGTGTTCCAAGCATAAGAATCGTGGAAATCCCTGCGCCCACAGCTGCCTCAGTGAAGGCAACATCAACAGCATCCATGACCACAAACAAGCCGGCGGACAAAAGACTATATATGCCCGCCATCATTACGGCAGCAAAAAGGTTCTTCTGACGAATGATGCTAAATGCCGTAATCCCAAGCAGCACCAGCAACGCGATATCTACAAACTCAACCATCAGGAATTATTTCCGCTATCCAAAGGACTAACCTCTCCAGGACGATCTGCTGGTACTGTGTAGGGTTCGAGTCCACCGGACAGTGCAGCACTTGCCAGGGCGTGGGTACTGATTGGGCTCGTGAACAGAAGAAAGGCATAAATCAGTATCAAACGAACCAAAACGAGCGTGAGGCCGGCCTGGAAGCACATCCCTAGAAGTAGTAGTCCAGCACCCATCGTGTCCGTCATACCCGCGGCGTGGAGGCGCGTGTAGACATCCGGCATCCGCACGACTCCAACCGTTCCAACGATCATGAAAAAGAGCCCGCCGAGAATCGAGATCCAGCTGAGTACTTCCAGAATGAGATCAATCATTCTGAACTCGTTTCAGAAGGTCGCGCCCATCCTAGGTCCCGGTACTCGAAAAATTTCAGTACAGCGATTGTTCCTATGAAATTGATAAGAGCATACACAATTGCTAGATCGAGAAATTCTGGACGCTCAGTCAAGAAGCCCAGAACTGCAATCAGCAGCACAGTCTTTGTCCCGAAAGTATTCACAGCGAGTACCCGGTCATAAACCGTGGGTCCCATAAGTGCCCGTGTCATCGCTAGAGACATACTCACTAGGACTCCAACCGTCGCTGCAATGAACACTACAGGCGTCTCCCCGAGCCACTCTCGACCCAACTCACTCGATCATCCATCTCATCCTCTTCCCGCCCATCTATGTCCTTGCGCGTAAGAGCGTGGATCTCAAGGTCTTGGCCTTTGATACTAGTCGTGATCGTCCCAGGCGTCAGTGTGATTGAATTAGCATAAATCGTCTTGCCTAAGTCTGATTCTTGACTTGCTTTGAAATGAGTTACAACCGGGCTAATCGGAAGTTTTGGATTGAGGATAACACGAGCGACACTCACATTCGCGATGAAGATCTCCTTCATCAACCAAGGGAAGTACACCCAAAAACGACCACCTAGCTGTAGTGGAACGCCCTCATGGTCGACTAAATCCATGCGCATTGCCAAGCCGACTACGAGCCCACATGAACCGAGGCCGAGTCCAATCAGCAAGGAAGTATAATGACCCGACAGCAGTAGCCAGAAGATGAAGAGAATCGCGCCTAATCCGAAGGCTCGGAGCACGGCCACTCCCTGGCAAGTTTAGGTGGGTGCCGAAGAAGTATGTGGGTCTTCCTCAGCAAAAATGATCGCCGAATCTACCAGTTAGACTGAGCGCCGTCCACAATTTTCTGAACTAGTAATTCAATGGCTTCTACGCGCCCGACTTCTTCAGTTTCACTAGCCTCTAAAAACTCTCCTTGAGCAACAACACTAGAGGACTCCCACAAGATCACATTCTCCACAAGATCCACGATCTCGACTGAAACAACGATGTTCACCTGGCGCTGTAGCACTTCGGCCGGCTGTCCCTGGGTCGCTGCACGATAGTTGGGAGCCCGGACTTCATAAGTCCTTATAGATCCTCGCACGACAGCATCAGCGATCTCTTCACCTGCAGTTCTGATTCCGAGAGCTCGAGGGAGATTCCGAACCAGTTGATCGTACAGTTCTCCAGACAGTTCAAAACGATTGGTTTCATTGTCGAACGGTAGGACGGCAATCGTCTGTACATGAGGCGGCGGGAAAGAACCTGCCTGGAACGAATAGTTGCACGCTAACATCGTGACCACTAAGAACAGAAAACTGAGTGGTTTCAACTGATACTTCATGGTGCTCTTGGATCCCAGATATCCAGTGGATAGGCGTCAACTTCATCAAGTTGCTGCCTGGTGATCTTTAGTTCACGAAAGTCTGTGAGATTCCGATACGTGGCCCGGGCAGGGTATTGAGACTCCCCATCTCGATCAACTTCTACCCATTGTACCACATCCCCATCCGATAACATCTCAAGCTTCCTAAGAACTCCGTCTTCCATAGAGTAATGGAGTTCCGTTTCGTCCCTGTATCGATAGCGTAGCCGAACCAGACCGTTGTCCAAACGATCTCCTCCTAGCAATTCAGTACCCGATTCCGGCCGAAATACTCCAAGTGTGCCCCACATAAGATCTGGAGGTGGCAGGATATCGTCTGGAGCTCCTGCGGGAATTCTAAGATCTCCGTCGACGAGAGCTGCCTTAATTACCAACTCGCCGTTATCCAAGAATAGGTCAAGCCGCGCTCTATAGGGTGGTGCTACGCGGGCTACACCTCTCCCCTTAACCCCTGTACCCGCGTCATTCAATTCCCAGACAAAAAGAATCCGGATCGGATTTGCTAGTCCGGTTTGATCTTGCAGTACTGATGCTGCACCGACAGCATCTGGTACCGGAGCAACCACTGCTGCTTGCCTGGGCACACACGCTCCAACGACCACAACTCCGGCAACGATAATCGCCCGAAAAAAGGATGATGTCTGCTCAAGTTGTAGGGTGACCATGCGCTAACCTAGCTTCGGGTTGATTATGCTCCTACCCCTTCCAGGTCCTAGCTGTTCAAGAGTAAGTTCGCTGGTGTCCCAAATACATCCTACCCAAACAGTTCTCGTCACCTCTGACGTTCATCTTGGTGCTATTTCGTCCGAACAAGAGATGGCCTTCAGGACCTGGCTCGAGCAAGCTGCAGGGATTGCATCGCGAATCGTATTCAATGGCGACCTCTTCGATTTCTGGTTTGAGTACCAATGGGGCAACACGCGAGGGCATGAAGTTACTCTCCTTCAACTTCGGGAGATCGTGGACGCCGGTGTGCCAATCACACTTATGGGAGGCAACCATGATTGGTGGGGCGGCAAGTACCTACGAGAGGAAATCGGACTCGATTTTTATCAAGATCCCTTCATTACCAAACTCGCTGGTCTCAAGACTCTCTTGGCTCATGGAGATGGACTCGGTACCGGGGACCTTAGGTACAGGGCGGCAAGACTACTCCTGCGTGGATCAATCACGCGCTGGGCATTCGGCATCCTACCACCTGCGTTAGGTGACCTTATCGCCAACGGAGTATCTCACACTAAGGATCGAGAGCGAGTTCCCGACGCTAAGGCAATCGAACGTGCAGCTGCCCTAGAAGCATGGGCTATTAGAGAACTCAAGGCTCAATCAGACCTCGACTTACTTCTTCTCGGGCATACACACGTCCCCAAGATCATCGACGTCGGCAACCGACAGTGGTACATAAATACCGGTGACTGGGTATATCACCGTTCGTTCGCACTACTTCGTGATGGTGAGATTCCAAGGCTTATCGAGTGGACAGGTTCAATACCATGAGGAAGCGCCTCCTCAACAAGAGATACAACAACTTGTTGCTCTGTATGCTACTCATGACCGTGACGGTTGGAGATGCTGATCGGCTTGAGGCACAGCAAGTCACCGTAGGGGATGGAAATGAGGTAGCAGACTCCACTCTGTCATCTCTCTTACCGACTACTGCTTCAGTAAGTCCTGGTGGTGCATTTCTCCGGGCCGTTCTTGTTCCTGGTTGGGGCCACGTATCGATTGGGGCAAACGCACGAGCAGGGGCTTACTTCGCTATAGAGAGTGCTGTGGCTTACGGGATTATCCGAACTCGTAGACGAATCTCTGAGGCAAGATCTCGAGCAAACTTCAGGGAAATTCTATTACGTGAAAACCTTAGCACCCAGGGTATCACTGACCCGACTCAGATCGAGAACGCGCTCGAGTCTGATGCGACGCTTGCTGACCTGAAAAACCTTCGTGAATCAAGAGGCGAACAGCAAGAAGATCTTGTTGCTTTCGGGCTTTTTCTCCTATTCCTAAGCGGAGCTGATGCGTTTGTCTCAGCGCATCTCAAAGACTTCCCTGACCCTATAGCGATAGAGGGTGGCCCGACCAACGATGGCCGCCTTGAAATCGGGCTAAGGCTTCGGTTACCTAACTAAAGGAACACACTAACCGCCGAGGCCGTGGCGGGGACGTGTGGGAATCGAACCCACCTACCCGGGTTCTAGCCGGGCCGCACGGTTTTGAAGACCGCCGGAGACACCAGTCCCCCTCCGCCCCCTCTGTGTTTTCCTCGGTTCTCTTAGCTACGAGAGTTCTAGCGGGCCCAGACGATAGGAGGACGAGACGTGCTCGCCAAGTAGGTACAGGTACTGAGAAATACCCTGGATCAGGGATTCTTCTTCCAGACTTCCATTAACTGGTCGAACTCCTGCACAAGCTCACGACGGTATTCTGAGAGTCGATCTTGGCCACGCGGATATCTTAGTGTTCTTAGAAATACGAGAACATCTTGTCGGATTTGCATCTGCCGGTCATGCCAGGCAACGAGAGCAAGGCCAGATATAGGAAGTCCGAAAGCCACAATTAGTGATGATTGCAACCCCACGAACAGATAAACCATTAGGCATAAAGCTATCCACCAGATTGGAAAAGCGATCATAGCGATCACGAGCTTGTACGTCGCAATCTGATCTAGTTGCAAGCTAAAACGAGGGGATACATACCGAGTCAGACTGAATGGTATCAGCCAAGTAAGACCACCCAGAAAAGCTAGTGGAAACACTACGAGCAACATGAACAGTTGCCGGAGAGAATAGCCGATAACAATCCCAAAGTTATATCTAGGAGGCACATCTCCCTCACTCGCACCGAAAAGTGTCAGTAGGCGCAGATAACGACGTACCAACTCTTTGAGATACTCTAAACGCTCAGGGTCTTCGGTCCTTAGCCAACGAAGACCTTCAGCGAATACTTGCATCCTGGGTAAACGATCCCCGATCCCATCTCGTTCTCGATAACCAACAAGCTTCTTTGCTCTAGCGTAGAGCCTGTCCGCTACGTCTACGAGTTCGAGTTCTTCATGGTCTTCGACGTTTAATGTGACTTCCTCAAGATGCTTTTGGATCCTATCTGTAAGAATCCTGCTGGCTGCTCGTTCATCCTGCGCATATTGCTCGCGAAGATCATCAATGGGAAACGCCGACCCAAACGTCGCTACGACCCGACCACGAAAGAGATCCTTCTGTATATAGGTCAAGCCGACAGGCTGAACGGAGAGACCAAGCTCCCAATCACGTAGTGCTTCAGCTAGTAAGGCAATCCTTGCGGCTCCGGTTCGGATTGGTGTTAACGACGGCTCTGAATGGCTTTGCCCTTCTGGATAGATTTGGACTGCAGATCCCGCATGAAGTGCATCTATGGCCGCATCGAAAGTTCGATCATTCAAATGCATCAACTCCGGATCATCTTGCTTTCGATAGACTGGTAGTCCCCCGAGTGCTCGCAGGGCAGTACCGACAATGAGCTGATCGAAAAGCGGGGCCTTTGCGAGTGGCCTGGATGGTCGACCAGCTGTCTGAAAAACAACGAGTGGATCAATCAGGGCATTAGGATGGTTCGCTGTGATCAACACTGGGCCCTCAGGCAACACCGAACCTCGTCGCTCTACATCATAAAAGATCGATACAGCCCATCCAACAAGTCTTGTAACAATTCTGGCTATCAATTATGGAACGTTCCCCTCCTGATTGATCCTGCGGGTACGTCGCCCCGTTAAGATGTCGCTTCTAACTCAAGTTTTGAGTCGTACAACTGCCCTACCAATGGATGAGCGCCCAGATGGTGCGCACGATCGGAGATAGAAGAAGACTGGGCTGTGGTCCGTCTGGTCCTGGTGTAGGATTACTACCTCCACCCTCAAAACCCAGTGCAGTCAGCGCGAATGCTGTTGCTGCACCAGCAATTGCCAGTCCCAGAACTACACTTCGACCTGTAGAAAAAGAACGCTCATCTAAGCCAGTGATCCCGCTGGCTGCGATTCTCAGAGTATCAAGCCGTGTAACCTCCCTAAATGCTCCATACACTTGGCGATTTGTGACCTCGACTTCAACTGTGTCTCCGAACTCTATAAGGGTTCCTTCAATGGATACGGTTTCAGGAGCCTGATTTGGCCCTTGAACCGCACTCGTCAATGGGACCCGCACTCGCACCGATGTGCCTGGGGCTGGCTGTTGCACTGGTATATAGGTGTGGCAACCCATAAACAGCAGTGTGCTGACTAGTAGCATGCTTCCACGGAATCGAAGGGCCAATTTCCTCATATGATGATCTCAACTGACCGGGTTACAGGTTGATTAAATACGTAGACATATCGCCAGGGATTAATGCGGAAGATATCCCCGGATTCATCCAGTTGCTTGCGAGTATCTACGTCAATTCTCACTGACACATTCATCGTATCAGCAGATAGCGGTGTGGCTTCAAGCAGGAACTGCTTATACCGGGATATAGAGATCACAGTATCAACGGGTAATGCAACCACAACCGTATCAGAGCGGAAAACCTTCACCTCAGTCAATCCAACCTCATTGACACCGGCAATGAATTCCGTCGACATCATGAGCTGGACTGAAGCTCCAGGATCACCGCTCATTTTTAAGAAAATATTCTCAGGCGATCGGTCTTCAAAAATGTCGCAGCCCATGCTAGTAGCCAGTACTAGCAAAAGAACTGGAATCAGATGTGTTTTTCGCATGATGCGAAAGATGGAGGATTGGGGGGGAAAAAGGGAGGCGCACCCACACACAATGTGCGGGTGCGCCCCATGACGCTTAACTCTCTATTCGTTAGAGAGTGCTCAACCGCCGCAGCCCTGGCCGTTCAAGTGACAGTTGGCCCGAATTTCGATAATCGTGATCGGTAGCATCTCGCCCGGCGTTGTAATCGCGTCAGACTGTGCTTCCCATTTCGGGTCGGTGAGGCCAAACCGGTACATATCGGCAAGCCTTAGACCCATGATCATCGTGTTCGCGCGACGTGTGTGCTGTAACATGTCATTGTTCGAAATCTGACCAGAAAATGCGGTCAGACCATCCATCGCACGGATATGGTTAATGTGCGTCGTGAACGTGGCGGCATCACCACCCGCTAAGGCATTCTCAGCGAGGATGAGATGCATGAGCCGTGTGGATGAGATCGTAAGAGGCGAATAGTAACCACAGTTACCTGCAGCCGATCCACATCCCCAGCTCG
>Ga0209228_1001408_pt1 | contig 12017 bp, 9 predicted proteins | sample METZYME_3_150m_FD_187547 | JGI IMG/M metagenome (GOLD analysis project Ga0209228, IMG submission 187547) | Marine microbial communities from oxygen minimum zone in mesopelagic equatorial Pacific - METZYME_3_150m (SPAdes) (version 2) | ecosystem: Environmental > Aquatic > Marine > Oceanic | place...
TCGTCGGCCAGTAAGCCGTCGGTGAGCTCGTCGAGATCGCCGGTCAAGATCCGGTCTAGGCGGTGGAGGGTCATGCCGATCCGGTGGTCGGTCACCCTGTTCTCCTTGAAGTTGTAGGTCCGGATCTTCTCCGAGCGGCCCCCGCCCCCCACCTGGCCGCGGCGGACCGATGCCTCTTCGGACTGCTGGCGTTCCTGTTCGGCCTGGAGAAGACGGGTCCGAAGCACCCGAAGCGCCTTGGTCTTGTTCTGGAGTTGGCTCTTCTCGTCTTGCATCGTGACCACTAGCCCGGACGGATGGTGGGTGATCCTCACCGCCGAGTCGGTGGTATTTACCGACTGGCCACCCGGACCTGACGACCGGTAGACGTCGACCTGGAGGTCCTTGTCGTCGATGGCCACCTCCACCTCATCGGCCTCGGGAAGCACGGTGACCGTGGCCGATGACGTGTGGACCCTCCCCTGAGACTCGGTAACCGGCACCCGCTGCACCCGGTGGACGCCGCCCTCGTGCTTCAGCCGGGTCCAAGCGTCATCCCCGCGGACCATGAACACCACCTCGGTGAAACCTCCCATGTCCGAGGGTCGGGCCCCGAGGGGCTCGACGACCCAGGCCCGGGCGATAGCCAGGCTCTGGTACATGTCGTGGAGGTCGCGAGCGAACAAGTTCGCCTCCTCCCCTCCCTCGGCACCACGGATCTCGACGATGACTGTCCTCCCGGCGTTGGGGTCGCGAGGCAGCAGCCGGACTCGGAGTTCCTCTTCGAGTCGCGCGATCTCCTCCTCTAGGCTGGAGATCTCGAGTTGGAGTTGATCGCGTTCCTCACCGTCGGCAGCTTCGAGGAGCTCCCGAGCCGCCTCGAGATCCTCTCCGGCAGCGCGCAGCGGCCTACCTACCGCCAAGGTGGCCTCTAGTTCCTTGTGCCGTCGACCTGCCGCTTCGAGTTGTCCTGGGTCGCCGATAACCGCCGGGTCGGCCAGTCGAGATTCGACGTCGCCCAACTCGGCTTCAAGCGCCTCTACCTGTTCGAACATCCCGCTCAGGGTAGCGGTGGACCGCCAGTCGGTCGGGGGGCCGGTCGGTATCAGGGACGCTCAGGCGGTCATCTCCCAGCTGCCGGGTACCCCGACAACCGTGGCCGGGCGAGCCAGCCGGGCGATAGCCCGCTCCACAGGGCCTAACCGGTCGCGCGGCGGCATGACCACCACCACCCGGTCCGGATCCTCCCGCAGTACCAGGTCAGCTGCGGCCGGCACGACGGCGACGTCGACGCCCACGGTGCACACCACGAGTACCGTTCCACCCTGCGCGTCTAGGCCGATGGCCGGAGCGGGCGACGGGTCGCGCAGACCGGACCGTCGGTCAGCCGGATCCACCGGGACCAGACCGGTGGCCCCTACCTGTGAAGGAGCAGCCACGAGGTCGCAGCGCAACCACCGTTCCCGGGCCAGGGTGGCCAGTGGGTGGGTACCCGCTCCGGGGTGCCGCAGGGCCCGCACTTGGTTGGCGGTAGCGGTCAACGCCTCAGCCACTGGCCGACCGGCATCGAGGAGGGACGTGGCCTCCCGGTCAAACCGGCCCACGCCGATCTCCATCCGGTCACCGGCCATCCTTACCACCTCGAGGCCCAGCACCTCCCCCCTCCATGTGTCGTGCTCGCAAAGCGGCTCCACCCCGGCTCCCCTGCAGAGGTCCTCGAACCCGGAGGGGGGCTCAGACGGCACTGACCGGTTGGGCACCGGAGCCGGTTCGACCGGACGAGAGGACCCCCCTTCAACCAGGCGGACCTCGGGTCTTGGGTCCAGCGCCCTGGTCCGCCGGGCCGCCACGGCCGCGGCTGCTGGGTCGTCGTAGAACACGACAAGGCCGACGCGGTCACGACCCGCCGCTTCCAGCAGGGCCGACCCGAGGGCCCGGTCGGGTGCGTGGTCGTCGGCAAGGACCCACAGGCGGGAACCGTCGTCCACGCCGACCTGCAGGCTGTCAGTCGAGTCCCCAGCGTCCGGTTCAGAGCCGCCGGCGGCGAGGATCAGGGCTCGTAACTTGGCTCGACGGGGGTCGTCGCGACCTGCCGGGTCGGAAACCACATAGTCGTGAGGCACTCGGTCGATGGCGCGCCGGGAGGTCACCGGCGGATCAGTCGGGGATCAGCCCTTGCGGCGCGCGCCATAGCGGCGCTCGAAGCGCTCCACCCGGCCGGCAGTGTCGACGATCTGCATCTTGCCGGTGAAGAAAGGATGGCTGGCCGACGACACCTCAACCTTGACTAGCGGGTATTCGACGCCGTCGATCACCGTCGTCTCGGTCGCCTCCACGGTGGAGGGGATCACGAAGGTCGTGCCGTCGCCGATGTCCTGGAAGGCCACCGGGCGGTAGTCGGGATGGATCTCGGACTTCATTGGGTGTCCAGTCTGCGGGCTTCAGCCCGGCTCGACAACCCGCGGCGGATCCGGACTCAGGCACCCATCGACGGTCCCTTGGCCACCTCGGCCAAGAACTCGTCGTTGTTGGGGAAGGTCTTGAGCCGGTCGATGAGCAATTCCAGACCGGCACCCGAGCCGTTGTCGCCGTCGTTGGCCAGACCGTTGAGAACCCGACGCAATTTCCACACCTGGTTGAGCTGCGTCCGGTCGAAGAGCAGCTCCTCGTGCCGGGTGGAGGAGGCGTTGACATCTATTGCCGGGTAGACACGACGTTCGGCGATCCGGCGGTCGAGCCGGAGCTCCATGTTTCCCGTCCCCTTGAACTCCTCGAAGATCACCTCGTCCATTTTCGACCCGGTCTCGACCAGCGCGGTACCGATGATGGTCAGCGAACCGCCTTCTTCGACATTGCGAGCCGCTCCGAAGAATTTCTTTGGCGGGTAGAGGGCACCGGTGTCCAATCCGCCGGACATGATGCGCCCGCTGCCCGGGCCGGCTGCCAGGTTGTAGGCCCGGGAGAGGCGGGTGATGCCGTCGAGGAGGATGACCACGTCCTCGCCGTATTCCACAAGTCGCTTGGCCCGTTCGATTGTTACCTCGGCAATTGCGGTGTGCTCCTCGGCCGGCCTGTCAAACGTCGACGAGGCGACTTCGCCGCTGATCAGCCACCGTTTCATATCGGTGACCTCTTCGGGGCGCTCGTCTACGAGTAGCACGATGAGCTTCACCTCGGGGTTGTTGGTCTCGATCGACCGGGCCATCTGCTTCATGATCATGGTCTTGCCGGCCTTGGGGGGCGAGACGATCAGACCGCGCTGACCTTTGCCGATCGGCGAGAGCAGGTCCACGATCCGGGACGTCATGTTCCCCACGTCTCCCTCCACCTCTAAACGGAGCCGCTCGTCGGGGAACAGCGGGGTGAGGTCTTCGAACTTGGGACGCTTGGCGGCCTCGTCGGGGGATCGGTCATTGACCGTGTCGATCCTTAGGAGCGCTGGGTTCTTCTCGCTGCGGTTAGCGGGACGCGAGACACCGGCTAAGCGGTCTCCGCGACGGAGGTCGAACTGGCGGACCTGCTTGACCGACACGTATGCGTCCTTCTTGGACGGCTTGAACCCGCCGGTGCGAAGGAATCCGTAGCCCTCGGTGCGGAGGTCCAGGTAGCCCTCAATGGCCACTGGTTCTCCGTCCCAGGCCTCCTCGGGTGCCCGTTCCGGGCCACGGCCACGGCGACGGCGACGGCGGTTTCCGGACTCGGAGAACTGCTGGTCCGGGTGGCTCCGCTCGCTGGCCTGTCGGTCTCCGCCTACGGGACCTGGACCGGTAGGTTCCCCGGGGTCATCGGTAGGTTTGGGATCAGCCCGCCCTGAGTCGTGATCAGTCGTCTCGGCGGTCTCGTCGGAGTCGCCGTCTTCAGCGACGGCGAGTTCCCATTCTGCGAGCGGTTGGTCCGAGCGATCGGGAGCACCATTGGAGGAGGCCACGGCCGCTCCGTTGTCGCCGGCCAGGTCCAAGATCAAGTCGACAATCTCGGCCTTTCTGGCCCGCGAACCCGGCTTTCCTCCTAGTGCGGTGGCGATGGTGGTCAACTCATCGCGACCCTTTTCCTCCAGTGCTTCGCGCTGCAGTTCGGTCGAGTCCATACTCAGACACCTCTGTGTATTCCGGGCTCTCAGGCCCGTCGGGGTTTCCCGGGCTGGATCAACCTGGGATGGGTTGTCGCTGGACGGCGTATCGCCGAATCACGGTCGGATCGCGAGTCACACGCAGAATTCGCCAGGAACAGGCGGTCCTTCGGCGGGATCGTCAGACCCGCCCGACGACGACTCCACTGTACCTAACGGTCGACAGCGACCACAACTACCGTCGGTAGCCCCGCAATGACGGCGATCCGACGGTTAGTAGTCTGGACGCCGGTACAACCAACCGGAGCCGCAGAAGGGAGCCCCGGATGAGCCGGTTGCAACTGGCTATCGACGTGGCGGATCTCAACAAGGCTGTCGACTTCTACTCCCGCCTGTTCAACACCAAGCCGGCCAAGGTGAGGCCGGGTTACGCCAACTTCGCCATTTCCGACCCCCCGCTCAAGTTGGTGCTCTTCGAGGACACTGAGGGGGGCGGCACCATCAACCACCTTGGTGTGGAGGTCGAGGCCACCGAAGAGGTGGTGGCTGCCGGGGCCCGACTTATCGAGTCGGATCTCGACACCACCGGTGTCGAGGACACCATGTGCTGCTACGCCGAGAAGACCGAGACGTGGGTGATCGGTCCCGACGGCGTGCGCTGGGAGTTCTATGTCAAGCACGGCGACTCCGAGCAGTTCGAGAATCTGGTGGTGGCCGACAGCACTTCTGACTGCTGCAGTTAACCGGCCCGCGGAGCCAGGGCAACGGGGCGAGTGCCCGCTCTCAACCGGCGAGGAGCCGGGGCATCAGTTGGTGTCCTGGAACCACCGGGGCGTCGACCACGCCCCGTTCGGTGAATGAACCCCCCGGTCCGTCCACCTGGGAGTCGACCAGCAGGTAGGGAACCGGGTCGCCAGTGTGAGTGCGGGTGGTCAATGGAGTGGCATGGTCGGGCAACATCAGCAACCGCCACGGACCCAGGGCGTCCAATCCGGGGACGAGGTCGGCGATGATCCGTCGGTCCCAGTTCTCAAGTGCCTCCACCTTGGCGGCTACGTCACCGGCGTGTCCCGCTTCGTCGGTTGCCTCCACGTGGATGATGAACAGGTCGGCACCGGCCGCTAGCTCCCCGAGGGCTTTGTCGCGCTTGCCCTCGTAGTCGGTGTCGTACCAGCCTGTAGCCCCGGGGATGTCGCAGACCTCCATGCCGGTAAGTCGTCCGATCCCCCGTACCAGGTCCACCGCCGTGACAAGCCCGGCACTCACCCCGTGGGTCTCGGAGAACGACGGTACCTGCGGCTGAGTCCCCTGGCCCCACAGCCAGATACCGGTGGCCTGAAGGTCCGAAGCGGCCAGAATCTCCTCTGAGGCCACCATCATCTCTGAGAGGGTCCCACCGGCCGGTCCCGACGGGAACACCACCGGGTCGCCCGACAGGTCGTGCGGCGGGACACATTCGGCATCGGCATACTCGGCCGGGGCGATCATGGCGTTCCGGAAGCTCACCCCAGCCAAGAACGACACTCCCCGGTCCGGGTCACCCAGTTGGCGATCCAGTTCGGCAATCACCTCAGCGGCCGCTGCCGAATCCGGGTTCCCGCCCGCGTAGTCGACCATTACCCCGTCAACCACCCTCACTAGGTTGCAACGAAACGCCGTCTGGTCCGGTCGCAGGGTCACTCCGAGGGCGGCCACCTCGATCGGTGCCCGACCAGTGTGGAACCGGGATGGGTCGAACCCGAAAATCGACATGTTCCCGACGTCGCTGCCCGGCGGCATTCCGTCGGGAATTACCGCTGCTCGACCGACAGTGGCCCGAGCAGCCAGTTCGTCGATGTTCGGTGTGAGGGCCGCCTCGAGCGGGGTTAGACCGTCCAGGTCCGGGACGGGCAGGTCGGCGCAGCCGTCGGGAACACAGATCACGTACTTCACGAGACGATCATCCTGCCAGAGTCAGTGCCCAGTACCCCACCGGATTCGGCTCAGCCGACGCGGGAGCGTTCCGCCACAAACGCCTTCACGGCTTCCAGATCGTTGGGGAGGCGTGCCAGCTGTTCCGGCCGATCAAACAAGTCGGCCAGGCGGCCTGGCAGAGGTGGTCGTACTCCGGTCGCCTGCTCGATGGCGTCGGGGAACTTGGACGGGTGGGCTGTGGCCAGGGCCACCATCTTCACACCGACGTCGTAGCCGGCTTCCTGGTGGGCCCGGGCGGCAAGCACCCCCACTGCGGTATGTGGGTCCAGAAGGGTGCCCGAACGGTCCACCTCATCGGCAATGCAGCGGAGCACTTCCTCGTCGTCAAAACGGTTACCGGACCAGGTATTACCGAGCGAGGCATGCAGCCCCGGGTCGAGGGCGGCTGTCCCCTCGGAGCGGAATCGCTCTAGCAGGGCGGCTACCGCTGGTCCGTCCCGGTCCGACAGTTCGAACAGCAGTCGCTCCAGGTTGGACGAGACCTGGATGTCCATGCTCGGCGACAGGGTGGGCACCACTTCGGCGACGGTGAGGGATCCATCGGCGAAGAACCGGGTGAGGATGTCGTTGGTATTCGAGGCCACCACCAGCCGAGGTACAACGAGGCCGCACCGGCGAGCTACGTGGCCGGCGTACACGTTGCCGAAGTTGCCGGTGGGTACGGCGAAGGTAATAGGTGACCGACGGCCTCCCAGCCGCTCGGCGGCTACCACGTAATAGACGACCTGGGCCATGATCCGGGCCCAGTTGATGGAATTCACTGCGGCGAGGCGTAGCCGGCGACGAAACCCGGCGTCTGCGAACATGGCCTTCACCAGGTCCTGGCAGTCGTCGAAGGTGCCGTCCACAGCCGCGTTGTGCACGTTGGGCGAGTTCACAGTGGTCATTTGGCGCCGCTGGACCTCCGACACCCTGTCGGCGGGGTGGAGGACCACGATGTCGAGGTTGTTCCGGTCCCGGCAGGCTTCGATGGCCGCTGATCCGGTATCGCCCGACGTAGCACCGACGATGGTCACCCTCTCATCCCGGCTGTCCAACTCGTGGTCGAAGAGTCGGCCGAGCAACTGGAGAGCCACGTCTTTGAAGGCCAGGGTGGGACCATGGAACAGTTCCAACAGGTGGAGGCCGTCACCCAGGTCGACCAGTGGCGTCACCTCCTCAGCGTCGAAGCCTTGGTAGGCGTCGGCGACCATGGCAGCGAAGGAGTCCTGGTCCACAGAATCGCCGACGAAGGGGGCCATCACCTCAACGGCCGTCGCCAGGTAGTCCCCGTGTCCGCCGTCAGCCAACTGGGGCCAGGACTCGGGTACGTACAAGCCGCCATCGGTGGCCAGACCGGCCAGCAACGCCTCGCCGAACTCGAGGACCGGAGCCGCACCTCGGGTGCTCACGTAGCGCATAGTGGGACTCCCGGCGCGACGATCAGTCGCCCACCACCCGGAGCATGCTGCCGACGCTGCGGACCTCATCAAGGCCATCGAGACTCTTGAGGGTGGCCCGCAGGTCGCGTTCCCGGGCCGCGTGGGTGATGAAGATGAGTCGGGCCTCGACCCCGAGGCCCTCCTGTTCCATGGAGCGGATTGACACGTCGTGGTCGCCAAACACGGCGGCCACCCGGGACAGGACGCCCGGCCGGTCGTCGACTTCCACCTCCAGGTAGTAGGCGCTCTCCAACTCCTCGATAGGAGTGACCACCGCCGGTTGCAGATCACCAATGCGGGCCCCGTGCGACCGCCTCAGGTTGCCCGCCGCGTTGACCAGATCACCCAACACCGCCGACGCGGTCGGGCGGCCTCCGGCGCCCCGCCCGTAGAACATCAACTCGCCCACCGCCTCACCCTCCACAAACACGGCGTTGAAACTGTCACGGACGGATGCCAAAGGGTGGTCGAGGGGAACCATTGCGGGATGGACGCGCACGCCAATGTTCGGCCCGTCGCCCGCGTCTCGTCGCTCGGCGATAGCCAGGAGTTTGATGCAGTGGTCAAGCCGGTCAGCGAACTCGATGTCCTCTGAGGTGATCGACGAGATCCCCTCCCGGTACACGTCGTCGGCGGTGACCCGGACCCCGAAGGCCAAACTGGCCATGATCGCCGCCTTGGCCGCCGCGTCACCGCCCTCCACGTCGGCCGTCGGGTCGGCCTCCGCGTAACCGAGGCGTTGAGCCTCGGCCAGGGCCTCCCCATAGGGCATGGCCTCTTCAGCCATCCGGGAGAGGATGAAGTTCGTGGTCCCGTTGACGATGCCCATCACCCTGGTTATTGGCTCGCCGGCCAACGATTCGCGTAGGAGTCGCATAATCGGGATTGCGCCGGCCACCGCTGCTTCGAAGAGAAGGTCGACTCCGGCGCTCTCGGCCAGGGCATAGAGCTCGGAGCCGTGGGAGGCCAGCAGTTCTTTGTTGGCAGTAACAACAGGTTTGCCACCCTCGAGGGCCTCCACAACCAGACGGTGGGCCGGGTCAATACCGCCCATAACCTCCACAACCACATCGATCTCCGGGTTGGCTACAACCGAGGCAGGATCGTCTGTGAACAGACCAGGGTCGACCGGAACATTGCGATCCCGCCCTGGGTCTCGTACTGCCACGGCCCCGACCTCAAGGGCCAGACCGGTGCGACGAGCCACCGCAGCATGCTGCTCGTTAATCAGGATCAGGAGTGCTGCGCCAACATTGCCGCAACCAAGCACCCCGACCCGGACTGGTGCGGGTTCCATGCTGCCAACGGTACCGGGCCGACGGTCCCGCTCAGGTGCCGGTTTGGCAGGCGGCAGGCTGGCAGCAGTGGCGGGTCGATTAGCGGTCGCGCCGGGCCAGGTCCTCGTATGTCTCCCGAGCCACCACTAGCCGGGCCTGACCCTCGCCTACGAACACTACTGCTGGCCGAAGCACCTGATTGTAGTTGGAACCCATGGAGTACCCGTAAGCCCCCGTTACCGGTGTTGCCAGAACGTCCCCGACCGCCAGATCGGTGGGAACCGCGCCATCCCGGACTAGCACGTCACCGGACTCGCAATGCTTGCCCACCACGCGCACCACCCGTGGTCGGGTGGCATCGCCGGCACGGGGCAGGAACGTCTCGTACCCAGAGCCATAGAGAACCGGTCGGGGGTTGTCGCTCATCCCGCCATCGACGGCCACGTAGGTTCGTAATCCGGGAAGATCCTTGATCGTCCCGACCCGGTAGAGGGTGATCGCAGCAGCAGCCACAATGGCACGTCCCGGTTCGGCGGTCACCTCCGAGGTCACTCCGGCCCGTACACAGGCCTTGTGAATGGCGTCGGCCCACTCACCAATGGTGGGCGCCAATTCACCCTCCACGTAGGGGACGCCCAGGCCACCACCTACCGAGAGCTCGGGGAGGTCGTAGGGAGCGGCAAATGCAGCAAGTACGTCGATGGCTCGGGCGAACGGTTCGACGTCAAATACCTGGCTTCCTATGTGGGCGTGGAGGCCGACCAGATCGACAGCTGTCGACGCGGAGGCCCGCCGAACCGCCGAGTCGGCGAGGCCACCCTTGACCGTGAACCCGAACTTGGAGTCGTCCTGGCCGGTGGCGATGAACTCATGGGTGTGGACCTCCACCCCTGGGGTCACCCGAAGCAGCACGCGGGGGGCCACTCCGGTGGTTGTGTGGAGGGCTTCTAGTCGGTCCAGTTCGTCGAACGAGTCAACGACGATGCGTCCGACTCCCTCGTCGACGGCCATGGCCAGTTCGGCATCGCTTTTGTTGTTGCCGTGGAGAACGAGGCGGTTACCGGGTACTCCCGCTCTCCGGGCCAGGAACAGCTCACCACCGGTGGCCACGTCGAGTTGAAGGCCTTCCTCGTGGGCAAGGCGGGCCATCGCCGAGCAGAGGAACGCCTTCGAGGCGTAGGCCACCCCTCCGCCGAAGGCGGCCACCGCCTCTCGGCACCGGGACCTCAGGTGATCTTCGTCGTAGACGAAGAGGGGGGTTCCCCACTGGTTTGCCAGGTCGACCAGGTCACAGCCGCCCACTGCGGTGTTCCCGTCGGGACCGATCTCGGCGGTGTCGGGGAGGAGGTGTCGGGGCAACGGTCCGGCCATCAGCGGTCGTCCTCCTCTTGGCGCCACATTTCGGTGGGTGCGCCCACTCCGAGGAGATCGAGTGCCACTGCCAGGCCGATACGGGTGGCCTCGATCAGCCACAGGCGGGCCTGGGTCAGGGCCTCATCGACACCCTCGCCGATCACCCGGCAATCGTGGTAGAAGCCGTGGAACAGGGCGGCCAACTCCCTCACCCAGGTGGTCACCTGGTGGGGGGCCAGCTCCCGGCACGCCCATCGTACGATGTCGGGAAGTTCGTGCAGAGTACGGAGCAGGGCCAGTTCCCGGTGGTGGACAAGCAGCGACAGGTCCGCGGTGGCTAAAGACACCCGTTCGATGCCCGCTTCGGTAGCTCGGGACATGATCGAGTGGATACGGGCATGTGCGTACTGGACGTAGAACACCGGATTCTCGTTGATCTGACTGGCCACCAGGTCGAGGTCGAAAACCTGAGGGGAGTCCACCGACTGGAGCAGGTAGGTAAAGCGGGCCGCATCGGCCCCTACCTCACCGACCACCTCCCGCAACTCGATCATCTCTCCGGTCCGCTTGGACAGTCGGACCTCCTCACCGGCCCTCTGTAGGCCCACCATCTGGGTAATGGCCACCTCCAAGTCGACCGGCTGGTGGCCCAGCGCGGCCATGGCGGCGTGCACTCGGGCCACATAACCGTGGTGGTCGGCCCCCCAGACGTTCACCAACCGTGGCGCCCGTGCAAACTTGTCCCGGTGATAAGCGACGTCGGGTAGCAGGTAGGTGTACTCGCCGTCCGATTTGACCAGTACTCGGTCCTTGTCGTCGCCGTAGTCGCTGCTCCGCAACCACAGGGCCCCGTCATCCTCGTAGGTCGCCCCGGCCGACCGTAGATCTGCAAGCGTGTCCTCCACGGCGCCCGACTCGATCATGGAGCGTTCACTGAACCAAGCGTCGAACCCGATGCCCAGAGACTCGAGGACTGCTCGCTGGTCGGCCAAGGCCCGCTCCCGGCCCCATTCAACCGGGTCGGCACCGAAGGGCATCTCGGTCGCCCAGTCGGCCACGTAGGCCCCCTGGTAGCCGGCCTCGGGGACCTCAGCACCAGCGGCCAAGGCGGCTAACGAATCGCCGAAAAGACGCATTTGGGCGCCCCGGTCGTTTACGTAGAACTCACGTGACACCGGATGGCCACACCTCTCCAAGAGACGGGCTACAGAGTCGCCGAAGCAGGCGCCCCGGCCATGGCCGGCGTGGAGAGGTCCGGTGGGGTTGGCGCTGACGAACTCCACGATGATCGGCTGGTCGTGTCCGGCGGTGAAGCGCCCCCAGCCGTCGACTCCGGCGGTAACCACATCGGCCAGTAGGTCGTGGAGCCAGGTGTGAGCAAGCCGGAAGTTGACAAAGCCCGGCCCAGCGACCTCCACCCCGGTGACGTGCGGCGGAGGTTCGGTGGTGAGCGCCTCGGCGAGCGCGGTGGCCAGTTCTCGGGGGTTACGTCCCGTTGCTCTGGCGGTGGCTAGCGCAGCGTTGGTGGACCAGTCGCCGTGGTCTGGATTGGAAGGACGTTCTACCTGAATCACTCCAGGGTCCGGAGTGACCCCAAGTCGGGTCAAGACCACTCGCACCGAGTCAATGAGGCTGTCGCGGACGTCCATGGTGTCGGCTCCGGAAGGCGGATGCGGCGCCGGGCGGCGGCAGCCCCGGTGCCAGCGATGTTACAGGAGGGGGTATCGGCCGGGCTCCGACTTCCAGTGCGGATCCGGTCGGGTGACCCGAGGTTCGGTGGACCGACTACGAATAGTCTCACTACGTGAGGTTGCTCGACGCAGAGAGTCTTGCTCCCACGGGCTCGTGAGCGCACGGGTCGTTGCCCTGCTTATTGGGTCCATCGCAATCGGCTGCTCCAGTCCGGGTCCCTCGGCCTCACCCGCGCCCACCACGACGACGACC
>Ga0209228_1001411_pt1 | contig 12005 bp, 11 predicted proteins | sample METZYME_3_150m_FD_187547 | JGI IMG/M metagenome (GOLD analysis project Ga0209228, IMG submission 187547) | Marine microbial communities from oxygen minimum zone in mesopelagic equatorial Pacific - METZYME_3_150m (SPAdes) (version 2) | ecosystem: Environmental > Aquatic > Marine > Oceanic...
GGTTGGTGTTATTGCTTCCTTGGGGCGTTCTGAGATTCAAGCCGTGCGCAGACCAGTTGTTGCGATAGTTTCAACAGGTGATGAACTCTTGCAACCGGGTGAGGAATACAGGCCCGGGAAGATTTACAACTCTAACGCTTATAGCATCGCAGCTATGGTGACGAAATATGGGGGGATCCCAAGTGTTCAGGGAATAGCGAAAGACACAGTTGAATCACTAGAAACTGCACTAGACGGTGCACTTGCTGCGGACTTAGTTGTAACGTCGGCGGGAGTATCAAAAGGTGATTACGACGTTGTCAAAGATGTGCTGGCATCCAAGGGTGAAATTGCTTTGTGGTCTGTGCGTATGCGCCCAGCAAAGCCACTGGCTTTTGGGTTACTTGACCGTAAAGATGGAACCCGAGTTCCTCATCTCGGCCTTCCCGGCAACCCTGTGAGCGCCATGGTGGCATTTGAACAATTTGGACGTCCCGCGATGCGTCTTATGATGGGTAAACCGCAGGTGGAAAAGCCTTCGATAGATGTGTTAATGGATGATCCGATTAATAATTACGACGGGCGTCGTGTGTATGCTCGAGTACACGTGTATGTAGACGACTCTGGGGCATATCGTGCAAAACTGACTGGCAACCAAAGCTCTGGTGCATTGAGTTCGATGGCTATAGCGAATGGATTAGCCATATGTCCCGATGACATTGGTATGATTGATGTAGATGAAATTGCCAAGGTCGAGATGCTCGACTGGCCAGATGATATTTTTTAGAATTTTATAAAACTCCATTAAACGCGGGCAGAAAAATATATGACCGACCAGACAGAACAGACACAAGAAACCGTAGCAGAGCAGGAACCAGAGCCTAAATATCAGATCGATGCCAAAGCCTTCGATGCTACTGGTAGATCATTTGCGTATGCAGTTTATTCGAGGTTGTCTACAGGAGGTAAAGCTGTAGTCGACGATGGCGAGACAACCGCGGGCTTCGGAACTGCTGCTGAATATATGAAGGTGATGGGTAACGTTTGTGCAAACGAACCTGAATTCCTTCTGCCTGGAACTCCGATCACTGAAGCAGTTTTCAGGTTGTTACTCGCAAATTTGAACAAGGCGATGACGCTGGCAGAGATACAATCTGGTCTTACAGATGCTTGGGCTAGTGTTATTTATCTGAAGAACCTTTCTGATGAAGTTTTGCGTCGAATGCTCGAGCAAGAAAACGACTATTTCATCAGGCGGGCTCCTATTCGACGCCGTCGCCGTAGCACGAAGCTCTAGTTGGTGCGATCAACGTCGCTTTTTAATTTGTCCTGTGTAATTGTTGAACGGTCCGACGATCTGATCTGTCGTTTACGTAATGTTGCTTCTCGCGATGTTTTTTGCTCTTCTTCTTTAAACCACTTGAAGAAAAGTATCGTCACAGTTGTCAGGTAAACGAAATTGCCTGGAATCCACATCAGCAGTCCACCGGTTCGCTGGTCTTCTGTAGGTGACCAACTGAAATGTCCTGGACTGTCAAGATAGAAGTCGAATAAAACTGATTTGGACAGGGTGATAATCGCAGCCAGGACCGCCGTTGGCGTGACGGCAAGCAGCAGGTAAACGATTCTCTGTGGGTGCGTAAGTTTGGTGCGGATAGGTGGTGGCCCTATTATCGGCCACCAAAAGAGAACGGCTGTTGTGAACATAGTGAAGTGCATGAAAAGATGGAGCCACTCATCTTTCAGAGATTGGTTGTAAGCTTCTGGGATATGCCATGCGTACAACGTACCTATGAAGAGCGGCAACGCAACTGATGGCCTCGTAAGGATCCTCATGACCTTGATGATCACCCCTGAGTTTGTCAGCGCGGTTCCAACCCCCACGCGCAAAGGACGAGGCAAAGCCCATATGTAAGCGGGCATGGGCCTGGCTAGCAAGAGGAGCGGTGCAGCGAACATGGCGATGACAATATGCTGTGACATATGGGCAGCGAACAGGTCGCCTGAATAGTAGTCGAGTGGGCCGGCCAGGGCGATTGCCAATAGGATGAGACCAAGAACGCTTGCACTGAATTTATACCAGAAGCGCCCGTCTTTATCAGAGCGAGTCGCCAAGCGCATGGCACCGATCGTATAAGCACTGGTTAATAAAAGGAATAATACGGCCGGAGGTGATGAGAAGTCCCACGCAAGCGCGAACTCTCCGAAACTATTGATCAGGTCAGGCTTTGGGCCGTCATTCATAGCGTCGGTTCATTCTTGGTATCTGTCACCCGTAATGGGAGCCAGTCTTAAAGGGATTGGGCTCACGCCTTACCCGCAAATTTTAACTTTTGCGTAAGTCAGTCTTGAGTCATCGGAAAATATTGGCGATCCGATTAGTTTGGTGGTTGGTTACCAAACTCTAATAGCAGCAGGAGCAGTGTGAATATGAAAATTCCAACAACCATTGATGCCCCGAACAAGTATGTAAATAATCGATGATCAAATCGCAAGTGCATGAAGAACGCGACCACGCCTACAAATTTCAAAAGCGACAGTATCAATAGTAATGGTATGTACCAGCTGCCCAGTCCTTCGACACCGAACAGCCACACTTCGACAAGGGTGACGATGGCTAAGAAAAGACCTATAAGCCAGTAAAAGCCTGGTCCCGCATGCGAGACGCCACCATGTGTGAAGATTCGCCAAATATTGCCTAACCAAGCCCCACCGATTGGACCCTCATAGGGCGGGTTCGGTTCATTACTGGCTGTGTGCGGGAGGTTCCACCAGCCGTTGCCGTCGTGATGGGTTAGTTTTCGCCAAAGACTGGCCATTATTAAATCCTCTGCCTATCTTTTATCGCTATCAGTGAGTAATTGATTCCATCCCAGGTGGTGGCGCGTCGTTTGCTGAAATCAAATAGATAACTGTAAAAATTACGATCCATACAATGTCGACGAAGTGCCAGTATAAACCTGCAATTTCGAGATCCAACGCGTTGTCGGCGCGTAGGGCTCCATTATGTGAGCTGTATGCGAGGAAGGCCATCCAGATAACCCCGATTGTTACGTGGGCGCCATGGATGCCAGTGAGTATGAAAAATGTTGTCCCGAAAATATTTGTTCTGGGGGTCAAACCCAAGTGGGCGAATTCTCTAAATTCAACGAACTGGAATCCCATGAAAACTAAACCGAGAATAACGACCACCAGTATCCAGAGTGTTCCCTTGTTCTTTTCACCTTCCTTCACATAGTGAAGCCCTAAGACCATTGCAAGGGAACTCATGAGCAGTACGAACGTAGACACCGACGTTATTGGTATGTTCAGGATTTCTGAGGGATACGGGCCGACGAGGCTTTTGCCTCGGTATACGAGGTAGGTGGAGATGAATGCTCCAAAAAACATCACGTCTGACCCGAGGAATGCCCACATCAGGAGCTTCCTGCTATTCAGGCCGGTTGAAGTGTCTTCTACCGGCGGATGGTGTTCTGTTATTGCGGCCTGTGTCACGTTCGTTGAATCCTTGAGATGGAAATTGAACTCTTGTCTTCCAAGTTAATTACGTTGGGTCGTTTACCGGTTCCATTGACCAGCCAAGCATACCCCATATAAATATCGGGACGCCGGCAGCGATTACATAGGTGTTTGTAAGGAACCCGATGCCGAATATGGCGATGCCTAATCCTAGTATGAATGGGTAATAGGACTTATCAGGCAGGTGTATGCCTCCGTGTCCTCCATGGGCATCACCGTGCTCTTCGGCATCATGGCCTGCTACTGGTTCAGCTTCTTCAACTTCACGATCATGCTCGTTATGGTAGTACTCTGAGATGGTCTCGGGATGCTTTTTGAACCAGAAATCATCTCGGTACATAACCTGGGGCACTTCATCGAAGTCGTGGACTGGAGGTGGTGAGGATGTGGACCATTCAAGTGTGCGACCATCCCATGGATCAGCAGGTGCCATTTTTTTATTCATTCGTGAATAGACTAAGTTGATTATGAACAGAAGGATTCCAAAGCCTAGTATGAACCCGCCAATTGATGCAGCGAGGTTCGAACCCTCCCATCCCATGTTCTCAGCGTAGGTATAAATACGACGTGGCATTCCGTCCATACCTAGCCAGTGCTGAGGTCCAAATTGAAGATTCATCCCAATCATCATCAAGGCCCAGTTAGCGATGCCAAGTTTTTCGTTCAGGAACCATCCTGTGAATTTTGGCCACCAGAAATAGATCCCACTGAATATTCCTAGCAATGCACCTCCTACCAGAACGTAATGGAAGTGGGCAACGATGAAATACGTGTCCTGTTGTTGGGAATCAGTTGGCGGTGATGCATGCATCACACCACTAAGTCCTCCAATAGTGAACATCGCTATAAATGAAATAGAAAAGAGCATTGCTGTGGTCAGCTGGATATTGCCTCGCCACATCGTGCCGAGCCAGTTAAAGATTTTCACTCCTGTTGGAACCGCGATGAGCATCGTTGACATGGCAAAAGCGGTATTTGCCGCTGGTCCTAGACCGACAGTGAACATGTGGTGACTCCACACGAACCAGCCCATGAATCCAATTGCTATCCCCGCAAATACAACGAATGGGTAACCGAACAATGGTTTTCGCGAGAATGTCGGTAGCACTTCGGATACGATTCCCATTGCAGGAAGGATGAGGATGTAGACCTCGGGATGCCCAAACAGCCAGAATATGTGTTGCCACATCACCGGATCGCCCCCGCCTAGGGAGTTGAAGAAGTGGGTGCCGTAAACACGGTCAGTTTGTAATTGGATGCCGGCTACTGCAAGTATTGGCATTGCCAAGACCAGTAGCACTGAAGTGACAAGGGTCATCCATGTGAATACGGGCATTTTGAACATACTCATGCCCGGCGCTCGCAGGTTCATGATTGTGATAATGAAGTTGAGTCCGGCTGCGATTGAAGCGACACCGAGTATGTTCAATCCAACAACCCAGTAGGTCATCCCGAGACCTGGATTGAACGTCACACCTGAGTTGGGTGCGTAACCGAACCACCCTCCGTTAGGTGCATCACCTGTAATCCAGCCTGCATTCATGATCAACGAACCGAACAGGAATACCCAGTAACTGAGCGCGTTAAGACGTGGGAAAGCGACGTCGCGAGCACCTATCTGTAATGGAATGAGCCAGTTAAAGAACGCAGCGGACAACGGCATGATTACGAGGAACACCATTGTCGTACCGTGCATGGTGAATAGCTGATTGTAGAACTCGGGTCCGATAAACGTGCTTTCTGCTGACGCCAGCTGCACTCGTAACAGCAGTGCCTCGACACCAGCAACCAAGAACCACAAGAACGATGTGATTCCGTACAGGGTTCCAATACGCTTATGATCGACTGTTCCAATCCAGCCCCAGATACCCGTTTCAGATTGAGGACGAGGGAAGAATCTTGGGAATGTGAGTGCGTTTGTTGTCACTATTTAGCTCCACAGCCGGGCTTGCTAATTGCGCTCATGCTGGCATTTACTTCAAGGTTTTCAGATAGGTGATAAGGGCATCAATTGAATCGTCGCCAAGTTTTTCCCAACTTGGCATTAGTCCTGCAGTGAATTCATCGACGATAAAAGCATCAGGTTCTCTTAATGATTGTTCCAGGTATTCGTCAGCATCCAGACCGTCTACACGATTGGCGGCTCGGTCTCCCACTCCGGCTAAACCTGGCCCAACGATTTTATCGTCGCCAGTGGAGTGACACGCTGCACAGTTTGTAGCGAATAACTCAGGTCCATCTAGGGTGTCACCGCTGGATATCGCAGCCGTCTCACCCATCGCACCCGAACCAGGTTTTAGAGATAAGAGATATGCGGCTATATCTGAAATTTCTGCGTCGGCCAGTTTTGCTTTGCCATCAGCAGTATTGTAGATGGCTGCGTGATCCTGCATTCGAGTGCCAATCTTTATTGTGGAAGGGTCGGTGATCCATTCAATAAGTGATTCTTGATTAAGGTCTTTTACCCCGGCAGCCAATGTTGAACGAGTTCCAAAGTGGGTGAGATTAGGTGCAGAAACTATGCCCGAGTTTTCAATATCCGACACCCATCCGTTCCAGCGCGCTTGCTGAGAACTTATTTCCTGTGCGTAAGATCCGGGTGTCGTTGAATTAGCGGTGTGGCATGAGGAACAATTTCCAGCGAACAGATTCTTTCCGGAGGCTTCCGCTGACCCAGCGGCTGGCGGATCGGATGCGGTGTGCATGCCTGCTATCCATGCATTGAAATCTTCTTCGGTGTCTACGATCACCCGGAATCGCATATGCGCGTGCGCTATTCCACAGAATTCTGCACATTGTCCGTAGTACTCTCCCACCTCGTCACCCATCATCCACAGGTAGTTGTCATTCAGCGGGACCATATCAACCTTGCCGGCAATTTTTGGTACCCAGAAACTGTGTATGACGTCCTCAGACTCGAGCTTGAATCCCACCGGACGGTTTACGGGGATATGAAGCTCGTTGGCGGTTATAACTTCATGGTCGGGATATCGGAATTCGAACCACCACTGATGGCCAATTGCCTCAACGTTTAGGACTTCTCCTTTGTCAGTGGGAGCGCCATTTTGTTGCTCCCAAATGTCAGTGAGAGTTGGAATTGCGATAGCCAATAAGATCAATACTGGAATGATCGTCCACGTAATCTCGAGTTTGTCATTACCGTGGGTTTGGTACGGTAGTTTGTCTGAGTTTGAACGTCGTCTATACCTTATAGACGCATATATGATCGCTCCTTCCACAAGGACAAAAACAACTGCTGCAATCCAAAATATGAATATGAATAGATCTGCTTGATCCGAAGCGACTGGACCAGCTGTGCCGAATGTGGATTGATTATTGTCAGGCGTACACGCTGCAAGAAGTCCTGCGGCAACTGGAGCAATTAGAAGTAGAGCAGTACGGAGTGAGAATGGAAGCTTTGAAACTCGGTGCATCTGGTAGCGGTATGTAAATTTCTGATTGTTAGATTGCTGTCAGTTTCCTGACAAAAAAATACCGACCGCAAAGATCGGCGAATAAAGCACTTAAAGTATGTGAAGCCTAACATCCGTAATTTCTAGCCGCAACGGTTATTGAATCCTGAATAACTTATCTTTTTCGTTTGCTTTCGATTCCCGAATTTGTGTGAGTGAGAGTAGGTTTAGTTTTATGGTGAAGAAATTGCTAATCGCTACACATAATTCGGGGAAGGTTCGTGAGTTTTCACGAATGCTTTCACAATTATCGACAGACATGGTGTTTGATGTCGTTGGTCTTGATGATCTCCGAATAGACATTGAGGTAGAAGAAACAGGATCTACGTTTGAAGAAAATGCCGTACTCAAGGCACGGCAATATGCTGATGCATCGGGCGAAGTGACGCTAGCCGATGATTCTGGCTTGGTTGTCGATGCATTGAGCGGTGCTCCCGGAGTCTTATCAGCTAGATATGGCGGTGATGGGCTTGACGATGAGGGACGTGTTAATTTACTCCTGGAGAATATGCATGACGTTCCCGGATGGCAACGCTCTGCCCGATTTGTTGCGGTGATTGCTCTAGTTGGGCCGGGCGTACCTGATGGGCTTGTAACAAGTGAAGGTGTGATCGAAGGGGCTATCATGCACGAGCCGATTGGGCATGATGGCTTTGGATATGATCCTGTGTTTTGGATACCCAGTTGTACTAAAACTACTGCTCAGATGTCAGCGGCTGAAAAGGATGCAATTAGCCATAGGGGTATAGCGTTACGAAGGATGAGTAGCACTTTTAAGGTTTTGTTTTCGAGTTAATTTTCACTCATGGTAATGAATGCGACAATTTGTCAGGATAATATTGAACAAACGTGTCGACACGCCTAATTTTTGGCGTTCTTCTTGAACATCATGTCTCAAACTGCTGATTCTTATATTTCTAGATCTATGACCGACAAGTTCGGACGGCGGATTCGCGATCTGCGTATTTCTGTGACTGATCGCTGTAATTTTAGGTGTCCATACTGCATGCCTGCAGAGGTTTATGGAGAGAAGTATGAGTTTTTACCTCGACCTCATATTCTTTCTTTTGAAGAAATCGAACGATTAACAAGATTATTTGTGAGAATCGGTGTTTCGAAGGTTCGGATTACTGGTGGTGAGCCACTTGTCCGGGCAAATCTTCCCGACCTTATTTCGAAATTGGGTGTTATTGACGGCATTGATGATATAGCCCTTACGACTAACGGATATTTACTTGAAAACAATGCCACTGAATTAAAAGATGCTGGGCTGAATCGATTGACTATTTCTCTTGATTCGATCGACCCTGACGTATTCAAAGAGATGTCAGGGCGTCCGCAGGGGCCAGAAAATACCCTCGCTGGCATAAAAGCAGCGGCATCACTTGGTTTTGAACAAATTAAGATTAATGTCGTAGTTCAACGCGGTGTCAACGAGCACACGTTGGTTGATACTGCTCGGTACTTCAAAGGCACTGGAGCTATCGTCAGGTTTATTGAATTTATGGACGTCGGAACTAAAAATGGCTGGGAACTTTCACAGGTTTTCACCTCCACCGAAGTCATCCAGACCATTAATGCAGAATTTCCGATTGAACCCATTGAACCCAATTACAAAGGAGAGGTTGCGAGCCGGTATAGATATGTTGATGGTAGTGGTGAAATCGGTGTTATATCTTCAGTATCTAAGCCGTTTTGTGGTGATTGCACAAGGGCTCGACTATCTACGGACGGAAAGTTGATTACCTGCTTATTTGCATCTGGTGGAACGGATCTCAAAACTCCTATGCGTTCAGGGGCTACTGATGCGGAGCTCGCTGAGATAATTACTAGCGTTTGGACAGGTAGGAGTGATCGCTATTCAGAGTTACGATCGAGGGACACTGAGTTTAATAGTGATTCAGATGTCAGCAAAGTTGAAATGTATTACATCGGTGGCTAGCCCTGCGTATAGCTATGTCGCCACTTCAGGGTAACTTTAGGTAAATGTTGAAAGATATCGATACGATTGTTTATGCCTTTTCCGACGGATCAGCAATTGGAAATCCTGGTCCTGGTGGATATGGGGCAGTTCTTAAATATGGTGAAAATGTAAAAGAATTTAGCCAAGGTTTTGTTCGCACCACAAATAACCGTATGGAGTTGTTGGGAGCTATTACCGCCCTAGATGCGCTCAAGGGTCATCAGCGGGTGGTGCTGACAACAGATTCTCAGTACGTGATCAACGGGATTGAAAAAGGATGGGCGGCTAGATGGCAGGCAAACGGGTGGATGCGTAACAAGAAGGAGCGGGCTCTAAATCCGGACATGTGGGAACGGCTGCTAAAAGTATGTGATCGACACGATGTACGTTTTGAGTGGATTCGTGGGCATACAGGTCATCCCGAGAATGAGCGTTGTGATGAATTGGCTAATACAGCTGCAAGGGGTGGAGATCAGATACTCGATGAAGGATTTATTGAGGCAGGTGCTTAAATGACTGAAGGATCATCTAACTTAAGCCATATTGATGAATCAGGTAACGCCCGCATGGTAGATGTTGGATCAAAAGATGTAACAGATCGAACTGCTGTGGCACGTTGTGAACTCCATATGCTTCAGTCCACTCTCGATCTTATCCGATCAGGTGGATTCGATAAAGGTGATGTACTAGGCGTAGCACGGGTAGCAGGGATTATGGCCGGTAAGCGTACTTCCGAACTGATTCCGTTATGTCATCCTTTGAATATCGATCAGATAACAATCGATTTTGATGATCTCTCAGATGAGGTAGGTATCGCTGTCACTGCGACTGTTCGTACGTCTGGTAAGACGGGCGTGGAAATGGAAGCTTTGACCTCAGCAAGTCTAACGGCACTGACCATTTACGATATGTGCAAGTCAGTCGACCGTGCTATTAGTGTCGAAGGACTGAGGTTACTGCGTAAAAGTGGTGGAAAGAGCGGTGATTACGTATCGGGTTGATCCTCAGTTGTTTATTAATTGACAAAGACAGTGATATCCGATGTCGTTGACCACGGTTTAGCCCGTGGCTAACATGATTGGCTGGAACCTGTGATCACGGTTTCTGTTCAACATAGTGGCGATGTAGCTCAGCTGGTTAGAGCGCGCGCTTCATAAGCGTGAGGTCGTGAGTTCAAGTCTCACCATCGCCACCATTCATATTTCTAGACTTTGATCTTTGATGTATTCGTTGGTTGGTGTCTGGAATACGAGTTTCAGAAGGTATAATTTGAAATAAGGGCGATTAGCTCAGTTGGTTAGAGCGCTTGCTTCACACGTAAGAGGTCGGAGGTTCGAGTCCCCCATCGCCCACCAACTGGGTTAATTACAACTTAACCTCTTGTGCCGAGGTGGCGAAATGGCAGACGCGCTACGTTCAGGGCGTAGTGCCCGCAAGGGCGTGCGAGTTCGACTCTCGCTCTCGGCACCAATTTTTTTTATTGGAGTAATATTCATATATGCGTTTATTGCATAATGCGCTTGTAGCTCAGCTGGATAGAGCGCAGCCCTGCGAAGGCTGAGGTCGTGGGTTCGAATCCCGCCAAGCGCGCCATTTTATTGTTTAGATTGGGCGGTTAGCTCAGTTGGTTAGAGCACCTGCCTTACAAGCAGGGGGTCGGAGGTTCGAGTCCTCCACCGCCCACCAATCTCAATTCAAACTGAAGAAGTCCTTGCAGAAATGCAGGGGCTTTTCGCGAAGTTACAGCAAAGTTACAGCGATACGACCAAATAAATAGGCAATTCTCATTGTGATAAACCCCAAGCTGTTCGTCGTCATATGGATTGTTGTGACAATAATCTGGTTGATTGGTAGGAAGGCTGTTGGCTTCGTGTCCGGATGACTTGTGCGGTTTCAGGAAGGGTAATCAAATCACCCTCAAAAAAAGATTCATATCGAGTTTGTTGTCACTTGTCTTGCCTTGGACGAACTGTGACATCGAATTAGACTGTCACTCACCATCCAATTTGTATCGAGGGTCGACGATATGCCAATGCTGACGGAACAAGAAATGAAGTTGAGGACTAAAAACCCTATTTTAATTTGTGTCGACATACAGTTAGGTTTTTTGGAAGAAGATTATTGGGGTGGTAATAGGAACAATAAAAACGCAGAAGAGGTTTGTGCCCAAATCATAGAAAAATGGAGAGAGATTGGGGCAGAGGTTATCCACGTACGGCACAGTTCTACCAATCCAAAATCTAAACTTCACAAAAGATACAAAGGTTTTAACTTCAATCCACTATGCTCTCCGAAAGAGGGCGAAATCGTCTTAACAAAATCTGTTAATAGCTGTTTTGTTGGGACCAATCTAAAGCAAATATTGGATGACAAAAAATGTGAGACAGTTGTAATTATTGGTTTGACGACAGACCATTGTGTTTCAACAACAACTCGAATGGCTGGCAATTACGGTTTCAATACATTTTTGATTTCTGATGCAACTGCGACTTTCGACAAAATAGGCATCAATGGTGAGAAATATAACTCTGAGCTTATGCATTTTTCTGCACTGGCAAGTTTGAAAGACGAATTTGCAAATGTGATATCGTCCAACGAACTGTTTAAGTTGTTGTAGTTTGGTTAGAAACCTCTTCATGTCCGGATAAAGGGTCGCCGATACTCGCCACGTACTAAGACAAATAGGTAGGTGGGTGTCAGGGTGCTGAACTAATTTACGCCAGTTTCCGCGGATACAAGCTGAAACTCGTGCACATTACAGAGCAGCAAGCTCCTCAAGCTGTTTCCAGCTTCCGTCTAGTTCGTTTTGTTGAACTGAACCCGGCGTGCTTCTTCCGTTCTCGATTTGAGTAATGCATAGAGTTTTCAGTTCCCGTACGATTTCTGGAAACTCCGTAAATCGATTGGTTGTCTCGAACGGATCGACGTCCATGTCGTAGAGTTGAGCAGTATCGCCGTTCTGGGGCTCCTCAGTTGCTTGATAGTTGAATCGTATTCCGCGTGTGAAGTTTTCAGTCACATTACCGCCTGAGCCAGCGTGGAGCAGTAATTTCCACTTACCGCGACGAATT
>Ga0209228_1001412_pt1 | contig 11999 bp, 6 predicted proteins | sample METZYME_3_150m_FD_187547 | JGI IMG/M metagenome (GOLD analysis project Ga0209228, IMG submission 187547) | Marine microbial communities from oxygen minimum zone in mesopelagic equatorial Pacific - METZYME_3_150m (SPAdes) (version 2) | ecosystem: Environmental > Aquatic > Marine > Oceanic | place...
TGCATCACCCAAAGTATTGGTGTTACCCTGTCCTAATTGACCGTAAACATTTTCACCCCAGATTTTTACCTGACCATTATCTAATATGGCAGCGGAATGATTATAACCATTGGCAATTGCAACAGCAGTCCGGCCTGTGCCCAAATCTACCTTGGCAAGGGAATTTCCCATTTCACTGGCTGCATCACCCATTGTATTGGTGTTACCTAAACCCAATTGACCAAAATCATTTCGGCCCCAGTCTTTAATACTTCCATCATTTAAGATGACAGCTGTGCGCTTAAATCCATTTGCAATACTATGATTGAGCTGTCCCGGCAGGGCCGTGCCTGAGGTAAATGTAATATTCTTAGCCAGTATTGCATTATTTTGTAAATCTTCAACGGTAGCTCCGATGGCTACATAGACGGATTGAGTTGCTGATAAATGAACGGTGGGGTTAATGATGATCGCAGTTTTTGATGCATTGACGGTGGCATTAAATACGATGTCTGCACCACTGGCATCTGTGTCTTTTAGCGTAATTAATGCATCGACATTTGAATCTGTTAAATCCGAATCATCTATTTGTCGAATCGCTTCATTAAATTGAATAACAATATTTGTGGTGCGCGCCATATTTGTAGAAGAATTATCAGGAGTAAAAGTTATGGAAGGCCCGCCGGAAATTGCGGTTCGAGTTATAGCGGCGCATTCTGCACCAAGATCAACACCGGACAAATTATCGCCCAGCTCATCAGGTCCATCACCGATCATATCTGTATTACCTTGCCCAAGTTGACCAACGTTATTGACACCCCAGACTTTTACCTTACAGTCATCTAAAATAACTGCGCTATGTTCATTACCGCCAGCAATCGCAATAACCGTTCGACCGGTTCCAACATCAACTATTAGCATTTTATCTGATGTATTAGCACCTACATCATCTGTATTCCCCTGGCCCAACTGACCATAATTATTTTTTCCTACAACCCCCACAGTACCATTGTTAAAAATTGCTATGGTATGGTTATACCCTGCTGCAACACCGATTGCCGTGAGGCCATCTGGTAAATTTGTCGTTGGAAGATTATCACCCATATCGCCAGCCTCTTCACCGATTTGATTATCATCACGCCCTTGTCCCAATTCCCCATTTCCGTTGTAACCCCAGGCTTTTATGGTACCATCATTTAAAAGAACAACAACATGATTCCCTCCAATGGCAATATCAACTGCTGTTTTACCTGCACCCAAGTCAACCGCAAGAAGATTATCACCCATCTCATTGGGATCATCACCAATATTATTATAGTGTTCTTGCCCCAATCCACCTGATGAATTAAATCCCCATACTTTTACGGTTCCGTCATCAAGAATAACACCAGTAATACTATTGCCTGCAGCTATCGCAACTGCGGTTCGACCTGTGCCCAAATCTACCGCCGAAAGGTCATCCCCCATCTCACCGGCATCATTACCCATATGCTCTGTATGCCCCAGTCCAAGCTGTCCATAGCTATTGAACCCCCAAGCCTTTACGCTCCCATCATTTAAAATCACAGCCGTGTGTTCTGTACCTGCAGCTATAGCAACAGCCGTTTTACCTGTGCCGAGATCCACTGGAGTAAGGTTATCACCCATATCACTAGCATAATACCCTAATTGTGTTCGATTCCCCTGACCGAGTTGACCATTTTGGTTTTTACCCCAGGCTTTAACACTTCCGTCATCCAATATAACGGCCGTATGGTACGATCCCGCAGCAATGCGAACTGCAGTTCGGCCTGTTCCCAATTCTACCTTCGAAAGGTCATCTCCCATCTCACCGAGTTCATCACCTTGAGAGTTTGGACTACCTGCTATTCCTTGGCCCAGCTGTCCATGGCTATTACTTCCCCAGGTTTTGACACTACCGTCATCTAAAATCACGGCCGTATGATATGCCCCAGCCGCCAAATTACCCTGTGCAGTTCCCTGAGAGGATACTACTATCGTAGCTAAGGTACTGCTACTAAAAGTGGTGGAAGCTGATTTGCTATCCTGACAAGAATACATCAAAGAACCTGCCGGATTGATATAATAAGTACCTGGCGTCGATGGTGCCGTAAATGTAGTGGAGCCGCTAAAACTGCCGCCACCTTGTGTACCACTACTTAATAAACATAAATTAAATACATCATTCATGCGCGCATAATATTGAACAATACAACCCGGACAATATCCTCCTGGCGTTATGTGCGTATATGTACCGGCAGTTGCAAAGGTAATGGAAGCTCCTGGTCCTACATTAATCGTATTTCCACCGCCATTCAAAGATACTGAAGTAAACGTTACAGTTCTGTCCCATGGGCTCCAAGTAATGGGCAGACTATTGGAAGCCACTTGCCCGTAGGATAAACCTGAGGCACCCAGTAAAATCAGGAAGATAAAAATTGACTGAATTTGATTATTCTTTTTCATTGATTATTGATAAAAGCTTATCTGAGTATTTTACCTGGCATCAATAATGAAATATCCGAAAGTGTTCATAACAAGACCCTCATTATTGGCATCAACTACCTTGGATTGATCCGAAATATTCAGTTGTGATTTGCCTGCTTTAAGACTTTCAAAAGCAACTTCTACAACAACGCCACTCCCAGTTGCAGACTGACTAATTCCATCAGAGAGATATACAATATAAATTTCTATATAGGTGCCTTGATCTTCTACGATAGCCATGGGTTGGTTCGTACTGGCAAAAAATTCTCCTGCGACAACTTCTTTGATGGCAACAAAATCTGGATCGTATTCCATCTTGATATACATTCCCGCAGTTCCATTGATTTCCAATGCTTCAAGATCCACCCGATTCACTGAACCAGCGACGACCTTTTTCAAGAAAGGTTGAAACACAAGTGCCGGTGGATCCGCATCATAAAACTCGTTAAAGTCGTATTCGGGCACATCACAAGCCAAAAACATGATAAAACACAAAAATGAAATAATAATTTTCTTCATCGGCTTGGCAGATCAATACTCAATGTTAATACCGGTGCATTTAGTTCCGGTTTATAATCAATACCCATACTTGGATTTAATCCGGCCATCCAAGGAAGTTCTTCTGCCAGCGGCTTTCCAAGCGTATTGGCATTTATAATATTCACTAACCACGCAGTAATACTAATTCCTGCAAATAATTTCATTTGGTCATTATGCCATTCAATATCTTTGACCGCTCGTTTTACCTTTTTCTCATACTCTAACATGTCCTCAGAGGTGTTCTGCAGCAAATAATTATCATAATACAGTTCGTCAGACCATTTGTAAGCCCCATCGTATTCAGAATAATTATAGTACACCATTCCAGCAGCAAAAACTACCGTGCCAAAATACAAGCGAGCTGAGTTACGTTTACCAACCGATAACTGTCCTAGCCCTGGAACAAAGGTCGATAATACCATGGGTCTGTAACGTGGTGATTGCATGATTTCCATGAGAGAAGGGCCAACAATTTTTCCTTTACGGCTTGCCTTGAGTGATCTTGGTGGTTTCAGTCCCATCAGATCCCAGGCCAGAATTCTTATTTCGACAACCAGGCCATCCACCGGGCCTTTATATTTCACTTCCCGAGTCGCTTTTACTACACCTGTCACCACCGAAAAAAGCTTCAGTATAATTTCATAGGTATCTCCATTTTTACTAATAGAGCCACCCACCACGTATTGCGCTCCTATTAGGGAACCAGTTTCCACGGCACAATTACGAGACATGCAGGCTGTAAAACCACCCCACCCTTTTGATTCCATTAGAATATTTTTTGCTACATCCCTAGAAATCATCGCTACCATACCTGTTTTATCAACTTCTTTTCCAAATTCATCTGCAAGCGCCTCTGCCTCCATTTGAATAATGCCTGATCCACTGAAATCCATTACAGCAATAGTGAACATTTCACTTGTATTGATTCCCGATTGGCGTGCCTTGAGTAATGGTGGCGCATCCAGCCCCATTATTTCCCAAGCCAATACTTCCATTGTCGTTAACATTCCTTCTATTGGTCCATTGTAATTCGATCCCTTTGTTCGCTCAGTCCGAGCACTAGCAACTGAAAATAGATTCGCTTCAACAGTATATGTTGTTTTACCTGTCTTGGTGATTGAACCATTTATCACAAACTGCGCACCAAGCATTTTTCCCCATTTTTCTGCACAATTAACAGTAACACATCCACCCTGCTCTTTTGCCGCTTGCATCATGGCAAGAATGGACTCTTTTCTGTCATCAATACTAAAAAGTTTGGTCTTGGTAATTTCACTGCGAAACCTATCCGATAAAATTTTTGCTTCAGATTCTTCCATATCTGAGACTTCAAAGTCTAAGATAATAATTTTACCTTTGTTCTCTTGCGTGAGGACTACTGAACAGACCGCAATGGTGAGAAAAGCTGTTTTGAGTATTCTAATCAATTTGGTGTTTCTTAAACAGTTATGCTTAGTCGATAACCTTACGAAAATTAATCCAATTCAGTTTAGATATAAAAATAACTTTTTCCTTATACTTTAATTGAATTAAAAACCAATAACATAAAAGATTTGGAAGACGGGTAAATTTTTAATGCTCAATTTTGGTCCAATTACATTGGACTTCTCCAATTTCCAATTTTTGCGACTATAAAAGTTTCGATAATAGCCAAGGCGACCTTCGATAGACATTGACGAGGTTAAATAATATCTGCCTCCAATCATACTGGAAAAACCCAGCCAGTTTTTGTACATAACGCCTTCAACGGTCAAACTTATATTATCATTATCTTCATCTAATTTTTTTAAAAATGAATCCCAGTCAGCGGATGAAGCACTGGCAGTAAGCTTAATTTGACCCGTATTCAACATGGGCGCGAGCATAAAATTAAATTCCACCCGTTCCCATGGAAAATAAAATGTTTCAATGCTTAATTCGCGAAAGGTAATTGTCCGGAAATAATTGGATTCACCAATCGTACCCGAATGAAAAGAAAAGGATTGACTGTATCCAACCCTGGCATTGGGATAAAACATATATTTAACGCCCCAATCCAATAACAAATTTCTATCTAATAAATTCATTTTAGGAATAATAGAATTAGAGTCTGGATCAATGCCAATCAGGCCGGGATTATAAAAACCAGTTCCCAAATAAAAAGAGATTTTAGGTGGTGATGAAATAAAACTAGGTTGTGCTGAGACACAAGACAGCAAGCTAAATAAAACGATTATTTTTATAATGCTTTTCATGTGCAGCACTAATACTTGGGCCCAGAACAAATGTTAATTTGACTCATCATAAGATCAAAAAAATGGTATAGGCGTATATTTGGCAGAGAATTGCCGAGGATGGTGTGGCTATTTGGGAGTTTTTTACTCATAATGGTATGTGGCGCAATACCGTTCTTTGTTTGCTCCTCAAACAAAGAAATTCCGCATTTATTTACTTCAAGTGGAATTTCAGGCTATTAGTGTAAACTATACAATAACTATTATTAATATGATTTTAACCTGAAAATTCAATGATAATTATTAATTTTAAACAATGAATTTTCGTATCTCGAAAGTACTACCCCCCCTATTCTTTCTATTTTCTTTATGTTTTACACAAACAAATCCATTGTTTAACATTAAAGGTAAAGCGGCCTTTGCAAAAGATAATCCAATCCCAAATACAGAAATAATGCTACTGGACACGTTGGGAAAGATGATTCAGAAAACAAGATCATCAAAAAAATTCTTAAAAAAATATGGAGGAGGAAAATTCAAATTTGAAAATGTACCCAGTGGCGAATATATCATCACTGTCGATTTTCAGACGGAGAATAAAATAAAAAAACGTATTTCCCTAGATGATAGTAATCTTAACGTTGGAACTATTTACAATATACTGCCATTCCCAAAATACAAAATCGCCAACTATCCCATCCCTGACCCTATTTATATGAGACCAATTCCGACAGACCCCGTTCCTGGCGACACAATAAATATAAGACATATACTGGTACAGCTTGACGGAATCGCCAATACGGTCATCGTAGATTCCATCATTCAAGATACAGTCTATTTTATTCATGCTAATAGCCTTGATCATGATACATTGGAACTGGATCAAGTCTATTTGATCTATAACCATTTTGGCAAAATCATCCACCACTCAAGATCTTTGAGAGACCGTATGAGAGATCTACAAAAGAGAGACGGCTATATTCTTTTTCATAATGGGGACAGTTTAGAATATAACAATATTTATTTTGCACCACCGGGCATTGAAGTAGCCACATTCCATGAAATAGATTCGACTATGATAGCAAAATACCACTCTTTATATGACATATATAAAATCAGATCAGGGCCATCCTATTTAGGATATTCGGTAAGAAAAGGATTCACAACAGGTCTTATTACCATTGGTACTATTATGGGCATACAAATGATCCAATCAAAATCATTTGGTCCGATATTAAAGCTTTATTCGCCGGACTTTTCCCCTATAAGAAAAGAAACAGGTCAATACTATTATCCCATGATTACTTCACTTTCTTTTTTTGCGATTGGCCGGATCGCATATGATTTGTATAAAGACCGCCGTACAAATTATATTTTACCTGTACATGAAAATGATCCTTTTCCCAAAAATATGTTTGTTTTTTCATTCCCGGAGTGGATCTGGAAAAAATCACAACCCATCGTGAGACCAATCATGAACAGCAAACCAGTGAAATGGTGGAAAAATAGAAAATTAAGAAAACTGCAGAAACAAGCGGCTAAATAGAAATTCGCTTCCTGCTCAGTGCTGTATTACCAGATAGATTCAATTAAAGCGAACCAGATAAAGCCTGGATCGCCGCAAGCAAAGTTGCAGGATCATCCGAATGAGGTGCATTAGCCGGGTCCAATATATCCATTTCAGCTGCCGATTTTGCGAATTGCCCAGTACTGAAATAAGATTGGATTAATGCCATGCGAACATCTTTATAGTCTACTGATGTTTTATGAGAAAATTGATAAGCATCCTCAAGGTCAAGCAGGTCAATAGCTGCTTGAATTGAACTGGTATAATCATGAATTAACCTAGCAGATATGGCTTTACCTGCTAACGCATCTAGACGAGCATCATCTGAAATCGAAGTATTATAGCTTTCCAAAGCTTTACTAAAATCGATGTGACCATTACCATAATTACGGGAGAATGTTAATGCCCATCCTCGCCCAACTAACGCTTCAGCATGGATATTATCATAAGTCGTATGCAGCGCTGCCATGAAAATCGCTTCTTGAAATTTTAATATACTACTGTTGTAATTACCACTTTCAAAGGTTTCCCATCCCTCTGTAATCAGAGTATTTATTTCAGTTGTTTTATCCATAATCCCGGAAAGAATTACCGATAATGGATTATTCTGCACTGTACTATTATGATTGATTGTAATTCTTGCATTCAAACTAGTAGATGTTGGAGAATACCGGATTGGTATCACTACCGATTGCCCTGGAGGAACAACATGACTGGAAGCGCCGTCAACAACTGAAAATTCGCTTGATGAAAAGGAAAAACTGATTTCAAGATCAAATCCTGAACTGGCACTGTTTGTCATTGTTAGGTCTAAATCTTTATTGTCCCCTTCTTTTACTAGACCAAAATCAAGCTTATTGGGCAAATATGTGAACGAAACTGGTGCAGCTCCTTCTCCATAAATATACATTTCATGAAAAGAATCCTCGTCATTGGAAACCACTAATTTTGCCGAAGATTGTTCAACTCCAGTCGGGCGAAAAGTAATATAGATCTCCTTGGACTCATTCTTTTGTAAAGTGATCACACCACTGAAATCCATGGTAAACTTCGGGGAATCCATGATGACAACATTTCCTTCAAATGCGCCCGTGGATTCTTCAGAATTTTTTATACGAATTTTCTGTGAAGCAATTTGGTTAGCCTCCACTTTCCCAAAGTTGAGTTCACCTGGCTCAAAAACAATCTCATAATTAGGATCAACCTTATCCTCACAGGCAATAATTGCCAGGAGAAATGACAAAATTAAAAATGTAATTTTCCGTATCATTATCGAGAAAGCACCATTTTCTTAGTTTGGAAAAAACCATTGGAAGAAATTCTGAAAAAATAAACACCACTCACAGCCGATGACCCTATGGCATTATTTCCATCCCATAAAACATCGTAACGTCCTGCAGGCTGATACTGATTAACTAAACGTATGAGTTCTCTTCCCAATATATCATAAATCACTAAAGATACATGTCCACCTTTAGGAATATCATAATGGATCATTGTTTCTGGGTTAAACGGGTTGGGGTAATTTTGATACAGACTGTATTCCGTTGGCAATATATCTTCTTCAGATATCGCTAATGGACTTCCACTTCCACGGGGAATTAATGTATAATGTCCTAAATGGGTCCCTATTCCTTCCATTTGCCTGCCATCAAGTGAAAGGGTTGAATGCAATTCTCTCCATACATCGCCATCCCAATAACCAATGGATATCGTTTCCGGATCAAGAGTACCTGTGTCCATTGATATTTTTGCACCTTTTTCTAAATTTCTGCCCACAGGGCTCGTAGTATATATTGGATGTATCTGATCGACTAGGGCTGTACGCATTTTAGCGGTTGCCGGACTGTTGTCATTATTACCCACAATAACATAGCCGTCTTCAGCGAGGCTATTTTCCGGCATATCTATATGGTAATTACCATCCCGTGAAGCAATATCACCACCTACTCTTGCCAGGATGTAATTCACATTGTAAGTGAAGGTAGTATCCATATTGGTTCTGCCATATCGCATTGTGCCTTTGACATTAATATCAAGTGCACCCGAAGCATGTATCTGATAATTATCAGTCACCAATATCGAATCGTTTCCTGCCATGATATGTGTATCTAAAATTTCTTCATAGCCTGCATTTTTTGTTGTGACAGTCATATGATCCGAACCTAACATCGAGTTTCCAATAATAAATAAGTTCAATTCATCAGTAAAAACTGGATTCTGCATAAATCCTGCCGTTAGATGTGGCAGAGTGTTATCTGCAATATAAAATGATGTTCGAAATAAATAATTCCAGCCACTAAGCGATTCACCTCCTATAGAAAACTGAGACAATTCATCTAACGTTCCTCCATCATTATAGTTAAAGGCATACGTATAATTTTCATCATTTACATGATGGTCCATTCCGAAATAAGTACCAACTGTGTCGTCTTCTACAACGCCAATAACGATCGGGCCAAGATTCGATAATTCATCTTTAAAAGGTGTCATATCGATAATGGTCCAGTCTCCTGTGAGTGAAGCGCGTTGGGTTGACCAGTATAGCGGCGTCATCACATCACGAATATTTCCATCATCATCCAAAATTTCCCAGACGTGAATATTAAAATCTTTATCTGCTGTAGATGGTGTAGTAGATCCAGAAAACTCTTGATCAAATCCAAATACAATCTTGATTTCTACTAACTGGTTAATTGTCATTTTTGGATCAAATTTTACTCCCCATCCCCATCCAGTACTGTTATTACCCCAGCCAAGAAAACCAAACTGACCACCGTCTGAGGTAGTAAATAAATCTAATTCTCCATCATCATGAGCGATTTCTTCGAAACCGGTCCAACCAGATGCATCGGTTCCAGTGGATACATAGTCATATTTCAGACTGAAACTTTCCTGGTTCACAATAATAAATAAAGCGCTTCTCACTTTCAAACTGTCATGAACACCATCATTATCATAATCTAGTTCGTAATGATAAACGAGATGATTCACATCATTAGATAGTGTATTGACTACAGCAGAAGAATCATTGTACTCAATTGAACGAATATAAGGCGTACCACTGCTGGCAGCTGAAAATGTGATTTCCATGGAATCAGCGGATGATTCATAGGCAATATAATTTGATCCATAGTCTTGTACTGTATTTCCAGTGGATTCCACATTTCCAGATAAATGCTTTGCTGTATACCTTGCACGCATTGGCATCCAAAGATCATATCCATATTTGGAATTCATAGATTTATTATCCAGATAATTGGCCGTAAACCAATCTACCAGCCATTCGGTATGTGTTTGGCCAACATTATGATTTCTGAGCAATTGGTCAAACGCCTGCCAACCCCTCAATGCATTCGTACCTGCATTTAATGTGATAAATTCTTTGATTGCCCCATCCCCTAATTGTTCAACGAAATAAACCGAGAATAAGGACGCCATGGAATAATGAGCGGCATCTGAATCCCAATTCCATCCAATTTGATCCGCCTGATTTAAATAATGGGCATGAGAGATATAGTCACCCCCGCAAATTATGGTTGCTAGTTCACTCAAACCTTCGTTGAACTGAACAGTTTCATATTGATCATAATTATAATGGATCACATGTTGAAGTTCATGAGATAAAGTACCTTGCGTATATGAAATACTTGCGTAGGTATCCAAATAAACAATATCGCGACGATTACTTCCCGTTTGATTTGTTTGATCCAAAGGATAAAAATAACCACCAGCCCCAGAATAAATATCGGCAAAGAGAAAGTCTACAATTCCATCACCATCATAGTTTGGCGGTGAACCAAAATATTCCAATTCTAAATCATAAATTCCTTTCGATGTATTTCTTGATCCAGCAGGGGTTTCTTGTTCCAGAAGTTTTATATATGACGTTGCCAAAGCAGTAGAAATATTTGTGGCATTTTCTATTTCCGCCGTATCGGCCCATATGGCAGTGTGATCACCTTTGGCTAACAGTTCTGCCACTATCTCTTCACTTTTGGTTCCCCCTGAACCATCATCTACCATGACCCAAAATTTTTCAAGGTCACCAATTTGTGCTGCTTTTTTTCGTGCTGGGGGAATTTGCATTCGACGATAAATTTCCGGATACTCATTTTTCATTTTTTCCATATGATTTTGGATGAATGAATCAGTAAGTCCAGGCACTGCGCATAGGGGTATCTCTGGTAATTGATCTATATAATCAATTGGTCCCGATTGAATTGTTCCTCGAGTTAACTGTGCAGATAATAAGCCAACCGAAAGAAACAAAAGATATTGAAGGATATTCTTAAACAAGTTTGCTACAAATGATATTTTAAATTAGGAAAAAATAATCCTTGAAGATAGTGGAATTACTGATCTGCCTTCCGGGGAAGCCTCTCATCCATGTCTGCTACCACATACGCCATAACTGCCATGGTGGCCACACATCTGTTAAATTCGTCCCGATCCAGTTTATCCCAAGTATCAGCATTAGTGTGGTGGTACCAAAAATATTTGCTGCCATCTACTCTTAGGCCCATGCCTGGTACTCCCTCGCGCATAATGGGGCCAATATCGGCACCTCCTCCGCCCTTGGTGATTTTTCCCGATTCAATTGGGGATAAAAGGCTGCCAATATCCGTGATCATATCAAAAGCCTCATCCGAACCGCTAAAACCAAAACCGCTTGGTTTAAACACTCCGCCATCCGATTCAATTGCCAAAATATGGTTATCCAATTCATCCTTGTGTGCATCCCGGTATGCATTTCCACCCCGCAAACCGTTTTCTTCATTAGTCCATAAAACAACCCGTACTGTTCGGCGTGGCGTAAGACCCAAATCTTTCATCAACTTCACGGCTTGCCAGGCCGCCACACAGCCGCCTCCGTCATCCATGGCGCCCTGTCCCACATCCCATGAGTCTATATGACCACCCATCACTATAACTTCATCAGGATATTCACTTCCCCTTATTTCCGCAACCGCATTTCTCGATGGTACATCCTCTTCGTAGCGGCCTTCCATCTTTAAGTTAACAGTAACAGTCTGACCCCGGTTTACCATGCGCCCAATCATAGCGGCATCTTCAACTGTAATAGCGGCATGCGGTATTTTACGTATTCCTTCTTCATATCGGCTGTTACCGGTATGAGGAGTATTCATTGAATAAGGACCAACAGATCGAATTATACTGGCTACCGCACCGGCTTTCGATGCTGCAACTGC
>Ga0209228_1001416_pt1 | contig 11982 bp, 10 predicted proteins | sample METZYME_3_150m_FD_187547 | JGI IMG/M metagenome (GOLD analysis project Ga0209228, IMG submission 187547) | Marine microbial communities from oxygen minimum zone in mesopelagic equatorial Pacific - METZYME_3_150m (SPAdes) (version 2) | ecosystem: Environmental > Aquatic > Marine > Oceanic...
CGATGAAATGTCTTCTTTTTATGCACAAGAATCTGTTCACCGAAAAGAACATCAAAAATACAACGAACTTCTCTGCAAGCTCAGGGGGTATGATCTAGAACACTTAACGAAGTCACAAGTCAAAAGACACCAATATAGATATGCCCAATTAAACCCTTACCAAAGGCTTGCATCAACTGTTGCAGCAGAGCATCTAACTGCAATTTTTGCAAATGATCTGTTGAGAGATAAAGATCACTTTGGGCTTTCCGGAAAAGAAGTTACTAAGCTCTGGTATTGGCATGCATTGGAAGAAACTGAACACAAAGCAGTCGCATTTGATGTTTACGAGGCCGTTGGGGGATCTCTCAAAATGCGAAGAAGAGCATTGCTTCTTGCTTCTTACTTTATCCTTAAAGATACATTCAGAGGGATATTCATTATGTTAAAACAGGATGGGCAACTTATAAAAATTAGAACTTTGATAGATGCAGTTAACTTTTTATTCATAAAACCTGGCGTCTTAAGAAAGGCATTTATCCCTTGGTTGCAATTCTTTAGGAAAGATTTTCACCCTTGGCAAACAGATAATCGTGACATGATTACGCAATGGGAAGACTCTATTCCAATTAAAAATTAATCACCCAACTTTTTGACACTTGGCTAAATGTCTGATTAGATTGAATAGCTTAGAGATAAGTATATTAATAAATAAGTTATTTTTTTTTAGGGGAAAAATATGAACATGATTAAAAGATACATACGCGATTTTACCGGTATTGCCATTGGTTTGATCGGTTTAGGTGTTGTTGCTGGGGTTGTTTTTGGCGATGTCCCTTTTGTGGGAGCAATCTCTAACAGCTTTACAGCCACTGTATCTGCTTTGGGAGATGCAGGAGCAGTTGGTGTATTAGTTTTAGCAATATTGGTTGCTGTTTCAGACTAATTTAACCATATAAATAAATTAAAAGAGCCCTGCATAGGGCTCTTTTTTTAACTTTTTAAAGAAGTTCTTATGACTTGAGACTCAAAAGTTATAGGATTAAATTAAAAATAAATATTTTAGTGAAAAAAAATGGATATTAGTAAACCACAGCGTTATTTAGGAGAAGTTGATATAGGAGCATTGAGTCAATGCATCCTTTCACAAGACGCAAGCGCTTGGAAAGAACAATTAATTCGTCAGCAAAGCTATGAGGTTCACAAAGATACTGAGTCAATTGTAATGTTGTTTTGTGATGAAACATGGCCAGATGGTGATGTTCATCGTGAGGTAGGCTGGGATCGACTAGCCAATGATGCAATGCCACTAATTGATCATATTATTGAGACATATTATAACTCTGGGGGTATTGTTTTAAGAGCAATGGCAGCTAAATTAAAGGCCGGCGGTAGAATCAATCCTCATGTAGATGCTCTTCAATCCTTTCACATGGGACATCGTATTCATCTACCAATAACGACGAATGAATCTGTTAGATTCATGATTGAGGGCAAACCATACCGATTTGATGTAGGCAATGCCTATGAAATTAATAATCAGAAATCTCATAGCGTCATGAACCTGAGTAAAGAAGATCGTATTTCATTTATTTTTGATTATGTTCCATATGATTTAATCAAAAATCTATAAAATCAAAGCATTAACATGAACCAATCAAATAATGTCAAAGAACAAAGTATTGCTCAAACAATTGGTTTCCTCCGTTCTAACAGGCCATTGAGAGCTGAGGAGCTTTGCCGTGATTATTTAATTCAAAACCCTGGATGTACTGAACATTTAAGATTACTCAGTCATGCATTGATGAAACAAAATCGTTATTTAGATGCAGAGGAAAAACTGCGTTTCGCTATCTCGTTGTCACCCAATTACCCCCAATTGCATGAAGACCTTGGTAGTGTCTTTGCGATGCAATCTCGTTTTGAAGAAGCCATCCCTGAATTTGAAAGAGCTATAAAATTACAACCTTCATTGCCATTGGTACATAAAAAATTAGGGCATGCATTAGCAGCAGTAGGCCGAGGTAAAGAGGCTGATGAAGAATTCCAAACATACATAGACAGTGACCCAAATAGAGAAGCTGTGATGAAAGCAGCAGATCTTTTGAGTGAAGAAAAAATTGAGGAAGCAATTTCTAACTTACAGGATATTCTTAAGAAAACACCCAATGATGTAAATGCAATGAGGTATCTAGCTCGTGCATATCGGCAAGGTGAAAAGAATTTACAAGATGCAGAAGCATTACTTAGAACCGCTGTTCAACAAGCTCCGGATTTTACACCTGGATGGTTTGATCTAGCCTCATTATTAATGAGGGATAAAATAATGGAAGCTATCGATGCTTATGAAAAAGTAATACAACTTGACCCAGAAAATGCTGCTGCTTGGGGTGGTCTTGGTAGCGCATACGGTCTTGCAATGTACCCTGACAAAAGCGCTGAAGCTTATGCAAAATCTATTGAACTTAAACCTGATATTCCAAATGTTTTGATGGGACATGGTCATGCCCTTAAAACACTAGGTAATCAAACTGGAGCTTTAGAGTCTTATCGAACAGCAATCAAAAATAAACCAGACTTTGGTGAAGTCTATTGGAGCATGGCTAACTTGAAAATATTTGAGTTTAAAGACGAAGAAGTTGACGCTATGTTGGATCAATTAACACAAGAGAATCTTTCAAAAAATGAAGAAATTCATTTTCGCTTTGCTTTGGGTAAAGCTTTTGAAGACAAAAAAGATTATCCACAAGCTTGGCACTATTATCATACTGGTAACCAAGAACAAAGAACGACAGTTGATCATTTCCCAGTTGAAATGGAAATGCGTCATAATCTAATCAAAGAGATTTTCAATAAAGATTTTTTGAAAGAACGTTCTAACTTTGGTTATGACTGTCCTGATCCAATACTAATTGTAGGTCTACCAAGATCTGGTTCTACTTTGATTGAGCAAATACTAGCTAGTCATAGCCAAGTTGAGGGAACATCAGAGTTGCCTATATTGGGTAATATTGCAGAATCTATAGGACAGCATCGAACTGATCGTACCCGATACCCAAAGGCAGTAGTTGATCTTCGTAAAAAAGATTGGCGTGCTTATGGTCAGCAATATATCGATGAAGCACAGCGACACCGCATCACAAATAAACCTTTTTTTACTGATAAATTACCTAACAATTTTCCTCTAATTGGACTGTTAAGCTTAATATTACCCAAGGCTAAAGTGATTAATGCAAGACGTCACCCTTTTGATAGTTGCCTGGGTGGCTATAAACAGTTATTCAGTAAAGGTCAAAATTTCACTTATGACATGCTTGATTTAGCACACTACTATCAACAATACGATGCAATGATTAAGCATTGGCATCAAGTGCTACCAGGTAAAATTTTGGATGTTCATTACGAAGAAACAGTCGACGATTTAGAGACCCAAGTCAAACGTATTTTAGACTTTTGTGAATTACCATTTGAACAAAGTTGTATTGATTTTCATCAAACAGAACGTGCCATTAAAACAGCAAGTTCTGAACAGGTGAGACAGCCTATTTATAAGGGAGCGCTCGGGACTTGGCGACGCTATGAACAATTTTTAGAACTATGGCAAGAACAACTTAGCGACATAATCGAGGAATTACCTGAAGTTTCAAAGAATGCTGGTTTGTAAATTTAGATAATTACAGTAACCATTAAAAGAGAAATTCTCTAATCATTGATCAGATTTTAAGTTCTCTTTCAGAAATTAAGATCCCATTTTCGTCTGCGTAACACCAATTACCTGGATTTATCGTGATTTCATTAATGCTAATTTCAACATCCTTATCACCCTGATCTTTTTTCTCACTTTTTCTTGGACATGATCCCATTGCCATCACTCCGATCTCAATGTTCCGAAGTATCTCAATATCTCTGACATAACCATTGATGATAATTCCAGACCAGCCATTATTTTTTGCCATTTGGGCCAGTAGATCACCCAATAGTGCACAATGTTTTGATCTCCCACCATCCACAATCAAGACTTCTGAGTCAGATGGTTTACTGAGTACTTTTTTAACAAAACTATTGTCTTCAAAACAGTTTACTGTCTTGACTCTCCCATGAAATGCTTTTTCGCCGCCAAAATGTTGAAAATTAATCAGAGTCTTTAGGTCTGGATATGAATCAATAATGTCAGGTGTTGATAGCATTTATTAATATTATCAAATGTTTTTCTTTTGTGGAGGATACGATGGCATTTAAGGATTATAAATTATTCATGTTGTAGAAGGTGGATTGGGTACTAATTCTTATTCAAAGTGATTTTGGCTTTTTACCTCACTTTTTTGCCTTTTCAATTAAAAGGCCAGACTTCTAATCCATGTATGGCATTACGAACATCATTACTTAATTGAACAGAAACCAGAGTCTTATTTTGAGCTAAATCATACAATGTAACTGTTGAGGGCGAAGCCCCTCCTGCAACCACTGAGCTAGAAATAGAACATAGTCCTCTAGCGAAACCAGGTCTGGCCAATTTTTGATCCTCTGTTTTATGTGTCAGCTTATCAGGGTTATACTTTGGCACAGCCATTGCACGATCTTCCTCACCTTCACCTCTCCCAGTGTAACGAAGCACATCATCTTTAGAATCATTAAATAAAACCCCATCTCTAAAAGGTTGTGCATTATGGGTTCCGGGTGGTAATTCCACAGCCATATTGATGGCTTTGCCATTAAAATGAAGCATCCCTTTTGACCTTAAACCAGAAATGTACATCCCATGAGTATTACAAACCACATTATTAAGATGCAATTTATTTAACATCAGAGGTCCATCCTCTCCTAAAGGATCAAACACCGAGGGTTTGAATTTAACTCCCATTGTTTGTATGTACATGCCCCAATTAAAGCAATGTTTATCTAAGTCAAAGCCTAAGATGCTGTCAAAACCAGTTGAGGTAAGGTAGAGGGTGCGATCAAATACAGCAATTTCATGACAATGTTTTAAATAAGGATTGCGCCAAGATTCTATTAATTGGAAGTCAGGTGTGTATGCAAACAACTCATCACTGGCAGCAATAAAAACTCGTTCTCGATCGAAAGCTATTCCTCTCAAGCCTCGATCCCAACCTCGTCCTTGCCAATCAATACCTGAGGTATTCCAATCAATTGTTTGATTGACGCCCTGATTTTTAAAGTCAATAAGGTAGACTCCACCATGACTCTGGCCTTGTTGTGCGCCTCGAACCACAGAACTGGCAATAAGCTTAACCATGTTTGCTTATCCAGCAGCGATATAAACGCTATCTACCGAAGCTTTTTCTTGCAACTAACCAGGTAGTTCTAGGTTGAGCTAAACTTCTCACATTACGCTGTGAATTAGTACCAAATAAGTCTGTATAATTATTGGCATTGGTATTAACAAAACTATAGGTTGCTTGATCAAAAACATTATCTATATATAGAGAAACATTCCAACCATCACCTAGATTGTCCAGCCCGATAGAGAGATTACTATTATCATGCGATGGTGAAATACCATTGGTATCATTTTGGATGATGTTATAAGTTCTATTCCAAGATTCCGACTGATAGCTGATACCGTAATACACCCATAAATCACCACCAGCAACATCTGGCTGCTCATAAGTAATGCCCAAATAACCTTTTCTTTCAGGAGAGTTTGGCATAATCATATTGTCACGATAAACAGAGCCCGATGGTGAGGTATATTCCTGAGTAAATTTAGCATCAGTAAATATTGCACTACCGCTGATATTAAGGTTTTCTGTAATTTGGTACTTGATATCCACTTCAAGTCCTGATGATTCACCTGTCCCAGCATTAACAGTGCCGCCAACCCACCAGGGGCCAACACCGCCCCAATGAGCAATTTGCATGTCAGTCCATTCCATTAAGAAATACTGGGCATTAACCTGTAATCGATTGTCCTTCCAATTACTTTTGATTCCAATTTCATAATTATCCATGTAGTCCGCATCAAATGTTTCTCCAACCTGACCAGTAGCAGCTGCACGCGGGGAGTTAACTCCACCTATTTTGTACCCTTGACTAAATAATGCATAAACCATCTTATCGTCATCAATGGTATAGGTAGCACTAAACTTATAAAGAGTATCATCAGACTTACCCAAGCTGTACATGCTTCCGTTCGCTTCAATTCCACCGCCAGCAAATGGGGGCAGCCCCTCTGGGAAAGCATCTCTGTTGCGTGTTTCACGTTCAAATTCAGACCAACGTATTCCTGCACCCAGGGTTAGTTGATCAGTCACATCGTAACTGAATTCTCCAAAGAGAGCGGTCTGTTCAACAGAGCGTTTAAAAGTATCAGTGTAACTAAGAGTGGTGTTAATAGGACAACTCACAAAGTCATAATAATTAGCATAGTAACAAGCCCAATAATTTGCATAATAAGCAGCCCCAGTAGACATGTAGTCAGGATGTTCAGTGCCATAATACCATTCATCATAGACGTCTTCCCAATACCCCCCAACCATCCATTGGAGTTTGCTGTCACCTTTAGAAACCAATCTAACTTCAGCTGCTTGTCGCTCTTGATATTGATCATTGAAAGTTAAAGCAATTGTGTAACCAGTGTCATATAAACCATAACCATAATATGCATCTTTCCATTGGGTGTAGGCATGATTGTCCCACTCATACACTATGTCTCGATCATAAGTCGTAACCGTAGCAGATAAGTCAGCAAACCCTAGGTCACCTTTCAATGTCAGAGCAGAAGATTGCCAATCATCGTCTCGCATTTCTTTGATGAATCGGGTTATTTTGTAGTCCCCTAAGCTAGGATCCGTGTCCCAACTTCCCAAAAGTTCACTGTTTTCAGTTACATGACTTAATAATGCCGACCAATCCTCAGAAATATTCCATAAGAAAGCAACGCGCCCACCAGTTACATCATAAGTATTAAAGTCATCTTCAACAATGGCTTCATTATCATAGCTTCCACTAAAGCTGCTGCCGTATACATTATCAACGAAGCCCCCATCGCTAGAGGTATAACCTACAACTCGCATGCTTAAAACATCATCGACCAGTGGTATATTCACATGGCCATTCACATCAAAGCTGCTATCGCCATTTTTTATTGTTCCGAAGGAAGTTTCAACCTGGCCATAGTATCCAGTATGATCGGGTTTATTGGTAATCATTCGAAGTGTTCCTGACTGAGATGTAGAACCAAACAAAGTTCCTTGAGGACCAGGTAGCGCTTCAACTCTTTCCAAGTCTATAGCTCGAACACTCACTTGTTGTGAACTGGTTGTCATTGGTTGCTCATCAAGGTATAAAGCCACAGAAGCATCCACATACCAAGTGTATGCATCTTGTGTGATTCCCCTCATTACCAAATCATTTTGACCAGGTCGTTCAGCTGTCAGGACGACACTTGGCAAAGCTTTAACATAGTCCGCCATACTTTTGATTCCCATCTTCTCAATATCTTCATTCGATAGAGCCATGATCGATTGCCCGACATCTTGTAGATTTAGTTCACGTTTGGTGGCAGTAACTATAATTTCTTCAAGTGCAACAGAGCTTGCATCTTGAGCCATTAGATTTGGAGGAGCATTGATTACTGGTACTGATAATGCAGTTGCTACTGCAGCAGCGACAGCCTTGTTAGGTTTGCGGTTACTCATTATTTCCCCTTATATAAATAACAGACATTTTAGCCATTATTATGATTACTATTATCATGCCAATTGAAATACAAGATAGCAAAAAATAATTTATATTTTTTCAGTTAATTTAACTATCAGTACTTAATGATAGATTTGATGGAACTTGGGATATTCTGGTATAAAGAATCCATGAATGAAAAAAAAACAACTAAGCAAGGCCTCTATGAATATTATTATGAAGACGAATACTCTGACCAAGTCAAATGGAGAGGACATTATCAAGATGGTTTAAAACATGGTCTAGTCGAAGCATTTCATTGGAAAAACGGATATCTTCTTCGCAAAGAACACTGGAAAGAGGGAAAGGAGGAAGGCGTATGGGAGCAATTTGATCAAGAAACAGGAAAGCTTACCAATAGAGCAAATTTTTTAAAAGGCAAACAAACAAGTGCCGAATGGTTCTTTGAAAACGGCCAAGTGGAGATAAGAGGAGAGTTTAAGAATAATGCACAAGATGGCCTATGGGAATACTTCGATAAGCATGGTCAATTAGCCTACAAAGGCCAATTTAAAAAAGGTAAAGAGAATGGTCTATGGCAAGGATTTCATGAAAATGGTGTGCTGCTGTATTCAGGAAATATGTTAAATGGTGAATCTGAAGGACTTTTTGAATGGTTCCATGACAATGGACAATTACAACGTCGAGGCAAACATAAACAAGGGCAACTCACTGGTCTATGGGAATACTTTGATACAAAGGGTCAGCTAATAGAAACAAAAGTATTTAAAAATGGAATAGAGGTAAACTCTAAAAAGTAACTCGTTACTAAATTTCTTCCCGATAGTTAATCAATACTCAAAGGTTCAAAAAGACTTGTAACACAAATAAAAGAACCTCCAAAACAGGGCTCTTTTTTAATCAAATTGTTCTCTTTCTGTGGAATCTGCCAATGCAGCGACACTTTCTGCACCAACTGTTTGACTGATTGCATCAAAATAACCTACTCCAACTTCTGCTTGATGCTTCACTGTTGTAAATCCATATTGCTGGTAATCTAACTCTTTCTGCTGTAGATCACTGAATGCCAACATACCATTCTTTTTATACTCTTTCGCAAAATCAAATACAGCGAAGTTGGTTGTATGAAAACCAGCAAGGGTTATGAATTGGAATTTAAAACCCATTTCTCCTAATTCTTTTTGAAACTGAGCTAATTCAGTCTCTGAAGGAATATGCTGCTTCCAGTTAAAGCTTGGGGAACAATTATATGCTAGCAGTTGTTCTGGGTGAGCCCCGAGAACTGCGTCAGCAAATCGCTGTGCATCCTTTAAGCAAGGTTTTGATGTTTCACACCAAACTAAATCTGCATATTCTGCAAATGCCTGCCCTCGTTCACAACCCATTTCCAGTCCTCCTGAGATTTGATAAAAACCCTCTGATGTCCTTTCACCTGTCATGAATTTCCGATCTATTTCATCGACATCCGTTAAAAGAAGTCTTGCGGCTTCTGCATCGGTTCTCGCTATGATTACAGTATCTGTTTCAGCGACATCAGCAGCAAGTCTCGCTGCATTTAGATTCCTGATTGCTTGACTTGTGGATACTAAAACCTTTCCACCGAGATGCCCGCACTTCTTTTCTGCCGACAATTGATCTTCATAGTGAACAGCCGAGGCTCCAGCTTCAATGAGATTGCGAGCTAATTCATACGCATTCAAAGCACCTCCGAAACCAGCTTCTGCATCAGCAATGATTGGAGCAAAATAGAATCCTTCTCTGCCTTCTTGAACCTGGATTTGGTCCTGGCGTCGAAAAGCATTATTGATATTTCGAACGGCATTGGGAACAGAATCAACAGAATAAAGACTTTGATCTGGGTAAACCTCATTATTGCTATTTGCTGCAGCTGCAACTTGCCAACCTGATACATAAATAGCCTTGAGACCAGCCTTTACATGTTGAACAGCTTGCTGGCCATTATATGCCCCAAAAGTATGCACATAAGGTTCAGTCTCAAAGAGCTTTCGCAATTGTTTTGCGCCTATTTTGGCCAATGTAGACTCGACCTTGACAGAGCCCTGAAGAGCCTTAACTTGATCGGTAGAATAATTTCTTTTATTGCCCACGCTTTTCTCCTAAAGTATTGATAAGTAGTTAAATTTATTCATCATTTTCCTTATTCAGTTTCGCTATCACTGATTTGAATATCAATGACGTCTTCTCCATAAATCAACAAATCAAGAGTTTCTGATTCTGATAGAGGTTTAATAACACCTTTAATTTTTTCATTGTGTTTAGTGGTTTGCAGATCTTGATTTTGCTTTTTCATGATAATTTCCTTAAATAAGCTCGTAGGCTGGAAGTGTTAAGAATTCGTCAAACTCTAAATTAGTTGACATGTTTTTGAACAAATCAATTGCTGAATCAAGATTAGACTGGTTATAACTTGCATTACCTCTTTGTTGAGCTAACTGATTCATTTCCTCGTCGACAATAGATATAAATAGTTCCTCATCTATAATTTGACCAGTATCAGCTAGTTTTGACCTGTGCTTGATCCATTGCCAAATTTGTGATCTTGATATCTCAGCAGTTGCAGCATCCTCCATTAAATTGTATATGGGCACACAGCCATTACCTGAAAGCCAAGCCTCGATATATTGGACGCCAACCCTAATATTCTCTCTTAAGCCATCTTCAGTAATTGAGCCACTGGGAGTTTTAAGTAGATCATTAGCTGAAATATTAACATCATCTCTTTTATTGCCAATCTGATTTGGTTGATTAGCCATCACAGAATCAAATGCATCCATTGCGATTGACGATAAGCCTGGGTGAGCAATCCATGTTCCATCATGGCCAGCATTTGCTTCACGAAGTTTATCAGATTGAACTTTCGACATGGCCAGATCATTTTTTTCTGGATCATTTTTTATCGGTATTTGTGCCGCCATTCCACCCATAGCATGAACATTTCTTTTATGACAAGTTTTGATTAATTGATCCACGTAGGATTTCAGAAAATGCCTAGTCATGGAGACATCATTTCGATTGGGTAATATACATTCAGGATCATTTCTGAATTTTTTAATAAAACTGAAAATATAATCCCAACGACCGCAATTAAGTCCAGCCGAATGTTCTCTAAGTTCATACAATATTTCGTCCATTTCAAAGGCTGCCAATATTGTCTCTATAAGGACTGTTGCTTTTATAGTTCCATGAGTAATACTCAAGAAATCTTGTGCGGCAATAAAAGCATCATTCCATAATCTTGCTTCAAGATGTCCTTCAAGCTTTGGTAGATAAAAATACGGTCCACTACCATTATGTCGAAGTGACTCATGATTATTTGCAAGAAAGACAGCAAAATCAAATAACCCACCTGAAACTTCTTCTCCATCAATAAGAATATGTTTCTCATTTAAATGCCATCCTCTAGGCCTGACGATCAGGGTAGCTGTATTCTCATTTAGAGCATAACGTTTTTGGTCACTCTCCCTTATAAATTCTATTGTGCCATTTACAGCATCTCTTAAATTAATTTGACCTTGGATGATATTGCTCCACGTTGGCGAGCATGAATCTTCAAAATCAGCCATAAAGGTTTTGACAGGCGCATTAAGAGCATTGATAACCATTTTTCTGTCAACAGGTCCTGTGATTTCAACACGACGATCTTTAAGATCATCAGGAATTGGGGCTACCACCCAGTTATCGTCTCTTATGTTTTTGGTTTCATCAAGGAAACCCGGTTTTTTTCCGTCATCTAACTCAGATTGTCTATGCTTTCTTTGCTCTAATAGTTCTAATCTTCTGGTATTAAACTGACGATGCAATAACTTAACTAACTCTAAAGTGGTTGAGTTAAGAATTCCCTTTTCTTCTGCATTCAAAGCAGGAATAATTTTTATATCTTCATTCATTTAATTAAGAAATAAATTAATATTTAGTGAATTTTAAATAAATATTTATTAAAATTTCACAATAAAAATTTCACAATGTAAATTTCACAATGAGTAATTTATACAGAAAAAGTCATCTGCTTGGAGCAAAGCTAAAAAATGTGCGTAAGCTTAATAAACTTACACTTGAAGACCTTTCAGAAAGATGTAGTGGAGAAGACCCAAAAAATGCTCCTTCTGTTTCTTATCTAAGCATGATTGAAAATGGTAAACGCCTTCCTTCTGAAAATGTTCTTAACCAAATAGCGAAGGTGTTTCAAAAAGATCCTTCTTGGTTTATGGACGAGAACCTTGATATAGGCTTTAGTGAAGATGATGAATCCAAACAAAAAAGTCAAAATCTCCCTCTTGAACCAGGCTTTCTCTATAGTAAAGAATTGTTGCAAGGAGCTATCCC
>Ga0209228_1001417_pt1 | contig 11981 bp, 13 predicted proteins | sample METZYME_3_150m_FD_187547 | JGI IMG/M metagenome (GOLD analysis project Ga0209228, IMG submission 187547) | Marine microbial communities from oxygen minimum zone in mesopelagic equatorial Pacific - METZYME_3_150m (SPAdes) (version 2) | ecosystem: Environmental > Aquatic > Marine > Oceanic...
GGATCATTTATGGATAAAACGGACGGCCTCCGTGTTACTCGACGCAATTGGGACTTGCCTAGCTCTAAGTTTAAAAACTTTGGATTTCGTTGCGTAAAGAATCAAAACACTATTTCAACAGACTAATGTTTTAGTTGCAAGAAAGGTTTTTTTTAATGCTTAAACTTGCTTTCTGAAAAATAATTTCCATTCAATAGTTACAGATAAATAATCAGGCATAGAGGTGAGCTACCTGTTTTTCGTATCCGTTATATAGCCGAGTTTTATGAACTTCACCGGTTCCTAACATTTTTTCAGTTGCCTGTAACCAGCGAGGATGATTAATGGTTGGATCGACGTTAGCTTCGAAGCTATATTCTAGAGGTAAAACTGTGTTCCAAAAAGTCGGAGGTTGGTGACCGATTAATTCGATTTTTACGATGGACTTGATACTTTTGAATCCATATTTCCATGGGACTACCAATCGTATTGGGGCACCGTGTTGTTTTCTAAGAGGATGACCGTACATACCAAGAGCCATGAAAGTCAGTTCATTAATTGCTTCTTTTATGGTAAGGGCTTCTGTATAAGGCCACGGGCGCCAAAAAGCTAGTTGCCCTTGAGCTGTAAAAGGTTTGTAAAACGTGGTCATGGCAACATGCGTTGCACTAGATTTTGGTTCAACGAGATCCAGTAAAGTTTTAAGAGGAAACCCTGTCCAAGGCACCGCCATCGCCCAAGCTTCAACACAACGAAGCCGGTAAAGGCGTTCCTCAACATCCATCAACTTATACAAGTCATCAATATCAAAAGTTCGTGGTTTGTTGACGAGCCCTGTGATTTCCAGTTGCCATGGTCGAATAGATAGGACTTGGGCATGAAAAGCGGGATCACTTTTAATCTCGCTAAATTCGAAAAAATTATTGAAGCTTGCTGCGATTTTCTCCTCTGTTACGCTCCGGTCAAGAGAATACTTTGTGTTACGTTTTACGGGGTATATTTTTTCTTCAATTGCAGACCACTCAATAGGTGCATTTCGATTAGGAGTGGATCCAAAGCCGCATCCGTATAATGAAGCTGTTGCAGCAAGTGTGGCTATGGAGCTTCCCTTAATAAAATCACGTCGATTCATATAGACTGACTCGGGTGTGGCCTCGCCTTCAGCCATATTCCACGATTTAGGGAAAATAAGATTACTCATAATATAAAAAACTCCAGGAATTAATGTTCACTATCCTACCCAATCATCAATGCATTTAAGGTAATCTGAAGAACCTTGTGTAATAGGTAAAGCAATTACTTCAGGAATGTCATAGCTGTGGTTTTCAAGTATCCAATCTTTTAACATTGAAAATTTTTCTTCTTTGGTTTTTATTATGAGAAGAAGTTCTTCGTCGACGCATAATTTTTCATCCCAGAAGTAGGTCGACTGGATAGAAGGAATAGTATTAACGCAATAGGCCAGTTTTTTTTCAACTAAACCCCGACTAATTTTTTTTGCTTCTTCCGAGGAGCTTACGGTTGTAAATACAGTGATGTGGTTTTTCATAATAACTTTATTTGATCAAAGAATAACCTTTAGAATGAAAAAACCTAAAACTAGGAGAATCATAAAAACAATTGTAAAGATGTTGAAATATTTTTCTATAAGAATCTTGAAAGGTGGACCAAATTTATACATTAGTGCGGCTACAAGAAAAAATCGTGCCGATCTACTTGCAGCTGATGCCAAGATAAATGTAGGAAAATGAATTTCAAACGCTCCTGCTGACAGGGTAAATACTTTATATGGTAAGGGCGTAAAGCCAGCTGCTGCTACTGCCCAAGCATTATATTTATCATAAAGTAATCCAATTTTATCCCATTTTTCTTGAAAATGATAAAACTCTACGATGCGATTTCCTATTAGATCCATAAACTGATAGCCGATAAGGTAACCGAACATGCCTCCTAGAACAGATCCTACAGAGCAGACAAGCGCAAAACGAAGCCATCCAGCCGGTACGGCTACAACCATTGCGATCAACAAAATATCTGGGGGGATAGGAAAAAAAGAGGATTCCACGAATGAAACTATAAATAAAACAGGAAGTGCATAAGGTGTAGTTGCCCATTGCAGAACCCAATCGTAAAGTTTTCTAATTAGTTCCATTTGATTTTCATGATCCTTAATTTTGCTCTACATAAGGTTGATGGGGTCGACATCTAAAGTTAGTTTTATTTTAGAATTGGATGATTTCTTGATTTCGGGAGTTTCGTATAAACGACTTAGAACCGAATGCAATTTTCTGTGGTCATAAGAACGAAGAATAAGATGACGGCGAAAGCGGTTATTTATTTGATAAAGTGCGGCACGCGCAGGTCCCATTATTTCAATATCATTTGTTCTTTTAAGAATTCGGGTTAAAGCTTTATGAATCCTGTTTGCAAATAGCTCGCCAGCTTGCTCGTGTTCACTTTCAATTTCGACTGAAACCATTCGAGTGAAGGGAGGATATTTTAATTTTTCTCTCAATGCCAGTTCTTTTTCTGAGAACCCTCTGAAGTCATGGTCTTTTACGAAGTCAAAAACATAGTGATCCGGTAAAAGTGATTGAATGATCACTAGTCCCGGGACTTTACCTCGTCCCGCCCGTCCAGCAACTTGGGTCAATAATTGAAACGATCGTTCTGCTGATCGAAAATCAGGAATATGTAATGAAATATCTGCATAGATGACACCGACTAAAGTCACGTTGGGGAAGTCATGTCCTTTCGTTATCATTTGAGTTCCAATAAGAATATCGATTTCTCCTAAGTTCATTTTACGGTGAACTGATTCGAACGACTCGCGTCCTTTCACAGTGTCTCTATCAAGTCGATTAATTCGCGCTTCAGGAAAAAGTTTTTTTGCTTCATCTTCAAGCTTTTGCGTACCAAAGCCACTGAATCGTATAACTTCTACCCCGCAGTCTGGGCAACGGGCAGGCTTTTGTATAATAAAGTTACAGTAGTGGCACAGTAAAAGATTTTTTTTACCGTGAAAAGTAAGCGTTACACTGCAGTGAGGACATTCAAAAGCAAAGGAGCATTCTTTGCAAGAAACATAGTTAGCCGTTCCTCTTCTATTTAGAAATAGAAATGTTTGCTCTCCTCGTTTGATTCGTTCGAAAATAGCTTTTCTAAGAGAGGTAGAAAAAATAGAAAAATTCTTTTTTGTATTCATTTCCTGCTTCATATTTATGACTTTGACAATGGGAAGCATTCTATTGTGAACTCGTTTTTCAAGAGAGAGATAATGATACTTTCCCTTTTCTGCATTTTTAATCGATTCGAGGGAGGGGGTTGCTGATCCAAGAAGCACTAAGGCATTTTGCTTCTGAGCTCTTATTATTGCGCTATCCCTTGCATGGTAACGTGGGCAGGAATCCTGTTTGTAGGATGTGTCATGTTCTTCATCAATTACTATGATTCCTAAATTCTTAAATGGCGCAAAAATGGCTGAACGAGCCCCCACGGCAATAGAAACCTTTTCGTCTTGAATTTTTTTCCATTCGATAAAACGTTCTTTTTGTGTCAATCCGCTATGAAGAACCGCGACTTTATTACCAAATCGCTGGCGGAACCGTTGAGCGGTTTGCGGAGTTAGTGAAATTTCAGGAACTACCATTACGGCAGATTTATTGAGATCGAGTACGAGTTGAATGCAGCGAAGATAAATTTCCGTTTTGCCGCTTCCCGTTACTCCATGTAATAGATAAGGTTGAAAAACAGACTTCTCAAGAGACTGTTTGAGTTCTCTATAGCATTTATTTTGTTCTTTATTTAATTCGAGTGGATTTTCAGGAGTCCATTCCTCACTAAAACTTGGTTGGCTTAATCTCTTTTCTTCTTTTTTAACGGATATTTCAAGAAGTTGTTTGCTAATAAGATTTTTAAGTATTTGCGAAGATCTAGGTATTTTATTATTTAAAATAGAAATAGTAGTTTCGCCTCTGCATATAAAGTCATAAACCGCGCGTTGTTTTGGGCTTCGTTTCAGCAGTTCTTTGATTTCTTCTTTTGTGGGTGGGTTTTCTACCAGCCGGATAACCTTTTCGTATTTATACTTTAGAGAGCTTCGTGTGATTTGGCTTTCTACGCTTACCATCCCATTCTGCTTTAGTTTTAAAAGAGTGCTTGGGCTGTATTTTTTTTTAAGAGAACGGTCTAGTTGCTTTGGGGTCAATCTTTTTTTTGAACGTAAAGTTTGCAGGATATAAGTAGCTTGGGTAGACTGAGTGCCTTCTGTGAGAGCCCTAAATCCTTTTTCAGTTAGGCGCAGCTTATCTTGACTTACATCATCAAGCCCTGCAGGTAAGGCAGCTTTAATCGCTTCACCCCATGAAGAATGGTAGTAGTTAGCTATCCATCGAGTTAACGAAAGAAGTTCTCTTGAAATAATTGGTTCTAAATCTTGGACTTCTTCAATTGCTTTTAGTGGAATATTTTTTTCATTCTTGTGTGATATGCCTACAACATACCCAGTTAGTCGACGCCGACCGAATGGGACAAGTACTCGCATTCCTTTTTTAATCATTCCACTAAAATGTGGAGGGATTTCATAAGTATATGCATCCTTAAGAGGTAAATTAAAAACCACATCTGCACAAGAGAAATCAGGTTGCGGATCTGGTAGTAATTTGGCCGAATAAGATTGGAGGGTGTTCATGATGTGATTGCTATAAATTTTGTGAGATTGTACCAGAGATTTAACTTGATCTAAACTTGCATTGTAGCTTTGCTGAAGAAACCGTTGACTCCCATCCCATTTTAAATTAGTCTTACCCACTCTAATAATTAAATTTTATAATTAGTTCGAGTCGACTGACGGTTCACTGGGTCGCAGCATAAACAGGAGTATGTTATGAAAGTAGGAGATAAAATTAAAATAGAATTTGCAGGTAAGAAAAAAGACGCCTTGGTATTTAAACTCTTTCCAAGCTCTGTTTATTTAAAGGTAGATTTTGAAAGAGATAAAGGAAAAATTCTAAAACGTAAGCTTAGTCAGATCGAAAATAAAAAATCTGCTTCAGGCAAGGAAAAGAAAAAATGATTTAGAGTTGTAATTAGGTTCTTTAGCTTTTTTAACTATGAGTTTATGTTAAAAATACATTTTGATTTTGGCTTTCTTTTTGAGCGTTTCCACGTAGTTACGAGTAGCGTTCCCCACCTTATTTTTTTTAAGGGTTTTCTCAATTCGTGTTTTCGCTTTATCAAGTGGTATTGTTCCGCCTTCTTTAAGGTCAGTTAGTTTCAATATGTGGAATCCGAGACCAGTTTTAAAAACGGGGGTAACCTCGTTTATTTTCATGCCAAACGCCCTTACACTAAAAGCACCGAAGATCTGATTTTTAGTAAAATAACCCAGGTCACCACCTTTTTGGGCAAGACTATCTTGGGAATGTTTCATAGCCATTTCTTTAAAACTTGAACCATTTTTAATTTTTTTGAGAATTGATTCGATCTTTTTTCTAGCAGACTCCTCAGATTCCGTATCACCACGTTTAGCCTTTATAAGAATCATGCTTGCTCGCGCTTTTTTATCCATTTTAAATTTTTCTTTATTCTTTTCGTAGAATGACTCTATATCCTTTTTGCTGATCTTTATATCTGGAATAATTTCTTGATCTATCACTTGTTGCATTAAAAGATCTATTTTAAGCTCCTTCTTATATTGCTTAAGGCTTAATTTTCTGTTTTTCAATTCATGCTCAAAAATAGCATCAGATTTAAAAGATGACTTAACCGCTTTTATTTTTCGGTTTAGAGTTTCTTCAGAAACGTTAGCTTTTATTTCATTACCCTTTTGTAATAATAGTGCGCGTCCTATTTCATTATCGATTAATTTTTGTGCTGTAATTTTTTCTTCTTCAACACTTAGAGGCATACCGCGATCTTTATAATTTTTTAGAGTTTTTTTTAGTTCGCGTAGAATATCGTCATTATGAATGTCTTGATCATTCACCTTTGCTACAACATCTGGCAGAGAAATACGAAGCTTTTCTTCATGTGTATGCCCAGAATGGGCAAATGCAAAAGTTGCCGTTAAGTTAAATGCCACAAAACAAAACAAACTAATTCGCAGTATTTTGTTGATAGAAAGAAACATAGAGTTCATTTGCGTCAAGTGAAACTACTTTAATTAGTATAACGATACGGTAACTAGGCAAGTCATACTTGTCAACTCGTTTATTTTGTTGTATTTTTTTAATGTTTTTTAGCCTCTCAATTGAGCGTAGAACTCGTTTTGATCTGCTTTTTTAGTGTGTTGAAAAAAATTATTGTAACGAGCGTAATTAAAATAAGAGAACCAACAGCGACTCTATACTTAAGGGTTTGAGTATCTTGAAATACCCATACAATACCTCCCCAAATCAAAGGGCCTATAATCGAAGCCATTTTCCCAGCTAGACTATAAATACCAAAAAATTCTCCTATCTTTCCAGGTGGGGATAGTTCCACGACCATAGCTCGGCTGGCAACCCATACTCCTCCCATACCCACTCCAGCTATAGGACCTGCCACCCAAAATAATGATTCTCCAGGACTTATTACGATGATGGTCAGAGCTATCAACCAAATCCATAAAACTAGATTATAAGAAAAAACGGTTCCTTTATGCTTGACCAACCAACCTATTATCAAGGAACCCAGCATGGCAAAAACGGTTGAAAGAATCAAAAAACTTGTTATTTGTTTGCCATCAAAACCAATCACTTTGTTTGCGTAAACCGACATAAAAGCAATAATCGTATTAACAACATCAAGAATAAGAAAATGAACTATAAAAAACTTTAATAAAACTAAATGATTAGATGTATTTGAAACTGTTTTTTTCAGAGTTTGAAAAGATTTGCTCACATTAATATTAAAAGGTTTTGGATCAAGGTCTTTGACGAATAGAAAGCAGGGGACAGCAAACACAAAGAATAGGACTGCTGTGGGAAGAAATGCGGCGGATCTGCCACCATCATCAACAAACGGTTCGACTAGAAGGAGACCAGCGATAGAACCAATATAACCAAGTGCTACCCCATATCCTGAAATCAAGCCAACATTTGATTGGCGTGCGACACTAGGTAGCATGCCATTGTAAAAAACAAGTGCCGACTGATAGCAGTAATTAGCAATAACAAATAGAAACAATCCCATCCATAACTGATCAGTTTGTCCTATAAAGGCAGTAGCTAAAACCGAAACGATAGTTAAGAGAGTTAGGGGAAAACAACGCCTTCCAGTTTGGTCCGAAATTGTTCCGAAAATGGGTGCGCTGATGGCGACAGCGAACATAGAACTAGAAAGAGCTATACTGTAAAGAATGTCTTGCCCACCATGATCCACTGTGACCCATAAGGCGAAGTAGAGGGAGATCACATTCATTGAAAAAATGGTATTAGCGAAGTCGTAAAATGCCCAAGAAGCGATAGCCCGCTTATCGGGTAGCTTAATCATGGTATTGGAAGTACGGTACGGAATCCGTAGATTTCGTTTTTTATATGAGGACGATTGCGCGACCGTCGAATGACTTTTACGCCATCAATATTATTTAGGTAAGATCCACCTCGTAGTACTTTATAGACTCCTTTCATCGATGGCCCCTGAGGGTTTAATTCTGGGCTGATGCGGTAAAAATCTTTGTCATACCAATCTAGACACCATTCCCAAACATTACCGGACATATTCAATAATCCAAATGGGCTGGCTCCTGATTCGTAATAATTAACCGGAGCGGTTTTTTTATAATTATCATCTTCACCAAAGATGTTTACGTAATAGAAGAAAAAGCCTTTATCAAACTTCCGACCCCAAGGCCATAATCTGTTGTCATTTCCACGAGCAGATTTTTCCCATTCAGCCTCTGTTGGAAGTCGGCGTCCTTTCCATTTTGCGTAAGCCATAGAATCTCGCCAGCTAACACCAACTACCGGGTGGTTTGGTAAGTTCAATGTTTCATCTTCCCAGAATGTGGGCTTTAAATGACCAGTAGCTTCAATAAACTTCATATAGTCTGCGTTGCTAACCTCATGTTTGTCGATATAAAATGCTTTTGTATAGACAAAGTGAAGAGGTTTTTCATCTTCCTTGCCAGAAGAACTTCCCATAGGGAAATACCCTTCAGGGATGTAAACCATACCTGCAGGTGGTGTTTGATTAGGTTGACTATATATTGACGTGGGGAGATTGACTATTAGAGAAATAAGAAGAAAGCAGCTTAATAATTTAGTTGATTTTATTTTTGTGCTTTCATTCATGGAAGTTTAAAAAAACTGATCTTTTTAACGAGAGACTCAGATACTCGAGTTGTGCTGTTCACAGGAAGATCAGATTCAATCCCTTCAATATTTATCCATGCGTAGTGTCCATTCCAGCAATTTAAAGTTATTACAGTATTCCCGTATTGATCGTCTGAATTGTTCAGAAAGACGGGAGCCTTACATTTTTCGCAATAGCCTTGAATTTCTCGGTTGGTTTTGTTTGTCATGATAAAACTTCTTTAAAAAATAAGTTTAAATAAAACCTGAACATAATTCTATGTTGAAAGAGTAACTACAGCAAGCTAAATATATTTAGCTGATTTTTTAGGCTTAAATAAATTCAAGGAAAAAGTCAAGTTGATTTTTTTAAAGAGACTCTTTATGGCGATTTTAAATAGGTAAATTTAATTTTTGCAAAAGATTTTTAAGAAGTTCTATCGGTAGCCCAACAATGTTTGTATAAGATCCGTCATAACCTTCAACCAAAAATGAGCCTTTCCCTTGAATTGCATAAGCACCGGCCTTGTCCATCGGTTCTCCAGATTCAACGTAGGAATCGATTTCACTGGCAGTCAGTTTTTTAATGCGGACATGAGAAACACTAGCTGCCGAAAAATTTTTCAAATGTACCAATGCTAGGCCCGTAACTACTTTGTGCTCTTGTCCGCTTAATTGACTTAATATATGGCGAGCGTTTTCGGGATTGTTGGGTTTGCCGATAATTTTATTTTTTAAAACAACCAGGGTATCTGCGCCAATAATCAAATGCTGAGGATGGAGTTTTGCAACAAAGTCTGCTTTTTTACTGGCTAGTAATATTGCATTTTCTTCTGGCAAAAGATTTGTATTGCAAGTCTCATCTATATTACTCGGGACTACTCGAAAATTTTTTATGATTGTTTTGAGCAATTCAGCTCTTCTTGGAGATTGAGAAGCTAGAATGACGGGTGTTTTTGGTTTGTCCATTTTTAGATATATTTTGAGACTATTTAGTTCTATGCTAGTAAGCCTTGAATATTTTATTTATTATACATTTCAGATGATTTTCAAAAAACGATTCAGATTAGGTTGGATCTGTATTTTAACAAAAAGATAAACTGAAAAGGTTTAAAACTTAATTATGGCCGGTTCTTCTTTTCAAATTCAGGTTAGGCATATACAAGTTGCTAATAAAAAAATTGCAGATCTATTGGTTTCGACGATCGGAGAGGTAAAGTCTGGTGTTGCTCAAGTCCAGTTATTGATGAAACTTTCCGAGAAATATAGCAACTGTCGTTCAAAAAGTGATGGCGGTAATCTTGGTTGGGTAGAAATGGGTTGGAACCCTGAAGATCCTCGCTCGCCACGAGGTGGATTTAAGAAGCTTGAAAATGAAGAGTTGCATGACATCATATCTAATGCTTTAGAAAAAAATGATATACATCAAGGATTGATATATGGTCCCGTGCAAACGAAGCAGGGATACCACGTGATAATTATAGCCAACGAGTTTAAAACAGACCGGATTCTGTGATTTGTACGAAAAGAAATGACCTAATAAAGTTCTTCACCCGCCACACTGATGAATAGCCTTTCTGAGACCCATGAAAATCTTTGCCGAATTTGTGGCTTAAATGAGCACCACCCTATTTACCGAGTTTTGGAGAGAATGTACGGACTCAATGAAGAATTTTTATACTTTCAATGCGTCCAATGCAAATGTTTGCAGATCGAAAATTTCCCAGAAGACATATGGAGATATTACCCCAAAGGGTATCTAAGTTTTGCCACGGATCCATCACTTTTATATAGTAAGCCCATTGAAAAATGGGCTCGATGCGCGCGCGATAGCTATGCTGCTCTTGGTAAAGGGGTTCTAGGAAAATGGATAGAAAAAATTTATCCTGCACCTGAAGACTTAAAGGCTTTGTCCCACATAAGCTTAACCAAACAATCAAAAATTTTAGATGTAGGATGCGGGGCCGGCACTCTTCTTTATCTTCTATGCGAAGCAGGTTTTTCAAATGTGCTGGGGGTCGACCCTTATATTGACCGAGATATAAATTACGAAAATGGGTTGTTTATTTCTCGTCAGGAGATTCAAGAGGTAGAAGGGTCGTGGGACTTGATCATGTTCCATCATTCTTTTGAACATATGAAAGACCCACTAAAAGTTCTGCAATCAGTCTCTAAATTACTTAATTCGGGAGGATCTTGTTTGATTCGTATTCCCTTGGTTTCTTCTTTGGCTTGGGAGGATTATGGAGTTCATTGGGTACAGCTTGATGCTCCAAGGCATTTTTTTTTACATAGTCTGGATAGCCTGAAAACTTTGGTAAGGAAAGAAAAATTTCATATTGAAGATATAGTATTCGATTCTGATGAATTTCAGTTTTGGGGAAGCGAGCAGTACAAAAAAGATATCTCGCTTAAATCAGAAAAGTCTTATAGCGTAAACCCTGCCCATTCTATTTTTAGTCAGAAACAGATAGATCAATTTCGAAAAAAGGCAGTGCAACTTAATCTAGAGGCTCGCGGAGATCAAGCAGTATTTTATTTAAAAAAAGAGTAATGCTCTTCTCAAACGAAGTTGTAGGCGAAACAGCCACTGGAACATCGGACCATGTAATGAGGGCATGATTTACAGGGTTCCTTGACTTCGGTTTTCTCAAAAACATTGTTTAAGAATCTCGCGCCCATGCGAGCCGTAGCGATGGAGTTGACTTCTTTAAATTCACTGACGTTACCTAATTGCATTTCATGAAAAGGGAAACAGTTGAAGCAATCGCCTTTTGCATCTATATCCATTGGACTACCGTCAGCACATCCAAAGTAAAGATCTTGGTTCTTCCATTCATCTAGTTCCGGAACTTGCTTAAAGCCATGAAAATAAAATCGTTGAACGAGATCCGTTTCTTCTGCCTCTATCTCGTCTAGAAAGCATGGCGGGAAAGAACAATCAAACCTAAAGGCCATTTGTGGAAACTTTTTTAAGAGTTGAAACATCTTGCGGCCTAGTTTTGGATAGTCCCTTATAGGGAGATAAATATTGGACTCACCTCCCACTATGGGGAAAGCCGGACTCACCCTGATACGGTATTGTTGATCTTTTGGTAAACCCACCTTTTGATAGATTGAGTCTATTTCTTCACATTGCGTTTCTATATCTTGGTCTTTTGAATATAGATTGATGCTAAAGGTAATACTGTATCCGTTTTTGCGCATCAATATTTCGGCAACTTCTCGGCACCGGTCATGATTTTTTTCAGAAATATTATCCAGTGTTTGCCAATTCAGTAAAACTGAGAAAGTAATTTTTCTTTTGAGAGCCCCTTCACGTCCAATAACATTAACGAGCATGTCTAGAACTTTGTCACCCATCAGTCCATTAGTAAATAACCCCAGAGACGTATACGAAGGCATAGCATTAAGCGTTTGGGTAAAAATATCATTGAACTCTGGGTGGAGGGTTGGTTCGCCTCCCATAAAATTGATAACCGGAGTATTTTTGATTTTAGGAAGTAGATCGTTTGTAAAATAGGCAAAATCCATAGATTTGCCAGGAGTACGCACAGTCTCTTCCATGTACTCATCAGCGAAACAGTAATTACATTTCAGATTACAATAACTGTTTAAAATAATGTTCATTTAAATTGGATAGGCATCTAAAGCTTATTAAGCTATTCATGGTTTATTGGACTTTCGAAAAACCCAAATTTATAAAAGCTCAAAGACGCTTGGTCTATA
>Ga0209228_1001419_pt1 | contig 11978 bp, 12 predicted proteins | sample METZYME_3_150m_FD_187547 | JGI IMG/M metagenome (GOLD analysis project Ga0209228, IMG submission 187547) | Marine microbial communities from oxygen minimum zone in mesopelagic equatorial Pacific - METZYME_3_150m (SPAdes) (version 2) | ecosystem: Environmental > Aquatic > Marine > Oceanic...
CTTTTGGACAAGGAGAATCGGTTAGTTTCCTTGCTGAAGAAAGCGCGGGAAGAGGGCGTTGATCCTTCTGTACTTCGTTTGGATGAAGAAGAAGGGGGTTTCAAGAAAGAGGTGTACTGGGTCAAACACGCTGGCGACAACGAACTCGATGTGCCTATGTTTTTGCGACCTACTAGTGAGACTCCGATGTACACAATGTTCCCGCTTTGGGTTCGCTCACACGGCGACCTTCCGCTGAAAACTTTCCAAATCGTCAACACCTTTCGTTATGAGACCAAACAAACACGTTCGTTCATTCGTGTTCGAGAGATACATTTCTTTGAAGCTCATACCGCTCATAAGGATCAGGCTGGGGCTGATGCACAGATTGCTCAAGATGCAGAGATTGTTCAGAATCTATTGCATGATTTGTGCTTCCCGGCCATTGTTTCCAAGCGCCCAGTTTGGGATACTTTCCCTGGCGCTTGGTACTCGACTGCAGTCGATGTCGTAATGCCTAATGGGCGCACTTTGCAAGTGGCTACTTACCACCATTACAAAGATCAGTGGGCTAAGGCATTCGATTTGAAGTATGAAGATACTAATGGTCAAACCCAATTTTGCCACCAGACCACCTTCGGAATGTCGGAGCGAATGTTGGGTGCAGTTATCGGCATGCATGGGGATGATGCGGGGCTCATTTTCCCACCAAAGATTGCACCCATTCAAGTTGTCCTAATGCCTGTCGCAGCACATTTGGATCAGACAGTCATCCCTACTATCGAGAAGATGGCAGCCCAATTGAAGGCGGCCGGATTCCGAGTCAAGGTCGATAATCGAGATATTCGGCCCGGTGCGAAGCACTATGATTGGGAGATCAAGGGTGTTCCATTACGACTCGAACTAGGGCCCCGTGATATCAAATCAGGTAAGTTCGTAATGAGTATGCGTACTGGTGGCAAGGAATTCCACGATTCGGATGAATTGATTAATGTCGTTACTGATGCTTTGACTAGAACTGAAAACGAATTACGTGTCCGTTCTACAACTCACATGTCTCAATTCGTAATTCCATTCCCAGGCATAACTCAGACTGATGACGGTTGGCAACTCAATAGCGATATCGAGGATGGTAAGGTCTACGAATTCGCCTTTGATGGAAATGATTCAGATGCAGAGATTCTCGAGCGTGCATCAGGCCTCACATTCCTAGGTGATTGTATCGAACCATTCGCCGAACCTCGTCCATGCGCCGTCACAGGGCGAATGACAACACGACGCCAGCATTTGGCTCGGATGTATTGAGTTTCATTTCTTCCTGAGGCTGTAGGCCATCAAGGCTGTGCTTAGAACGGTGAGAACTCCGTCTGCTGTATTGATTGACATGGTCTCCGTCCATGAATTAGGAGATTCGTAATCAGCAATTGATGTGAGAGTCAATTTATCCTCACAGGGCGTTTCCAAATCTGGGGAGTCACAAAGCGGCACTACCGAACCCAAACCCACGACGAGATTCACCATTAACAATGCAAAAATGATGAATGTAAGGGAGAAAATAATCCATGAACGCTTACCCTCTACAACTTCAGGATCAGGAGAGGTGGGTAAATTCGGTAGAGGCATTTCAACCTCGTGCTTTGAATCTCCATTCGGTTGGAAGATTGAATCACTTGGCCTTTCAGGTGCCTCGACTCCGAGATGTTCGAGTGTATCCCTACCATAGATTGTTTCAGCCATATCGTAAAGTTCTGGATTTGCTTCCAAAGCATCCGGATCAACAGTCCCATCTAGGAGTCTCTTGACTTCATCTAGTGGTGCCACGATGGCCTCGCGTGATGAGCCGTTCTTGAATCAAACGCCGTGATGTGGTCGGAAAGTTCGTTCTCAGACTAATGATTCACTCGCGGCGATGATCGCTTCGCTGGTAAGTCCCACCATTTCCAACAATTCCTCACTACCGCCGCTTTCGCCGAAGCGGTCCTGAACCCCTAGCATTTTGATTTTTATCGGATTAGTCTGTGAGAGATGTTCGGCTACTGCTGAGCCCAATCCCGCAATCACCGAATGATCTTCCACTGTGACTATGCCAGAGCATTCGGTGGCTAAACGATTGAGAAGTTCTGTATCTAGTGGTTTCAATGTGTGCATGTCTACAACTGTTGCATCGATTCCACGAGTTGAGAGCTCTTCTGCTGCTTTCATCGCTTTGTGAACCATTACACCGTTAGCGATGATCGCTACATTACTACCTGATCGTAGGACAGACCCTTTTCCGATTTCGAGGGAATTTACTGTGTCCTCGCCATACATCCTTGGGGTTTTGTTACGAGCGGTGCGAGTGTATGATGGCGATTCATGGTTGAGTAATGCTGCTGTTAGGTGGCGAGCCGAGAGGTCGTCACACGGGTGCATGACTGTCATTCCAGGGATTGTTCGGTACAAAGCAAGATCTTCGATTGATTGGGCGCTTGACCCGTCGCTACCGGTGTGAATACCACCATGACTTCCGCATATGTGGACTGTGAGCCCTGGTCTTGCTATTCCATTACGTACTTGCTCGAATGCACGCTCAGAGAAGATTGCAAATGTACTTGCGAACGGTACTTTGCCACAGGATGCTAGTCCAGCAGCAACTAGCATCATGTTCTGTTCTGCGATACCTAGCGATATCGTTCTCTCTGGGTATTCATCTCGGAAGAAACAGGACTTTGTGGATTTACCAAGATCTGCCTCAAGGACTACTACGCGTGGGTCATGTGCTATTTCGAGGAGGGCGGTACCGTAACCATCCCTGCTCGCGCCGCCGGTGGAAGGGGCACTCATGCTAATTCCTCCAGTGCTTGTGACAATTCTTCATCAGTGGGAGCTTTTCCGTGGAAGGCGGGGTTATCTTCCATGAAAGAGACTCCTTTACCTTTCACAGTATGAGCGACGATTGCATTAGGTCCGGGAGTATTTGCAGCCCAACTAAGAGCATCAACAACTTGTTCCATATCATGTCCATCGATTTCTTTTACCGACCATCCGAATGAGTTTATTTTACTCGCTATATCGCCAATTTCCATTTGTACATCAACAAAGTCATCGTTTTGGATACGATTACGATCGACGATTACGTGTAGGTTCTGAATATCATGGTAACTGGCTGCCATGAAGGCTTCCCAAATTTGCCCTTCCTGAGTTTCACCATCACCAATCATAACCCAAGTATGGAATTCTTGTTCGTTTAGTCTGGCGGCGAAAGCACAGCCTAAACCAAATGACAGACCCATACCCAAACTACCTGCTGAGAAATCAACCCCATTCGTCCACTTCATGTCGACGTGGCCTTGACAGACTGAACCCATTGTACGGAATCCATCTAAGTCGGATTGCGAAAGAAAGCCCATTTCGTGAAGGATTGAGTAAACTGCAGGTGACGCATGCCCTTTGCTCATAACGAAGCGATCTCGGTCTCCATTGTTTGCATCATCAGGCGAAACTGACATTTGGGTGGAATACAATCCAACTAAGAGGTCTATTGCTGAAAGAGAACCACCAGGATGCCCTGCTCCGGCTTTGTGAACCATGTCTACGATTGAGCGCCGACACCTCTTGGCGCGTTCATTCAATTCGTTGAGAGGAATCGGCTCCGCTGACACGATACGTGGTTCTGTGATTGGCTCTTGATGATTTCCGAGTTTCTCTTCCTACTACATTGCTGAGATAGATTCACTATCTGAAATCATCTCGGTGTGAGTAAGAGGGAGCGTAATGCAGTCAATCGTTGGTCCAGATTCCAATTTCTATTGGACTGTACGATTAGCTAAGATGCCAATTCCTCAATCGATTAGAACAAACAAACTTCTGTCTACTGCATATTCTGATTTGTCTTCGAAGGGTAGAATTTCCGAATCAACTGGTCTATTGTTAATGGACGAGGCACCCCTATCTGGTTTGACCGCTCTAGCTTCGATGGTCAAGCAATCAAAACATTCGGATGAGGTATTCTTCAACGAAAATTTACATGTCAATACGACAAATATTTGTGTCTTAGCTTGTCGATTCTGTGCCTTTCGTAAGGGACCTCGTCACAAAGATGCGTACGAGCTCTCCGTTGAGGAATATTTGCACCGAATCGAACCATTCGCAGAACATATCGACGAGGTACATTCAGTAGGTGGTTTACACCCAACTTGGACTGTAGAACATTATGCAGAACTGTATAGACAATGTAAACGGAGATTCCCCCACATCCACATTAAATCGTTAACGGCAATCGAAATCAAACACATCGCAGAACGTTCCAATTTGTCGGTTGGTGAAGTCATTGCGACTCTGAAAGAATCCGGATTAGATTCGATACCAGGGGGTGGCGCAGAGATTCTTGTTGATTCCGTTCGCGACCGAATATGTCGTGGTAAGGAATCAAGTCAAGAGTATCTCGATATTCACCGAGCTGCGCACAAATTGCACATTCCAACCAATTGTACTATGCTTTTCGGAACAGTCGAATCTTCGTCCGATCGGATAAAACATCTTTCTCTTCTAAGAGAATTACAAGACGAAACGGGTGGATTCCAATGCTTCGTCCCATATCCATTCCTACGTGATAAGACAAGGCTCCCTGAGGCTCAATTGGCCAGTTCCAATGAGATATTACGCGTAATCAGCGTCTCTCGATTAATGTTGGATAATATCCCTCACATCAAAGCATATCGGATGAATATCGGCGATTCTGTTGCTCAGATAGCTCTCAGTGCAGGTGCTGATGATATCGATGGAACTGTCGGTCATGAGGAAATTATGCATTCGGCTGGAAGCCAAACACGTTTGGATTCTTGTCGAGATGACATCTGCCGTCTGATTCAGGACGCAGGTTATACGCCGGTGAAACGCAATTCCACGTACTCTGAGTTCGAACGCATCGCCTCTTTAGCGACTGAACGAACAGTATTGCCAATTATCGAAGTTTGAGGTGTCGATTTGTCTTGGACGAGCGTCATTGGTCGTGTAGCATTCACTAATTGCGACCCCTTGTTTCATGGTTTGAGTGATGATTGGACTGTGCTTCCTGCGCCACCTGCGTGGCTGACTGGACACGTTCTTCGAAGAGACTGTATCACTGCACCTATTCCCACAGCTGACTATGCCCTTCACCATGAGCAACTTATGTTGCTACCCGAATTGGGTATAGTTGGAATGGGTGCAGTCGGATCTGTTATTCTCTTCGGTACAAGAGAATTTGATAAGATGAGGGACATCGCACTTCCTTCAGATTCATCGACGTCTAAGGTTTTGTTGAGATGGTTGTTGAATTATCGTGGATTGGATCCTAAATGCATAGAAACTGGTCCTGATCTTATCTCAATGCTAGATCGCTGTGATGGGGCTTTACTCATCGGTGACAGAGCCCTCGCTGCAGCATCTGAGCATCCAGAATTAGTTTGTCTTGACCTAGGTGGAGAATGGACACGAGTGACAGGTTTTCCAATGGTTTTCGGCGTATTTGCTTGCCGACGAGACACTCCAGTAGAGAATCTGAAGATTATTCATTCGGAACTCTTAGAAAATTATTCTAAATTCAACCAAGATGAACAACATAAGGCTGCAGTAATTGCAGCGGCAGCGGAAGCTTCAGGCACCGATTTTGATCGAGTATCACATTATTTTGAAAATGAAGTACGTAATATTCTCGATAATGAATCGAAAAAGGGTCTCGCATTATTCCTGAGAGATGTTTGTGGAATGACCACAGACCCAGAATGGGTTACAATGTAAACCACTCATTCGCTGTAGTCTAATCGCTTACTAGCAACCCATTCAAGAAGGTCGAGGGCAACCTCGCATGATTCTGCGACAACGACTTCATCATCATTGACATACTCTTCCAACACCGACAAAGCTGTCCTGTCACCAATCGCCCCAAGTGCTTCTGCTGCCTCGTGACGAACCATCACATCTTCATCAGTATCGGCTAACCTATCGATTAGATGTGGTACAGCATGCGAATCTTGCATTTGACCCATGACATAGGCGATCTCATGTTTCAGAAGTGCTGAATCCGAAGAAAAGGCAGCTGCGAGCGCCTCTACCGAATCCTTTCCACCTATATTCCTCAGAGCAAAGAGGGCTCGCATGCGCTGGAACATTTTCTCGTCTTCATTACAAATCGTGTTCCGTAATGACGCGACCCTACCATCATTACTTGGAGGGGCGGGGTCGACTGAATCAAATTCTGACCTCTCAGGTTTATTCTGAGTCATTTACTCAACTCCGATAAATTCGATTGAATCGGTTTCCAATGCAGCATCAATCATACCGATTCGCTGCCCCTCTTTCAAGAATAATCGAATCGCTTCTCGACCTTCGGGGCCGTAATCAAGAGTTCTTTTATTGACGTACATCTGAACAAATTCTCTATTTGTATCATCATCAATACCACGGCCCCAAGATTTAGCAAATTCCAGAGCCGCTTCAGGATTCTCAAGTGAGTGTTCAATGGAACGCTTCACATCTTGTGATAGTTGGAGGCACAAATCTTCACCAAGATCTCGCCTCACCACATTTCCACCGAGTGGTAGTGGAAGTCCTGTCTTCTCATTCCACCATACTCCGAGGTCGAGTACGAGATGAACTCCTTCATCTTTCCAAGTTAATTGGCCTTCATGAATTATCAATCCAACATCGTAGATTCCTTCTTTCACGGCTGGAAGAATCTCATCGAAGGGAACTACCTCCACTTCGACTTCACCCCACGCAAGTCTTAGTGCGAGGTACGCTGAGGTATCGAGTCCAGGGATGGCAATCTTGCGCGTCTTTGCATCCATTTCATCAATCGGTGAATTAGAAATCAACATTGGACCATATCCTTCACCCATCGATGCACCACAATTCATCAAGACGTAATCATCGACAATACGTGGGAAAGAATGTATGCTGACAGCCGAGATTTCGTATTCCCTAGTCAACGCCTTCTCATTCAATGTTTGAATGTCTAAAAGGACGTGTTCGTAGGTCCGACCAGGTGTTTTGAAAGCACCCGTTGTTAGGGCGTGAAACATGAAGGCATCATCAGGATCAGGAGAATGCCCGACCCGAATATGAATTCCGTCTTGCTCCATATTGGCCGGCGATAGAACCTACTTCAAAATCGCTTTGCTGGTTCAACTTGAACTGAGGTAAGTATCAAGAAGCAATATCGAGCGCACCAAGTCATGCCCGACGCATCGAAACTCTCTACAGCCTCAGGTCAATTGGGTCCTGTATGTGCAGTCACTGGCAAGGCGTTGACTTTCGCTGAAGCAATTGTCCTCGATAGTGAATACGTTTGTTTCGAAGCCTATGTCGAAAAGACGGGGGCTGAGCCAGCCACCAAAGGAAAGGAAGTTCAGGGCCTAAACCTCGATTGAAACTCTTCCGAACTACTGAGAAATCACTGGAAGACAAAGGGTTGAGTTCATCAGCCTCCCTCTGCGTATAGTGTTCGTGTCGGAAGGTTGGAGCAGGTATGCCCTGCGATTCTCTCGATTTTACAGGTCTCTTTCAAAAGATGACTTGTGGACTCCTTCCCGCTTGAGAAATCGGGAATGGATGTTCATTCATTGGGGGGATAAACCAGTTGATAGACATCGAGGATTTTCTTCTGACGAATCGCTTCTTGGATACCTGCAACAAAGAGGCCCCCATTCATGTTTCCACAGTACTGCTTACTATCGACACCCAATGGAACGAAAAATGATTGACAAGGATTGGAGAGGGGCGGATTTAATTTTCGACCTTGATGGAGATCATCTACCTGGAGTTTCCGATGCAGATTTCCCGGGTATGTTAGAATTGATTCACGATCAGGCATGGAGCCTTTGGAATGACTTTTTAGAACCTGAATTCAATATGAAGAGAGAGTTTGCACAATTCACATTCTCAGGCCACAGGGGATTTCACATTCATGTCAGAGATCCCGCTTTGATGGGTATGGATTCTAATGCTAGAAGAGAGATTGTCAATTATATTCGAGGAGAAGGTTTGGAAGTCAATGCGGTTTTATCTGGAAATAAAAGTGGTTGGAGGGACCGTATTGAAGTTGGAATGCAAAGCGTACTAGATAAATTACGTATTATTTCTGAGAAAGAGTCTGGAAGCACAGCGATAATGGGCGAATTTCACGGAATTTTAAATGGTAATTCCTCGATAAAAAGAGGAGGGAAAACTGGCGTCAGTAAGGCGCGAATTAAATCGCTCGCTGAATCCAGCACATCAACGGAACGGATTGAGAGATTGAGAAGTGATTATTCGCTCTTGGTATTTGGAAAAGAAACTCCTGCGTTTTGGGATCTTGTGAAGGGGGATCGATCCGTAGTTTTGGGGACGGCTGGGGAGACGGATGAGAACGTTACAGTTGATGTTAAGCGAGTCATCCGTCATCTAGGTAGCTTACATGGGAAATGTGGACTTAGAGTAACTGAAATTCCATTCGAACGACTAGACCCAGACGGATCCAATCCATTCCGCCCCCTCGATGAAGCAGTAGTGCTCAAAGGGGGCGCCGATGCCCGAGTTGAACTCTTACGAGACGACATAACTGCCAGATTAGGGGGACTCGAGGTTTCTGGAGGAACAGGGGATGTTTACAGCGTTAACGATGCCATGTGCACTTTTCTTTGTTTGAAGGGCTGGGCACGACAATTACCTGAATGAGTAGGCTGCTGTTATATCCAAACCACAGAATCTTCAATAATGGCGGTCAGTGGACCGGAGATGTAAGGAGGCTGGCGAATGTCTGATGAAGAAGACGATACCTTTGATGATCTTCCACTCCCCCCGCTCCCTCCGGGCCTGTCAATCCCCCCACCACCACCCTCCTCTTCATCACTAAATATGGAAATTCCAGAGATACCACACTTGCCAGCCCCCCCTCCACCCCCTGGCATTTCTTTACCCGAACCTGAAGCATTGCAATCTTCGGCTTCAATCGAGCCGGAAGACGATGATTTCCAATCAGCCTGGGAACGGAGAAAAAGTGAGAATCCGGCTCTAGCTACTGAAAAACGTGATCAGATGTACGGTCACATTGATCGAATCGCGACCGGCGAGGTTGGTACTCTTCTCGATCGATTCTCGGATCGATTTGGTTCTGAACTCGATCGAGAGATTATCGTTCTTAGAAAGAAGCAGCAACAGGACATGCGCGATATCAAGCCGACTGTAGAACTAATTTCTCCACCGGATGAGGAATTTGAAGAAGAAATTGATGAAGAATCATTGGATGAAGAATCATCTGGTGAAGATAAATTTGCTGAATTCTTCGGTGTGGTAAATGACCTCCTAGGTGGTATGCCTGATGAATTCGTCGAATCTTTCGTAGCCTCAGACGATTTCTCACTTTTCGAGTCGGTTGGTTCGGATCCCGAGGGTACGAGTGAAGATGACCGCAGTAGCTTCTTCCAGATGATAAATCGGGTTTTAGGCGAACTTCCAGACGATATGGTAAAGGAATTCGTGCAATCCCCAGGATTCGGAGTCTTCCAAGAAATGGGTACAATCTACGGAGAGTGAAAAAATGGGACTTTTAGAAAAAGCAGGAAACATCTCTACTGAAGATGAAAAGCCAGTAACGAAGATTCCAAAGAAACCTGAGCCAGTAGTTGCTCCTGAACCGGTTAAGACCGCGAAGAAAACTAAGCGTGCTGAAAAGAAGAAGAAGCGGGAAAAGAAAACCCGTGAGAAAAAGCCTCGCGCACCGAGGGTCAAGAAGGAATTACCTTCTGATTTTGAAGTAGCAACTCGCGGACAGAAACTTACTCGAAGAATTGTCGATTTCCTCGTTAGTTATGGTTGGTCAATCCCAATGCTTGTCATAACAGCTTGGGGTTCTAACTTCAATCCAACACCATTCATTATACTGGGTCTCGGACTTATCATCTTCAATCTCTGGTTCATGCCCGCCTATGCCGGTGGTCGATCGATTGGAAATTGGATTAGCCGCACACGCTATGTCAATACCCGAGGGGAATCGCCAATTTGGGTTTACTTTTCTTTGAAAGGCCTGACCACATTATTCATCCTGATTGGCCTTTGGGCGGTTTCAGTTGTGATGAGTAACAAGGGCTTCGGCGAAACCACAGGAAGCCAGATTTTCAGCGCAATCGGGATTCTTATGCTTATACCGCCACTTCTTGACTACATCATGTACAAGCTTCGTGGCGATCTTGGGCTCTGGGATACTGCATTTGGTGGTGTTTGGCTCGTCCGTACCACCAAATCAACAGAAGCAAAGGGCTGGCTAAAGCGCCTCGAATCGATTAGTGATTTCACTGAGTCGAAGGGATGGCTCTCCGATGAAGAAAAGTCGTCCTAGATTGACGATTGTTTGACGCCGATAATGTCTGATTCAAGAGCCGTGCTCTCACACAGCGTTGCTTTCTATGATCACTCACTCGGATTCATCGCCATTCGCGTTGCGCATCATAGCGAGCTCCCTGAGGTTCTCGTGTGCAACGCCCCCCTCGATGGCTTCGAGATCTTCTTCGTCGACGATTTCGACACCTAGAAGCGTCTCAATGACGTCTTCCATTGTTACCAAGCCGACAGTTCCACCGAATTCATCACGTACTACCATTAATTGCACCTTATTCTCTAACAAAATGTCGAGTGCCTTGTCGACAGAGTCATCGTAACGACAAGCCACGATTTTTCGGGCCATGTCGATCATCTTTCCATCGAATTTATCTGCGGCTGCACGGCGAAGAATCTCACTACGTAGAACAAGCCCACGGATATTGTCGATTTCTCCTTCGTATACAGGCATGCGTCCGTAAACCATGATTGGAATTCGTGCCATGACCTGAGTTACAGTTTCATTGACCTCGACACAATCCATCACTACTCGAGGAGTCATGATGGATTGAACTTCGATATCACGCAACTTCAGAAGATTCTGAATGACCGTTTCTTCGTCTTCTTCGATGATATCTGATTCCTCGGCGATATCTGCTAGCACAGAAAGTTCATCGCGAGTAACAGTCTCAGTCTCTACCTCGGGCAGCATCTTTCGTATCAATTCAACAGGGCGGACAATAATCCACGATAATACAATCAATGCCCGGAGCATCTGCCCAGAACTTACAGTCAATTTCCTCCAATACAGAGTCCCAAGGGTTTTGGGTAAAATTTCTGAAAGTAATAGAATCCCAACGGTCAAAATTGCAGATGCAATTGCAACACCATATTCCCCTGGATTTAGGTGCTCAACTTGAGTTCCAACTCCCAAGGCACCTACTGTGTGTGCGATTGTATTCAAAGTAAGGATTGCAGTGAGGGGGCGTTCAGGATCATCCTTGTAACCAATCCAAAGCTCACTGGACTTCGGGTGTGTCTCAGCCATGCTAATTACATGCCCGCGGGTAGTTGAAAGTAAGACCGCCTCAAGGATGCTACAGAGGAAAGATACGCCAAGTGCCAATGCTGCATAAGCGGCGATTAATGTCCAAGGGGTCAAAGTGAATTCACCTCTAGATTCTGACTAGAATCTGGATTGTTTGAGGGGGTGTAGTGCGTCACTGCAATACGTGCTCCGGAGTCATTGCGAACGACGCAGACATAAATATGTGGTTGTAGGACAGATTCACAACCAAGAGTGGGTTTGGAGGCCATTACGTGGAATACACGACGATATTCATGGCTTGGCCTTACGCCAATGGACCTCTACACCTTGGTCATGTAGCGGGGAATAGTTTACCCGCAGATATTCAATACAAATACGAACGAGCTCGAGGTCGTCGCGTACTGATGTGCAGCGGCTCAGATGAGCATGGGACTCCGATCACAGTCACCGCTGAAGAACGAGGTGTTTCCCCTCAAATTATTGTTGATGAATTTCATGAGATTAATTCTCGCGCGCTGGCTGGACTAGGCTGTTCTTGGGATAATCACGTTGATTCGCGGGGGGTTGAATTCGGTGGCGCTTTGTATAATCGAACTACAGACCCGCGCCACAAAGAATTGGTTCAAGACATATTCAT
>Ga0209228_1001421_pt1 | contig 11969 bp, 9 predicted proteins | sample METZYME_3_150m_FD_187547 | JGI IMG/M metagenome (GOLD analysis project Ga0209228, IMG submission 187547) | Marine microbial communities from oxygen minimum zone in mesopelagic equatorial Pacific - METZYME_3_150m (SPAdes) (version 2) | ecosystem: Environmental > Aquatic > Marine > Oceanic | place...
AAATCATACATTCAATCATCTGCTGCACCTGTGATTGCTGTTTCGCCAATCGTTGCGGGCAAAGCACTGAGAGGACCTGCTGCAAAGATCATGAATGAAATGGGTATACCAGTAACTGTTGCCAGTGTAGCTCAACATTATCAACCGTTGATAGATGGTCTAATTATTGACGAAAGAGACAAAACTATGGCTTCTGAAATTCAGTCCATGGGCATCGAAGTTGAAGTAACCAATACGATAATGAAAACCGATGCAGATAAAATTCAACTAGCCCAAGATCTGATCGTATTTAGCCAAAAATTCAACACTAAAAAAGGCCTTATCTGATGTGGGCTTTGATCCCAATCAATGATTTTTCTGAATCATTCTCAAGACTATCAAAACACCTTGATAGTGATCGACGCAGGGAACTGACACAAATATTAGCCACTCAGGTTCTTGAAGCGCTTTGCTCTATTCGGAGCATTGAAAAAATAGTTGTTTTAAGCAACGAAAAAGAATGGTTAAAGTCATTTGATAATCAAAAAATAACCATTCTCAAAGACCCCGAAATAAAGAAGCTAAAAGCAAAGATAACCCATGCTGCAAAATGGATTCAAAATCAGGGAATCCAGCAGATGCTCTACTTATCTGTTGACCTACCATTTGTGCAAGAAACAGATATAGCAAAGTTCATAGCTGAGCACCAAGGTGGTTTATCCATTGTTAAAGCACACAAAGAAAATGGGACTAATGCACTGATTCTCGACCTTCCAGCAATTTTGGAATTCCAATTTGGTGTCAATAGTTTTGATAAACACCTTGCAGCAGCTAAGGCACAAAAGATCAACACAAAAATTGTAGAAATCAAGAACCTGAGTCTTGATGTTGATACGTGGAATGATCTTCAGGAATTCAAAAAGAGCTCTATAAATACTCAATTTTTGAACTTTATACAAAGACACAATTTGTAATTGGAAATTTGTCGTTGAGATGAAACAAATTTGAGGTTATAACTAGTACATGCTTAAACAAGCTCCAAGACAAATCAATGAATACCTGGACTTGAGCCATTCCCTTAGACCCGAGCAACTTTTGCAACAGGCATCCTTACTCAGAGACGAAAGCAAAAAAGTTATCACTTTTTCGAAAAAAGTCTTCATACCGTTAACCATGCTTTGCCGGGATGTTTGTCATTATTGCACTTTTGCAAAAGTGCCTAGAAAGTTAAACAATCCTTATCTCAGGCCCGAAGAAATTCTGAAAATTGCCCAAGAGGGAAAAGCAAAACAATGCAAAGAAGCTTTGTTCACACTTGGCGAAAAACCTGAACTACGCTATGAAATAGCAAAAAAAGATCTCCAGTTTTTGGGTTACAAAACAACCTTGGATTATCTGCAAGCCATGGCAAAACTGGTGTTGGAAGAAACCGGTCTTCTGCCCCATTTAAACCCTGGAACCATGACCATCGAACAAATGCTCCAACTCAGAGAGGTGGCGCCTTCAATGGGGATCATGCTGGAATCCTCCTCGAAAAGGTTGTGTGGAAAAGGTCAGCCACACTTTGGCTCTCCTGACAAAGAGCCAGCTCTTAGACTGAATACCATTCGAGCCGCTGGTAAAGCTTCAGTGCCTTTAACTACGGGTATTCTCATTGGCATTGGGGAGACCAGAAGGGAGCGTATAGAAAGTCTCCTGGCAATTAAAGAGACCCACCTTGAATTCGATCACATTCAGGAAATTATTGTTCAGAATTTCATTCCCAAACCGGATACAAAAATGAGGAATTTTCCAGCGCCCGAAATAGAGGAATTGTTGTGGACTCTTGCAATGGCTAGAATTGTTTTTGGACCAGAAATGAATATTCAGTGTCCGCCCAATCTCAACATGAAAGTTCTGCCAGAACTGATTGCGGCAGGAATTAATGATTGGGGTGGCGTTTCACCGGTTACCCAAGACCATGTGAATCCCGAATCCCCCTGGCCAGAATTGGAACTTTTGAAAAAGGCAACAAATAATGCAGGCAAACAACTTCAAGAACGATTGACTATATATCCTGAATACATCACCGCAGAAAAAAATTGGTTTGACCTAGGCTTAAAACGTTCCATTCATGAACTTTCAGACTCTGAAGGATTCGCTAGACACAACCTGTGGCGATGTGGAGAATCGCTGCAAATTCCAGATACAGGTCGTCCACAAAACTGGATGAATAGCAATCATTTGCAACCGAATTCCTCCATCGTTGTTGCCGTTAAAAAAGCACTCAAAGGACAATCACTGGACCACAGTGAGATCACCGAACTCTTCAAATCAAGAGGAAACCGTTTGCATTACATACTTAACCATGCCAACGCTCTGAGACAAAAAATCAACGGCGATGTTGTCAGTTACGTCATCACACGAAACATTAACTACACCAATATCTGCAAATATACCTGTCACTTCTGTGCTTTCTCCAAAGGTAAAACTAAGGAAAATTTGAGAGGTAAACCTTATCTGATTTCTTATGATGAAATTGCAGACCGAACGATGGAAGCCTGGCAAAGAGGTGGCACTGAAGTCTGTCTTCAGGGTGGTATTCATCCCCATTTTGATGGCAATACTTACCTGGATATTTGCAGGACAATCAAAGCAAAAGTACCTGAAATGCATATCCACGCATTCTCGCCTTTAGAAATTCATCATGGGGCCATGACTTTGGGGAGTTCCATTAAGGATTTCTTACTGAGATTGAAAGAAGCAGGCTTGAAAACGATGCCAGGGACTGCAGCAGAAATTTTAGATGATCGAGTCAGAGATAGAATTTGTCCTGATAAAATCAACAGTGAAAGGTGGTTGGAAGTCATTGCAACGGCTCACGAAATTGGCATTAATACCACTTCGACCATTATGTTTGGCCATCAAGAAAATATATCTGATTGGGCTACCCATCTTCTAAAATTAAGGAATCTGCAAAACCGTACGGGAGGCATTACAGAATTCATACCCTTGCCCTTCGTCAGCATGGAGTCGCCCATGTATAAACGTGGCCATGCTCGTCCAGGACCTACTTTCAGAGAAGTTCTGTTGATGCATGCAATCGCAAGATTAAGCCTGAATCCGTTGATAACCAATATTCAAGCGAGTTGGGTCAAACTGGGACAAGCTGGTGCTGAAGCCTGTCTCAATGCCGGTGTCAACGATATGGGTGGAACGTTGATGAATGAGTCAATATCAAAAGCTGCAGGAAGTATCCATGGCCAGGAATTTACTCCTGAAAAAATGGAATCCTTTATAAAAAATTCTCAAAGAACTCCAAGACTTAGGGACACTCTGTACAACACGATTGAACCAACAATTCCAAACTACCAACCCAGAGTAGATATTTCTCAAAAATTACAAACACTTTTAGACAGCGCCTACCCTACGAATTAAGCATCCTAGGACAGGAATTATCATTTGCAAATGATAATGATTATTAATAACCTACACTATTAATAACAGTAAAGAATTGCCATAAGCCTGTCTCTTAAGGTATTTCCTGCCTATTTTTAAACGAAGATAAGGTTAGCAAGCATGAATGAATTTATAATTGTTTTTCGTGAGAGTCTTGAAGCCTGTCTCATTGTAGGCATTATCTATACCCTTCTGGAAAAAAATAACCTTGATCGCGAAATTAAACAACTCTGGCTGGGTGTTTTTTTTGCTTTAATTGCCAGTGGTATTCTTGGAATTCTATTAAATAGCATCAAACAATCAATTGGCAATGCCTCCATACAAGCATTGTTTGAATCAGTGTTCATGTTCCTAACTGCTGGACTGCTTTGGTATGTTATTTTTTGGCTCTCCAAACATGTCAGCGATCGTGTTGAGCTTGAAGGTCAGACCAAAAAGGCCATCGCGACTTCAGGTATCGGTGTCTTTTTGGTAGTTTTTTTTGCAATTTTACGTGAAGGATTTGAGACTGCTATTTTCTTAATGGGCAGCTTTTCAATATTACAAACATTTTCCTACATTGGTTTTTTTACTGGATTGTTTGCTGCGATCCTGATCGGTTATTTTATTGTGATTCAAGGCAGGCGTATTAATCTTCGCTCATTTTTCCAAGCCACTACCCTATTATTGGTCATTTTTGCATCAGGAATGGTAGCCTATGGCACCCATGAAGCAGAAGAATTTATAGTTAAAGGCGATCACTTAGAATGGGTGGGATTGAAAGAAAAACAAGACATTGTAAGGGTTTGGAACATACTGGAACCTAAATCAGAACTCACTGAAAGTGAAAACTCCACCTACTACTCATACAACCTTGGTGGCAAAAATAAATATACACATGTGATGCATGATAAAGGCAGAATTGGCGTATTTCTTAAAGGCTTTTTTGGCTACAACAGCAATCCTAATTGGATTGAATTTATACTTTGGATGCTCTCTTTAACTTTTGGCATTAGACTCTGGAGAAAATTCTACTTCTAAATCCAGTCATTGCAATATTCTTATCTGCTCACTTGAAGTCCACAAAAGGACCCATATATATCAATGGTAGATGCCAACAATGGATCTACTGAATTAATAATTAACTTGCTTAATAAAGGAGAAGATTATGGTTAATACAATATTTGACTCGGTTTGGAGAGATATCTCACCATTTGCCGTTGGCTTTGACAGGACATTTGATACCTTGTCGATTCTGGCAAATTCGAAATCTCAAAGCACCAATTATCCACCTTACAATATCCGTAAGGTCTCTGACGATCAATATACCATTGAGCTGGCAGTAGCTGGTTTCGACGAAAAAGATATTGACGTTGAGGTCGCAGGAGAGAATCTAACCATCAGCGGCAATAGCCCACAAGAAGCCTCTGAAGGTTTGGTTCATCAAGGTCTAGCAGCAAGAAGCTTTATCAGAAAGTTTGTCTTGTCTGACGACATGGTTGTCAAGGGTGCAGCTCTATCCAATGGAATGTTATACATTGGCATGGAGAGCGTTATTCCTGATCACCAAAGACCCAAAAAAATATCACTCACTTCAAAAAAGAAGTTGTTGGGATAAGCAATGAAAAGGGGGCAAACAGCCCCCTTTTTTTTAATATATTGAATGCCGATTAAAACAAATCTCTGATTGGAGGAGACAAATAGGCCATTGATATTTTAATCCCTGCCATTAACCAAGCCACTTGTATCAGAACAATTGACAATGGTGACATGATCGTCAGCTCTGGCATGGATGCCGAGAATATGAAAAAAATCGCCATCAGTATCAACCAGATCTCACGGGAGTTCTTGACAAAGAAACAAAGACACAGATCTGCGGCAAAAGCAGCGAGGGTACAAAATAACATGGCATTATATTTCCAACTGAAGCCAAATGCGGCAAGATCGCCGTAATAACTACTCACAGATTCTGGAAAGGGGTAAGCAAAATCGAGCCCAACAGCAACGAAAATGAGCAATATCGGTACAATAATTAAAAAACGAAACACAGATTTATAGTTCATTGTTTACTCCTCTACAATACTTCTTCTGCAATTACTCTTTGAGCTTTTTTTGATGCATTGCCCAAAACCAAGGTGCCAATTTTTCCTGATTTATCTAATTCTTTCCATGGCTGCAGGCGTTCTTTAATTCTCTCAGCTGGGCCAATTAAGGCACACTCATCAACCAATTCATTTGGAACAGCCATAGCAGCTTCTTCCTTCTTTCCTTCCAAATAAAGATCTTGAATGGTTTCAGCAGCTTCTTCATATCCAAGTCGTTTGGCATAGTCATTATAAAAATTCTTGGATTTAGCGCCCATACCACCGATGTAGAGCGCCATCATTGGTTTCATCATCTGGATACAAAAATCAACATTGTCTCCCATTGCGACCGGTACAAAAGGGGCAACATCAAAATGCTCGTAACCTTTGTTTTGTCCTGCTTTTGCGAATCCTTCTTCAACATGCTCGCCGATCAGATTAAATTTCTCAGGGTTCATCCAAATAGGGAAAACACCATCAGAAACTTCACCGGCACATCTCAAACCTGCAGGGGTGATTGATGCCGTGTATATTTTTAAATCACTGGTGCTATGAAGGATGCTCTTCAATGGCTTCCCAAGACCACTTGAACCTTCACCCGTATATGGAATTTGGTAATGAAAGCCTTCATGAGTTAAAGCTTCTTCTCTGGCAACTATTTTCCTGACAATTGAGATGTACTCTTTTGTTCTTGTAAGCGGTCGGCCGTAGGGTTCTCCATACCAACCCTCCACCACTTGAGGTCCTGAGGGTCCAAGTCCGAGCAAAAACCGACCTCCAGAAAGTGCATTCAGCGATAAAGCAGTCATAGCAGTCATGGTTGGAGTTCTTGCCTGCATTTGCATAATAGCAGTTCCTACGTTGATCTTGCTGGTTAAGGCCAAAACATAAGCCGCGACAGAAACGGCATCAGAACCATAGGACTCTGCAGACCAAACTGAATCAAATCCTAGTTTTTCTGCCTCCAAAATATCTTCCACAGGTATTGTTAACTTGGCTGGTGAGTAACCTAATCCCATTCCTAATTTCATGTTTGTCTCTATGTCATTATTAAAAATAATCCAAAATATAAGTTTATCTTGGGTCGTTTGTATTTCTTACAGAAAATATCCTAATGTTATCATTGCTCCTCTAGACAATGATCTCTTTGATAAACTCCTTTGATGCAAGAAATTAAAAACAATCTCTATAATGCCTTTGATAATGTCCTGAGTAAAGATTTGGAGAAGACTCTCTTGGTTCTCGAAAACGGTCTGAAAGTTAGCCGGGAGAGTATGATAATGCAGTCCGCCAGGATAGCCAATACTCTGAAATCATTGAATGCAAAACCAGGAGATCGTATTTCAATCCAGACTGAAAAAGTTGCCGATTCAATTGCCCTGTATCTAGCCTGCCTGAGAGGTGGGTTTGTTTACCATCCATTAAACCCTGCTTATACATCTTCAGAGGTTGCCTATTTTTTTGAGGATGCAGATCCAGCAATTATCATTTGCGACCCAAAAAATGAAAAAATCTATAAAACCCTATTTGGCTTACCTAAGAAAATTCCCATTTTAACTCTTTCACACCAAGATAAAGGAAGTCTTATTTCAAGATCTAAATCCCAGTCCACAGAGTATAGAACCCATGCTTGTGCAACAGATACTCTTGCAGCATTGGTTTATTCTTCGGGAACAACTGGGAAACCTAAAGGAATCATGTTAAGTCACAATAATCTCGTCAGCAATACTGAAACCCTCATCAAAACTTGGAAATTATCAGAAACAGACTGTTTGATCCATGCTTTACCAATTTTCCATGTCCACGGTCTATTCGTGGCTATAAACAGCAGTCTGTTAACCGGTGGTTCTATGATTTTCTTACCTCATTTTGACTCAAAAACGGTGATTGATTGCATTCCCCATGCAACACTTATGATGGGCGTTCCGACTTATTACACTCGACTCTTAAACACTGGGCAATTAAGTCGCTCAAAATGCAAGAATATGCGCCTGTTTATCTCTGGATCAGCGCCTCTTAGTATCAATACATTCAATGATTTCAGGCAAGCCACAAATCATGAGATCGTTGAACGTTATGGCATGACTGAAACTTTGATGAATACCAGTAATCCAGTGGATGGTCGAAGGAAATCTGGCTCCGTAGGTTTGCCCTTGCAAGGTACTTCAATAAGAATCTCCAACCCAATCAATGAGGTAGGAGAACTAGAGATTAAAGGGCCAAATCTTTGCATGGGGTATTGGCGAAAAGAAGAAGACTCTAAACAGTCACTTACTGCGGATGGGTTTTTCAAAACTGGCGATCAAGCGAGGGAAGATGCGGATGGCTACATTACAATTGTTGGTAGAAAAACCGACTTGATTATTACAGGTGGGCTTAATGTCTATCCCGTCGAAGTTGAAAAAGTGATCAATGATATCAAGGGTGTTGTGGAGTGCACGATTGTTGGGATTCCTGATGATGATTTTGGAGAAGCAGTTACTGCTATTGTTGTTAGAAAGGATGACTCGCAGTTAAATGAGAATGAAATCATTGAGTTGGCCAAACAAAAATTGGCAAGTTACAAGGTTCCAAAAGCAGTTTTTTTTGTATCCACACTACCTAGAAACACAATGGGTAAAATACAAAAAAATATTATAAAACAACAATTTATAAAATAATTAAATTACTTTAACTACCGATCTTCTATGATTGCTAGGCACAGATCTATACAATAGACCCATAAAAAGTATTGACTGTAAATAAAAGAGAAAAATGACGGAATCCAGCAAAAAAGATTGGGAGAAGAAAGTAGTTGAAGAACTCGATGGCGCAGCAATCGATAGCTTAACCTGGCAGACATTGGAGGGTATAGATGTAAAACCTCTATATACCGCAGATGATCTTGAAGAAATCAGCCACCTAGATTCATTTCCTGGTCTTCCGCCTTACGTCAGGGGGCCCAAAGCGACGATGTATGCCAAAAGGCCATGGACAGTTAGACAGTATTCTGGATTTTCCACCGCTGAAGAATCTAATAAATTTTATCGTGATAATATCGCTGGAGGCCAGACAGGGTTGTCGGTTGCCTTTGATTTAGCTACGCATCGAGGTTACGACTCTGATCACCCTCGAGTTACCGGTGATGTAGGCAAAGCGGGTGTTGCTATAGACACTGTGGAAGACATGCAATTACTCTTTGATCAGATACCTCTCAATAAGATGTCGGTTTCAATGACCATGAATGGTGCAGTAATACCCATTATGGCCATGTTTATTGTCGCAGCCGAGGAACAAGGTGTAGCTCAGGAGGAACTGAATGGAACTTTGCAGAACGACATCCTTAAAGAATTCATGGTCCGAAACACCTACATTTATCCGCCAAAAGCTTCGATGCGTATAGTTGCAGACATCATCGCCTATGCATCAAAAAAACTACCAAAATTTAATTCGGTATCAATTTCCGGCTATCACATGCTTGAGGCAGGAGCAACATGCACTCAAGAGTTAGCCTACACGATAGCAGACGGTATTGAGTATGTAAGGGCAGCAGTAAAAAAAGGACTGGATGTTGATGCATTTGCTCCAAGGCTATCTTTCTTTTTCGGTATTGGGATGAACTTTTTTATGGAAGTTGCAAAATTAAGAGCCGCTAGGCTGCTGTGGGCAGAGTTGATTGAAAAAGAGTTTAAACCCAAGAATCCTAAGTCGCTTATGCTGAGAACTCATTGTCAAACCTCTGGGGTAAGTTTGACCAGTCAGGATCCTTACAACAACATTATCCGTACCACAATAGAAGCAATGGCAGCAGTACTTGGTGGCACTCAATCATTGCATACCAATTCCTTTGACGAGGCTCTAGCACTGCCAACTCCTTTCTCAGCACAAATTGCCAGAACTACCCAATTGATCTTGAAAGAAGAATCCGGGATAACCAATGTTGTTGATCCGTTGGCAGGCTCTTATTACATCGAGTCTTTAACTGCCTCTCTTGTCAATGAGGCAAGAAAATTGATAGAAGAAGCAGATGAGCTTGGAGGTATGACAAAAGCAGTACAAGCAGGGGTTCCAAAGCTACGAATTGAAGAATCAGCTGCAATTAGACAAGCAAGAATTGATAAAGGTGAAGAAACAATAGTTGGGGTGAATAAATACATCTCCAAGAAACAAGATTCCATAGAGATCCGCTCAATCGATAACCAGCAAGTCAGAGACCAGCAAATTAAGAAAATTATGGCTGTAAAATCACAACGAGATGAGAAACAATGTGAAACTGCTCTGGAGAAGCTGGAATCAGCAGCCAAGAATGACACATCTAATTTACTCGAAATTGCAATTGAAGCTGCCAGAGCAAGAGCTACAGTTGGCGAGATTTCTTTAGCTTTAGAACGGGTTTTTGGTCGGCACCAAGCAGTAGCCCAATCAATCAGCGGTGTGTATCGTAGTGAATATGAAGGAGATAAAAATTTCATGAAAATTGAAGAACATATTTCATCTTTTGCTAAGAACTTTGGAAGACGACCGAGAATACTGGTCGCAAAGTTGGGGCAAGATGGTCACGACAGAGGGGCTAAAGTTATAGCCACTTCATTTGCTGATATGGGTTTTGATGTTGATATTGGACCATTGTTTCAAACCCCTGAAGAAGCAGCCAAGCAAGCAGTTGAGAACGATGTGCATATTATCGGAGTTTCAACCCAAGCAGCCGGTCATAAAACTTTAGTGCCAATGTTAATTGAAGCGCTGAAAAATGAACAAGCCGATAATGTGATTGTTGTCTGCGGCGGTATCATTCCAGAGAAAGATATTCCCGATCTTAAATCGCAAGGTGTGGGTGCTGTATTTGGACCTGGAACCAATATCGCTAAAGCAGCGATGGAAGTTATCAAACTAATTAGCTAAGAATCGGATGAAGGAAAATATCAAGGAACTGCAAAAAAGAGCTGAAGCTGCAAAATTAGGTGGCGGTAGCACTCGAATTGACAAACAACATGCAAAAGGCAAATTAACTGCTCGAGAACGACTGGATATTCTGTTAGACGAGAACAGCTTTCAAGAATGGGACATGTTTGTTGAACATAGAGCTGTAGACTTTGGAATGGATGAGCAGAAAATACCTGGAGATGGTGTGGTTACTGGGTATGGAAAAATTAATGGAAAACTGGTTTATGTTTTTAGTCAAGATTTCACTGTTTTTGGTGGCTCTCTGTCCGAAGCACATGCGGAAAAAATTTGTAAAGTTATGGATCATGCTGTTCGTAATGGTGCCCCCTTAATAGGTTTAAATGACTCTGGCGGAGCCAGAATCCAAGAAGGCGTCGTTTCTCTCGGTGGGTATGCAGAGGTTTTTCAAAGAAACGTTCTCGCTTCAGGCGTAGTACCCCAAATATCCCTGGTTATGGGTCCTTGTGCAGGAGGTGCGGTTTATTCACCTGCAATGACAGATTTTATTTTTATGGTTGAGGACAGTTCATACATGTTTGTTACCGGACCTGAGGTGGTTAAAACTGTAACCCATGAGGAAGTGACAGCCGAAGAATTGGGTGGAGCTTCAACACACAGCAGAAAATCAGGAGTAGCTGATCTAACTTTTAAAAATGATATGGAAGCTCTTCTGATGACCAGAGAATTTCTGAGTTATTTACCTCAAAACAATCAAACTAAACCGCCAACAGTAACTACAGAGGACCCAGTCGAGAGAGAGGAACCTTCGTTAGATAAACTAGTACCTGAAGACCCTGCAAAGCCTTATGACATAAAGGACGTCATCTACAAAGTTGCAGACGACGGAGAATTTTTTGAAATCCAGCCAAATTATGCACAAAACATAGTCATTGGTTTTACCCGATTAAACGGCTCTACAATCGGTGTTGTGGCGAATCAACCTCTTGTACTCGCAGGATGTCTTGACATCGATGCATCAATTAAAGGCGGACGTTTTATCCGTTTTTGTGATGCATTCAACATCCCATTATTGACGCTAGTCGATGTACCCGGATTTATGCCTGGGACTTCACAGGAATACGGTGGCATCATCAAACATGGCGCTAAATTACTTTTTGCCTATGCAGAGGCAACGGTACCCAAAGTTACCTTAATCACACGCAAGGCCTATGGTGGCGCATATGATGTTATGAGTTCAAAACATATTCGAGGAGATGTCAATTTTGCTTGGCCTTCTGCAGAAATTGCAGTTATGGGTCCTAAAGGTGCTGTAGAAATTATCTTCCGAGGTGATATTGGTGATGAGAAGAAGATCGAAAAAAGAACCGAGGAATACAGAACAAAATTTGCCAACCCATTTATAGCTGCAAGCCGTGGCTATATCGATGATATTTTCCTGCCTCATGAAACGCGTGGAAAATTATGTCATTCCTTCGAAATGCTGAAAAACAAAAAACAAGCAAACCCTTGGCGTAAACACGACAACATTCCCCTGTAAACAACAGTTTAAATGTTTAAAAAAATACTCATTGCCAATCGTGGAGAAATAGCCTGTAGGGTAATTAA
>Ga0209228_1001422_pt1 | contig 11964 bp, 15 predicted proteins | sample METZYME_3_150m_FD_187547 | JGI IMG/M metagenome (GOLD analysis project Ga0209228, IMG submission 187547) | Marine microbial communities from oxygen minimum zone in mesopelagic equatorial Pacific - METZYME_3_150m (SPAdes) (version 2) | ecosystem: Environmental > Aquatic > Marine > Oceanic...
AAAAGAGGGTATAAGAAAAACTGGAGTTGGAGTTCTATTAGGTTTGGTGTTTATTTTGTTTGCATATTCTTCTGCTGTTGCGGATACACCAGTGTTTAAAAGTAATGATGGGAAGTGGTATGGGTCGATCAATGCCGGTATTGCCATTCTTAATGATATAGATTTTTCAGCAGCTGCAAGTGGTGGAGGTGTTACAGTTACTGCAGCAGGTGCTTATTCGTTTGATCCAGGTGCATCTTTTGGCGGTGCGTTAGGGTATGTAATAAATGACCTTGTCCGTACAGAACTTGAATTAGGTTATCAAAAATTAGATTACGATAAAATTAACATCTCTGGTAATGTTACTTATGGAGCTACTACCGTATCCTACACCGGAGAAACCGATGTTAAAGGTGATATTGATGCTTTACATGGTTTAGCAAATGTTATTTTAACGCCGTTCGATAAAGTTTCTGGAATGACTCCTCTCATTGGCGCTGGTTTTGGGTTTATCTCTACGGAAAGTGAAATTACTAGTATCGGTACGCTAACGACAAGTAGTAAAGTAAGTAATACCGATTTTTTAGCATCGATAATGGCGGGTCTAGAATATACTAGTAGTCAGCAGGTAACTTGGGCCATAAAGTATCGACATAGCTGGTTAGATAGTGGGAGAGATGGTACAGAAGATGCCGCAATAGATAGCATTGGAGCAAATGTAAATATAGCTTTCTAACCCAATTCTTTTGAGACAGGTTCAAGCCTGTCTCCTCCAAAGAAACTCGTTATCCTTAATATATGGATAGCGGGTTTTTTATTTTAGATTAGTTTAATGGACTCACTAGTTACCGCTATCTTTTTTAAAAAAAACTACTTTACATTGTTTTCACTCTAATCCATTCCGTTTCTTTTTATTACGCATATAAATAGAAACTTTACCTCCAGTCGGGTGAAAGTTTTTAAAACCTATTTCTGAAATAACAGACAGACTAATTGCAAGTATAGTCCAGGCAGTTTTGGTATAATTATCTAGGGTCATGGTTCCTCATTCGCTGCTATAATAGGTTATGGATAGGTTTATACGATTTCTATTCTGGCTTTTCTCTGTTTGGGTTTTGCTACATGGTTTTATGAAGTTCTCTCCAGAGTATGCCACTCAACTCCCTCATTGGCTCTACTCATCTTTATATCTCTTAACTCAATAACTCTACCATAGAGAAAAAAATGAATACCATATTGCTAAAAAAACAGGGCTACCTTTCTTGGTAAATTAATTATTTGTTATTGGCGGAACAGAACTTGCGCAACGAAAGCCTACGTAATGAAACCTATGTATTGGAAGACTAGTAATCCATTTAGAGGATTGCATCGCATTAACTGAATTTCTCCAAGACCCTCCTCTGAGTACTTTTCCTCCTGTTGTTTCACGATGACTATTAGTCCATTCCCAAACATTACCCATCATATCGAATAAGCCAAAGGAGTTAGGAGATTTTAGGCCTACCGGATGAGTTTCTTTCTCCGAATTTTTTTTAAACCAGCTATGAATTTTAGGATCTCCTTTACCCCAATAAAATTTTGTTGTGCTTCCTGATCGTGCAGCCCACTCCCATTCCCATTCTGTTGGCAAACGTTTTTCAATAAGGCGGCAATAATTCATAGCCTCAAACCAATTTATTTTTTCAACGGGTCTATGGTCTCCACTAAAAAAAGATAAACTTGTCCCCATTTTTTTTTTAAAAGAACTTTGAGTTACTTCAAAACGATCCATAAAAAAATTATCGATAAATATTTCTAATTTTCTATGTTCTGTATTAACTAATAATTTCCCTGACGGAATTAGTACCATGTCATTATCTGAATGAGCAGGCAGGCAAAGAGGATAAAAAATGAAAAAAGAGATTACTATTAAGCATAGTCGTGTTGTTTTTATGAAAACTGAAAACATTAAATCACTCAGGAAAATCTTCTTTGGGACAAAGAAACTTAAAAACATGGACTATACTTTGAACTACTTTGTCCACATCTTCGTTAATAATAGGTATGTTTTTAATATTTTTATAAAGAATAGTAGAGAAATATTTGTCTAGACTTATTTTTTTTTGCTGCCCAGACATAGATTGTATGTTTGAAAGACCGGCAACATCAAACCACAATCCTCCACACTTCGCACATTGATTGACTTCGGTATCAAACTTTTTGCTAAAAAAGTGCCTGAATAGTAATGTGGTTTTGCAATAGGGGCAAATATGTTCAACCCTGCGATATGTTTTGATTCCATCTGCATGCTTAATCTTAAGGAGTGGTAACCCTAAGCCAGGATTTAAGCTTCCAATAATTTTTAATTGATCCCGACTAAACCACAGTCCACCACAACCACTCTCACACGCTAAAATTTTTAAGCTGGCTATAATAAATATTGTTAATTCATTTTTACAGGCAGGACAATGCATAAGCTTCTTTCAGATTAAAAAACTAAGAAGAATTTATAAAGCCTAACTAAAAATAGTTAAGAGTTTATGAATTAATTCTCAGATATTTTTTCTGCGGCCGGAAGTCCGCTCACGGGGGAGGCATGGTGTAAGATCATCTTCCACTCACCATTAAACTTTTTAAATAAATTAGTCGAATGGACCTTCGATAGTTGAACACCGCTAGATAGTATAGAGAATAGATTTTCTTGACAGGTTACCCATGCAAGGTCCTCTGAGGTAGTAACATCAACATGCGAAAGCTTAATCTCTAAGTCTTGTGCTGATGCAAAGATTTTCTGCCAACTTATCATGATATTCTCAAACCCAGTCAAAACATCCCAGCCTGGATGGATGCACTGCGAAGCCGAGTCATTTAACCAGACTCCGATCATTAGTTCTATGTCATTTTTATTAAAAGCATCATAAAACCTTTGATTTGCTTCGGTCACAATTTTTTCACTCATAACAGATAAACAAAAATTTCAGTATTGTTAATTAAGATTTTTTCAACAAGTATTCAATCGCTTCAAAGGTTTCATCTGATTCCCAGTTTTTAGCACCGTCTACCCTGGCTACAACTCGCCCTTCGCGATCAATTACATAGGTAAATGGAATTGTCATTGACGGGTAAAGCTGCTCTGCTTCACCTTTCTCATCCAATAGAACTGGAAACGAAATGCCATATTCATGAACAAAAGATTTAATTTTTTGCCCCGCATTTTTATCTAGTGTGACAGCTAGAACTATTACTCCTTCTGAGCGGTAACGGCGATAAAGCTTTTCAAAAGAAGGCATCTCCACGCGACATGGAACGCACCAGGTTGCCCAAAAGTTAAGGACTATAACTTGTCCACGATAATTATTTAGATTTTCATAGTTCCCTTGTAAGTTTCGTAAACTAAAATCTGGCGCCAGATAGCCTACACTTGATTTCTTTTGATTAAAAATCTCTTCGGGTTGAACATCAGTAATGGAAATGGGTGCTTCTAAAAAATGTTCAAAGAAAAAAAGAATTGCACCAATAAAGATGACAATAAAAATAAGTGTGTACTTCTTAGTTAGAGTATAAGTAGTCCTTTTTGAGTCGTTCGACTTCATCTTTCATCCTCTCGACTTTTATTCTCTGACCCATCAATACAAAATAAAGAAGTGTGAAAGCTCCAAGTGATAGCATCAGTGTAGTTACCATAGAAGGATCCATGCCTGCTCCTAATCCTTCTGGTGATATCATTTTAGGTGGAGGATGGAAAGTACGCCACCACAAAACAGAAAAATGGATGAATGGAATATCGAGAAAACCGACGATTCCTAAAACTGCTGCAAACCGAGCACGCATAGAACCAACATCAGTCTGATAACGAAGCATAAGGTATGACACATAAATGAGCCATAAAATTAATGTGGATGTCAGACGAGCATCCCAAACCCACCATGCACCCCAAATTGGCCGTGCCCAGATTGGACCTGTTATTAAAACAAGTGAACAAAAAATGACACCGATTTCAGCTGAGGCCAGCGCATATATATCCCACTCTCTTTCTTTCTTCCACAAAAATAAAATACTGCAGGCAAAAACAATAAAAAATGAAAAAAATGCTAACCATGCGGCAGGAATATGAAAATACATAATCCTCTGTACTGCTCCTTCCATTTGCTCTGTAGGCACATAAATAAAAATAGCTGCCATGCCTATTAAGAAGGCTAGTGCGGTAAGCCATATTAGAATTGTACTGCCCTCGCTTTTTTCTACGCTCACTTTTGAGCCCCTTTTTCTACAGCTTCTTTTATAAGATCTAAATCATTTTGCAAAGACTGTTGATATTTTTTTATTCGCAAAAGATAATAAAAAATACCTCCCCATACGAACACGTTTGCGGCAAATAAATATTCTAGGTTGTCCATTTTAGTTATTCCTCCAAAACAAAATCTATCATCATAATGGAAATAGCAATATATATAACATCAAAACATAAGACTAAGCTGATCCAATTCATCATATTTGATAATGGTTCTCCCATGAGAATTTGACCTGTCATCCGAACTGATCCAATAATGATTGGAATAATAAGCGGATATAATAGTATTGGTAACATGATATCACGCGTTTTGAGATTAGCCGACAAAGAAGAAAGGAGCGTTCCTATAGCACAAAACCCAAGTGTTCCTGCAAAAATCACATAAATTAAAGGTAGCAGATGTGGAATCAAATCAACATTAAAGAAAATCATAAAAATGGGTAATATGAACGCTTCCATAATCAATAAAAAGACAAAATTGCTGATTAGCTTTCCAAAATAGAGTGCGGTCCTATCGACAGGTGCAAGGAGTAATCCTTGCAAACAGTCATTTTCTTTCTCCAGCATGAACGATCGATTCAGACCAATCGTTCCGGCAAATAAAAATGCTACCCACAGAACTCCAGGGCCAATTTCACTTGCCTTAACAATACTAAGATCGATTGAAAAAATAAAAATGACGATCACAAGAAGTGCAAAAATAAACATCGAGCTAAACAATTCGCGAGTCTTTAGCTCTGTTATGAAGTCCTTCCAGACAATAGCCTTTACTTGATTAAAGTATCGATTCATAGAAATGATAAGACCCCTAGTTGATGGCTCACTTTTCTAAGACTTCTGTATAAAAATGTTCGAAATTTTCTAGATCAATGCGATCGATAGACTCTAGTAATAAAAACTTTCCTTTATTCTGTATTGCTACTCTATCGCACATTTCTAGACCACAAGAGATATCGTGAGTTGTCATAATAATAGTTCGTTTGTCAATATGTAAATCATGTAGTTGATCTTTAAGTGCGTTGGTTGCCCTTAGATCGAGTCCAGTGAAGGGCTCATCTAAAAACAACACCGAAGGATTATGCAGAGTAGCTCTGGCAATAGCCATTCTCTGCTGCATTCCTCTGGAGTATGTTCTTACTTGATCATGCCTTCGTAATTGCAATCCTGCTGCTTTAATAGATTCGTTAGCTCTCTCTTCTGGGTCGTCTAGACAATAGAGCTTAGCGTAAAATAAAAGGTTTTCTAGTGCTGTTAAATCAGGATACAAACAAGTTGCGTGAGATATAACACCGATTTGATTTCGTAATTCTGCATCACACTCAAGAACATCAAAACCATCTATAATAGCTGACCCAGAAGTGGGGTGCATTAGGCCTGTTAGAATTTTAATTAAAGTTGTCTTACCCGCACCGTTAGGTCCAAAAATAGTAAGAAACTCTCCTTTATTTAAATCAAAGCTAACTCCACTTAAGGCTTGCAGATAACCAAAATCTTTTCTGAGGTCTCGGACCTGAATAATAGAATGAGAGGAACTGGGATCGGTTTGTTCGTTCATGCGGAATACCATCGAACATAAAATATAATGCCCATGCTACAGTAAAGAAGAGGCTGCCATATAATATGGTTATTTTTTTTTGCCAGCTGTTTACTCAAAAAAATATTCCACTATGCTAGAAGAAAATTCTTTGACGATGACTTGGTACCTTTTTTCTTATTTTTTTCCAATTCTTCAATACGTTCAAGTATGGCAATAGCTTCTCCTTCAAGTTTATTCCGTAGAGCATCGGAATCCTGAGTAGAAATCTTATCAGCTTGAAGATCAACCTCCAATTCCTTGATCGATAGTAAAATTTCTTCTTTTCGAACGAGTAGATGCTTAAACTCTTCCTCTAAAGGGTCAATTTTAGAAAAAAGTCGAGTATTTGGCATTTTACCAAACAATGGAATGCCAATAGCAATTAATATTCCTACAATTAGGAGTAATTCAATTAAATGAGCAAAAGTAAGGTTCATGTTTCCAGTCGATCTAATTCATCCTTCAAACGGCGGGAGTATTTACTGGAACTCGTTTCACTAGATTTCTCAGAACCTAACTCAGGTTCGTTGCTATTTTGAGGTTCAGTTTTAGTATCCTTTCCTACCCATCCATTTAGAAGCCTTCGTAACCCGACTCCTCCAATCATGATTGCTCCAAAGGGAATCACCCAAGCAGTGAGATTAAATCCGTTTTTACTTGGAGCCGAAAGTATCGTTTCACCATACTTTTCTACCTGTTGTTGAACAATTTGATCCACTGTTAAACCCGACTCAAGCATTTTTGTAAACTTTTTTCTGTTTTTATCAGCCGTTGAACAAGTACAATTTATAAGAACTTTGCCACACTTGTCATCGCACTTACACATCAGTTGATTTTCTAGGTCTGACAAGACTGCTCCTGCATTAGCTAAGCCTGAAGATACGACAGTAAAAAAAAGCACCATAAACAAAAAAGAAATAATTTTTTTAAAATGCATTGTCATGAGTTACTCCTGGGCTGGTGAAAAAACAATCTGCTGACGCTTCAAGCGCTCCAACCTTCGACGTTGTTCCAATCTGTCGGGCCATGCACAGACCATAGTTCCTAGAGCGATAACCCACCCCCCTGTCCACAGCCATTTCACCATAGGGTTATGGTAAACTTTTATTGTTGCGGATTCATCTTCAGAAAAATCTGCAAGAATCACATATAGGTCACTGGCTAGGGTAGACCTTACATCCACTTCAGATACGGGTTGATTTTGTCCCTTATAAAATTCTTTTTCAGGTCTTGCCGTCCAGATTTTCTTTCCATCTTTTTCAACCGCCAATTGTGCAATGATACGGGTCTTTACTGAAGTAGCTTGAATAGCAGCGAGCTTTTCATAACGCAACATATAATCTCGTATCTCTATAGTTTCGCCTATTGTGAGCCGTTTTTCCGTATGGATTCCGTATGAGGATGAGGCAGCGATTCCTGCATAAATCATTACTACGCCAATATGAACTGTATAACCTCCATAGCGTCTCTTGTTATTCCAGATTAGAGAACCCAAGGCACCGACAATAGAGTCACTTGATGCTTGTCGAGCCATAGTTCCTTTATAAAACTCGATGAGCATAGACGACAATACAAAAAAACAAAGAATAAAAGTAATGTAAGTATAAACTTCAGATCGGCTGGATAATGGCACGATAGGAAATAAAACTGCCCCACCAACGACCGCGACTATCAGTGGTTTTAAAAAATTCTTTTTTAAGTTTGACCAAGTAGCTCTTCGCCAAGCAATGATTGGGCCGATACCGATTAATGCCAGCAAAGCCAAACCAATAGGAACATTAACTTGGTTATAAAAAGGAGGACCCACTGTGATTTTTACGCCGCGTATTGCCTCAGAAATAATCGGGAAAATGGTTCCCCAAAATGTTGCGAACGCAATTCCTAGTAGTAATAAGTTGTTAAAGAGAAAGCCCGCCTCTCGCGAAAGAAATGAATCCAATTCGTTTTTACTTTTAAGTAATGGTAAGCGCGAAATAATCAATGCTGTGCAAGCAACAATTATAAAAAAAAGTAACCCTAGAAAGTAATATCCTAGTGTCGCTTCATCGAAAGTATGGACCGATTGTATGAGACCACTTCGAGTTATAAATGTTCCAAATATGGTCATCACAAAAGTAAGGAGAATGAGAGACATATTCCACACTTTCATCATATCTTTCTTTTCTTGAATCATAACTGAATGCAAATAAGCAGTAGCAACAATAAGTGGCATAAAAGCAGCATTCTCCACAGGGTCCCACGCCCAATATCCACCCCAACCTAATTCAACATAAGCCCAACTTGCACCAAATAAATTACCCATACACAGAAAAAACCATGATACTACCGTCCACTTTCTAGTCAGTCGAATCCAAGAATCGTCCAGATTTTTTGAAATAAGTGCAGCCACCGCAAAGGCAAACGGTACTGTAAACCCAACATAACCCAAGTATAATGTAGGCGGATGGATAACCATCCAATAGTTTTGCAAAAGCGGGTTTAATCCGCGCCCATCTTCAGGTGGAAGAGGAATGCGCTCAAACGGGTTAGTGGAAAAATTAAGAAGAAAAAGGAAGAAACAGGTGACTGCAAGCATTACCGCCATTGCATAAGGCACAACTATCAAATTTTTCGAACGGTTTTGAAAGTGAACAACTATCATGTAACTTGTTAAAATAAGGGCCCAAAATAGTAGTGATCCCTTTTGCCCCCCCCAAAATGAACTAAATTTATAAAAATAATCAAGTTCGATATTGGAATATGCATATACGTATTGCAGGCTAAAGTCATTTGTAAAAAAAGCCTTCCACAGGGCGATAGAAGAAATCATTACGCAAGCCCATGTGATAAGTGGAACTTTATCTGCGCTTAAATAAATATCTATGCGGTTTCCGCGTGCAGCCATAACATAGGCTACAGTCCCGTAGAGGGATGTGGCCAGTGCCACCATTAAAGTAAATTCACCTATGTCGTTCATAACTTTCTAAACTTTCCTTTTTCTCTAATCTCATAGACGTAATCCTTATTTTAAATGTAGAAAAAGGACTTTGACTTTGAGAAAATAACGAGGGGGTTTTTAAACCGTTGTCTTAGGTAAGGAATCAATTTTCTTCAGGTCTAGCTCGGGTTTAGACTTATAGCCGGGAAGAGTTCCTGGATGCTTTCCCCCAGCTTCTTTTTCGGCTTCATATTTCGAAGGGCAGCTGGTCAATAATGTATTTGCATGAAAAACGCCTTTGTCATCTAAGGCCCCTTCAACAACCACCTCTCCTCCGTCTTGAAACATGTCTGGCGTTACACCTTGGTAAACAACGTTCAGGTTGCTATTTTTTTCTTCAATCGCAAATTGGACACTAAGGTAGTCATTAGGGTCTCTTTCAATCGAACCCTCAACCACATTTCCCTTTACCTTAAGTCCTGTTCCATGAAAAGAAACCTTTTGATCCATCAGTTCGCTAACCGTGAAAAAATATGTAGAAGTACTGTTAATTCCTGTTGTGATTAGATAGCCAATAGCTCCTACAATTAATGCAGCGCCAAGAGCAAATTTTATTTTTTTACGATCCATAACCTTTGAATCCTATATAACTTGAAATAAAGTAACCATTTAAAACAACTTAAAGCATTTTTTTGGAGCAATTTCATAATATCACTCAAAATTTAAACTTGTCAAAGCAAATCATTTCAAACCAAAGATAGTTTTGACCCTAAAAATAATCTAATGAAGCTCATAAACAGAAAAAGGCAATTAGTGACATATTCTTCAATTTTAAAACTTTAGTGAATATTGTTAGGGAACTCCAATTTAAAAAAACCTTCATTATTATATACATCACTTATGAGAACTGTTTGGAAGAAATCAATCATTAGTACAATAAATTGTATTTATAGAGATTAGTTTAGAAGAATCGCTGAATTGGTGTATTTCGCCCAAGCTTATCTCAATTTATTGATTTCTTAAAAACACACTAAAGTGTCACACCTAAGAATATTTGATTTCAAGTAAATACCCCTTAAATGGTTATGTTTTTTTGTTTTTCTCTATTGACAGAGTGTTCCAATATGCTAGGATTGTGTCAGAAAGTGTCTTAAAGTGTTAATAAATGTTGCAAAACTGTTAATTTCGATTCAGTTAATTCGCATATGAATGGTTTTTTAGGAACCTATAGTGTCAGTCTAGATGATAAAGGACGTCTAAATGTCCCTTCAAAGTTCAAGGGACTGCTTGAGCGGGACAGTCCTCAACTGGTCATTTGTGTGATGAGTGGATTTCTTATTGTATTTCCGCAACGTGAGTGGGCTGCCAATGAAGAAAAGCTTTATCACCTCAATGCATTCGATAAGAGTGACCGTAATCGACTTCGGGAGTTTTATTCAAGAGCAACAGAATGCGAAATGAAATCGGGAAAAATTTTGATTCCGGCAGCTCAGCGTGAAGCAGCTGGATTAAAAAAAGAGGTGATGATTGTAGGTATGTCTAAGACTTTTGAGCTCTGGGCTCCGGACCGTTTTGATAAGGACTCCGAGTGAACTAGTACCTTAGCTCTTAATGTTCTTTCTCTATAAACGCGATTGTAAAGGTCCTCTTTAAAAATGTCTAGGCAACATGAATCAGTATTAGGAAGGGAGGTCGTCAACGGTCTTAACTTTAGGGGAGAAAGCTTGATAGTCGACGGGACTTTAGGAGATGGTGGCCACTCAGAGTTGATATTAAAAAGCACAGTGGACGTTCGCGTTTTAGGGATAGACCGGGATATCGAGGCAATTGAGCGTGCTGAGAAAAGGCTAGCTTCCTTTAGGGATAGAGTTACTTTGGTTCACGGAAATTTTAGTGACATTAAAGCTATCTTAAAAAAGGTTAGCGTAAAGAATGTTGATGGACTATTGCTTGACCTAGGTGTTTCTTCCCCTCAGTTGGATTCGGCCGAGCGAGGATTTAGTTTTATGCGCAATGGACCCTTGGATATGAGAATGGACTCTTCGCAAAAAACAACAGCTGCTGACCTTTTAGCTGGGTTGTCTGACGAAAAATTGATCTCGATAATAAAGGAATATGGAGAAGAGCGATTCTCAAAAAGAATCGTAAGGGCGATTCGACAAGAGCAAGTGAAAGGCTCTATTAAGACAACACTACAATTGTCGGAAATTATTCTTAGAGTAGTACGTGCTTCGCAGCAAACCAAAATTCACCCGGCTACTCGAACCTTTCAGGCTTTGCGTATTGCTGTTAATGGCGAGCTTGATCATATAAAAAAAGCGCTGCTAGATTCTGTTGATGTTTTGCGAGAATCTGCTCGGGTTGTGGTTATTTCTTTTCATTCCCTAGAAGATCGAATTGTAAAAAATTTTTTTCAAGTTGAGGGGAAAGGATGTATTTGCCCTCCTAAAATTCCGATTTGCTCGTGTGGGCACAAGCCAAGGCTGAAAATAGTTACACGAAAACCAATTACTCCCAAGGTTGAAGAGGTGAGATTTAATTCTCGTGCTTCAAGCGCTAAATTGAGGGTGGCAGAAAGGATTTATGTTTAAGTGGTTGAAAAGAACAAAAAAAATACAATTTCATGTAGCTACGAGAGAATATCGTATGGTTTTAGTGGCTGTATCAGGCTTGATGATAGTAGCTATGGCTTTTGTCTGGTGCAATATTCGTTTAGTTGGCTTGGCATATGAATATCAAATTCTCGATAAAACTCACCGAAGTTTACTTCGTGAAAATCATCTTCTTCGTGTGGAGCGAGAAAGTCTGCAATCGCTAGACCGAATTCAAAAATTGGCAAAAAGCAAGGTTGGGCTTAGGGAGCCCGAAAGCGGTCAAATTATAACTGTCTTTTTAAAAAACTAGAACATGGGGCGTAAAAAAGAAAAAATATCGAGAGTTAATCGAGGTTCTCTTAAAGTGAGGCTAATTCTAGTTTCCGTTCTTTTTGTGTTGTTCGGTTCAGGGCTTGTAGGGAGGCTTTTCTTTCTGCAGGTTATAAAAAATGAAGATCTAGTTTCTCGTTCTGAGCAACAGCACCAGATGACTGTGAGTGTTAATTACGGACGAGGCTTTATATACGACCGAAATATGAACGAATTAGCTGCGAATATTAAAGTTGAATCTGTTTATGCAACGCCACAAGATATTAAAAATAAAAAAAAGACAGCTTTATTGTTAGCA
>Ga0209228_1001423_pt1 | contig 11964 bp, 11 predicted proteins | sample METZYME_3_150m_FD_187547 | JGI IMG/M metagenome (GOLD analysis project Ga0209228, IMG submission 187547) | Marine microbial communities from oxygen minimum zone in mesopelagic equatorial Pacific - METZYME_3_150m (SPAdes) (version 2) | ecosystem: Environmental > Aquatic > Marine > Oceanic...
AAGGTTCAACGAAACGTTTACAACGATGACTGGAAAGGCTATCGCTTTGCTCCTGTTTATGATAGCAAAGAAAATTTTTATGGTGGACCGAGAAAAGATGATCCTATAGAAGTCTTACAAGTTTACAAAAAAGAAACTAGTTAGGTCACATAACCGAATCAACTTTTCTTCTCATAAAATTTAATAAGCGATTCTATTTTTTCTTTATTTTTTATTTTAATAGCGACTTTTTCTGCTTCTATTCTTTCTATAAAGTTACCCACAAAAACTCGATGTAATTCATAGTCCTTACCTTTTGCTAAGGCTGAGACAATCAATGCAGAGTAACCTCCGGCAATCATTTTAGCTTTAAGCGCATCGGCCTTTTTAAGTTGCTGAAAAGACCCCACCTGAAGAACAAACCCCGATGACAAAGAATTATGGTTACTATCATCTTTAAGGGGTATTGAGTTTGACATAATAACATTTTTTGAAATGGGTTGAATCGTCTTAGGAACAACAATATTCCCATTCAACCCGATATATTTTTTCATTTCTGGATCATTCAGAGTATCAAAGAAAGTAAATTCATCTAGCGAACTGGTTCCTAATTCAACTAAAGCCTGCTTATCCTTAATATCCTTAGGCTTATATGAAATTATTTTTTTCAAGGATACACTTTTTGGTTCAGAAAAAATTTTCAACACCTTATCCGAACTAAAATAAAAACCTACACCTGTACAGGTAAAAATTAAAAACGCTAATAAAATTTTAGCTGATGATTTCATTGTACTAGGACATGGCCGAGATATAAGAAATTCAGATCAAAGCATTAGCTACATACGCTCAGGTGCAGAGACACCCATAATAGAAAGACCATTACGAATAGTAACACGAAGACAATTCATTAAAAATAATCGTGCAAAAGACAGAGCATGGTTATCACTCACAATACGGTTGTGAGAATAATATCTATGAAAAGTGCCGACAAGATCCTGTAGGTAAAATGCAATTCGATGGACTTCTAACAACTCCGCACTTTTTTCAACTATTTCTGTAAAAATAAGTATTTTTTTTATCATTATAAATTCTTCTTCATTTATTAGTGGCGACAAATCAATCTCAGTTGTATCTAGCAATTTAATTCCGTGTTCATCTGCTGTTCGAAAAATACTACAAATACGTGCATGGGCGTACTGTATATAAAAAACCGGGTTTTCCGGCGATTCTCTTTTTGCTAACTCAAGATCAAAATCCAAATGAGTATCGGAACTTCGCATTAAAAAGAAAAAACGAGTCGCATCTACCCCTACTTCCTTAATAACGTCAGCCAAAGTCACAAATTCTCCCGACCTGGTAGACATAGACACTTTTTCTCCACCACGCTTCAGAGAAACAAATTGCACAAGCATTACTTTAAAAACATTTTCATTGTATCCCAGAGCTTGTAATGCAGACGTCATCCTAGGAACGTAACCGTGATGATCGGCCCCCCACAAATCTATAATCCATTCAAAGCCACGATCAATTTTATTCTTATGATAAGCAATATCAGAACAAAAGTAAGTATTCTCGCCAGACTGCTTGATAAGCACTCGATCTTTTTCGTCATTTAGATCAGAAGATTTTAACCAGACAGCCCCTTCTTTGTCATAAACATGTTTCTCTTCTCGGAGCCAACTAACTGCGCTATCAACTAACTTTTCATCATAAAGTTTTTTCTCACTAAACCATTGATCAAAGTGAACACCAAACTTAGCAAGGTCTTCTTTTATTTCAGCTAAAACTGAGCTAAGTGCATATTCTCGAAAAAATGAAAGAACCTCTTCCTCTTCTTTATCGAGAAACTCATTCCCGTGCTTTTCAAATATATTTCTCGCTATCTCCTTTATATATTCGCCCTGATAATAATCTGATGGGAATCCACTCCCTTTACCCTGTAACTCTAAATAACGAGACCATGTAGACCGTCCGAGAGTATTCATTTGATTTCCCACATCATTAATATAGTACTCAGTGCTAACATTATATCCAGCTTTATCCAACAAACGACCAAGCATATCTCCTACAGCTGCTCCTCTACCATGACCAACATGAAGAGGACCCGTCGGATTTGCACTTACAAATTCAAGAAGAACTTTTTTACCCTGACCAGCATTAGAGGATCCGTATTTATCTGCTTGTTCAGCCACCTTCAATAAACGCTTCAAAAAAAATGATGGCTTCATTGACAGGTTAAGAAATCCAGGACCGTCTACTTTAACTGATGCTATTTCATCTGCGCTAGATTGAAGATGGCCAGATAAAATTTGTGCAATATCGTGTGGTTTCTTTCTTTCAGACTTTGCAAGACCCATCGCCAAAGATGTAGAGAAATCACCAAACTTTTCTTCTTTAGGCCTTTCTATAATTATTTGAGGCATGACAGGCAGCTCAAGGTCACCATTTTCCTTAGCTCTATCAAGCGCGCGACCAAGAAGTTCACGTATGAAATTTTTCATATTTTTTTCAAAAAATAACTATAAAGTTTTTAAATTAGATCTCGCTAGAAAGTGGCGATTAGAACCGGAGGGTTCGAAATTGAGGTTAGTTTTTATTTAATTACGGACAGACTCAATTTCTTTTTCCATTTTGCCTTCTAATATTTTTTTTTCCTCCGCAAACTCCTTTTGCAGTGCTTCCATCGCATACTTGATTTCGTCGGGAGGAATTCGGTCGTTGAGCTTTCTCAATTTATCCTGCACCATTACATCCTTATCTGCAATTTTAGCAATATATTCCTTGCGGATATCATTAATTCTTTCCTTCTGTTGTTTGGTAATTTTCTTTTTGTTTTTAAGTTCAGGAACTAGTTCTTCGGATTTTTCAAGACTAAGTTCCCACGCGCTTTTTAGACCGGACATATATAACTCACTCTAATTAAATATTTTTTAACACGATTCATAATAAACTAAGCGGTCCAGAGACTCAATCGTAAAAATATTCAGCCTAATTATTAAGAGGTATTCAGATACGTATATAATCATGTGGTTTTTGTTCAATTATTTAAATAACCCTTCAATAGATATTGTTTTGCAAACAACCTTTTGATATTCTCAAGAACGTTATGTCAATGCAAGAAAGATCTATTTTACTCAGGAATTTGAGAAATTATTTAATATTTCTAAAGGACTATGGTTTTTTAGAAATTCCCTCTGAATCAGATGTTCAGCTTAAACTTCAATCAATCACAAAAACTTCCTCTAGCCATTCTATTGATACCAATCAACGGCCAGATATGAAGACCAAAAAAACAACTATAAGCATTGAGAAAGTTAGAGAAGAATTAGGTGAGTGTACACGCTGCCACTTACACAAAGGCAGAAAATCAATAGTGTTCGGCTCAGGAAACCCCCATGCAGACCTTGTTTTTATTGGCGAAGGGCCCGGAGCCGACGAAGACGATCAAGGATTTCCATTTGTAGGAAGAGCCGGGAAAAAGCTGACTGAAATTATAGAAAAAGGAATGAATCTTAGTCGCGAAAAAGATACTTATATTTGTAATATTGTGAAGTGTCGCCCACCTAACAATAGAGATCCAAAGGCGGATGAAATAGAGGCATGTAATCCATTCTTGATAAAACAGCTGCAATCCATTCAACCCAAAGCCATTGTTGCATTAGGTAAACCCGCTTCTAGCACCTTATTAGGGAGAAGTGTACCCATTATGAAAGAACGCGGCAACTGGTACAAATATGAAGGAATACCACTCATGCTAACACTTCATCCTGCATATCTTTTGAGAGCGTATACTCTAGAAAATCGACGTAATGTAATGAATGATATGAATAAGGTTTTGGCTAAGCTCAAGCAATGAAAACATCAGAAAAAAACTTCCTTCAGTAGGAAAAGTTAAAAGTCATATCCCTATAGATTATCACCGGACCATTCTATTTAAAAAAAATCAGACTTTTAATGGCCAACTTATAATGGCTAGCATTACCGGACACATTTGAAAATTCTATTAAACAAGCTTCTAAACAGCATAATGTCCATTTCAAAAAACCTGACCTAATAAAAATATTAATCGAGAGAAAGTCATGGCTTGAAGAAATAAACCGATAATTGTCTTTGCCGCACTAGGAGAAAATAAAAATGGTTTCGAAAATAATACGATCTGCATACTTAGGGTCAAAAGATTTTATGAAACCATTGCAGGAAGAATTAGATGAGATTATTGATATTCATGATCAACTAGTCTTGTCATCTGCCTTACCTATTGAAGCTTTGTGGTCAATAAACACTTGGCATAATCCAAAAATTATAGAAATAGACTCAATAAATGATGGAGCAAACCAATTAAAAAAAATTCAGCGAAATTGGTGCCTCTACTCATATCAATTTCATCGGCGTGCAAAACTAATACAGGAACAATTACCTCATATTTCCGCAAAACCTCTAAGCTTCCCCTGTTCACTACCCACTTCCCCAATCGGCTCATGGACACTTATTTCGGAAAATCAAATCTTATCTTCTCCTAAGTGCTCTAGTTTATTTAAAAATGGAGAATTTGTTTTTAAGGAAGATAAGAAAGGACCTCCAAGCCGTGCCTACCTAAAGTTGTATGAATCCCTAACAAGAATAGAAAAATTACCTCAATATGGCGACTTTTGCATTGATGCAGGAGGAAGCCCCGGTGGATGGACATGGGTGATACAGAAACTTGGGGCTCGAGTCCTTTCAATTGACCGTTCACCCTTAGATGCTAAAATAAACTCTCTTTCAAATGTCGAATATCAGAAAGGCGACGTTTTCTCCATAAAACCCTCAGATTACGATAAAGTAGACTGGCTATTTAGTGATGTCGTCTGCTTTCCAGAAAAGCTATTTGATTGGATATCCATGTGGTTTGAGTCAAAAAAATGTAAAAATTTTGTTTGCACCATAAAGTTTCAAGGCAGTCAAAATTATAGTTTTGCTAGAAAGTTCTTAGAGATTGAGGGTAGTCAAGTTATTCACCTATATAACAATAAACACGAACTAACATTTATAAATAAAGGATAAACTTTCTTCATCATTTATTGTTATAGGGAATCAACATTCTAAACATCTACAAAACAGAGAAGTTTTAATAGTTAACATCTTTGTACTAATTTTAAAAATTTTAAGAGAAAATAATATCATAAAACTAATTTAACGAGACAAGGTGTTTTTAAAAAGACTCACATATACAACATGGGGTTTGTTACTACTTGCTATAGTAGTAACTCTTATCACCCTTAACAATGTCAAAAAAGAAAATGAATACGACTGGACCCAACAATTTGAACAAGAAGGAATCAAGAATACTCGCATTCTTGAAGAACAATTAGAAAGTATAAAGAGAGAATTAATGGGCGTGGCTTCTCTATTCAAGGTTACAAAGGCTGTAACTCGGTCAGGGTTCAAAAGTTATACATCTTCACTTTTAGAAAAAAGTAATTTTATTAAGTCGCTTCAATGGGTTCCGCGAGTCAAAAAAGAACAACGATCTTCTCTAGAAGCAATGGCACAAGATGACGGTTTCATTAATTTTAAGTTCACTGCGCTAAACAAAAACTTAACTATTATTCCCGCACCATCAAAAAGTGAATATTTTCCGATTTACTATATGGAACCACTCATCGGCAATGAACCATACTTAGGCTTTGATATCAGCACACAACCCGTCATACGGACTCTCATGAACCAAGCCAGAGATACGGGAAAAACCGTCGCCATTACTACAGGAGACTTAATTCATAAAGATACAAAAAAAAAGTTAATAATGTTCATTTGCCCTTTTTATGAAGGGCAAAGTATTCCGCAAAACATTGAAAGTAGAAAGCGTTTATTTTTAGGAACCGCAATTGGAACATACGAAATCAAAAAATTAATAAAAGAGATTATTGCCCCTTATATAGCACCAGGAATGTTTTTAACAGTTTTCGATTATGAAAGAAAAAACAAGCTCTATGGGAACTTCAAATCGGACTCACTAATTAAAAAAGAAATCGAATTAAAGTTTTCACAAATCCATTGGATTTTAGTGTGGCAGGGAAGTCTAGCATTTCAACAAGGGCCTAACAGACTTCACAATTGGCTTTCGGCAGTCGTCTTAATACTCATTGTGTGTATAGCAATAATTTTTCAAATACTTTCATCTCGAGCTCGGCGTATTGAAAATGAAGTTCGTTTGAGAACCAATGAACTGAAAAAGTTGAAAAATCAGTTAGAAGAAAAAAACCTGTCATTGAATGAATTAATTAAAGTCAAAAACGAATTACTCGGAATGGCCTCGCACGATTTACGTAATCCTATCACATCAATCCAAGGATACTCTGGGTTCCTTTTAAAAAAAGGAAGTTCAATAAATGAGGACACACGAAATGATTTCCTCAATATTATTAATTCTGCGAGTGACAACATATTAGAACTATTAAATAATCTCCTAAGTGTATCTGCGATTGAAAGTGGACAACTAGTATTAAACCTTCAGCAGGGGAATCTTCGGGACTTAATTAATGAACGAATCAGGCTTATTACTCACCTAGCTCTAGAAAAAAATATTAAATTTAAAATTAAGTGCCATGATACTAGGATGGTATCATTTGACGCACCTAGAATCGGACAAGTCTTAGATAACCTCTTAACTAACGCAATAAAGTTTTCTCCTGTAAATGGCGTAATTGAAATAATAATGGAGCCAGGTAATAACTACATAAAAGTTACTATAAGCGATGAAGGCTCAGGCATAAGAAGTGAAGACCTTGATAACATATTCAAACCTTTTAAAAAGTTTAATACTAACCTAACAGAAAATGAAAAAGGAACAGGACTAGGTCTCGCAATTGCAAAAAAGATGATCGAACTTCACAATGGAAGATTGACGCTCACTCCCTCTAAAAAACAAGGTGCAAGTTTCACCTTTGAACTACCAGTAAAATAACTATTTATTTAAAATATTTTTTTATAAAAACTTGTGCCTACCGGGTCCGAGTCGAAAGAAAAAGAAACCTCCGACTCAGACATTAGGTGCAGGCAGGGTAGGAATATTTAGTTAATCACCCTTTGGATTTAGTTATAGGCAATAGAGAATGTATAAAGCTAAATCTCAAAGTAAACTTGAGTCGCTATTAGAACTACAAACGGCATTAAAAACTCTTTTTGCTTTTCGTTTATTTTCTTTTTTATTTGAAAATGAGTCCCAATACTTTTGACTTAGTATTTTTTCTTTTACAACTTTTTTAAGAAGTCCATTTTTATCTAAAATACGAACTGAATAAAACATAAACCGTTCCTTTCTCAATTTGCCATTTATATCTAAGGTCCGAACAACATAATCCATGCACTCTCTCCTTATTACATCAACAAAACGAATTCAAAAAGGCCATATTAAGGAAACGTCTCCATACCAACTAATAGCAAAAACTATGCCGAAGGAGATGCCTAATCTTGACTGAATTAAGGTATTAATTTTAAAGGAGTAACTGAAGTTGCTAAATATAAAGTAGGAACACAAAGTGTCCCATAATTGGAATTCCGACTCAGGGACATTAGTAGAAAATATCGCATTAAAAAAAACGCATCATATATTAAGGCGGGTATAAAATATTCTATCTTAATTCTTGGAGACGGGTTTTATAAGATCGTATTTTTGTACCATTCTATAAAAGCTAGATCGACTTAATTTCAACTTTTTTGCTGTCTCTGGAATATCCCCATTTGTGAGATCCAAAGCCCTTTGAAGAACTTGCCTTACTGACTCTTCGTAGGGAACAACAAAATCTCCCTTTCCCGAAGTGCATTGAAAAGGGTTTATTGCACTAGTCTGGTGGATCGTTCCAGACTTAAAGTTCTCAGGCAAAATATCTATATCAATACGACCAGACTCTGACATTATCATTGATCGATAAACAACATTCTCTAATTCGCGCACATTCCCTGGCCAAAAATAATTCACTAGTGCATTCATTGCTTCCGGTGTAATTGAAAATATTTTTTTTTCAAATTCGATTTTATGCACGTTAACAAAGTTATCTGCAAGACTAGGAATATCTTCTTTGCGCTCCCTCAATGGTGGAATGGTAACTGGGAAAACAGCTAGCCTGAAATATAAGTCTTCTCGAAAGGACCCATCCTTTATTTTTTCACTAAGGTTTTTATTAGTGGCTGCTATTACTCTTGTGCTAGTGAAAATCTTTTTTGCACCTCCCACACGCTCAAAGTTTTTTTCTTGGAGATAACGCAATAATTTAACTTGGGTGTTTAATGACATCTCCGCAACTTCATCAAGAAAAAGAGTGCCTTCATTTGCTAACTCTAATTTACCTTTTCGAGCCTCAGTTGCTCCCGTAAACGAGCCTTTATTATGGCCAAAGAGTTCACTCTCCTGCAAGTTTTCAGGAATCGCTCCACAATTAATATCGACAAAAAGACCTTTAGAAAAACGACTATTTTCATGAATAGCCCGTGCCATCAATTCTTTTCCGGTTCCACTCTCACCAAGAAGTAAGACTCCCGCATTACTAGCACCTACTTTCTTAATCTTCTCTAAGGTTTGAATCAATGCTGGGCTCGAACCTATAATATTCTTGATCCCATGCACTCGGCTTAACTCTCCTTGAAGATAGCTAACCTGGCCAACCAAAGTAGTTTGTTCAAGTGCCTTATCTAAGATGGAAAAAAGACGAAGTTCATCAAAAGGCTTAACTATATAATCAAAAGCCCTTAATTTCATCGCCTTAGTAGCAGACTCTGCATCATCAGAACCAGTTACCATAACGACCGGCAATTCACTTTTAATTTTTTTGATCGCTTTTAATGTCGCCATGCCATCCATGACCGGCATAACCACATCAAGAAAAACGACGGAAGGGTTTTCATCAAGTCGATCAAGGCAATGCTTTCCGTTTTCCAAAGCCACAACTTCATGACCTCGGTCTTCCAATAAAACCTTAATCAACCCTCGAACATCAGGATCATCATCAACAGTAAAAATTAATGACATGTTAAGTAAACACTTATGACTTTAAAACGGTGAAATAGAATTCACAGTAAAATTAGAATCTTCTGCTAACTTTCGACATTGTTTCTTTGAACCGTCACATCGCATAAAACAACTAGCCCAGTAGTCACATTCAACATCAATCCACCAGCGACTCATCAAATGACTTTTTTCACCCTTAATCTGGGCTGTATCATTAAGATCAAATTTATCTTTAACAATCAAATGATCGATAGAAGATGTAATTTTGCCCTCTAACCTTTCAGCCTTTGGGTACCAATTTAGAAGACTACCTGGTTTTCCACAACCTATAGCACCTCCAAAAAAAACTAAAATAAGAAAAGTCAAAAATAAACTCTTAGTCACGTAAATCTCCTCTTTCATCTAATCTTAGCCTCATTTTATTAATTCAATCATAATTAAATTATTTTTTAAACTATACGACAAGTTATTTAATAATTCCAGCACGATAAAGCGCATCAAGGCTAATTAATCTAATGATGTAGTACCTAACAGGTCTAACGAAATTTATAAAACTATCTACGTCTTGATTTTTTTATTCAACTTTTCAAAAGCCATACGTCGATGGGAAATAGCATTTTTTTGATTAAAGTCCATTTCAGCATAAGTTTTATCGTAGTGCTCAGGGACAAAGATAACATCCCATCCAAAACCATTTTCACCACGAATGCTTTGAGAAATCACACCCTTTCTCTCTCCTTTGGTTAATATCATTTTTTGCCCATCAAAAATAGCTGCCACACAGACAGCAGATGCCTCGCGGTTCTCAAACCCTTCGAGCATTTTTAATAAACCATGACAACCAACACTTATTTCAAACCATTTTATTAGAGCTCCAGGAAGACCATTCCATGCTGAAAAAATCAGTCCTGAGTCTTCCACCAATATAGGACACTTAAGCTTGTTAAAGGCTTGCTCGGCTTTATGAGCAACGATCTTGTTTATATCACTAGCCTGTATCTCATCAATTTTTATCCCTGAAACATGATCGAGTGGACATTCCAAAATATCTGAAGCTTCACGAACTTTATCTAAATTGCCAGTTACAAACTTCAACTTTTTCCACATTGTGTTTACCCCTTAACAAAATCAAAGTTCTGATTTATTTTTTTCTATGCAAAAATCTACCTCTCAACCACTTGCCTGAACAGTGAACGCATGCTATATATCTAAGTTTTATTATACAAACAAATATTCTGCCTAAACTTAATAAATTATTTTATGCGCTTCTCTGATATAAAAAAAATACTACTTCTATTTATATTTATAGTTAGTCTGACATCTTGTAGTACGGTTTTTGAAAATAATTACGATGTCATGGCTCGTCAGGCACTTTTTGACCTAATGAAAGCTCAGGAAACTTACCGCGAAAAAAATAATAAATACACTAAAGAACTATCCAAACTCATAGATCAAGGCTTGAAATATCATAATGGTATTGTTTACCTTGAAATTCATACTGCCAGCAAAGACGAATATCGAGCGATCTCACTTCCAGCTGAGTCATCCACTGCAAGAGTTTTTGTTTACGATACTAGCGAGGGAGGATATTACGAGGCCGATGAGGTTGAAGTATCAAAGTACGTCCTTGGAGCTCTCAATTTTATCCGCAGTGAAAAAGAAAAACAAAAAACAAATATTTTTTTAGCTTCCATTCTCTTAGTTTCCCTTGTTTTTCTAGGGTTTCGTTTTGTCTTTAAGTTTAAAGAAGAAGGAAACAATACAGCTCTAATATCCTATTTTATTAGCCTACCTGCATTAGTATGGGCAGTCGCTATTATTAATAATGTAAACAAAGATATCGTTTTAAGCTCAAAGATTATAATACTCTCCAGTATCGCGCTAGTTATATCTCTGTTATGCATTTTTACTTCACTTAGGTGGCTAAAAAATAGAAATCCACTAACAACCCCAACTCCAATCCTAGGACTTACGGGGTGCACTCTTTTTATCTCATTAATTAGCCTAGGAAGTGTTGCTTATATCCTGGCAAGATATTACCCCGTATAAACTCACCTAAGCGACATAAGTGATTCATTGAAACTTGTATCCTACAAACTGGTATAGATTATTTTTTTAACATAAATTATATTAAACCTCATAAGTATCAGTCTGGTGAGTTTTTTTAGCATGCCGCCTCACTAAAACCATGAAACAATAAAAACGGTATCTTTTTTTAGAAGTGTTTAAACTTTGCTTGTAAATGATGAAACAAAATAACTTGATTGGCTATTCCTATTCCCGTCTACAAGATTTCTTTCTCGAACACGGAATAAAACCCTACCGAGCCCATCAAATCTTCATATGGATATACCACTATAAACTTTATGATTTTGACAGAATGTCTAATCTATCAAAAAAACTCCGCACTCTTTTAAAAGAACATTTTTATATATCTTTACCTCGCATACATAGCAAAACAAACTCACAGGATGGTTCGATCAAGTACCTATTCGAGTTAAAAGATGGTATGACAATTGAGAGTGTTTGGATGCCTTCAGACCAGCGAAAAACTTTGTGTGTTTCAAGCCAAGTGGGATGCCGCCTTGCATGTGCCTTTTGTATGACAGGAACAATGGGTTTAAAAAGAAATCTCTCAAGTGATGAAATTATCGGACAATATCTTGCTGTAAATGAAAACCTGTCTGATAAAAATCAAGTAACCAATATTGTGTTCATGGGAATGGGAGAACCACTGGATAACTATGATGCCACCATTGCTGCCATTAGGCTTATGGTCATGCCAGAAGCATTGCGCTTATCTTCTAGAAAGATTACCTTATCCACTGCTGGACAAGTTGACCTTATCACAAAGTTTAAAAATGAAGACCTGCATGTCAACCTTGCAATATCATTGAATGCTACAGAGAATAAAACTCGGGAAGAGATCATGCCCATCAACAAAAAATATCCAATAGAAGAGTTAATAAACTGTTTGCGAGAGTATCCGCTGAAGCCAT
>Ga0209228_1001427_pt1 | contig 11950 bp, 9 predicted proteins | sample METZYME_3_150m_FD_187547 | JGI IMG/M metagenome (GOLD analysis project Ga0209228, IMG submission 187547) | Marine microbial communities from oxygen minimum zone in mesopelagic equatorial Pacific - METZYME_3_150m (SPAdes) (version 2) | ecosystem: Environmental > Aquatic > Marine > Oceanic | place...
ATGGAATCTGCATTAAGAGAAACATATCCAGATTGGTATGCAGCTCCAATAACAATAAAATTTGCTTGCATATTGCTAGCAAAAAAATGTTCAGATAATTCAGTAGCATTCAAAAGAATATTTTCTTTAGAAAATTCTTTAATAAGATCAATCAAATGAGTGGAATCAGGATATTCTTTTTTTGTAGATCTTACCATATCTCCAGTTGGTATTTCAGATGTAGATATAACAGATATGGAACGTTTTTTATGTAATCTAGATAGATTTACTGGATTTGTCCCTGTTAATAGATCAAATACCAAATATGCATCGGATTCTCCGCTAGATACCCTACTTGAACATTCTTTATCTAAATCAGTTAAGATTTTTAAATGAGATACTACAGATCCTCCTTTTTGACTTAATCCGGTTTGATCTAAAGAAACAACTTTTTTATTTTCCAAAAAGGCAGCAGTTGAAATAATCTGATTAACTGTTACCACTCCAGTACCACCGATTCCTAACATGAAAATATTTGAGCTACCATTAGTCAAATTTTTTGGACTTGGCAATCTAGAAGGATCAAAACCTAGATCTGGTAATTGTCTTTTATCATTTTTATCTGAAGGAATAACTTTTACGAATGAAGGACAGTTGCCTTCTAAACATGAATAATCTTTATTACAAGAAGGTTGATCAATTTGTGTTTTTCGTCCAAATTCTGTTTTGACGGGTTGAACGCTTAAACAATTAGATTTAACCCCACAATCGCCACAACCTTCACATACTGCTTCATTAATGAATATTCTTTCTTTTGGTTCAGGTGCTTTACCTCTTTTGCGCAATCTACGTAAGTTTGCAGCACAAGCTTGATCATGGATTAAAACTGTAACTCCTTTAATTGATTTTAATTTTTTCTGTACACTAACAATTTCATCCCTATGAAAAATTTCAGTATCCTTATCCCATCTAGATTGTTTAATCGAATCATAAGCACTAGGATAGTCAGTTGTGACGATAACTTTCTTTACACCTTCAGATTTAAGATACTTTGTCAGTTCAGGTAAATCTAATGCTCCATCTGGTTCCTGTGCTCCTGTCATTGCAACGGCACGGTTGTATAAAATCTTAAATGTAAGATGGGAGTTTGAGGCAACGGCTTGTCTTAGCGCCAATGATCCAGAATGGAAGAAAGTTCCATCTCCAACATTTTGGAACATATGTTCTTTTTCGATAAAAGGTTCCATTCCTACCCATTGTGCACCTTCGCCTCCCATCTGTGTTGTACCAAATGCTTTACCATCATCAACAAACATTGCCATCAAATGGCATCCAATACCTCCAAATGCATGATCACCTTCAGGCATTTTTATTGTTGAAGTATTATGAGGACATCCTGAACAATAATACATTGAACGGTTCGAAAAAGATTGTGCATACACTCGATTATCTATTTCATCCAGAATAGTGATTCTTGTATTTGGAGTATCAATATTGAATTTTTCAGAATATCTCTTAAAGATAATTCTACTTACAGTGTCTGCTGTTAATTCACCATAGCCAGGAATTAATTCATTATTATTTTCATCACATTTACCTACAATAATTGGCTTATTAGGTTTATTATACATTTCTTCTTTTAAAAGCATTTCAATAAACGAACGTTTTTCTTCAATAACCATTATTTCATTCAATCCTTTAGAAAATTTATCAATAATGGAAGGTTCTAATGGATAAGTTAAACCTAGTTTCAATATTCGAATACCAATCTTATTTAAATAATCGTGTGTCCATCCCAATGAGTCAAAAGCTTCCATTACATCATAATATGTTTTTCCAGAGGTTACAATACCGATTGTATCATTTTCAGAACTAACAACAATATTGTTAATCTTGTTTGCAGAAGCAAAATGCTTAGCAGCTTGGATTCTTCCTGAATGAATTTCTTTTTCAGTTGGTAAACTATACTCACCAACTAATTTTTCGTTCTGAGTATGTGCCCATGGTTTACCATTATAAGTAAAATCTGGTATTGTAATTGAGATTCTATCAGGGTGTACAAATGCACTTCCAAATCCATCAGCAATATCTGTTACAATCTTAAATCCAGACCACAATCCAGTAAACCTTGACATTCCATAAGCATAAAGTCCTAAATCCAAGATTTCTTGGATATTTCCTGGATAAAAAATTGGCATCATTGCATCAAATAATGCCGGTTCTGATTGAGAAGGTAAGGTAGACGATTTACAAGCAGGATCATCCCCTGCTACTGTAAGGACGCCTCCATTGTTTCCAACTCCAAGATAGTTTGCATGTCTAAAGATATCTCCAGATCGATCTACTCCAGGAGCCTTTCCATACCACATACCAAGAACACCATCGTATCGCAATTTTGAAACTAGATTTGCCATTTGGCTACCATAAATCATTGTAGCCCCTAAGTCTTCATTAACTCCAGGAATAAATTTTACATTGTGTTCATCAAGAATTTTTTTGTTCTTAACTAGATTTATATCTAGTGTACCTACTGGAGATCCTCGATATCCTGAAACAAGAGTAGCAGTATTCAAACCTGCAATTAAGTCTAGCCGATGCTGATCTAATAATAATCTTACTAGGGCTTGAATTCCTGACAAAACGATTTTGCCATCACGTAAGGTATATTTATCATTTAAATCAAAGTTATTTTTTAGGACTTGTCCTATCATGATATTTCAGCTATAATTTAAAGATTTCTTTGATAGATTCTATAACTTTTTGAGGAGTTTCTTCTTGAACAAAATGACCTGCTTCTGTCTTCACGATTTTTGCTTGAGGAAGCAATCTAGCAGTACGTCTTCTCAACTTCCACATTACCGGATCATTCATACCCCAGACAATCTGAGCTGGTCCATTATATTGTTGTAAAAATTCTTCAATTTCTTTCTCAAGTGGAACACTAGGATGATTCATGTTGTTGGGAACCATACGAGCAAGAGCTAAAGGACCACTATTATCTCTTATTTTTCTTAATGGATACTTGTATGCCTTAACAACATCTTTTGAAAACGACCCTGGAACACCTTGAAATTTATTTAAAGCAGATAAAGGAAAATTCAATACTCTGAATAGTAAATTGCTTACAATAGGAAATTGAGAAAGCGCGTGAAACCATGTTGGGTTAAAACCATCTTTAGGTGCAGTAATTGCGGTATTCATCACAATTAATCCATCAATTTTCTTTCCAGCTTTCATTGCACCTGCAACTCCAATCATTCCGCCCCAATCATGAACAACCATACCAATTTTCTCTTCTTTAATCTGGTTGAAAAAATTAGCCATCCATTCACTGTGAGCAGCCAAGGAATGTTCATGAAGTTTTATTTTATCAGAAAATCCAAATCCAATTAAATCAGGTACAATTAATCTTGCCGAAACACCATCCAATTTATTTAAAATTTTTCTGTACAGATATCCCCACATTGGATTACCATGAACAAATACAATTGGTCTTCCAGTTCCCTTCTCCATAACATGCATATTCTTCCCGCCAACATTAACAGAATAATGATTGTAAGGCAACTGTTTGAGTAGCCAGTGTGGAATTTCTTTTGAATAATCTTTTTCCATAATTAATATGAATTTATAAAAAAAATTGAATAAAATACTTTTTAGTATTGACTAAAACAGAAATATTTAGATAACTTCAGCATAGCCAGCCGATTATGCTTTTCGAAAACGGATTGTATTTGTTTAAATAGCCTTATACTAAGGCTTTTCTTGTCCATTAGAACAAGATAGTGATGTTAATTTTTATAACTAAGGGTAATAAATAGTACTAAAATGGCAGAATTAATTGAAATAGATTTTCCTAGAGAATCCGAAAAAAATCCAACACTTGATCCAGATATAAAGAGTCAAATTCTTGATTATAATATTAAAGAATTAGACGAAAATAAACAGGAAGAGTGTCCAGATGAATTCAAAATAGATAATTACTATAAAGAAGATGCACTAGGGAAAAATGTCTTACAGCAAAAATATCTTGCTCCATGGGAAAAACATCCATGGGACCTCTGGAAACGTCAAGCCAAAGCATTAGCAAGTATTGAGAAAACCAAATCACTCCAGGAAAAATGGGAAGCAAAATTCTTTGATACGCTTCTAAACTTTAAGTTTGTCCCAGGTGGTAGAATTATGCATGGTGCTGGTAGAAATGATATTACTACTACCTTAAATAATTGTTACGTCGTTGGAATCAAAACTGATTCTATAAAATCTATCTATGATTGTGTCATTGAGGAAGCCATGACCTATAAATTTGGCGGTGGATGTGGGCATGATTTATCAGTTCTAAGACCTTCTGGAGATCAGATAATAGGAACTGGTGGCAATTCATGTGGCCCTACTGGATTTATGAACCTATTCAGCGAGAATACAAACACTATTGCACAACACGGTAGACGTGGTGCAAATATGCAAACACTTCAAGTCAATCATCCAGATATTGAAAAATTTATTGAAATAAAAACTGGTGATATAGACATGGTAAAATATTCTAATATTTCAGTTTTTTTAACAGATAATTTTATGGAAGCAGTAGAAAATGATACTGATTTTGATTTACAATGGAATGGGAAAATTTATAAAACTGTAAATGCAAAAAAATTGTGGATGAAAATTATCAATCATGCGCATGCTAGTGCGGAACCTGGTCTTCTATTTTGGGATACAATGAAAAAATATCACAACGCTGAATATTGCAGTCCACTTGTATCCACCAATCCTTGTGCAGAACAACCTTTACCAGATGGTGGATGTTGTAATTTAGGAGCTCTGAACTTAGAAAGATTTGTTGATAAAGATGGTAATTTTGATTTTGAAGATTTTAAAGAATGTACTGCTACTGCAACCAGATTTTTAGACAATGTTATCGATTATAATTTAGATCGACATGCACTTGAAGATCAAAAACAAAATGCAATCAACGATAGACGCGTAGGCCTTGGTATACTCGGATTAGGAGATATGTTTGTTAAAATGGGTATTAAATATGATTCAGATGAGGCGTTGAATACAATTACTGAAATAATGAAAGTTCATCGTGATACTACTTACGAAACAAGTGTTGAGCTTTCATCAGAAAAAGGTCATTTCCCTTATTTTAAATGGAGCGGATATTCAAAAAGTAATTTTATAAAAAATCTACCTGAAGATTTACAACAAAGAATAAAGAACGATGGAATAAGAAATTCAACACTTACAACAGTCGCTCCAACAGGAAGTGGTGCAATAGTTGCACGCGTTACTTCTGGTATAGAACCAATCTTTGCAACTTCATATAAAAGAAAAGTAAAAAAGAATGATAGTTATGGAAAAGATTTTGATGAATACAAAGTATGCCATCCAGTTATAAAAGAAATGTTTGGTGACGATAAAAATCTTCCTGAATATGTTGTAACAGCACATAATGTTGATCCTTATTTTAGGGTAAAAATGCAGGGAGAAACTCAAAAATATATCGATAGTTCTATTTCTTCTACTGTTAATCTTCCTGAGGAAACAACCGTTGAAACCGTAGCCGATATTTATATGACCGCTTATAAAGCAAACTTAAAAGGAATAACTGTTTATAGAGAAGGATGTAGAGAAGGAATTTTGGTGACTGATGATAAGTCAAAAGAAGTTCACCCAAAACAAGAGACAGAAGAAGAAGGAAAAACTGCAAGAAATAGACCTTCAATTACCGAAGGCCAAACTAGAAGAATGAGAACTGGTGATGGAACTCTTTATATTACAGTTAATAAAGATGAAAATGGTCTCTGTGAAGTCTTTACTACTATTGGTAAAGCAGGAGGAACTGTTGCTGCACAAACTGAAGCAATTAGCAGATTAATTTCTTTGGCACTTAGATCAGGAATTGATCCTAATAGTGTTATTAATCAATTAAAAGGCATTAGTGGTCCAAATCCAACTTGGGAAGATGGGCAACTAATTTTATCTACTCCCGATGCGATTGGAAGAGCATTAGAAAATTTTGTACATGGTGATACTCCATCTTCAGAAGAAGAAAAACAAGTAAAATTTGAAATTGCCAATGATGCACAACAAACTAATAAACCAACAACTAACCATACAATGATTTGTCCTGAATGTGATCAACAAGGTGTTATCAATGAAGGCGGATGTTACAATTGTAAGGATTGTGGTTGGTCTAAATGCGAATAATAAAAGTTTAAACTATTAATTTTCCAATATTTCTTTTTCTTTAGATGCTTGGCTTGTGTTTAATTTTCCAATGAAATTATCTGTAAGATCTTGCAAGTCATCAAAAAATCGTTTCATATCATCTTCTGGAATTTTGTTTTCTTTCTCTACCCTTTTTACAGAATGGATAATATCTCTACGGATATTTCTTATTGATATTCTTCCTTCTTCAACAGTATGAGCAGAAAATTTCACTAGCTCTTCTCTTCTTTCAGTTGATAATGGAGGAAACGAAATAATAATTGAATTACCATTATTAGAAGGATTCAAACCTAAATCTGATTCAATAATTGCCTTTTCTATATTATCAAGAACGGTTTTATCAAACGGTTGAATACTGACAGTCACACCATCCATAAGAGAAACATTAGCAACTTGATTTAATGGAGTTTGATTATCATAATAATTTACTAGAATTTTGCTGAACATATCTGGATTAGCTCTCCCTGTTCTAATTTTAGCTAATTCATTATCAACAAACACAATTGTTTGTTGCATTCTACTGCTTGCGAGTTCAAGATTTTGATTTAACATAATTTAATTAGATAATAGTAATAGATAAGTTATTAACTTTTTTCACCAAGAGCAAAACGAACAAAACGATTAATCGTAATATTTTCTCCCAATTTAGCAATTGCTTCTTGAATAAGTTGATCAATTTTAACATCAGGATCTTTGATAAAAGATTGATTGATTAAACAGTTTTCTTCAATAAATTTTTCTATTTTACCATCAACAATTTTCTTAACAACGTTATCTGGTTTGCCAGTCGACTTTGCTTGTTCTGTATAAATATCTCTTTCTTTATCAATAAGATCAGACGAAAGATCGTCTTTGCTAATAGCAATAGGATTTGTTGCAGCAATTTGCATTGCAATATTATTTGCCAATTCCTCAAATCCTTCAGTTCTTGCAACAAAATCGGTCTCACAACCAATATCAAGTAATACACCAAGTTTGCTACCATGATGAATATAAGATATAATTAAACCTTCATTGGCATCTCTTACAGATTTTTTTTCTGCTTTGGTAACACCAGACTTGCGAAGAAATTCTACTGCTGAATCTAAATCGCCTTTTGATTCAACTAATGCTTTTTTACAATCCATCATTCCAGCACCAGTTCTTTCTCTTAAATCCTTAACTAACTTGGCATCTACATTCATATATTATTTCTTTTTTTCTTTTGGGTATTCTGATTTTTCTGAATCATCATTCTTAGATTTATTATCAATAGTGTTCACAATCATATTTACAACCTCTGTGATTAAAAGTTGGATTGTTCTAATAGAATCATCATTCGCTGGGATTGGATAATCACAAATTGCAGGATCAGTATTGGAATCAACAATACAAATTATAGGAATTTCAAGTTTCCTTGCTTCTTCAATAGCAATAGATTCCGTTTTTCCATCTACAACGATAATAACATTTGGTAATTTTTTCATATCTTTGATACCACGATGTTGATCAGAAAGCTTTATTTTTTCACGATTTAACTTTAAAAGTTCTTTTTTTGTTAAATCTTCGTAAAGAGCAGAACCTTCTTTTTCCAATAACTGAAGTCTTTTAATACTTTTTTTAACAGTAGAAAAATTTGTGAGAGTTCCACCAAGCCATCTCTCTACAACATAAAACATACCACATCTATCTGCTTCTTGTTGTATGATATCTTTAGCATGTTTCTTAGTCCCTACAAAAAGTACATCCCCATTTCTTTCTACTATATTTTTAACAAATAATAATGCTTTACTAAGGTTATCAATAGTATCGTCTAGATTAATAATGTCTATACCATTCTTTTGAGATAGAACATAATCTCGAAAATTAGGATTTGTTTTGCTTGTTACATGGCCAAAGTGAGCACCAGATTTCAATAAATCATCTTTTGTAACAGTAATCATATAATTATCTTTTCGAGAATTGGAATTTCTTCCTTGCTCCAGGTTGACCATATTTTTTTCTTTCCACTTCTCTGGCATCTCTTGTTAATAAACCGTGAGTCTTTAATTGGCTTCTTAGTTCCTTATCTGATTCTAAGAGAGCTCTTGCAACTCCCAACTGAATTGCACCAGCTTGACCAGTTAATCCACCACCAGAAACATTAATTTTTAAATCATACTTATCTTTAAGGTTTAGAATTTCAAGAGGTTTTATTGCATGGATTACTAGTGATTCTCTTTTTAGATACGAATTAAGATCAAGTTTATTGTTCACAACAAAATTTCCCGATCCACTGGATAGATAAACTCTTGCAGTTGAGTTTTTTCTTCTACCAATACCGCTAAAAGGTTCATTCTTCATTAAACATCATTCCATTTCACTGGATTTTGAGCGTCATGATTATGAACTGCCCCCTTATGAACCCTAAGATGGGTCATAATTTCTCTTCCTAATTTATTTTTAGGCAACATACCTTTAACAGCATTAATAATTACTCTATCAGAGTCATTCTTCATTAAATCATTATAATTGGTCATTTTGGCTCCACCCGGATAACCAGAATGTTTAAAATATTGTTTCGAATCAGCCTTATTACCAGTTAATCTTATTTTATCCGCATTAACTATAACAACAGAATCTCCCATATATAAATTGGGAGCATAGTTTGGGCGATGTTTACCTCTAAGTATCTGGGCTACTTTAGACGCAAGTCTCCCTAATACCTGATTATCGGCATCTAGCAACCACCATTTGTGCTCTATTTTCTTAGCTGATATTGTACTTGTTTTCATAAAGTATCAAAAACGCAACGAACTTAATTGATGTCATTCCATTAGTCAATAACAATGATTAGTAAATTTATAGACTAAAAAATGAATTCTTTGAGAACACATATTTGACTCTACCAGCCAATTCATGGCCAATAAAAGGCGAATTCGAAGATTTGGAATAAATATCGTCTTCTGAAAATGTCCACTTTTCATTTGGATTGAAAACTGTAATCTGGGCTTTTTCACCAATTGCAAATAAATCTGTATTAATATTCATAACTTTTCTTGGATTAACTGTTAATTTTTCAATCAGTGATTTTAGGCTCATACCATTTTCTTTGACTAAAACCTTATTAACAACTCCAAAACAGCTTTCTAAACCAATCATTCCAAATTCTGCATCATTAAATGTTGTTTCTTTATCTTCAATCGTATGGGGAGCATGATCGGTTGCAATACAATCAATAATACCACTTTTAATACCATCAATTAGTTTTTTCCTATCATTTTTAGATCTAATTGGTGGACCAACTTTAAGATTTGTATCAAATCCAACAATATCATCATCACAAAAATATAGGTGATGAGGCGAAACTTCTGAACTAATTAGTTTACTTTTAGATTTAAACAACTTAATTAATTCAACTGATTCTTTTGTAGAAACATGTGGAATATGTAATCTAGCATTCAAAGATAATGCTAATGCAAGATCCCTATATACCATAACTGATTCAGCTAAATTAGGATTACCTTTAAGTCCCAAATTATCCGAATTTGGCCCTGCATTCATAACTCCTTCATTTCTTAAATAAATATCTTCCGCATGATTAATGATAGGAAGATCAATCATCTTTGCATATTGTAACGCTAACGCCATAAACTGTGCATTCTGAATTGGAATCCCATCATCGCTAAATGCAATAGCACCATTTTCTTTCATTAAAATCATTTCAGTTAATTCTTTGCCTTTCTGTCCCTTAGAGACAGCACCGATAGGAAAAATATCGATTGGGAGATGATTACTTTTACCACAAATATAGTAAATATGCTCTGCTGAATCGATTGAAGGATTAGTATTTGGCATTGTACAAACTTGGGTAAAACCACCCGCTAGTGCAGCAATAGATCCAGATTTAAGGTTTTCTTTATCTTCTCTACCAGGCTCCCTAAAATGGGCATGGATATCACAGAAACCATGAGTAACCACCAGGCCTTTACAATCAATTTTTAAAGTATCTTTATCTCGAGACGATATAGTTTTTCTAATTGAAGCGATACTACCATTTTTAATCAATATATCACCAATAAATGTTTTCTTTGAAAACGGATCAATGATTCTTCCACTCTTGAGTAATATTTTTTTAGGTTGTTTCTTGGTAATCATAATTTTTTCGACTTATCACCTAACAATAAATAAAGGATGGACATTCTCGATGCAACTCCATTTAAAACTTGATCTAAAATAACAGCATTTTTAGAATCAGCAATTGTACTATCAATTTCAATTCCTCTATTCATCGGACCTGGATGCATAACAGTAATATCCTTTTTTAATTTATTCACTCTTTCATAGGTTAATCCAAATGTTCTATGGTATTCTCGTGTTGATGGAATTCTTCCTAAATGCATTCTTTCAAGTTGTATACGAAGAACAATGACAGCATCACACCAATTTAAAACTTCATCCACATTATGAGTAACATTAATGCCTAATTTTGTAACATCATTTGGAAGCAATGTGCTAGGACCGCAAACTACAATTTCGGCACCTAATTTTTTCAGTCCAAAGATATTACTTCGTGCTACCCTGCTATTTAATATATCTCCAATAATTCCAATTTTTAAATTTTTAATTTTTCCAAATTTTTCCTTAAGAGTTACCATATCCAAAATGGCCTGTGTAGGATGTTCATGAGATCCGTCTCCAGCATTAATAACTGAACCATCAATATATTCAGTTAATTTTAAAGCTGCACCTGGATGAGAATGCCTTATTATTGCTCCATCAATCTGCATTGATTCAATATTCTGAACTGTATCTTTTAACGTCTCTCCTTTTTTAACACTACTACCAGTTGCTGAAAAATTAATACTATCTGCACCCAATCTCTTTTCAGCTAAAGTAAAACTAATCTTTGTTCTTGTGGAATTCTCAAAGAACATATTAACCAAAGTTTTCCCTTTCAAAAGATTAATCTTTCTTCCAGGAGAATCAAGAATTTGTTTAAATTTAAATGAGGTATCGATGATTTTATTCAAATCAGAAATTGGAAAATCTTCTAAACCAATAAGATGTTTGCTTTTTAGCATCATTAAATCCTCCAAATTCCGCGCAAATTAGTAGATTTGAGCTACTTTGTCAACTATATCATTAGAATTTATATCGTCGGCATTGATTATTAAATCGAAGTCTTGTATATCAAACCATTTTAGCTGTCTTTTTGCATATTGTCGTGTTCTTATGACAATTTTTTCAACTGCTTCATCTAAGCTAATTTTATTGTTCAGATAAAATACAATTTCGTCAAAACCTATATAGTCTAAATGTTCAATATTATAATTATTATCTAATACACTTTTTACCTCTTCTACTAATCCATTTTCAACCATAAAAATTGTTCTTTTTGATATTCTTTCATGAAGAGTTTTTCGAGACATTTTTAGATAAATAGTAAAAAAATTATTATAAAAGTTACTTTTTTTATTGTTTAGAGAAAAATTCTCAGTCATACTTTTTCCAGTAAGCTCATATAGTTCTAATGCTCTCACTAACCTTTTTTTATTATTAATATGAATTTTCAAAGCATAATTAGGATCAATTAATTGAAATTTATTGTAAAGTTCTTCTTTATTTTTATCATATTCTTTCTCCAATCTATTTCTAATATCTAGATTAGTCTCACTTCCTAAAAAAATACCTTCAAATAATGTCTTAAAATATAAACCAGTACCTCCACATAGAATTGCTGTTTTATTTTTATCTAAAATCAGTTGAATTTTTTCATCAA
>Ga0209228_1001431_pt1 | contig 11928 bp, 13 predicted proteins | sample METZYME_3_150m_FD_187547 | JGI IMG/M metagenome (GOLD analysis project Ga0209228, IMG submission 187547) | Marine microbial communities from oxygen minimum zone in mesopelagic equatorial Pacific - METZYME_3_150m (SPAdes) (version 2) | ecosystem: Environmental > Aquatic > Marine > Oceanic...
CGGCAAACAGTTCGGCGACGGACGCCGAGGTGGTATTTGCCGGATCGAGGTACCCCGACAGGTCCAGGTCGCCGAGGTGGATGGCGTGGTCGAGCGCCTCGGCCAGCAGGTCATCTTGATCGGATCCACCGAACCGGGTCCGTTCATGGAGGATGGCACCTATCAGCTCGTCGGCGGTCAGCACGTCGCCAAAGGCCGGCATACCGCCCTCGACGATGCGTCCCCGCGCCGGGTCACCGTACGGGTTGCCGACCCCGAAGCCGTCAGAGCCCCTGACCACCCACACGACGTGGTCCTCGATGTGGGGGAAGGTGACGAGTACCTCGCCGTCGGATAGTTGGTGGCCCGATCCGCCGCCGCCGATGGCGCCGTGACAGGACGAACAGCGCCTCTCGTAGACCTCGGCCCCGTGGGCCAGGACGCCGGTGGCCTCCCTGGTGGCCCGCTCCAGGGTGCCCACGTAGGTGATCGCCCAAATGGGTAGGAGGAGCAGAGTTCCGGCTGCCCACCACGGGATTTTTTGCCGGGTAAGCGCTGCGGTCACATACGGAGCGGGTGGGGGAGGCGGGGTTGGCTCGGCTGGTACCTGCGGCGCGGCCAAGGCCGGTGTGGCCGGCGGGCCGTCGGCGGATTCCGCCTGTGTCGGGTCCTCCGCCGGAGACCCCGCTTCTCCGCCCGTTCCGGTCAGGGTCTGGCGCGCCTCCTTTGAGCGCTTCAACAAGTGCTCGGGAACCTCGACCAAGGCGATCTCCGCGACGGGCGCTGTGGGATGGTTCCGACCGGGTTTGGGTGGCCGGCCGGCCGGTGGACGACGGCAGGATAGCCCGGGCTTGGCGTCGTTCGGCGCCCCGGCCGGATGGCGGAGATCCGGCCGGCAAAGGTTGATTGTGGCAGCCGCTGAGGACACCGCCCAAGGTGTTGGAATGAGGGCGCGGGTGGTAGGGGTCGCTCCCGAGGTAGCAGGCTGAACAGTTCTCCCGGTGAGGGCAGCCTGAGAGCAAACCAACCGGTAGCATGGGGTCCTAAAACCTTGTGCACTATTTCACAAAGTGGTGCCTGACGGCGGGCCGAAAGGCCGCCGAGCCAGCCCAGGAAGGACGTAGATCGGATGGTCGCTTTCGCCGTCTCGCTCCTGGTAATCGCGGCGATGGTCTGGGGGCTCGACGTCTACCGGCAGCGCTGTCCGGCCGACAAGGAGTTCACTTGGGGCGAGGCGATGCTCTTCGCCACCTACGTGTTCTTGGTCCTTTTCTGGGCGTACGGCGTGGTCCCCCACCAGTGGCTCACCTGGGCCGACAGCGAACTGAACTGGCGACCCGATCGATTCATTGTCGGCCCCTCGATGCCGTGGACCGGAGACCAGGGGATCGTCGAGTGGGCACTGCCCTTCACCATGACCTATCTGGTAATCCGTGACCTGATTGCCGTAGGGATCTACGGGGTTGCCCTGGCCGGCAACATCGTGATGTGGAACCAGTGGCAGAACCGGGGCGTAGAGAAGGAGGAGGCTGAGCCGACCTCCGAGTACGGCCGGCCATTAGTCCGGGAGGGGGTCGGCGCATGAGCGTCACCGACGCTAACCCGCCCCATCCGACCTTTGTTGACGATTACGTTCTCCGCGAGGTCGATGCCGGGTGGCTGACCAGTGCCGTCAAGCCCAAGCAGTTCATCCATATCGACCAGTCCGAGTGCATCATGTGCGAGGGATGCGTGGACATCTGCCCGTGGAAGTGCATCCACATGGTCAGCCCAGCGGCCATCAGCGAATCGGTGGGGACCGAACAGCCCGGTGAGGATCCGAGCGACCAGGTGATCTTCACCATCGATGACGATGTGTGTACCCGCTGTGCTCTCTGCGTTGACCGGTGCCCGACCGGAGTGATCATTATGGGTCGACTGGAGGAAGTACCCCCGGAGGGTGACGGCCACCAGCGCACCGCCTCCTACGGATATGGCTACGGGATGAGACTGGCGTAGACGGATGTCCGGGAACGAAGAAGCGATGAGGGTCTGAGGGAGCACCGAGAAGATGGCAGACACGAGTGGCAGGAAGCCAGCCGGGCAGGCCCTGCAGGAGAGAATGGGCCAGATCGGCGAGCAGATGCAGGGCTCGCAGGCCTGGGCGGCCATCTTCCGGCCCGGCTCGATCTTCCGCAAGGGATATAGCGACAACCCCCGGAACCGGTCCTACGTGATCATGAACAGCGTCCTCTACCACCTGCACCCGGTGAAGGTGAAACGGCATGCCGTGAAGGTCAGTTACACCCTCTGTCTCGGCGGGTTGAGCTTTTTCCTATTCATCTTCCTCACGGTGACGGGCATCTTTCTGATGTTCTTCTACCGTCCGACGGCCGCGCAGGCCTGGGCCGATATCCAGGCCCTCGAGACGGCGGTCGGGTTCGGTCTGCTTGTGCGAAACATGCACCGGTGGGGTGCTCACCTCATGGTGATCACAGTGTTCCTCCACATGGCCCGGGTGTTCTACCACGGCGCCTACAAGCCGCCCCGAGAGTTCAACTGGGTCATCGGTGTGATCCTGCTGACCCTGACCCTGTTGCTCTCCTTCACTGGTTACTTGTTGCCTTGGGACCAGCTGGCTCTCTGGGCGGTCACGGTGGGAACGAACATGATGGGGTACACGCCCGTTTTCGGAGACCAAGTCCGCTTCGTGCTTCTCGGAGGAGTCGAGATCGGCACCGACACCCTTCTCCGTTGGTACACGCTGCACGTCCTGATGCTGCCCTTTGTGCTGGTCATCTTTCTGGCTGTCCACTTCTGGCGCGTCCGTAAGGACGGCGGCATCTCTGGGCCGCTGTAGGGCTAGGTCGGATCCATGGTTGAGATTCCCGAACATCTCCGCAAGCGGGCCGCCGAGGCACGGGCCAAGGCGGAGGGCAGAAGCAGCGACAAGACCGCAGGTGACGCCGATCCCGGTGACACCTCGCCCGCATCCGCCGACGCCCCGCCCGCATCGGCCGGTGACGGGGAGAAGATCCCAGCCCACCTACTCGAGCGTGGCACACCGGCCGCCGACCAACCCTCCTCGTCGACCCCTGCCCCGTTGGGAGGAGGTGGCATTCCGGCAGCGGGCAGCGGTCCGGACGGCCACAACCAGCGATTGCTCACCGTCGTCAAGTCAGGCTCCATTCAGGACGTCAAAACCGTACCGACCGACAAGGTCCACGTTTGGCCCCACCTATTGGTCGCCGAGTTCCTCTCCGCCCTGGCTATCACCCTGTTCACGACCCTGTTCTCGATTTTCGTGAACGCCCCTCTGTTGGAGTTGGCCAACTTCAACAAAACCCCGAACCCGTCCAAGGCTCCCTGGTACTTCTTGGGCCTCCAGGAGCTACTCACCATGTTCCACCCGATGGTGGCTGGCGTGACCATTCCCGGGATGGGGATTTTCTTGTTGATCCTGGCGCCCTTCATAGACAAGAACCCCTCCACCAAACCCGAGGACCGAAAGTTCGCCATCTCGCTGATGACCGTCCACCTCATGTTCTGGGCCGTCCTGGTGATGATCGGCTCGTTCTTCCGGGGACCCGGCTTCAACTTCGTCTTCCCGTGGAACGCCGGCGTCTTTTTCGACTTGTGATCACCATGCTCCGCCGTCGGCCCGCTATCAACGCCCAGTCTGGGAGGTAGGACGTGGCCGTCCTGTTCGCTGTTGTGGTGCTGGTCGTGCTGGCCGCCGCTGTTCTCTTTGGCGCGGCCCGCCGTCGCGACCGGAGCGCCACTGGTCTTTCCCGGGAGGCGCGAACTCGGGATCGTCGAAACCCGGTCTTGGCCGCCGAACCCACTTCGCCGACTGGACGAGAGGTTGAGCGGGCTGAGCGGGAAGCTCGTACGAGCACTGACTTAGAGGTCGTCGAGTCGGCACCACCGGTGCCGTTCGTGGCCCCCGACCCGATGGCAATCGGCGTGTCCCGTCGTCAGTTCTTCAATCGGGGCATTGTCGGAATGATGGGCCTGAGCATCGCCGGTTTCGGCGGGGCGTCACTGGCCTTTCTGTGGCCCCAGGGAGTTAGCGGCTTCGGCTCAAAGATCAAGGTCGGGAACCTCACCGAAGTGCTGGCCGGCATCAAGGCCAACAACGGCTTCCTTTACAAGCCGGAGGGTCGGATGTGGCTGACCGCCTACCCGAACGGCGCCGTCGAGAAGGCCCGGGCCACCTACTCGGCCGCCGAGTTGAACGGCATGACCGTCGGGGTGGACCAGGGCTTCGAAAGCGGTGTGGTGGCCCTGTACCAGAAGTGCCCACACCTCGGGTGCCGGGTCCCCAACTGCGTCCCCTCACAGTGGTTCGAATGCCCGTGCCACGGTTCGCAGTACAACCAGGTCGGCGAGAAGAAGGGCGGTCCCGCCCCACGGGGCATGGATCGGTTTGCCGTGTCCGTCGTCGAGGGAGTTCTCACCGTCGACACCGGCACCATCGTTCAGGGGCCGCCGATCGGCACCAACACCACCGGTCAGGAGTCCGAAGGTCCCCACTGCATCGGTCAAGTTGAGCACTAGGCCGAAGGTGAACGAACCGTGCCCCCGATGATCCTGGCCGCCAGCACCCAGCGCACGGTCGGTCTTGTTCTGGCCGTCATCGTGATGGTCGGGGTGGTCATCTACCTGCTGTTCAACTTCCGGATGGCCAAACGTGAGGTCGGCTCGGAGATCGAACTAGCGGCCAACCGCCGTCAGTACGCCGACGACGGCGAGCTGGAGACCCGCATCCTGGACAAGGCCCTTGGCTGGTCGCTAGTCAGCCTGGCTGGCATTGCTTTGGTCCTCCCCCTGTACTGGCTGATGGAGCCGGCCCGCCAGGAAAACGCCGCCTACAGCTGGGTGAAGCGATTCGAAAGTCGAGGGGCCAAGTCTTACGAAGAGGCCTGCTCGGGGTGCCACGGACCTAACGGGGTCGGCGGTGTCGCCGCGTTCACCTTGGCTGACTCGGAAGGCCAGTTCGTCGCCCAGGTCCAGTGGAAGGCTCCGGCGCTTACTTCGGTGCTTTCCCGGTTTGACGAATCCGAGGTGGAACACATCCTCAACTACGGCCGGCCAGGATCACCAATGCCGGCCTGGGGTCTTCCTGGCGGCGGCCCGTTGACCGAACAACAGGTCCATCAGCTAATCGTCTACCTGCGCTCCATCCAATTGGACTCCGAGACGATCGCCGCGGAAGTGGCCGCCGGGGTGCGTGCCGGAGCCCGCAGGATCGTCACTGAGGCCGACCCGACGTATGTCGACCACGACGAGATCGAGGCGGCGGTCGACGAGTGGCTAGCTCAGGCCACCGACCCGGCCAGCCCGGGTTATTCGGACTATGGCGAACTGATCTTCAACAACGGTGCCGCCCAGGGCGCCTACGGGTGCGCACGCTGCCACACCCCCGGCTTTTCCTACGGCGCGACCGACGACGAGGCGACCGCGTCACTGATCGCCGAATGGCCCCGGCTTGCCGAGTCGGGCATCCTGACCGGCTACCGGCCCGGAACCGGCCACGTCGGCCCCAGCCTGGCCAGTGTCGGAACCCACTTCTCCACAGCCGACCGGCAGGCCGACTTCGTCCGCTCGGGTTCGGCGGTGGGGGTGGGGTACGGCAACGCCCGGGCCGGCACCGGCGGTATGCCCGGCTTCGGGTCCCGGACCGACGATCTCGATGTGATCGGCACGACCGTCCGCAGTCGGATTCTCACCCCCGAGCAGATTGCCGCAGTGGTCGCCTACGAGAGGGGCCTGTGATGACCAGCCTGCTCGTCCTTGCTGGCCTCACATTCGATCTCGAGATCAGGGGCATCCTCGTGGTCGGCACCGGTGTCGCGGTGCTCATCGGATCCGTCTGGTTGGTTGTCGCCACCAACACTGGCATCCGACACGCCACGTTGGTGGTCTTGGCCGGGTTGATGGGCTGGATGGCCATCCTGGGAAGTGCCTGGTGGATGTACGGCTCAGGCTGGAAGGGCGCCGACCCCAGTTGGCAAACCGTCGACATCAACGTCGGCGACCTGAACGCCAGCGGGGTGGCCGAGGCCCGTCTCCTACCTGATCCCGACGAGCTACCCAGCGCCTACGAGATGGTGGTCGCCTCGGGTGATCCGAGGGCCAACGTCGAGTTCAACACCCTGCCCACCGAGGCGGAATACCCGGACCTCCCGCCCGCCGAGGTAGCCGAGATCCAGGCCGATATCCAACTTCGCAACGAGACGCTCACCCGATCAGAGTTGGCCGCCGTCGCACCTGGAGTGACCCGAGGATACGGACTCGACGACCTCGCTGGCTGGAAGTTGCTGCCCACTACCCGGTCCGGCGACGCCCAGGCCCAGGCCGTGGCCGACGTGCTCGCCCACCCCGACCTGGGCTACAACAGCGCAGCGGACTTCAAGCTCCTGGACGCCTACACCATCGGCGGCAAGCCCGAGCTTTCAGAGGAGCCGAATCGCTGGGACCGCATCAGCCTCTGGGTGACCAACACGGCCCGGATCACCCATCCGATCCGCTACTCCCTGGTCCAGTTGCAACAAGTCATCGACCAGCCCGAGGTGCCCGGCATGGCCCCCCCACGTCCGGTGGTCGACACAGGGGAACCTGTGGTCTCGGTGGTCATGGTGCGTGACCTGGGTACAAAGAGGCTCCGCCCGGCGCTCGTTACCATCGGGTCGGCCCTCATCTTCCTAGCTCTGTGCTACTGGCTCCACGTGCGTGACAAGGAGCTCATGGCACGGCGCCGGGAGTTCGAAGCCTCGACGAGTTGATCCGGTGAGCGCCTCCCCCGCTGTCAACACCGGGTTTCGAGAGAACTGACGTGCTCGGCCAGTACCTCCCGGTGGTCGCCTTGCTGGTGCTGACCGTGGCCTTCGCGGCGATCAGCATCCTCGCCTCCAGGCTGTTGGCCCCCAGAAGCCCCAACGACCGTAAGCAGGCCCCCTACGAGTGCGGGATCATCCCGGCTCAGGAGGTGCCGGAACGCTTCCCGGTCCGGTTCTACCTGGTGGCCATGATCTTCATCGTCTTCGACATCGAGATCATCTTCTTCTACCCGTGGGCCATGGCCCACCGGGGCATCGGCCTCTTCGGCCTAGTCGCTGCCCTGATCTTCACGGTGGCCGTGTTCGAGTCATTTGTCTACCTCATCGGCAACGGTGCTCTCGAATGGGGTCCTCGCCGCCGCCGGGACCCGGTGATCGACCCGGTGGACCCCACACGGCTCGCCGACACAGGTCGCATCGGCGTACGGATCGTCGGCGCTGACGGACGCCGGCCAGCCGGAACACATTCGAGTGCTGACGGGGCGGTGGCCTGATGGCCCGCCTCCCCGGTGCCGGCCTGCTGTCCGGGGTGCTCGACGACGGTCTTGAGGGCCTCGAGCACAACTTCGTCACCGCCCGTATCGAGAACCTCGTCAAATGGTCTCGGGCCCGCAGCTGCTGGCCGGCCACCTTCGGCCTGGCGTGCTGCGCCATCGAGATGATGGCGACCGGGGCGGCCCACTACGACCTCGCGCGCTATGGAATGGAGGTTTTCCGGGCGTCACCCCGCCAAGCCGACCTGATGATCGTCGCGGGACGGGTGTCCCAGAAGATGGCCCCCGTCCTCCGTCAGATCTACGACCAGATGATGGAACCCAAGTGGGTGATCTCCATGGGGGTGTGCGCCTCCTCAGGGGGGATGTTCAACAACTACGCCATCGTCCAGGGCGTCGACCAGGTGGTACCGGTCGACGTGTACGCCCCGGGCTGTCCTCCCGGCCCCGAAACCCTGATGCACGCCATCCTCACCCTGCACGAAAATATCCTTTCCGGTGAATTGACCCGACGGCGGGACGCCAACGACGGAGGGGCGGGAATCGACGCCGGTTCCGGGCCCGAATCCTCAACCGGCCGCCCGGTGGAGATCCTGCCGCGATGAGCTTGCCGACCACCCCAGATGGCACGTCAACGGTTCTGCATACCGCCCGCGACGAATTGCTCGAAGTGGTGGCCGGGTTACGCAACGACGGCTACGACATGGTCATCGATCTCACCGCGGTGGACTACGTCGCCCACCCGGGCCGAACCGATCTGCCTGAAGGCGTGGGCGGTGAGCGTTTCGAGGTGGTGGTATCGCTGATCCACCACCGGAGCCGGGAGCGGGTGAGAATCCGGGTCCAGGTGCCCGAGGAGGATCCGGTCGTCCCGTCGCTGTTCGACCTCTACCCGGGGACCGAGGCCATGGAACGCGAGGTGCACGACCTCTACGGGGTGGCCTTTGGGGGACATCCCGACCCGACCCGGATACTCATGCCTGAGGACTGGGAGGGTCATCCCCTGCGCAAGGACGTGGCGGTCGGCGCCATCCCGGTTCAGTTCAAGAATCCCGCGGAACGCTGATGACCGATATCACTAACCGGGATACCGCCCGGTCTGCCGCCACCCTGGAGGAAACCACCGGCGACGCACGGGTGCGTCGACGCGACGACGGTGCGGTGCTGCGGATGAGCGAGGCCGACGCCTCGATGATGGCCGGCGGAGGCGACGACCCGGCAAACGACGTTGACGAGGGTCAACGGATGATCCTCAACATGGGTCCGTCCCACCCGTCTACCCACGGGGTTCTGCGCCTCATGCTGGAACTCGAAGGGGAGACGGTACTCCGCTCCAAGCCGGTGATCGGCTACCTGCATACCGGTATGGAGAAGACCGGCGAGGGACTCACCTACCTCCAGGGCCCCACCAACGTGACTCGAATGGACTACGCCGCGCCACTGTTTTGTGAACTGGCCTATTCGATGGCTGTGGAGTCGCTGCTGGGCATCGACGTGCCCCCACGGGCCACCTGGATTCGGATGCTTATGTGTGAACTCAACCGGGTTTCCTCCCACCTCCTGTTCCAGGCCACCAACGGTATGGACCTGGGCGCGGTGTCGATGATGATCTTCGGTTGGCGGGAACGCGAGGAGGTACTCCGGTTCTTAGAAATGGTCACCGGACTGCGCATGAACCACAACTACATCCGGCCCGGCGGGGTGGCCGCTGACCTGCCCGACGGATGGGAGGCCGACCTGGTGCGCCTCCTAGAGATCATCCCGCCGCGGCTTGATGAGTACGAGGTGCTGCTCAACAACCAGCCCATTTTCCGGGACCGGCTCCAGGGTGTCGGGGTCATCAACACCGCTGAGGCTCTTGCCCTGTCGGCCACCGGCCCGATCCTGCGGGCCACCGGCTACGACTGGGACCTCCGTCGTGATGAGCCGTACCTGGCCTACGACCAGGTCGCCTTCGATGTGGTCGTAGGGTCCCACGGCGACGCCTACGACCGGTACGCCATCCGCCTCCAGGAAATCCGCGAGTCGCTGAAGATCGTTGAACAGGCCATGGAGCTCATGCCGGGAGGCGACTACCGGAACCAGGACAAGAAGGTCACTCCACCACCTCGGGCCCGTATCGACCAGTCCATGGAGGCCCTGATTCACCACTTCAAGATCTTCACCGAGGGCTTCCACGTGCCACCCGGCGAGGCCTATGCGGCAGTGGAATCCCCGAGGGGCGAACTGGGCTGCTACCTGGTGTCCGACGGTGGACCCAACCCCTACCGGATGCACATCAGGGCCCCCAGCTTCGTCAACCTGCAGACCCTCCCCCACCTCATGGAGGGCGGGTTCATCGCCGACGCGGTGGCTGTCATCTCCTCGGTTGATCCGATCATGGGCGAGGTCGACCGCTGATGGGTTTCTTCACCCCGGCAAACGAGAAAGTCGCGGCCGACATCGCCTCCAGATACCCGCGGCGGCGCTCGGCGATGATCCCCCTACTCCACCTGGCTCAAGAACAGGAAGGGTGGGTGACCGGTCCGGCCATGGAACAGATCGCCGAGTTGACCGGAACCACCCCGGTCGAAGTGCTGGGCACCGGCAGCTTCTACGAGATGTTCAAGTTCCACCCGGTGGGCCGCTACCTGGTCAACGTGTGCACCAACATTTCATGCCAACTCCTAGGCGCCGACGATCTCCTCGAACACGTCGAATCAAGCCTTGGGGTGCGAGCGGGCAGCACGACCGCCGACGGTCTGTTCACCGTCGAGGAGGTCGAGTGCGTGGCCGCCTGTACCGAGGCGCCGTGCTTCACCGTCAACTACCGGTACTTCCACCGGGCCACCGCCGACCTGTTCGACGAGGTGGTGGCCGACCTCCGGACAGGGGAAAGCCCGCTTGCCCGGGGCGGAGCCGCTGACGACGGGCCGATGCCCGAACACGGCACCCTGGCCCGGAACCGCCAGCGGATCCCGATTCGCAGCCGGGCCGGTGTGGTGCCCCCCGAGGACGTAAACGACCCGCCGGCCTGGATGCCCACTGAGGCGGCCGCCGATGGCTGAGCCCACCCTCCCCGACGGCTATATCGCCCACGCCCCCGGGTTCATCGCCAACGATGGACCGAAGCTCATAACAGGGCGCTTCGCCCACGAGGACTCCTTCACCCTCGAGCGATTCCTGGCTACCGGCGGCTACCAGGGGCTTCGGACCGCTCTTGGGCGGGCACCGGCCGAAGTGCACGCCGAGGTACGCGAGGCGACTCTGCTGGGCCGGGGCGGCGCCGGCTTCCCGGCCGGGGTCAAATGGGGCTTCTGCCCGGAAGGGGTGTGGCCGCGCTACCTGGTGGTCAACGGCGACGAGAGCGAGCCCGGCACCTACAAGGACCGGTTGCTCATGGAACGCGACCCCCACCAACTCATCGAAGGGATACTCATCGCCTGCTACGCCGTGGGGCTCTCCCAGGCCTTCCTGTACGTGAGAGGCGAGATGGCACTGGCCCAGGAGCGGCTAGCCACCGCCCTCGACGAGGCCTACGCCGCCGGGTACGTGGGCGCTGAGATCTGTGGCAGCAACTTCTCGGTGGACGTGGTCCTCCACTGGGGAGCTGGGGCCTACATCGTCGGCGAGGAGACAGCCCTAATCGAAAGTCTTGAGGGCAACCGGGGCATGCCCCGCCTGAAGCCTCCCTACTTCCCGGCAGCCATCGGCCTCTACGGTCAGCCGACCATCGTCAACAACGTCGAGACACTGGCCAACCTCGGGTGGATCCTGGCCAACGGCGCCGACGCCTACAAGGGCCACGGGTCCGACGCCTCACCGGGCACCCGACTGTTCGCAGTGTCCGGCCACGTGAGGCGACCCGGGATCTACGAGGTCGAGCACGGGGTCACCACCTTCCGGGAGCTCTTCTACGGCGACAACTTCTGTCGGGGTATACGGGACGGCCACGAGTTGAAGACGTTCATCCCCGGCGGCGGATCGGCCCCCTGGTTCTTCGAGGAGCACCTCGACCTGCCACTGGAGGGTCGAGTGGTCGGCGAAGCCGGTTCAATGCTCGGATCGGGTGCCATCGTCGTCATGGACGAGACCACCGACACGGTGAAAGCGTGCCTGCGAATCGTCCAGTTCTTCGCCCGGGAGTCCTGCGGCAAGTGCTCGCCGTGTCGGGAGGGCACCGGCTGGCAGGAGCAGATCCTCCAGCGGATCCTTAACGGGCACGGCCGGCCCTCCGATATCGACTTGCTTCTTGACATCGGCGACAACATCAGCCCCGGCCCCTACCCGGTGGCCGCCTTCGCCGAACAGGGACTCGACGCGGTGTCCTTCCCACCCCGCCAGACCACCATCTGTCCGTTGGGCCCGTCGGCCGTGGCGCCCATCGTGTCGACCATTCGGCGCTTCCGCCACGAGTTCGAAGCCCGGATCACCCGCCGCGACCCGATCACCGTCGCCGTCCCCGTCGAAGGGGTGGCATCGTGACCAACCCCGCGACCACCGAGGCCGGGGTGGCCATCACCGTCGACGGCCGGGAGGTCCTGGCCCGTCCCGGCGAACTGGTCATCGACGCCTGCGAGCGTACCGGTACGTACATCCCCCGGTTCTGCCACCACCCGCGTATGCAACCGGTTGGGATGTGCCGCATGTGTCTC